>OKBC01000005.1_pt1 | contig 352817 bp, 332 predicted proteins | sample 1612361 | NCBI WGS metagenome assembly OKBC01 (sample SAMN04436792, study PRJEB24849) | human gut metagenome | biome: human gut; feature: NICU; material: stool | host: Homo sapiens | place: USA: Saint Louis, MO | collected 2011-04-27
TCTGGATTTGTCGGTCATAGACAAAGGGGCGTTTCAGCGTGGAGAACGTCACCTGACCTGCGGCGTTGGTCATTGTGATGCCGTCGCCGCCGACAGGTGCTGTCTGATTGAATATCACCAGGTCTATCGTCGCCGTACCGGCCACATCGTCCCGCCCTGTGTAGGAAATATCGCGCACGATGATATTGCCGCCATCAAACCCCACCGACACATTCGGGTTATCCCATTTGCCAAAAGGAATACCGCTCACCGGAAGCGGCGCACTGCCGTTAACCGTAATGCGTCCGGAATAAGCGCACGTCATCAGCGCGGCCTGATTTGATATGGCGGTGAAGTCAGTTGAGTTTGAAACCAGTAATCCTTCGTTATAAGTGGCGGCTGGCAGCAGCTCCATGACATAACCTGACCAGTCCGGAGTGAGGGCCTTCCCCCCGATGGTCTCTGCGCCAATGATGACACCGGCGTCCCCGTTTCGGGTGACCCCCGTCATAATGGCTACATCAAATTCAGCAAAGGAATAGATGTAAATGGGGTTAGTTGGCACCACGATAGCCTGTGATCCGGGAACTAGCGGTGTATTGACCGGGTACTGCATTGACTGGGATGACCAGCCCGAGAACGTTGTGCAAAAACTGGGGGCTCGCAGCCCCGCAGTAATAGCCATTACCGGACGGCCATCGTTGTAATTAATAAAAATCCCCTCCGACATTATTACCCCCTGAATGTGCCGATCTGAACACTCCCACCATTTGTCAGATTAACGAGAAGTCCATAACCATCGATTACGACTTTGTTATTTATCCCGTTAAAAGAGAAATTTCCGCTGTCGGCATAGAGTTTCCCATGCAATTCAGCGTTTCCATTTTTATCAATGCGCCAGCCTGTTGAACCAGCAACGAAGTTATTCGACTGGATAAAATTACCAATTTTTGCATTGGTAATGCTGCCATCCTGAATAAACGCATCGCTGATAAATACCTGACCATTGACCACCGCAAACGGTGAATATTGCGTATTGCCACTACCACTCATCAGGACGAACTGATTAGCGTTAAATCCGACGCGGGTGACTACCGGCTTACCCGATTCCGCCAGCACCGCGATCGACATCCCTGCGTTATACATCACACCATTTATTCGAACCCCGGTTTTAAGGGTGTAAATTGCAGATGCCCCGGTCACATCAACCACGGCGGTGAGCTTATCTTCCAGCGCGGCAGTCACATCATTGAACTGCGCCTGCACCTGCGTCGACATTTCAGCCATGGCCTTATCGACCTGCGCAATGGTCGTTTTAACCACCAGAATATCCGCGCGCACTTCGCCGTACTGCGCCCACTGGTGTTCTACCGTTCCATGATTGGCCAGCGCATTCTGCAACGCAGCTTCCAGGTTGGTGTCAATGTCGCCTGTCAGGCGGTCACCGTCGGCAGACGTCAGGAAGTCATCAGCAATATCGCCCAGGTAGTCGTCAGCATTCGCATTAGATTCACCACGAACCCAGTCGGTCCAGCCTGATTCATTACCCGTTCTGTCTACCAGCTGCGCGCGGTACCAGAACTCCTGTCCCGCTTTTAATCCCAGTTGGGTGTATTCGGCAGACGGATAAGGTACATCCGACAGCAAAAGAGGATTTGAGAAATCACTGTTCGCGGTGTACTGAATTTCCGTTTTCAGCGTATCCCCGGTGTTAGCTGGAAATCCCCAGTTCAGGCGAATCCCCCAGTTGATCGGTGTTGTCGCAAAGCCGACAGGTTTCGGCGGATTTCCCACCTTACCCGTCAGCGTTTTTTCTTCGGAATAGCCCCAGCCAGAGGAAATTTCAGCGGCATTAATGGCACGCACACGCACGAGGTAGCGCCCTGCATAAATACCCGATACATCAAATGAGTTGGTGGAGCTGCGCGGCACATTTACCCAGTTACCATCATTGCGGCGCCACTGTGCCTCGTAGGCGATGGCGTTCTGCGCCTGGTCCCAGCTCACCCGCATGGTCTCAACGCTGATATTCTGCTGAACCACTGAAAACGAGCTGATCACAATGTTAGCCGGCGGCGACTGGTTACCCGGCGGGATCACACTCACCGGCCGCTGGTCAATGATGGCTCCGGTATCGATACGGGCATATTTATCCGGGTCGTGCCATGCGCCGGTAATCGAGAAGGTACCATCATTATTATCGGAGACACTGACAACACGATACTGCTGGGCGTAGAGTTCATCTGACTCAACCACCCATACAGCTTCGGCCTGTGGTGTCTCACTGTATGCCGTGGTGACTGTGACTGATTCTCCGTTCACAGCCTGAATGGTCCTGCTCTGTGACGCTCCAGAGGGGAGGTTGAGAATCAGACGATCGCCTGCAACAGCATCAGCAACGCGGTCAAGTTTGATAACGCGACCGTTAACAGCGCTGATGCGGCCGCCCATAACCTTTCCGGACAGCAGTTCGTCTGCTACGGCGATGATATAACCCGGCTGCGGAATGTTTCCGTCCAGACCAACATCAAACGACACAACGCGATCCTTGTTGTTCGTGAGAATACCCCAGCGCCCCTTTCGGTTCGCTTCTGACTGCCGGGTGCAGCCGATGGCCGTCATTTCCAGCTGGTTGAAGTCATACCGCGCCACCAGCGCCTGTTCAAATACAGGCTCCATAGCGTCGGCGTAGGCGTTACCGGGATCGGACCATGACACCAGCGCTGTGGTATAGCGGGTTTTCGTGGTGCTGCTCGAGTAATTGAATCGGCCTCCAACAACGTTAGCGCGCGTGTAGCTGTAATCCACATCACGCGGCATATCAGCCAGGGCCACAATCTGATCACCGCCCCAGTAAGTCATACCACGGAAGATAGCAGCAAAATCACGCAGGACAGTGTAGGCGTCGTTCCGGTCCTGAACGTACACGTTGCAGGTATAGCGTGGTTCGGTACCACTGCCACCTTTACCGTCTGGAACTGGCTGATCGCAATACTGGGCCACCTGATACAGCGTCCACTTATTGATGTTCGCCGCAGTGAGCCGGTGACCAAGACCAAAGCGGTCTGACACCACCAGATCGTAAAAAATCCACGCCGGGTTATCGGTCCATGCCCATTTAAATGCCCCCTGCCATGTACCGCTGTAAACCCTCGTTTCAGGGTCGTAATTATCAGGAACACGGATCACGCGCCCGCGAGGCTCACATGAGATCTGCGGTATTGAACCGTTAAACTGACTCGAGTCGAATTCGATGTACAGCAGCGCGGTATTCGGGTAGCGCAGCTTGGCGTCAATCACCTCGGTAAAACTCTGCAGCGTCATCGTGTCGCCGATCTTCGCGCTGTTTGCATCAGTGGTTATCTTACGCAGTCGGATTGTCCAGGTGCTGCCAGTCTGCGGTAAATCAATACGGTGGCTGCGCTCATAACCAGACGTCGTTTTGCCGGTTGCGCTGGTATTAAGAACGGTTTGCCAGGTCCCACCATCAGTCTGCAGGTCTATCGCATAATTGATGGAATACCCTACCAGATCGCCGTTGTCCTCCTGCTTAAACAGTGAAGGCCATTTCAGTCGCAGGCGAACGGCTGATAGTTGGGTGTTGGTGAAGGTGCGCGTCCAGGCTATAGCGCTTGATACTTCAGTTCCAACATTGATTTCGTTTTCGGTACCGGGAATGCCCTGAATGTAATTTTGTGCCTGCGTTCCCGCGCGAAACTCCCACGTCACGCCGCTAAAGTTTTGGGAGCCGTCGGAGTTTTCCAACGCCGTGCCGTCTAAGTAGATATTTTTTCCGGTTAATTGCCCTGCAAACTCCCCTTCCCCAAGCGCAAGGAGGATTTTGGCCTTCGCTACAGATTGCAGATCATCAGGCTGTTCGGTAGGGGTTCGGGAACTGGAACTGCCGCCCTTGCGGCCTTTGATAAGGGTTGCTTTAGCCATTTCGCGCCCATAAAAAAACCGCCCGTAGGCGGTATATATGAAGGTGGATATTTAATAAAATTCCACGCTTGTATGTGCTGTAATTACTGTCGGTTTAGGAAGCGGATTCCCTGCATTCTGTATTATCAGATTACATAACTCTGGAACAAGTTTCGCGTTGTATTTACAAGTTGTTGTAGCAGTATATCCTTGTGCATAGCTACTTTCGTTTATAATCTTGTAGTCAAGAGGTTTAGTATTTTTATCTAAATAAATAACTTCATTACTGGACAAAATTTTATCTGAGCCATAAAACTCAGAGCGTATTAAATTATCATTATCATCATAAAAATGCGTTGCTATTTTTTGGCCTAAATAATAAGTATCTTTAATCATTCCACTTACTGTGAGAGAGAATGTATTTTTCTCACCATTATCATTCTGAGAAAGAATATTACAATCTTCCGTTAGACCAACAAAGTACGGGTTTTCACCTCTCTTGCCTACAAGATTTACCCCATCATTATTAAGTTCTGTTTTAAAGCCATTTGAAATATTATCCAAGCTCAGGCTTTCAATACAACCTTTTTTATTTAGCTTTAATAATACTTTATAAGTAACCTTGCCATTACTCTCCACTATAGTACTAAGTGATTTCACTGGTCCTTTAACAGGATTAAAATCGAACATAGTTGATAGATTATATAATACAGGGATATAACCATTTTCGGCGTGACTCATCCCAGAAATCAAAACTGTACTGAGTAACAAAACATATAATTTCTTCATATACCCTATCACCTTGATATTAGGCTTATTACCTATAGCGTAATTACAACATGGTTATTGCTGATTTTCAACGTAAATACCTGCCGATATGATAGCGCCACCAATACGTCGCTGACCGTATAAAAGAGGAACTGGATACCCCTGCGCAGCTGTATTAGTTACGCCTCCGAACGCATACGAAGCCCGGTTATCTGCACTTTGCTTGCTGGCTATGCCGGATGGTTGCGGTGAGAGCATTTGTATAACACCGCCAAGCGCCATTGCCGCACCAATTTTCATTGCAGCTGGCCCCCATGCGGCACCACCCCATGCCTGGCCTATTGTTGCCCCCAACGCACCAATTACCACCAGTACGCCCCCTAAGATTGTTTGAAGTAAACCTGCTTTTTTACTCCCAATCACGATAGGAACGATTCGTATCACTTCACCTGTAACGGGAAAACCTAAATCATCTTTCCCAAGATTTTTTTTACCTTTAAATACTGCATACGTAAGCCCTCGCATTTTGCTGGCATTTAAATACTGTTCAAATCCATTTATTGTTTTTGATAAAGCGTTAATGGCTTCGGCCGTTGTTCTTATTAATCTGTTATGAGAGCGGCCAAATGATTTACCTAAAACCCCACCAAGTTCAATCCTGGTCATTACTTCTTGCATGTTAACTCCAATAAAAAAGCCACATAAAGTGGCTTTGAAGATTAGAATCGACTTAAATACAGGAACGCGCAGCTTTACCCCATGGATCACCAATACCTTTACTTGCGGCATAGACTTTCACATCAGCCCCACCCTTTGGGTTCCCCTCTATTATAGCCATCGATAAAACACCAAATAAATCATCAGATGCTGATATTCTATAACCAGCTTCGGTTTCTATACTTGTTGCCTGTGGATGTAGATCCTGCCATTTAGGCGATAAGCACTTATTAATTTGTGAAGCACTCTTTAATGAATGCCCTGAATAAATTGGAGATTCTTCCTGCAAGGAAGATGCACTACAACCAAATAAACCCAATAAAGAAATAAATAATATGGCTCTTTTCATGTCCCTATCCCCTTTTTGATATTGTAAAAGGTTAACACAGAGCCTCATGCCGTAGAACCTTCATTGTTCGTTCCTGCCAGTAGCCACCATAAGGAACGCGCTGGCTAAGATGCCCGTAAAGGTGATGCAGTAGCATGTTACCTTCTAACAGGATACCGGCATGGTTCCACTTGTTGGACTGGACCTGCATGATAACCATATCACCTGGCTGCGGTGCGCCGCTGAATTCACGGAAGCCGCATTCATACCAGCAATCGTGGTAGAAGTTTTCGGGGTAACTGTCTTCCCACCAGGGATAATCGACGCGGTAATCCTTCAGTTCAATACCATGCGTCTGCCTGAAGTAACTCATCACCAGCCCCCAGCAATCGAAGTGACCGAGCACAAATGGGCGCTCCAGTAGCGGTAGCTCTCCCCGCGGTTGGATGGTACGCAGATCCCCCTCCGGCCAGCTCACGATATGCCAGGGTAAGAGCGTTGCATCGCATTGCGCTTTATCCAGTTCGCTCGGCTGTGTTGTGGCGTCAGGATGACTGTGGACGATAGCAATTACCGTTCCCCAGTCTTCAGCAGCGGCGTAATCCTCCGGTGAAAGATGAAAATGCCCCGTCGGTTCTGCCGCCATATTGCAGCAGGGAAAGTACCGCTGCACCCTGCTTTTCTGCGCCACCACACCGCAGCATTCCCGCGGATACTCAGCAGCAGCATGCGCCATAACGGCGTCGATAATTTTCTGACGCATATCAACTCCTGATCAGGGATGTGCCAGGGAAACCACCGAACGGCAACTCGTTCCCCTCGCCATGTCGCAACTTGCACGCAGTGAGTGTACCGGGGCATTCATCGAGCGACGGATCGTTAACCGGGTTGTTGTGCTTGTCGAAATAGCGCGTACCGACATAGTCGCATCCATCACCGGAGCGGTATTTGTTCCGGATGCACCAGGTACAAAGCGAATGTAGCTGGCGCGTCGGGATCATCAGCCCCTGCAGGTCCATCGGGCTGGACAACGTAAACGCCACCACCTCGTTGGTTTCAGTGCTCTTGGCGTCAATGTAAAACACCTTCAGCTTTTCCTGCTGCGGATCCGCTGACGGGTTGCCCTCCGGATAGTTTTTCGCATCCAGATACTGCGCCAGCGTGTCATGAATCGTGACCTTCGCCTGCAGAAGGTCATCATAAGCAAGACACAGCGCCGTAATGGAACTGTCCAGGTTAGCGACCGAGAGCGTTGGCTGTGCGCTGGTCCCGTCAGTCGCCGTCTCAATACCCTCTATCTGGCATGGCCAGGCTTTATATTCCTGCCCCTGCCACCAGATCGATTTCGCCGGTAGCTTATTTTCATCTCCACCAGAAGCGGCGATCTCATCGGCAGTGTGAGCAATATTGTGGGCGTGGAAGCGGAGAACGTCGGAAACACCAAATGCGGTGCCATCGACATCAAAAAGCCGGATAACATTACCCGGCTCAAGTTTCTGATAATCACTGTTTAAGCTCATGGTGCAAACGCCTGTTCAAAGGTGGCTGATACGGTTTCCACCGTTTTACTTTTGGTGACGCGCTGCAGGCTGTCTGCCTCAACGCGCCACAGCGCAAGATCACCGCCAGGCGGGGTAAACGAAAATGATTTCGTCTTATGGCGCCGCAGGAAAACATAGATACCGAGGCAAGACGAAGGTCTTCCACCTCCTTCCGTAATTTCTCATTCTCAATCGCCGCGTCGCGTGCGGAATACCATTCAATAGCAGCGGAAGATTCATAGAGAACCTCATTACCTTTTCCGCCACCACGTGCTACAGGCATTCCCTGATCCTGCCAGTTCTGAATGGTTCGCACGCTGACCCCAAATATTTCAGAAAGACGCTTTTTGTTGACCTCCATAGCTCACTCCATGCACGAAAACAGAGAAAGGAAACGACCTCTGGTTATTTAGCCGTTTTTAAGGCTTATCGTTTCCTTTCTTTTCAGGGATGTTTGCAGTTAAAACAATGAATTAGCGAGAAGAAGAACGGAAACGGCAAATGCCAGAAAATTTTCATAAATAGCGAGAATCTGCGAGGTCGCCGCCCCGTAACAATCAGGATTACCAGAAAGGACCCAAAAAAATGAGAATGATTATCAAAACATTCACATACGGTCAATGGAATAACAGATTCTTAATCTCTCAACGAAAATAAGGATTTGTTAAGTTTCATGCTTTATTTTCGATGTAACACACTGTTTGAGGCAAGAATAATGATCAGATTCTCAAAAATTCAGATTCGCTTACACTGGCTAACTCTTATGTTAATAGCGATAACCTATGCGGCTATGGAGCTGCGCGGATGGTTTCCCAAAGGCAGCAACACCTACCTTCTCATGAAAGAAACACATTACAATGTTGGGGTGTTTGTCTGGTTTTTAATGATAATACGATTAATTATTAAACATAAGTATCATGACCCAGCCATCATTCCCCCCTCACCAGCCTGGCAGATGATGGCGGCTAAAATAATGCATATCCTGCTGTACATTTCTTTTTTGGCTCTACCATTATTAGGTATTGCAATTATGGCTTACGGTGGAAAGGACTGGAGTTTCTTAGGTTTTAACGTTGTATCGTTCGTTACTCCTGACGAGGAAACAAAATCACTTATCAAAGATATTCACGAAACACTGGCAAACATCGGATATTTTTTAATCGCAGCGCATGCTGGTGCAGCGTTATTTCATCACTACGTCCAGAAAGATAACACTCTTTTGAGGATGATCCCTGATTGTAACGATAAGAAATAAATACAAATTTTAATGTTTAACATTACAGCAAGCGCTCAGTGAATGCCTGCTGTAATGCATGCTCAGTCAAGTTGAAGCACACTGTGTTCTTCTGGATCAGAGAATACAACCAACCCAGTGTATTCGGGGATAGTGTTACCGTCATAAGCATCAAATGCTGACATGGTTGCGTGAAAAATCAAAAATGCTCCAAATCCCGCGCCGCTGCCGCCCCGCCGGGAGGACACGTTAAAAGGTAACCAGAAAATCTATAATTAGAAGTGAAGGCTTTGACAACGTTCAAAGTTTTATGACAGAAATAAAAAAGCATTACCTTTTAAGATAATGCTTTTTCACTCAAATTGAGTCTTTTAACAATTAGATTAAAGTAATTTTAATATCATAGCTTTCAAGCCCAGTCATTTTTTCACGAGCAGTAAACTGGATGTCGGAAACTTCTTTTCCTGTCTTTTTTTTGAGTTCCATAATTTTTTTGGTGATAAATTCAGAAATATCTGTTTCAGTTTTTCTTTTTAATTCTTCGATGTTCATTGTTTACCTCTCTTGATCTCTAACGTATCAACGCCAGGCATGGTACATTGCCCTGGAGCAATTTTATAAGCGCTGACATGTTTAAAAGATAGAATGGAAATACTCAATTATCAAGAGGTTGCAGTATAATTTTTATGCAATAGAGCTCGCAAACCCACAAACCACTGAACTAAAATCTGGGTCGATCACGAAACAACCAGGTCTCATTTCAAAAGCTTCGATGCAGCCTCGAGAATCTCTTCGGAAGTCACATCACGATCAGAAGCCACATAAACTATTTTATGGTCTCCAGTAAGAGATGGAAATCCCGCAGACATCACGGATAGATGAGCTTTTTCTCCATTGGGATACTCACGCATTATCGTCGTAATACCCTTCATTACAGATACAACTACTGCCGGTTCCGAGTTAAAAAAAACAATTACTTTTTTCATAATTATACCGTGATGGCTCTTACATAAATGAGCTGTTAAGCATACAAAAAAGGCTCCATAAGGAGCCTGAAATTTATTTTCTGAAATCTAACGAAGTCTGACCAGAACGAATGTACAGTGCAATATTATCAAATGTAATCATTGTTGATTTGCAAAAAATACATTTTGCTCCGAAAGGATTTTTTTCAGTAACATCAAAATTTGACGTTCGGTACTGAGATCCGTGGCAACACGGGCATCTGAAGTGAATATTATTATTAATAACAGTTACCTTATACAGCCACGACATTAACTGCCGTGGGACCTTTAGGTCCCTGTTCAACACTAAATTCAACTTCCTGATTCTCATTCAGCGTCTTGAAATCATGACTCTGGATAGCAGAGAAGTGAACAAACACATCTTTACTACCATCTTTTGGAGTGATAAAACCAAAACCTTTTTCAGGATTAAACCATTTAACTAAACCAGTCATTTTATTAGACATAAACATTACCTTTATTGAGTAAGCCCTTGGGCAGAATGGTCCGAAAAAAAATTATCAGAGAGAAAAGCTAACAAGGAAATCTCAACAGGAACAAGGAATAAAATTATTACAGCGACTGCTTCAGATAAATTCGTTACAAACCAGACATTCATTAACGCATGATTAACCAGACATAGCAAGGTTTAGTTTTGTAAGTAAATCTCAGCGGGTTTGACCATAAAAATTAATTTAAATAGCTTAAATCGAAAGTTATGTCATGCTGCGTAAGACCTTTATCTATCACCCTAAGTTGTCAGGGATTTTGACTCAAGGAAGAGTCGTATTTCCCTCATAGTAAAAATTTACAAAGTTATCCACGAAAACCGTCAACTTCTTAATTTATAGATCTATTATTTTTCTCTACGGTTCATTGTTTGTATTTTTACGGACTCATAAATCCGCTCACATGTCATTCCTGCCCGGTAGTTTTCATCAGCGCGCTCAGCATAGTATCGAGCTTCTTCTGCAAGGCTTCCGAGCATGTCGGCAAGCACAGAGGCGTCGGCTCCGGCTGTTTTGCTTCTGACGGCAACGGCAAGATTTGCGGTGTGCTTTGCGGCGTCCAGGCGGGTGGCAAGCTTTGTTGCTTCGGTGCGCAACTGGCTAACAGTGGCAGACAGGCCAGCAGCAGTGGCAGCAGATTTAGCGGCTTGTGCTTGTGCATCTTTTACAGCCTCATCACGGGCAATTATGCGCCCTTGTTCAATCATGCGGGCTGCGGTCTGTGCATTCGCTGTTTGCGATGATTCCATGCTGTCACGCTCGGCCCACTTCTTTTCCCAACCGCGGCTGCTCCATACACTACCTGCGATGAATGCGACGGCCACCAGCAGCGAAATAACAATGAACTGATAGCGCAGACTCACTAGTCTATCCCCCAGCACGTCAGCGCGCTTTCCTGGTCGCGCCGTTCTACCTGACCATAGCAGCCATTTTTCTGGCCTTTGGTCAGGCGACAATCGCGGCCGCCGTCTTTAATCCACCAGCGGATCGCTTCACAGGCACCTCTACGGTCACCAGCATTTATGCGCTTGTAAAACGTAGATGGGAAGCATTTTGCGGGACCGATGTTATAAGGGCAAAAAGATGCGATACCCGCTTTCTGCGGCTCACTCAGCGGAATTTTGATATTTCGCTCAACCCACGCCAGCGCTTTGTCGCGTTCGATGGTGTTTACCTGGGCACATTTCTCAGCAGAAAGCCTCATGTCCTGAACTACTGGCTTACCATCAACCATCGTGGCACCACGGCAAATAGTCCAGATTCCGCCACCGTCGCGATATGCTGTCAGGCTGTTACCCTCTTTCTCATCCAGAAACTGATCGAGAATCACGGGGGCGGAAGCCCCGGCAAGAATCAAACCAACGACCGCTGCGCTCAGTTTATTCTTCAGCTTTGGTGACATTACCATTAAGCCGGTCCTCCCTTTCCTTTGTCCTGTAATACCAGTTCACTGCACAGGTAATAACAGTGCATGCGATACCGACAATAATTGCCCAGTCGCTCAGGCTTAACCCTGCAATTCTGTCGGCCAACATCCAGGACACCTCTTTTGCTGTTTTAGCTGTTTCGGCATATGCCTTCGCTGATACACCGCAGCCGGTCAGCGTGGTGCCTGTTCCATATGAAAGTCTGCTGTAAATGGTGCTCATTCTGGTCATAGCCTCACCTCCGATTTTTCGGATGGCGCTGTGTTTGATTAAAATGGGTCAGGCTTCACGGGCTGGATTTATCAACAAAGCACGTAGTGAGTGATACCCGTGAGCCTGAAATGAAAAAGGCCGCCATGCGGCAGCCTCAAAGTAAGTAGGATTGTTTACATAGGTGGGGTGAGAGGACCTTCTAACACCTCTGCTTCACCGTTATGGCAAATGTCATCACCTCTCGTCAGATGCCAGACACCTGTAATTGTTTTACCCGATTCCAGATCATCAACAGTGTCATTCGTGTAGTACGCTACCTGTACAACACCGACATGCTGAATCCAGTAATACCCTTCCTTCATATCTCCCCCCAATAACTAAAAATCATATTGTAAAGGAAGACTCATATGCTGTTTGTGCAAGAAAACACAACGGACAAGGGTGAGACGTCCCATTAGGTCACTGTCCGTTTTCTCAGATAGGGGCATTCTCATACTCAGGTTCTTTACGAGACTTTTTCTTAGTGCTATTCACCGCAAACTACTATCTTCTCGGTGACTCATTACAATCAATCTATGTGCGTTATCTTACAAATGGCTATATCAATTCAGTCACCGATATTTTTATCAGCTCCCCATCTTTTCATAAAATTAAGATTTCCTGGGCAAATTAAGGTAAAGTTGAAGTCCATCCATCAAGGAAAAGCCTATGTCAGAACGTAAAGACTCTAAATCACGCCGTAACTATCTTGTCAAATGCACCTGCCCAAACTGTACCCAGCAATCTGAACACAGTTTTTCAAGAGTACAAAAAGGTTCCCTTTTAATCTGTCCTCATTGCAATAAAGTATTCCAGACGAATCAAAAAGAAGCAGCCTGAATCTGTTTGAGATACCGTTTCTCGCACAGAATCACTACATCTGTATTTTAAGATTATTCAAGTTACAGATAATAAAAAACCCGCTGGCTGCGGGTTTTTTATTTTCATATTCAATGAATAGCAATTATTGTGATATTTGGGAAAACCATCCCCTTGCGTACTTTATCGTGTAAATCAAGTAGTCAGTCTCTGACCGTTAGACTTTTCGTGCAGTGAATCTACGCTCAACGACAATGGTCAGTATACTTTCTCATTCAAGATTGAGATGAAATATGCTCACCGTTGCCTTTAATGCCAGATCAGTAAAATTTTAACTCTACTGATCCAACAATACATCCTTTACTTCTGTCAGTATGTCTACTCAGGCTTTAGCCGTCATCGTTATCGCATACAGACAAAAAGGATTTTACTCTGTGATCGCTACATTGCCAGCAACCGGACCCTTAGCACCATTCTCAATGGAGAATGAAACTTTTTGACCTTCGAACAAGGTGCGGAAATTATCGCTCTGGATAGCAGAAAAATGTACAAACACATCTTTACTACCATCAGCAGGAGAGATAAAACCGAATCCCTTATCAGCATTAAACCATTTTACTAAACCAGTCATTTTATTAGACATTTTTATTCCTTAATTTGGCCTTCCGGCGAACATGGTTTTATTACAGAAACTACTTAGCGCTTAGTGGAGAGACTCAAAGAAGGGATAAATATACAACACCTGAAATGAGAACTGCTTTAGTAAACTACTTTGTATTTTGTCTGTTCTTCAAACCGACGCAATCATTAACGCATGGGCGTATGTAATAATCAATGTTTATTTTAGCCATCCAGAGCTCACAATGGCCGGAAAATATTTCTGGCATTATCTACGGGCATGTGTATAGTGCAACTCGTTATTAGCTTTAAGGAATTTTTTTGTCTCGTAAAATGACAGGAATTGTCACAGCCTTTGACTGCAAAAGCGGTAAAGGTCTAATCTCCCCCTCCGATGGTCGCATAGATGTTCAGCTTCACATTTCAGCTCTAAATCTCCGTGACTCAGAAGTACTCCTTCCCGGATTGCGCGTTGAGTTTTGTCGAATAAATGGTCTACGAGGCCCATCTGCAGCGAACGTGTATCTCTCATGACTTGTAGCTCACCCTGACTTCTGGAGTCATAAAAGAGAATTTAAAAACAGGGAGAGTTTCATATGTATCCGAAAATCTATCTAAACGACTGGCTGACAGGTCTTAAGAGCTCATGCTGCACGCTGATAGTGACTATACTTCTTTTCATCTAATCTGTTAGTTTGCCGCATCCTGCTGGCCCCAGCTTGAAAGCAGGGGCTAGGAATCATAGTATCATCTGGAAAACACTGCAAATTCAAGCAGATGTTATTACAAATTGCGGTGCGAAATAACAATACTTAACAGACTAAATAGCTTTTTGGAATTCCACAACCCTTTTTGCTTTATATGTGCCAGTATTTTTTTCTCGGGCATTCTATATCCATCTCCAGAGTTACATCCACCATCGCCAAGCAACCTTCAATAAAACCCTCAGCAGCCTGCAGTCGCTTTAATACTTGCGTATGGGAAATTCCCAACTTTTTCCCCATAACACGAACGGGAATACAATGGACGTAATACCATTCAAGCATCACACACAAAAGAGGATCATGTTTCTTAAGTCTGGTCATTGCGCAATTAATAATTAACCCATCGTTATCACTGCAAGACAATCTGGTTTTGCATGTCTGGGGCAACAGCCCCTTGAATCCTGCTGCTACCGGAGAATAGTTCACTCCTGAACTATCACTAGCGGCCCAACCGCCCCATCGTTTTAAAGCCATCTGAATATCTCGCATGTTATCTCCTCTATTCATGCCAGTACGCCGATTGCCAGCGCACGATCTATAACCCGAAAAACAAGCATCAACTGGTCACCATACTTCGCTTCAAATGCCACAGGATCAGCATGCAACTCGTCGTGATGCTCTCTGCACAGAGGAATCACAAACAGGTCGTGTGCCTTTGTACCCATTCCACCCTGCCCGTGGCCAATCAGGTGGTGTGGGTCGTCAGCTTGCTTGTTACAGCAGACGCACGGCTGGGCCTTAACCCATCTCGTGTATTTCTCATTCACCCAGCGGCGACGCTTGGGTTTAAGCATGAAGGATTCCGGTGTCTCCGGATCTACCTTCATCGCCACTATCTTTTTCGCTTTCTCCTGTACCAGTTGTTGGGCGGGTAATGCCGGAACAATATCGCTTTCACGTGTTACCGACTGGTTAGTCTCTTCCTTCAGACGAAGGGCTTTATGGGCTACGGCTTCAGGTATCTCGTCAGCCAGGTCGTTCCTGACCATCCACCAGCAAAACTCCGGCAGCGTCAGAATGTGGTCCTCACTGAAACCTAATTGGCCGTTTACAACCTTCAGTAGCCAGGATACCAGGTTTTCACGGGCTATACCCGCCAGACCTTCAGTGAACTGATCACGAATTTTTAAGTCACAGCCCCAGCACGTGCGGATTGAGCCAGGCGCATGCCGGGTGATGGTGTAGTTGCGATCATGCCACTCGCTGTGTGGGTACTGACATTCCAGTTTTCTTTCAAGCCAGGTACCTGTCGGAAAGTCATTGAACCAGTCGCTGTCACATAACGATCAACGAAATCAGCCTTCGGCGCTGCTACTGCCAGTTCTTCACTCAGACGCTGTTTCTGTTCTGCCAGATCGGCAGCAAGGCGCAGAGCCTCAGGAAGTGACCGTGGAACAATCATTCCACCGTTGCTCTCCAGTTCCTGCCAGCGGTCAACAAGTCTGGCGGTAAACTCAGGCGATAATTGAGCAACGATTACGTAGCTGTCTCGTTTGTTCACTTCGTAGTGATGATAGGTCTGCCCGTTCTGGGGATGGGTGTACTGCAATGCAGCATACCCTCCAATCACACCGGAATTCATGAGGCGCTCTATCGTTACGCAGACATTGCTGTGCCGGGAATCAACCAGTTTCGCAATCTCACGACTGGACATGGTGATCTGCTGCCCTACCGTCGCTGCATGATGGGTCGGACACATTACGGTTATACTCATCTGTTGCATGCTATGTCTCCACTTATCAGGCGGCTGCACCCGCCATTGGTACATGTTTAGTGATTGATATTTCTACTCGCCCACCAGGTACTTTCGGTCCCCACTCCACCAGCATACGTCGCACCTGACTGTCGTCCTCCCAGATGCCTGCATGTGTATCCGATATTGAACAGGCTGCTGTTATTCAGGAGCTTCATAACGCTTTCAATCAGACCACCAGCGAGATTGCAAAGCTGGTCAATAAGTCTGTAGCGACCGTTGAGAAGTTGCTCACTCTGAGTACCGCTAATTATGACGTTCAGCAGGAAGTTAAATCTGGTGCCGTGTCTGTTGATGTTGCTGTTGACCGCGTTCGCGAGTTTGGTGAACAGGCTGGTGAAGTTCTCCAGCACGATAAAGCCGTAGCCGCCGCCCAGGGGAAAACAAAGGTTACGCGCAGTTCTATCGCTCCTGAACTCAACATTAAAAGTGCTCGCCGCTTCGTCGAACTGATGGCCATGGCGACGATCAGCGATGAAGGCGTGTTCACTTTGCAAGGCACTGCACTGGCTGAAGCCCTGTCGATAATCGACGAACATAAAACCATTGCTGAAGCTCGCGAAACCTATCGCCTTTCACAGCCAATCCCTACGACAGAGATTATCGGGAAAGTGCTGTATGTGAAGCTGGACGGTAAGGAAATCGGCTCGGCAATAATTTACCGCGGTAAGAACGTCACGCTCGACCTAGGTGACAGAAAAATCATCGCCAGCCAGTCAAAAGCAGTGGCCCACTTCGTTAAACAACACAAACTTCAGCAGGTACATACCAATGCAAACGATCAATAACCGTATGACAGAAACTCAAATTGCTGATCTCTTCAGCCTGGCGGTTCAGTTGCAGGTTAAAGCTGAAGAATCAGATGATCGTGATACTGCCATTTTGGCCTACTCAATTCAAAACGCCTGCTCAAATTTAACGGAATCCCGTAGCGAGTTCCGTTCAGCAGACGCGACTATTCACAATCTTGAACTGAAGATCACAGACCTTGCAGTACAGCTCGCTAACGCCGAGAGCAAGTGCAGGGAGCTGGCGGCGGAGAATGCGGGGCTTAAAAATCCAGAAAACTGGCTGTCACAGAGTGATTACGGTTATGAGGCATCTGAGGTTGCCACTCAAAATGGAGCAACTGAAGATGAATCACTGAGGGCCGGGATGATCGCAATTATTAATCGAATCGGAACCCCAGCCACAGATGCTTTCCTGGCTGAAGTGCGGGCGCAGGGCTTGGAGCGTTTGGCGAAAGCTTGGTATGCGATTGCAAACGAAACAGCTTCAGGAATTAGCATTAGCGAGTCATCTCGCCTGAAATATCGGCAACGCGCCGATGACGTAGCTGATTTCGCGAATAAAATCCGCCAGGAGGCCGCCCAATGAGCAACATCGACAAACGCGTATTACGCAAGGCTGCGATGCATGCAAAGACGGAGGATGACTGGGGCTGTGATGCTGACAACTTCCACGACAAAGCAACGCCTGATGCCGTCCTGGCTCTGCTGGATGAGTTGGAAGCCGCAGAGAAGCGCATAGCAGAACTGGAGGCGCGGACGGTGACACTGCCTCAGCCAGCGCAATGGGATATAAGCGAGGTTCTTTTGGATAAAGTGAAAGTTGTGAGCGCAATCCGCGCCGCTGGCATTGGCGTGAAAGGGGAGTGATATGGCACTGACGAAAAAACAACGCGCAGAGCTACGCATGAAGTTTGGCGGTCGCTGTGCTTATTGTGGATGCGAACTTGGCGATAAGTGGCATGCAGACCATGTAGAAGCGGTGCGAAGAAATATCAGCAACGGCTACGCAATGGACAGGCCAGAAAATGACACGGTCAGCAACATGGTTCCAGCATGCATTCCATGCAACTTGTTCAAAATGTGCAGCACAGTAGAAAACTTTCGCAGCCGCATAGCCACTTAGGTTGATGTAACTCGCCGTGCGTCAAGAAGTTACCGCACGGCGGAATCATTTGGCCTGGTTAAACAAACTAACGCGCCAGTTGTGTTCTGGTTTGAAAAATATCAAGAAGGATCGTCAGCATGACAACTAACAACCACCCGGCGTACGGTCCTGTATCACTCGATCGCCTGCACCAGATACGTGAACACCTGCTGCATGATACCCAGTACTCAAACGGCGGTAACAGAGCTTACATTCTCGCGGATATGTTGAAGGTGGTAGATGAGGTTTTGGCAAGTAGGGCCGCCGAGCCAGTGGCAGATGTCGTTGCCTGGCACAAAGAAGGTGAAGAAAGAACCTGTGATATACGCTGGCGCCGTTTTGATGTTCAACCTGGCCCCCTTTACGGTATCCCACCTTCATCGCGTTTACTCATAGATAAATTACGTAGGCAGATCGGATCCCTGCTAAATTCTGACGGTTATCGCGGAGCTGATTTCGACTTGCTCGATTACCTGAAAGCTCGGGACAGCATAGTAGATCTCTTCCATTCATCTAACTCCTGTAACAGCTAATAATTACCCCGGGTGCAGCCGGGTAATGGATAAATAACCATGAGCAATATTTTCCAGTTAGCCCCCAACGAGTGGGTTTGTGAAAGCGTTCTTATCGCGGTTACCGGCCTCAAACCCGGAACCATCCTACGGGCAAGAAAAGAGTGCTGGATGGTTGGTCGGGAATATATCCACGTTTCACCAGACGGTAACCCGAAGCCATCCAGTGAATGCATGTACAACCGGAAGGCGGTCGATGCCTGGGTCGCTTCAATGAAAAGCAAGCAACCAGGGTGATTTGATGCCATGAAAAAGGTAAGCTCGTATCGCTCTTGGGCGTCTGGAGGTAACACCAATGGATAAAGTCACATATCCAACAGGCGTCGAAAACCACGGTGGCACTTTACGCATCTGGTTTAATTTTAAAGGTAAGCGTGTCAGGGAAGGTCTCGGTGTCCCTGACACCGCTAAGAACAGGAAGATAGCCGGGGAACTGCGGACATCAGTATGTTTTGCCATCCGTACAGGAACCTTTGATTATGCAACCCGGTTTCCTGACTCCCCTAACCTCAAGGCTTTTGGTGTAAGTAAAAAAGACATTACAGTGAAAGAACTTGAAGAAAAATGGCTGGATCTGAAACGGATGGAAATCTGCGCGAACGCATTCAATCGCTATGAGTCTGTCGCAAGGAATATGGTGCCGAGGATCGGAGGTAATCGCATGGTGTCAGCAGTAACCAAAGAGGAATTGCTGTACATCAGGAAGGAGTTGCTGACCGGTTATCAAAATCCGGGGAACGGCAAAAAACCAGCAAAGGGGCGAAGCGTTGTTACTGTGAATTATTACATGACGACAATAGCCGGAATGTTTCAGTTTGCTGCGGATCACGGTTACTTAGAGGTGAACCCATTCGAAGGAATTAAGCCTCTGAAAAAAGCCAGGGCAGAACCAGATCCTCTGTCTCGTGATGAATTTATTCGCCTGATAGATGCATGCCGGCATCAGCAGACGAAAAACCTGTGGTCATTAGCAGTGTACACAGGAATGCGTCACGGGGAACTGGTCTCCCTGGCCTGGGAAGATATCGACCTGAAGGCGGGAACAATTACCGTCAGGCGTAATTATACGAAACTTGGTGAGTTCACTCTACCGAAAACCGAGGCAAGCACTGATCGGGTGGTGCATCTTATCCAGCCCGCAATCAGTATTCTGAAAAATCAGGCTGAAATGACAAGGCTGGGCAGGCAACATCACATTGAAGTTCAGTTACGTGAGTACGGCCGTTCGGTGAACCATGAGTGTACATTCGTCTTTAACCCGCATGTGGTCAGACGCAGTAAGCAGGTCGGATTTATCTACCGGGTCGATTCAGTAGGCGACTCATGGGAAGCGGCACTAAAGCGCGCGGGTATCAGACACAGAAAAGCGTACCAGTCACGACATACCTATGCGTGCTGGTCTTTATCTGCTGGTGCAAACCCGAGTTTTATTGCCAGTCAGATGGGACATGCGAGCGCCCAGATGGTGTTCAATGTTTACGGTGCATGGATGGCTGACAGCAGCGCAGAGCAGATCGCAATGCTGAATCAGAAGCTGGCAGATTTTGCCCCATTGATGCCCCAAAGGACACAAGGCAGCATGAGAGGATTATTAAAATCAGTAAGTTAACCCCTAACGCCCGTCATGTTAACTGCGTGGAGGGCAATACCACGCTGTATGCGCTGCCTAAAGCCGATATTGTTGCCCGCTGGCAAGCACAGACCACCGATACGTTTCGATTTTGTTTTAAGTTTCCGGCGACCATTTCGCATAAGGCCGCGCTGCGTAATTGTGATGACCTGGTGCAGGAATTTTTTACGCGCATGTCGCCGCTGGGATCGCGCATTGGACAATACTGGCTGCAATTACCCGCGACTTTTAGCCCACGCGACCTGCCTGCCCTGTGGCAGTTTCTCGACACGCTCCCCAAATGCTTTACCTACGGTGTGGAAGTTCGCCATCCAGACTTCTTTGCCAAAGGCGAAGCCGAACAGCTATTTAATCGCGGGTTACACGAGCGTGGAGTAAACCGGGTGATTCTGGACAGCCGCCCGGTACATGCCGCAATCCCACATACCGAAGCGATACGTGACGCCCAGCGCAAGAAACCGAAGGTTCCGGTGCATGCGGTGGTGACGGCTAACCATCCGATGGTACGCTTTATCGGCAGCGATGATATGGCACAAAACAGCGCGCTTTTTGCCGTCTGGCTGACCAAGCTGTCACTATGGCAACACACCACGACGCCGTATCTGTTTTTGCATACGCCGGACATCGCGCAGGCCCCGGAGCTTGTTGATACGCTATGGGCAGATTTACGCAATGCTCTGCCAGAGATCGGATCAGCGCCGTCTATTCCACAGCAATCTTCTCTTTTCTGAAAATGCCACCTATCATAGTCAATGCCAGCAGCCATTTTAAAAGGGAGTTTGTATGGTAAGCGCGCTTTATGCCGTATTGGGTGCGTTATTGTTAATAAAGTTCTCCTTTGACGTTGTTCGCCTGCGCATGCAATATCGCGTTGCCTATGGCGATGGAGGTTTTAGCGAACTGCAAAGCGCTATCCGCATTCACGGTAACGCGGTGGAATATATTCCCGTCGCGTTAGTGCTGCTGTTATTTATGGAAATGAACGGCGCAGAGACGTGGATGGTGCATCTTTGCGGGCTGATGTTGATTGCCGGACGTCTGATGCATTATTACGGATTCCACCACCGGCTTTTCCGCTGGCGCCGTTCAGGCATGAGCGCAACCTGGTGTTCGCTGTTGCTAATGGTGCTGGCGAATCTTTGGTATATGCCCTGGGAGTTGGTTTTCTCCCTGCATTAGCGCACAATACGCCACTTTATTTTTCCCGGATTTTTACGTTATGTCTCACCGCGACACGCTTTTTTCTGCGCCTATCGCCAGTCTGGGTGACTGGACCTTTGATGAACGGGTAGCTGAAGTCTTCCCGGATATGATCCAGCGTTCCGTTCCTGGCTATTCCAATATTATTTCTATGATTGGTATGCTGGCCGAACGTTTCGTACAACCCAACACGCAGGTCTACGATCTGGGCTGTTCTCTGGGCGCGGCGACGCTCTCGGTGCGTCGCAATATTCATCACGAGAATTGCAAAATTATTGCTGTCGATAACTCCCCGGCGATGGTTGAGCGCTGCCGTCGTCATATTGACGCCTATAAGGCACCGACCCCGGTTGAGGTTGTCGAAGGCGATATTCGCAACATTACTATCGAAAATGCTTCGATGGTGGTGCTGAATTTTACCCTGCAATTCCTTGAGCCACCCGAGCGCCAGGCATTGTTGGATAAGATTTATCAGGGGCTGAATCCCGGTGGCGCGCTGGTGCTGTCTGAAAAATTCAGTTTTGAAGATGCTAACGTTGGCGAGCTGCTGTTCAACATGCACCACGATTTCAAACGGGCCAATGGCTACAGCGAACTGGAAATCAGCCAGAAGCGCAGCATGCTGGAAAACGTGATGCTGACCGACTCGGTCGAAACGCACAAAGCGCGACTGCATCAGGCCGGCTTTGAGCACAGTGAGTTGTGGTTCCAGTGCTTCAACTTTGGCTCTCTGGTGGCGTTGAAGGCTGAGGTTAGCGCATGATCGATTTTGGTAACTTTTATCAGTTGATTGCCAAAAATCATCTGTCCCATTGGCTGGAAACACTTCCGGCGCAAATCGCTGCCTGGCAGCGCGATCAGCATGGTCTTTTTAAACAATGGTCAAACGCCGTCGAGTTTCTGCCCGAGCTAACGCCGCATCGTCTGGACTTACTGCACAGCGTTACCGCAGAAAGCAAAGAGCCGCTAAGCGAAGGTCAGCTTAAACGTATCGACACCCTGATGCGTAACCTGATGCCATGGCGTAAAGGACCTTACTCGCTGTACGGCGTCAATATCGATACCGAATGGCGTTCCGACTGGAAGTGGGATCGTGTCCTACCGCACTTGTCTGATCTCACCGGACGTACCATTCTTGATGTCGGTTGCGGAAGTGGTTATCACATGTGGCGCATGATTGGCGCGGGCGCACATCTGGCGGTCGGTATCGATCCGACCCAACTCTTCCTGTGCCAGTTTGAGGCGGTGCGTAAACTGCTGGGCAATGACCAGCGCGCGCATCTGCTGCCGCTGGGTATTGAACAGCTTCCGGCGCTCAACGCCTTTGATACCGTATTCTCCATGGGCGTGCTTTATCACCGCCGCTCGCCGCTGGAACACCTGTGGCAGTTAAAGGATCAGTTGGTTAAAGACGGCGAACTGGTACTGGAAACGCTGGTCGTCGAAGGCGATGAAAATACCGTGCTGGTGCCGGGCGATCGCTACGCCCAGATGCGTAACGTTTACTTTATCCCGTCTGCACTGGCGCTAAAAAACTGGCTGGAAAAATGCGGGTTTGTCGATGTGCGCATTGCCGACGTATGTGTGACCACTACCGAAGAACAGCGCCGCACCGAATGGATGATTACCGAATCGCTGGCCGACTTCCTTGACCCGAACGACCACAGCAAGACGGTGGAAGGCTACCCTGCCCCACTGCGTGCGGTATTGATTGCACGTAAACCGTAGTCATTTTTGCCAAATGACTATTACGTATAGCACCATTTCTCCAAAATAGTTCGGTTTGCAACAAGGCGGCGACGCAGCAAATCCCTGGGAGCGTAGATAACTACGTGACCGGGGTGAGCGAGGAAAGCCAACACAGTTGCAGACCGAAATATGCAGGAGAAGGAGAAAAAAAGGCCCCTGTTGAAATTGCAGGGGCCTGGTACGAGCAAGCATCATATTGGGCGACATGATGCAACGGTAAAATCAGCTGGCCTGATGGTGTGCAATGATTGCTTTCATTTCAGCAACCGCCGCCCCGTCTACCGCATAGCGAGAATACTCATCCGCCTGCGCATCCGAAGACATCGACAACCCCGAATTGCGATAACGCATTGGTGAAGCCAGCCATACTCCGGCAGAACTGTGGACTTCCTGCACCCCAGCATCAAGGAACAGGGACAAATTCGAGGCGCGAACCCCCGCTCCGGCCATAATGATTGGAGCACCAGGCTGCGTAATAAGTTCCATTATTTTTGTTAAACCTTGCGCCGCATCTGATTTTTGCCCGGAGGTGAGTACTCTGGCGATGCCCAAATCAGCTAATTTTTTAAGCGTATTGAGTGGGTTAGCACACATATCAAAGGCACGATGAAAAGTGACTTGCAGTGAACCGGCGGCGATCATTATTTTCTCCATGCGCGGCATATCGACATCGCCATCCGCATCTAAAATGCCGGTCACCAGCCCTGAGAACCCTAGTTCTCTGACCATCGCTATATCATCCAGCATTGCAGCGAATTCACCTTCGGTGTAACAAAAGTCGCCTCCACGTGGACGAATAATGGGATTGACGGGAATCGAAATGTGCTGGCGAACAGAACGCAAGACGCCCAGCGAAGGCGTTAAGCCCCCTTCTTTGGGTGCCGAGCAAAGCTCAATACGATCCGCGCCGTTTTGCTGCGCCGTGCGCGCGCACTCCATGCTGTAACAGCAGATTTCCAGTATAGTCATGCTCACTCCTGACGTTCGCTTGCCACAATGGTTTCAATCGACCACGGGTGGAATTTTATCGTCACGCTACCATCGCTAACCGCCAGCGTCGGATTCGGTAAACGTTCACGTTCTCCTTTTGGCGAGCTGGTTTTCACAAATATACCAGGTTGACTCAGACCGTGATCGGAAAGCAGCGCCAGCGCTCGCGCATTCAGCGTTTGTGCCTCACCCGGCAGAACAATTTCAATATGTTCCCAGCCTTCATGTGGGTAACGTTTTTCGCCCGGCCACGGCAGTTCGACGATGGAAAATTGCCAATGTTGCACACAAACCGGCTCATGCAGTTTAAAAAGACAAATAGGTCTGCCGTTAATGATGTTTTCTGACAACAATTCACCGCACTGTTCAAACCCGCGACGCCAGCGTTCTGCAGTGGTATTTTGATGGCAACGCAAGGAAATGTGATCGGCTTCCAGGCCTGTGATATCCAGCCCAAGACGGGTAGAAAGTTCCGTTAATGCCTGCGTGAAATGCGGTAAATCTGCAGAAATATCCTGTAGTTCTGCAACGGTTTGCCAGTTCGCCATATTAAAAGCTCATATCCATGTTCAAAGTCGCTAATTTACTCTGTTGCGCTGCGCCATCCAACCGCTGTTTTCTCCGAACACATCATGGATAAATTTATGCCATTGCATGGTTTATATTTCAGGCTACTGGCGGTACACACAATGCTGACGGCAACGGGCATTTGCAGTATACTCCTGCCCTTAATTCTTAAACTGGTGCGGTGAATTTTAGGCCGCTTCATAAATGTAAGGTATTCCGGTGAATATTCAGGCTCTTCTCTCAGAAAAAGTCAGTCAGGCCATGATTGCTGCAGGCGCGCCTGCAGATTGCGAACCACAGGTTCGTCAGTCAGCAAAAGTACAGTTCGGCGACTATCAAGCTAACGGCATGATGGCTGTCGCTAAAAAACTGGGTATGGCGCCGCGACAACTGGCTGAGCAGGTGCTGACTCATCTGGATCTCAACGGGATTGCCAGCAAAGTTGAAATTGCAGGCCCGGGCTTTATCAACATTTTTCTCGACCCGGCATTTCTGGCGCAGCACGTTCAGCAGGCGCTGGCTTCCGATCGTCTGGGCGTCACCCAACCGACTAAACAAACCGTCGTGGTTGACTACTCCGCGCCTAACGTAGCGAAAGAGATGCACGTTGGTCACCTGCGTTCCACCATCATCGGTGACGCGGCGGTGCGTACGCTGGAATTCCTTGGTCACAAGGTTATCCGCGCCAACCACGTCGGTGACTGGGGTACTCAGTTCGGTATGCTCATCGCATGGCTGGAAAAACAGCAGCAGGAAAATGCCGGAGAGATGGCGCTGGCTGACCTGGAAGGTTTCTACCGTGACGCGAAAAAACATTACGACGAAGATGAAGCCTTCGCGGAACGCGCCCGTAGTTATGTCGTGAAGCTGCAAGGCGGCGACGAATACTTCCGCGAGATGTGGCGTAAACTGGTCGACATTACCATGTCGCAGAACCAGTTAACCTACGATCGCCTCAACGTTACCCTGACCCGTGACGACGTCATGGGCGAGAGCCTGTACAACCCGATGCTGCCTGGCATCGTGGCCGATCTCAAAGCCAAAGGCCTGGCTGTTGAAAGCGAAGGCGCTACCGTCGTATTCCTTGATGAGTATAAAAACAAGGAAGGCGAACCGATGGGCGTTATCATTCAGAAGAAAGATGGCGGCTATCTCTACACCACAACCGACATCGCCTGTGCCAAGTATCGTTACGAAACCCTGCATGCCGATCGCGTACTGTATTACATCGACTCTCGTCAGCATCAGCACTTAATGCAGGCCTGGACCATCGTACGTAAAGCTGGTTATGTGCCGGATTCGGTGCCGCTGGAACACCACATGTTCGGTATGATGCTGGGCAAAGACGGTAAACCGTTCAAAACCCGCGCTGGCGGCACGGTTAAACTGGCCGATCTGCTGGATGAAGCGCTGGAGCGCGCACGTCGTCTGGTCGCGGAGAAGAACCCGGACATGCCTGCCGATGAGCTGGAAAAGCTGGCAAATGCGGTCGGTATCGGTGCGGTGAAATACGCGGATCTGTCCAAAAACCGTACCACCGACTACATCTTCGACTGGGACAACATGCTGGCGTTCGAAGGCAATACCGCGCCGTACATGCAGTATGCTTACACCCGCGTACTGTCCGTATTCCGTAAAGCGGATATCGACGAAAGCGCGCTGGCAAATGCGCAGGTGATTATCAACGAAGATCGCGAGGCTCAGCTGGCTGCGCGTCTGCTGCAGTTTGAAGAAACGCTGACCGTCGTTGCGCGTGAAGGTACACCGCACGTGATGTGTGCTTACCTGTACGACGTTGCCGGTCTGTTCTCTGGCTTCTACGAGCACTGCCCTATCCTCAGCGCTGAAAACGAAGAGATTCGTAACAGCCGGCTGAAACTGGCACAGCTGACGGCGAAAACCCTGAAGCTGGGTCTGGATACACTGGGTATCGAAACCGTAGAACGTATGTAATTACCTCAAGTAATGTGAAAGCCCGCGCTATGTCGCGGGCTTTTTTATTTTCCCTGACCCGTTCTCATAGGCAGCGCAATCAGGCCTACGAGAAGCGGCGACGTTCACTGTAATTTGTAACAGCCCACAAGGAATGACACATTTCCCTAGAGATATGGAACATTTTTTGCCTGTCATCCCGTTTAAGCCTCCGTATCATTAGGCGGCGAATTAATCGGGTACGGGTCAATGACATTCAGAGATTTTGAGGCGGAAGAAAAACTCTTTCAACGGCGTGTATTGGTGGCCTTTGGCCTGGTGGTCATCTGTTTTGGCATCCTGATTTACAATCTGTATAACTTACAAATCTGTCAGCACCAGTATTACACCACCCGGTCGAATGCAAACGACATCAAAATGCTACCCGTCGCCCCCACACGTGGCATGATTTACGATCGCAACGGCATCCCGCTGGTGCGCAACGTCACCTGGTACGATATTTCCGTTACGCCTTATAAAATCAGCGATATGAATGCGTTGATCCAGCAGCTCACGCCCATCGTTGACCTCACTCCTGATGATATTGATCAGTTTCGCCATGAGCTAAAAGCCAGCAGCCGTTATCGTCCGGTCGTGCTAAAAAATGCGCTTACCGATGTGGAAATCGCCCGTTTCTCGGTAAACCAGTTTCATTTTAGCGGCGTAAACATCAATAGCTACGAAGACCGCCAGTATCCCTATGGCGCGGCGTTGGCACATGTCCTTGGCTATGTTTCAAAAATCAATGGCAACGACCTGAAAGCTCTGGATCAAAAGGGTCAGGCAGAGAACTACGCCGCCGATCACAATATCGGTAAGCAAGGTATTGAGCGCTATTACGAAAATGAACTGCATGGAAAGACCGGTTATCAGGAGGTGGAAGTAGATAACCACGGACGCATCGTACGCCTGCTCAAAGATGTGCCGCCCGTTGCCGGTAAAGATATCCATCTGACGCTGGATTTACATTTACAGCAATATATTGAGAGCTTGTTGGCTGGCCAGCGTGCCGCCGTTTTGGTTGAAGATCCACACGACGGTTCTGTACTGGCGATGGTCTCAAACCCCAGCTATGACCCTAATCCGTTTGTCAAAGGCATTAGCTATCAGGACTATAACAAGCTACTCCAGGATAAAGACCTGCCATTAATCAACCGCGTCACACAGGGATTGTACCCCCCCGCTTCAACGGTCAAACCGTATATGGCGATGTCAGCATTACTAAACGGTGTGATCACGCCGCAGACCAGTTTCTTCGGTGCTCCTACCTGGACGCTACCCGGCACCGAGCGACATTACCGTGACTGGAAAAAAACAGGCCACGGTATGCTGGATGTCACCAAAGCGATAGAAGAGTCTGCCGATACGTTCTTCTATCAGGTAGCGTATATGATGGGGATCGACCGGATTAACAGCATGCTCAGCCAGTTTGGTTACGGTAAACCGACCGGCATCGATCTTGATGAGGAGTATAACGGCCTGCTCCCGAGCCGTGAATGGAAGCAAAAAGTGCATAAAAAAGCCTGGTATCAGGGGGATACTATCTCAGTTGGCATCGGCCAGGGCTACTGGATTGCCACTCCTATCCAGATGGTCAAAGCCATGGTCGCACTGATTAACAACGGCAAGGTTATCGTCCCTCACCTGCTACTCGATGAAGAAAATGGCAAAACCTTCACGCCGTATCAGGCTCCAGAAGCACCGTCACAAATCGCCTCAGCCTCGTCACCCTACTGGGGACTGGTGCGTCAGGCGATGTTCGGCATGGCGAATGAACCAAATGGTACAGGTTATAAGTTCTTTCACACAGCACCTTACGGCATTGCGGCGAAAAGCGGCACCTCGCAGGTCTTTAGCCTGAAAGAAAATCAGACCTACAATGCGAAGATGATCCCTGTCCGCTTGCGCGACCACGTGTTCTATACCGCATTTGCGCCCTATAAGAACCCGAAGGTCGCGGTGGCGTTAATTCTGGAAAACGGCGGCAGCGATGGTGTCACCGCCGCGCCGGTTATGCGTCAAATCATGGATCATCTCTTTGCCCCGCAGGACAACACGGTACACACAGTGACGACTCAACCATCAGGTCCGATAGCGTTAGCGCCATCGAATACCGATATCAAAAATACTTACGCAAGTATTCGGTAAGACACAGCATCGCCATCGCTTGTCCGTAAGGCATAGAAGTCCGAGGGATGTTGCGGTAGAAATCGAGATTGTGTCCCATCCCGGTGCCAAACGAGGTGTGCAGCAGTTCACCTTCCGGTGAAATATGCTGCACAATGCCACGAATGGCTTTTTCGGCCACCAGCGTATACTCTTGCCCAACATAGCGTTTACGTACAGCTTTGAGGATCCCATAAGCAAATCCGGCAGTTGCCGATGCTTCCAGATACGACTGCGGGTCGTCCAGCAAGGTATGCCACAACCCACTTTCATCCTGGCATTTCGCCAGCGCCGCGATTTGTGCGTTCAGGACCTGTACCAGATAGCGGTGAACGGCATTGTTTTCTGGTAAATCAAGTAATTCGAGGAAGTCCGGGATCACGATAGTTAACCAACTGTTGCCACGCGCCCAGCGGGCATTGGCAAAGTTATGATTTCCTTCATAGCTCCAGCCGTGGAACCACAGCCCCGTGTCTTTATCCATCAGGTTTTGCACGTGCAGCAGGAACTGATACGTTGCCTCTTCGATGTAGTCAGGGCGATTGAGTAACTTGCCAATCTTCGCCAGCGGTAGAACCGTCATCATCAGCGTGTCATCCCACATCTGCTGGTGGTTTTCTTCCGCCAGCGTAATGTGTTGCATACCGCCGAACTCGGTACGCGGCATCTCATGCATTGCCCACTCAGCCCAGCTGTCGAGCCACGGTAGATACGCTGGATTACGCGTCTCTTCATAGCGATACGCCAACGTTAAAAATGGCGCCATGGTGTTAACGTTTTTGGTGGTTGCACCTTCAGCAAAGCGATCGGCAAACCAGCTATCGATGATATCGCGTATCGTTTCATCGCCGGTTTGCAGATAGTACTGATACATCCCGTACAAGCCGACGCCGTGCGTCCACTCCCATCCCGCCCAGCCTTTGGTATCAATTACGCGTCCATCGTCCAGACGCAGCAAGAACTCACCAGTTTCGTCATGAATATTGACCAGGTTATGCGTCACCTTTTTGATCAGCGTTTTTAATTCATCCCTGGCAATAAAATGTTCTGGCTGGCGCAACAACGGGCTATGTTTAACCGGGTAAACAATCATTTACTTAACCTCTGTCAATGTCGGATTCAATGCTGTGACCTGCCCCTGTTGCGGCGCAGCAGCTGTATTTGGGAGGCCCCGCAATCCTCGCTTTGACAATGGGCATCCTTATAGGGGCACAGTAAAAGCAAACAGGAAGCGAAACCTTTCTATTTCTGCCAGAAGGGTTCGTGGAATGGCAACAATACAAAGAGTCCGGCAACGTACGTCACTTATTTTATAAAACCGCGTTTCTATTTAATTGAATGAGAGACTGGAATATTGAAACAACCAGCAGTTTCAACTGCTGGTCTGAATGACGGAGGGTGTTAACGGTAGTTCACAATCACCTGATTGCTCTGAATGCGTAACGCGGGGATCAGGCGACCACCGCCGGGGACTTCCCAGACAAAATGCATCGGTTCAATGGCCGGAACATTATTGAACCCGTTGGTGGTCCCACTTTGCCCATCCAGCTCGACACAACGGGACTGAGAACATAAACGCACCCGCAGACCTGCGGGCGTGGGGCCATTCAGCTCATAGCGCCAGGCTACCAGCGTCATTAAGCCTGAGACCGGCTGGCCAGGAACCAAAGGCTCAGACGAGGCTGACTGGCCACGGTGATTTAAGGTGATCCCCATACCGCTTGCCTGCCAGGCCCCTTCTCCGGCGGCCTGCGCCACCAGAGGAAAAAACAACAACCACAGTAACTTGCGCATTATTTACCTCCAATGGTCGCCGTCATGCGGATATGGCGGTTATCGGAAAGCTCCATGTTCGATAACACCACCAACTGCGGGATGCTGCGACGTAAAAACCGCGCCAGCAGCGGACGCAACGCGTGATTAACCAGCAAGACAGGCGGCGCGCCCAACATTTCCTGCCGGGACAGCGCTTCCTGTGTTTGGGCCAGCAGGCGGTCTGCAAGCCCAGGCTCCAGGCCTCCACCCCCCTGCAGCGCTTGCAGCAGCAAACGCTCGAGCGGAGTATCAAGACCGATAACCTGAACCTCTTCATTACCCGGGAACCACTGCTGAGTGATGGCGCGTCCCAACGCAACACGGACGACCGCGGTAAGCTCATGCGGATCGTTTTGCAGCGGCGCATGTTCCGCCAGCGTTTCAAGAATGGTGCGCATATCACGAATCGGTACTTTCTCGTCCAGTAAGTTCTGCAGCACTTTATGCAGCGTGGTGAGCGTCACAACGCCCGGCACCAGATCTTCCGTCAGCTTTGGCATTTCCTGCGACACTCGATCCAGTAACTGCTGCGCTTCCTGACGGCCAAACAGCTCAGCGGCAAACTGGCCAATCAGGTGATTTAGATGCGTAGCGACAACTGTACTGGCTTCAACCACCGTAAAGCCCTGAATCTGCGCCTGTTCCTTCAATGCGCTTTCAATCCAGATAGCGTCCAGTCCGAAAGCCGGATCGACCGTTTTCTCGCCCGGCAGCGACCCGGCAGCAGTACCCGGGTTAATGGCCAGCCAGCGTCCCGGATAGGCATCACCGCTGCCAATTTCTACCCCTTTCATCAAAATTCGATAGCGGGCCGGCTGCAGATCCATATTGTCACGGATGTGTACCACCGGCGGCAGGAAGCCCATATCCTGAGCGAATTTCTTACGAATACTGCGAATTCGCCCCAGTAACTCGCCATCCTGCTGAAAGTCCACCATTGGGATCAGGCGATAACCTACCTCCATTCCCAGCGAATCTTCCAACTGCACGTCGTTCCACGTGGCTTCCACCACGGAGTTGTTTTCCGGCATTTTCACCGGCTGCGGTTCATCTGGCGCTTTTTGCTCACGACCGCGCATCCACCAGGCCAGGCCCAGCAATGCGGCAGTAAACATCAGAAACACCAGGTTCGGCATGCCCGGAACCAGGCCCAAAAGTCCAAGTACCGCCGCACTGAGCAACATGACACTAGGATTGCTGAACAGTTGGGTCACCATCTGTTCACCTACGTCCTGGTCGGTACTCACGCGGGTCACGATAACGCCCGCCGCGGTAGAGATAACCAGAGCAGGAATTTGTGCCACCAGCCCGTCACCGATGGTCAGCAGGGTATAACTTTCCGCAGCGCTGCCCATGCTCATACCATGCTGCAACACCCCAACTAACAGACCGCCGACTACGTTGATCACCATGATCAAAATACCGGCAATGGCGTCTCCACGGACGAATTTACTCGCACCGTCCATTGAGCCGTAAAAATCCGCTTCCTGGGTCACTTCCGAGCGTCGTTTTTTAGCTTCATCTTCGCCAATCAGACCGGCATTCAAATCCGCATCAATCGCCATCTGCTTGCCGGGCATACCATCCAGCACGAAGCGCGCGCCAACCTCGGCGATACGCCCTGCACCTTTGGTGATTACCATAAAGTTAATGATGACGAGAATCACGAAGACCACGATGCCGATCGCAAAGTTACCGCCCACCAGGAAGTGACCAAAAGCTTCAACCACCTTCCCCGCCGCCGCCGCGCCGGTGTGTCCTTCCATCAAAATGATACGGGTCGACGCAACGTTCAGCGCCAGGCGTAATAATGTGGTAAACAGCAAAATCGTCGGGAATGCGGCAAATTCCAGCGTACGCTGGGTGAACATCGCCACCAGCAGCACCATGATCGACAGCGCAATGTTAAATGTGAACAGCAAATCGAGGACGAAAGCCGGCAGCGGCAGCACCATCATCGACAGGATCAGCAGGATGAGGATCGGTCCGGCAAGGATTTGCCATTGCGTGGATTTCAGGTTGCTGGGCAGACGCAGCATCGCGACCAGATTAGCCATCAGTATTCTTCTCGTTCATGAAATCCAGTGCTTCAGGCACCGGAAGGTTTTCAGGTTGTGGTGGACGTTTGCCGCCAGCCAGACGCCAGCGTTTTAGCTGCCATACCCATGCCAGCACTTCGGCAACGGCGGCATATAATTGACCCGGTATTTGCTGACCAATTTCAGCATGGCGATAGAGCGCACGCGCCAGTGGTGGCGCTTCTAATGTAGGGACACGGTGCTCTGCGCCAATTTCACGAATGCGCAGCGCAACCAGCCCGGCCCCCTTAGCGACAACTTTCGGCGCACTCATTTTGTTCTCGTCATACTTCAACGCCACTGAGTAGTGCGTAGGGTTAGTGACAATAACGTCTGCTTTTGGTACATCCGCCATCATGCGACGCTGAGCGGCCGCGCGCTGCATTTGGCGAATTTTGCCCTTAACGTGCGGGTCACCTTCGCTTTGCTTAAATTCGTCACGGATATCCTGGCGCGACATGCGCAGCTTTTTCAGATGGCTGTAGATCTGGAAAAAAACGTCGAATCCCACCATCGGAATGACGCCAAGCACCACCAACAACGCGCACATGCCGACTAAATCCAGGGCGTTGCCCATTGCCGTAATCGGAGATTCCGCCATCAGCCGCATCATCTCTGGCCACTTGTGCCAGAGATAAAACCCGGCCACGCTGCCCACTAACGTCGACTTCAGTATCGCTTTGAGCAGTTCTGCGCCGGTTTGCGCGGAAAACATGCGCTTAATGCCCGGCAACGGATTCAGCTTAGAGAATTTGGGTTGCAGGGATTTACCGCTGAAAATCAAGCCGCCAAGCATCACCGGGGAGATTAATGCCACCAGAACGACGCCGGTAATCAACGGCAACAGCGCAATCATCGCGTCTTTAATCAGCAGGATGATTTGGCTGAGGATCAGGTTTGGATCGTTGACCATACTGTGGTCAAAACGTAATCCGGCCGACAGCATACCGGCCAGCCTGCGGGCAAGCGACTCCCCGCCAATCCAGATAATGCACACGCCCACCAGCAAAATAAGTAGTGAGGTTAGCTCTTTGGATCGGGGGATCTGCCCTTCTTCCCGCGCTTTTTCAAGTCGGTGGGGTGTGGGGGCTTCAGTTTTGTCGTCGTCGCTTTCTTCTGCCACGCATCAGACCCTGGATAGAGATATAGGCGAGAATGATGCCAGAACAGCTATCCAGCAATGGGAAGAGTAAGCGGTAAAAAAGACGGGATTTATGGCTTTAAGCAGAATTGCGCGTAAGCCGGATGAGAGGCCCACGCCTCACATCCGGCAAATACTCATCAGAACCCGAGGCTATCCAGCAGGTCGTCAACCTGATCCTGGCTTGCCACTACGCCAGCTTTCGAGGCGTCAACCTGCGGGCCGTTCAGCAAGCTTTCGTTTTCACGTTTAGGACGAGCGCCCTGTTCCGGTATGTTTTCCAACAGAACCATCAACAGCTGACGTTCAATTTCCTGGATAACATCCATCATGCGCTTGATGACCTGTCCGGTGAGATCCTGGAAATCCTGCGCCATCATGATGTCCAGCAACTGGGCATTGGTAAAGCTGGTATGTCCGGGCACATCACCAAGGAACTGACGGGTATCGGTGACCAGTTCACGAGCGTCTGACAGTTCGATCGGATTTTCGAACCATTCATCCCAGCGTTTGGTCAGGTCTTTGGCCCCTTTTTCCATCGCGTCCTGGTGCGGTTGCGAAGCTTCGACGCTGTTCAGCGCGCGCTCTGCCGCCTGAGCGGTCATCTGTACAACGTAATCGAGACGATCGCGGGCATCGGGAATTGCTTCTGCCGCTTCGGCAATAGCCTGATCCAGCCCCAGTTCACGCAGGCTGTCGCGCAGCATTCGGGTCAAACTGCCGATGCGCGCGATGATGTCCCCTGCAGAGTGTTCGTCAGCAGGTTTAATTTGTGGTTGCATCATCATCACACCCTCACATGCCCAGTTTCTCAAAGATTTTATTCAGTTTTTCTTCCAGCGTCGCCGCCGTGAACGGTTTCACGACATAGCCACTGGCGCCTGCCTGTGCCGCCGCAATGATGTTCTCTTTTTTCGCTTCTGCCGTGACCATCAGCACCGGCAGAGAAGCCATCCCACCATCTGCACGGATGGTTTTCAGCAGTTCCAGTCCATCCATGTTCGGCATGTTCCAGTCAGAAATAACAAAACCGAATCCCCCTGCCTGTAGCTTGTTCAGCGCATCCACGCCATCTTCAGCCTCTTCAACATTGTTGAATCCCAGCTCTTTAAGCAGGTTACGCACGATGCGACGCATGGTGGAAAAGTCATCCACAACCAAAAACTTAAGCTCTTTATCCGCCATAAAAATAAACTCCTGATTCAAATACGTATTGCCTGTCCGGCACTAATTTTCACCAGCATTTGCTGGCTCACCTGGCTAAGATCGACCACTTCGCTTACGCCACCCATATTGATGGCCTCGCGCGGCATGCCGAACACCACACAACTTGCTTCGTTTTGCGCAATGGTCCAGGCACCCGCCTGGTTCATCGCTAGCATTCCGGCTGCGCCATCGTTGCCCATACCGGTCAGGATCACCCCAACGGCATTACGCCCCGCATGTTTCGCCACCGAATGAAACAGCACATCCACTGAGGGCCGGTGCCGGTTAACCGGCGGACCGTCATGAATTTTGATTTGATAGTTCGCGCCGCTGCGCGCCAGCTCCATATGCTTGTCGCCAGGCGCGATATACGCATGCCCAGGGAGAACGCGCTCTCCGTCCTCTGCCTCTTTCACGGTAATCTGACACAGTTTGTTCAGACGTTCGGCGAACGATCGGGTAAATCCTGGCGGCATATGCTGGGTAATAAGAATACCGGGACTTGAAAGCGGCAATGGCTGGAGTACATGGCGAATTGCCTCTGTTCCTCCGGTTGAGGCGCCGATGACCAGCAGTTTTTCTGAACTGAGTAATGGCCCCGATTTCAAGGTCGTCGGTGCCGCCAAGGGTTTGTGGGCGGCCAGTTTTGCCCGCGATGCGGTGCGGATTTTCTCCGCAATCATCTCGCTATACGCCAGCATGCCTTCGCGGATCCCCAACTGAGGCTTGGTGACAAAGTCAATCGCCCCCAGTTCCAGGGCCCGCAGCGTGACCTCAGAACCTTTACCGGTCAGTGAAGAAACCATAACCACCGGCATCGGACGCAGGCGCATCAACTTCTCAAGGAAATCGAGGCCGTCCATGCGCGGCATTTCCACGTCCAGCGTCAGGACGTCGGGATTGTATTTTTTGATTAAATCCCGAGCGACCAACGGATCCGGCGCCGTCGCCACCATTTCCATATCACTGTGGCTGTTAATAATTTCGGTCATGATTTGACGCATCAATGCAGAATCATCTACCGACAACACCCTGATTTTACTCATGCTTTATCCTTACCTGGCGCATGCGCATACACGGTCTGTCCACGCAGGCTAAACTCGCGCACAAGGTTGCTAAAGTTTTCTGAATGACCTGCAAACAGCAGTCCGTCAGGTTTAAGAAGTGGAACAAAACGGTGCAAAATGTCCTGCTGCGTCGTTTTATCGAAATAGATCATTACGTTACGGCAAAATATGGCATCAAAAGGGCCTGGCACGTTGTACTGCTTATCCAGTAAATTGACGCTGGAAAATTCAACATGACCTGCCAGTTCCTGCCGAACGCGTACCAACCCTTCATGCGGCCCGGTGCCGCGCATGAAATAACGCTGCAACTGCTGGGGTGACAGCGTCTTTAGCTCATCGAGGCGGTAAATGCCGTTTCTGGCCTTTTCCAGCACTTCGGTATCAATGTCGCTGGCAAAAACACGCCAGCGGCCCGGTGCCATACCTAAGGTATCGGCAAGCGTAATCGCAATGCTGTAGGGTTCTTCTCCGGTTGATGCCGCCGCGCTCCAGACGCGGTATTCACCGCTGCGCCGACGAGCATGATCTGACAGCACCGGAAAATGATGCCCTTCGCGAAAAAATGCGGTCAGGTTGGTAGTCAGGGAGTTAATAAAAGCCTGCCACTCAGCACTGTTCTGGTTAGCTTCCAGCATGCTGAGATAGCGACCAAAGTCATCCAGCCCCAGGGTACGCAAACGGCGGACCAGGCGGTTATAAACCATATCCCGCTTGTGGTCGGCCAGTACGATCCCCGCACGCTGGTAGATTAATTGACATATCCGACGAAAATGCGCGTCAGACAGCGCGAGGCGCTGTGTCATCTGTAACAATAATGACGTTTGCCCGGTGGGCAGAGATGATGTCATAGCGCCTTCTCAATCACATTCAGGATACAACGGGCACAACCTGCGGCTGCGCCAACTCTTGTTTTGCTACGGTTTGCTCTTCAAGCTTGAAAAATGCGACACAGGCGGAAAGATTATCGGCCTGTGTAGCGAGTTGTCCGGTGGCGGATGCGGCTTCTTCCACCAGCCCGGCGTTTTGCTGCGTCACTGAGTCCATCTGGCTGACGGCCTGCGCCACCTGCTCAATGCCTCTGCGCTGTTCATCGGATGCCGAGGCAATCTCGCCCATGATGTCGTTAACCCGGGTCACCGAACTGACAATTTCCGTCATCGTGCGCGACGCCATATCCACCAGTTGCGAGCCCTGATGCACCCGGGTGACTGACTCCTCAATGAGCCCCTTAATTTCTTTCGCCGCCTGCGCGCTACGGCTTGCCAGATTACGCACTTCACCAGCGACGACGGCAAAACCACGCCCTTGCTCCCCTGCCCTGGCGGCCTCGACCGCGGCATTCAACGCCAGGATATTGGTCTGGAAGGCAATGCTGTCAATCACGCCGATGATGTCGCCGATTTTCTGCGAGCTGGCAGAAATCTCATGCATGGTGCTGGCAACCCGGGACGTCTGCTCGCCACCTTTATGCGCTGTGTCTGCCGCACTTTTGGCGATCCCTGACGCCTGGCGCGCGTTATCAGCGTTCTGGCCGACAGTGGCGGTAAGTTGTTCCATGCTGGCTGCCGTTTGTGCCAGCGCGGCCGCCTGCTGTTCGGTTCGCGAAGATAAATCGTTATTGCCCATCGCGATTTCTGAAATACCGCTATGCATGGCTGAGCTGCCCTGACGAACGTCATTTACTGTTTCGCGTAATGCCTTTTGCATCTTCTGCAGGCTGGCAAAAATGGCCGAGATCTCATTGCGCCCATAAACCGCTACTGGCCGTGCCAGATTCCCGGCGGCAATACTGTCGAAATGGCTGCCAATAATCGCCAGCGGCTGAACAATCATCTTGCGTGACCAGAACAGCGCACCGCTGGTGAGCAGTGCTGCCAGGACCACCATGGTGGCGAAAATCACCCCCGACATATGGTAATTGCGCTGACTCTGCTCTCCTGCCGTTTGCAACACGCGGTCGATGTTGCTCTGCCACGCATTCACATTCGCATCAAAAGCATCTTGAGCCGCCTGCACCGGCGCGGTCAGAAAATCTGACAACTGATTGTTTTCAAGCCAGGTGGCCTGATGCGCGAGATCGCTTTGCCACTGGTTGAAACTTTTCTCCGTCGCGCTAAACAGCGCCTTGCCTTGTTCCGTCGAATCCGACGTCGCCATAAAGTGTTTAAACATCAATTCAGACTGCGCCAGGCTGTCGCGCGCAAGGGTCATCAGGGTTTTGATGTCCTCTGGCGGATAGCTCAGGGCGGTCAGCGTCCCTGCCTTATTAAGGGCCGTACTGGCCTGTAATAACACAGCGCGGGTTTGGGCCAGCGCAGCGCGTTGCTGATTACTCCGTTCGACCTGATTCAGGTTCTGAAAACCGTCCCGAAATGCCCAGAAGGACAAGCCATTACTGCCAATCTGCAAAACACCGCAGAGGATTAAAATCAAAAACAGCGTGGTCGAAATTCGAATACGATTAAACATCAACGCTCCCATCAGGCGGCACTGGCCGCGGTTTAACTGTCAGTCAAAATGTTTCCCAATTCGTATCTTGTTCAATGCTCTGGCGCGGATAGGATGCGCTCGGCGCTGCAGGTAATCGTGTATCGCGTGGTTTTGTCGAGGCCGGACGTGATGCAAGACGGAAAGTCGATACCGACTGCGTCAGGCGACTGGCCTGTTCTTCAAGAGCGGCCGCTGCGGCAGCCGACTCCTGTACCAAAGAGGCGTTCTGCTGCGTAACGCGATCCATTTCAGAGACCGCGAGCGCAACCTGATCAATCCCCCGGCTTTGCTCGTCGGAGGCCGAGGCAATCTCACCCATGATATCGGTCACCCGCGTCACGGCATTGACGATGTCGTTCATCGTTTCCCCAGCGCTTTCTACCAGTACAGAACCGGTATCAACCCGGGAAACGGAATCTTCAATCAACGCTTTAATCTCTTTCGCCGCCTGCGCACTGCGGCTTGCCAGATTACGCACTTCGCCCGCCACCACGGCAAAGCCGCGGCCTTGCTCACCGGCGCGGGCAGCTTCAACCGCCGCGTTCAGTGCGAGAATGTTGGTCTGAAAGGCAATGCCATCGATGACGCTAATAATGTCGGCAATTTTCTTCGAGCTATCGGCAATTTCGTGCATGGTGTTCACCACGCTATCAACCACTTTGCCGCCATGCTGCGCGGTATCCGAGGCGCTTTTCGCCAGTTGCGAGGCCTGACGCGCGTTGTCCGCGTTTTGCTTCACGGTTGCGGTCAGCTGTTCCATGCTGGCTGCGGTTTCCTCCAGCGCTGACGCCTGCTGTTCCGTACGAGATGAGAGATCCGTGTTTCCGCTGGCAATTTCGCTGGTACCAGAATAAATCGCATCAGAGCCTTCACGCACCAGAGTGACGGTTTCCGTCAGCGAGCGCTGCATATGATCAACCGTACTGGCCAGCTCGCCGATTTCGTTACGACCACTAACGGCGAGAGTTGCGGTCAGGTTACCGCTGGCGATTTCCCGAATATGGGCAATAACACGGGACAGAGGATTAAGCAGGGTATGACGGATGCCGTACCAGACCACCACCAGAATCAGCACCAGCACTACGGCCAGCACGCCAAGCTGCCATTGGGCGAAATGGTAATCCCGCGCGCTTTGATCAAATGCCTGAACGTAAAGCTTTTCGCTAACGCTGGCGTACTTGCCCAGCGCCTCGCCGAGCGCGTTTTGCATTCCCTGCGTAGGCTGCGCAAAGTAGGCGTCCATATTGCCGCTTTCCAGAAACTGAACCAGTTCTGCCAAGGCCGCATGGTACTGCTGATATTTTTCCTCAATGTTGCCGCTGGCTTCTGCCATTTCCGGCAACGGTGTGATGTTTTTAAATTTTGCGTAATGCGTTTCAGCCTGCGCCAGCGATGCTTTCGCATTCTTCAGCAGATCGTTTTTGGCGCTGCTTTGCTGGTTAGACGCATCCATCATCATGCGCGCAGAAGAACGGCTTAAATTGATTCGTGTTTGCAGCATCAGATCCCATGTTGAGGTGAGTTCACTTTGCTGCTGTCGAAGATCGTTAGAAATAACAAAACTTTGCTGATTCTGCTGCAATGAAGAAAACAACAGACCACCGGAAACAAGCTGTAGCAGTGCGAAAACCCCCAGCACCATCATCAGCATTGTGACAACGCGGATACGGTTAAACATAAGGCACCTTCCTGAAAACGAGTTATCAACGTTATCGGCAGTGGCTGAGATAACTTTACGTTTGCAAAAAGGAAATCCTGAAGGGATGTGAAGCCTGGCGAGGGGAAGGTAAAACTGGTGTGCAGCAACTACAAATTATTCACATAAAAACACCATAATTATCATGCAAATAACATTCATACTCATCGGTGAGCACGGCCAGATTGGCTGAAATACACTTTTTTGTGTGATTGAGATCACACATACGCATCGTAAATACCACAACAAAATGGATAAAAAATTAAAAAAAGTTGTATCCGTTTACGCTTTAATCCAATTTATGTGATGAATACTTCGTTACCACTTAATAAGTATAAAAAATGAGTAACCGATCAATAAATGTTAAATCCTTACTGAGGGCTTTTTAGTGGCAAATGCAAACAAACTCACGTTGTTTATCGTGATCTTCATGCTGGCGGGGATCCTGTCGGGTGCGGTGATCCACTCTTATGCCTCCCCCGGCGTTGTGACCGCCTGGGCCGATAATATTACGCTTCTCACCGACATCTTTTTACGTCTGATTAAGATGGTGATTGCGCCTTTAGTATTCAGCACCCTGACCGTTGGTATTATGCGCCTGGGGGAAACGTCCACCATCGGTCGCGTGGGCGGCAAAGCGATGATCTGGTTTATCAGCTCTTCTGTATTGTCTATTCTGGTCGGTCTGTTTGTGGTTTCCCTTGAGCAACCCGGGAGCGGGTTAAACCTTGCGATCCCGCTGGAAGCCACCGACACCGGTCTGGCCGTAGGCGGCATGAGCCTGAAAGGTTTTCTGACACATACCATTCCAACCAGCATAGCCGAGGCAATGGCTAACAATGAGATCCTGCAAATCGTGGTGTTCTCAATGTTTTTCGGTATTGGTGGAGCATCGCTCGGAGAGAAATTTAACGCTCCGCTGGTTGCCGCGCTGGATGTGGTTTCCCACATTATGCTGAAAGTGACCGGCTACGTGATGTACGTCGCGCCGCTGGCAATTTTTGCCGCCATCTCTTCCGTAATCTCTACCCAGGGTCTGGGGATCCTGCTTAACTATGCATCGTTTATCGGCGGCTACTATGTGGCGATTTTGCTGACCTGCCTGGTTCTGTTGGCGGTGGGTTATGTCATGCTGAAAAAAGAGGTCTTTCGCCTGGTGAGCATGCTGAAAGACCCGGTTCTGGTCGCATTCACCACCAGCAGCTCTGAGGCCGCTTATCCGAAAACGCTGGAGCAATTAACTAAATTTGGCTGCTCACCCAACATCGTGTCATTCGTGCTGCCTATCGGTTATTCGTTTAACCTGGTCGGTTCCATGGTCTATTGTTCATTTGCCTCCATGTTTATCGCGCAGGCCTATAATATTCACCTCTCTTTCGCAGAAATCACCGTCCTGATGCTGACGCTGATGCTGGCGTCCAAAGGAATTGCCGGTGTGCCGCGTTCAGCGCTGGTGGTACTGGCTGCAACCATCCCGAGCTTTAATATTCCGGTTGCCGGGATCCTGTTACTGATGGGAATTGACCACTTCCTGGATATGGGACGTTCAGCAATCAACGTATTAGGTAATGGGATTGCAACGGCGATGCTGGCGCAGGATGAAGGTTTACTGGAAGAAAGCGAGTCTTCAGAAAACATCACAGAACAAATTAAGGCTTAGCTTTTTTAAGACAAGAGCAAGCTAAGTAAACAAGAGCAGCAAATCAACAAAGATTACCCCAGCCATAGACTGGGGTATTTCAACAACACCTGGATGATAATTTACATCAATTACCAGCTGTAACGTACGAGCAAACTACCGTTGAGATCGCCATAGTCATTACGTCCTTTTTGACCCGCCACTTGTCCAGTGATACTCCACTGGCTATTCAAATTCGCCTGGATACCCACTTTCACCTCGGCGCGATCTGCCGGAAGATCCTGCTTCACCTCAGCACCATCAAATGCTACGCCAACATCATCACTGGTGTGTAACCAGTTCACCTCTGCAAACGGCTGGATCACCGACGTCGTATTCTTGTGCAGCTTGCCATCTACCCGCAGTCCGAGGCGCGTGGTCCAGCTGTCCCCGTTTTGTCCATCAATACGCGTTCCATTCTGTGCGACAGCGTCCGCTTTAAATTGCTGCCATGTCGCCTGAGCCTGCGGCGTCAGGCTGACGACATTATAGTTGGCAAGTATGATGTCGTACCGATAGCCCGTTTCCAGAGAGACCGCGCTCGCCGCCGAATCATAATCTGCTGACCCGACATCGCCGTTTTCGACGCTGTTATCGTAGAGCCCGTACTGGTACCAACTGTCCACGTACAGGCCGCTGTGATTTTTCGCATCCGCAAACCAGGTGGCATAAGCGCCAAGATTATAACCGGCTACGTTACCACTGGCAGAGAACCGGCTCCCATCTGCACCACGGTTACCCGTACTGTCCGTGTCGGCGTGAATATAACTCACCATCAGCCCCGCCTTCAGGCTCTGCTCGCCATTATCCCAGCTAAGCACATCACCACCGATTTGCAGTTGCGAATAAGTGTTGTCAATATCCACATGACCGTCTGCAGCTGTTGACGACGCTTCACCCGCTTTAAAGCGCAGCCACATACCGCCGTCACCGGTACGTAATTGACTCCCTTCGCGATCATAAAGGGTCTGCATTTGCAGATTACGCGCCATCCACTGGTTGCCCAGATAAGCGCCAATATCAGCCCGATATTGCGGTTCTACCGGTTTAATATCACCACCATCGTCCGGGTATACCGGCGTGACATCACCGCCATCGTCCGGGTATACCGGCGTAACATCATCGCCATCATCCGGGTCTACCGGCGTAACATCATCGCCATCATCCGGGTCTACCGGTGTAACATCGTCGCCATCATCCGGGTCTATCGGCGGGACAGCCTGCGAACGCAAATACCAGTCACCGCCATCTTCATACAATCGGTATTCATACAAACCTGTCTGCACCTGATTACCCTGAGTAAAAACGCCATCAGACTGACCGCCGACATCAATCACTTCAATACCTTTCGTTGTTAACGCCCCTTCTCCCCCGATATTATTGACATAGAGCGTCGTGCTACCGGAAGTATCACCTGTGATAATCACTTTATCCGTCGGTGAATTGTCATCCCCTAACTGCGTGTTCAGATAAAGATTACTGTTATCACCATGATAATTTCCATTAATCGTCAGCGTCTTGAACTGTCCGTTATGTGAAGGAGTATCAAATACAATATCTCCGGCATTATTTAATTGAGTTAAAGAAGAATCACCGGTAATTGTCCATTGCGTCTTTTCAGCCAGTGAGAGATTCAGCGAAGAGTCTACCGTTGGCCCGGTGTTAACAAACGTCTCCCCCACAAACCGCGAACCAGACGCCATATCCAGTGAAATGCTGCCTTCACCCGCGCTAATGATATTGCCCGTAATATCCATTACACCTGAACCAGTCACGGTCCCGCCGGGTAAGAGATTTCCCGCACTGTCGGTAACAACCGGAACAAAAATAGCGACACCATCCTGGGTTTTAATGGTGGTGTTACCGATCAGCGATATTGCCCCGCCCTGCTGAACCACCGCGCCATAACCATTTTCCCCACTCGCTGTCACATCAATGGTCAGGTTTTCACCATTAATTATTCCCGGACGGTTTAAATTATTACTTCCTATCGCCCAAAGCCCGTAAGGGTTATTTTGCCCACTCATGATAATATCGGTATTCGCGATATTAACCGTTGCGCCGTAGAACTGGGATGACACGCCGTAACCATCGATCGCGTAAATAACATTTCGATTGTCGGCATCCCCTTTAAAATCAAGAGTACTCCCGGAGGCCGCAGCGATACCGCTGGTCGCAGAGCCCGACCTAGCTGAACTTCTGCCGTCAACAACGCTGCCTGCACCAATCATCACATCGCCCCCCTGCGCAATGATGCCCACAGACTGGGCGGTATTGACGATAAGTGCATCCGCGTGGAATTCGCCCCCCGTCACCCAGAGAGTCGTCGCCTCTCCGGCTGCGCTTATGATGCTGTTTTGGCCTAAATCCATAAAACCTGTGTTCATTGATATTGCATTTACCTGAGACCCTGTTACATCAATCGTTAGATTATCAGCAATAAATTCAGAACCTTTTGCCGCGGGGTTTATCATTACTCCAGCCCCATCATAGAACCCGGTGATTGAGATGGTCGATCCGCTGCCCAAATCAATGCGTGATCCGGCCTCATTAATAGCGATACCACGCGTGGTACACCCTCCTGTGCGGCAGTCCAGAGTCGTACTGATATTAATATCCATATTATTGGCGATTAACGTAGCATCAGGACCCATAACCGAGATACCTTCAGCAAGATCGGAGGTGCCATTGATAGTTACTCTGCTGTTATTTCCCAAATCAACATGATTATTTTTACCCAACTTTAAACCTGTCACAGAACCATAATCTGTTGCCAGTCCTGTTGCAGTGATAGTGAGTTGATCGGCATCTAATACACCATCAGTACCTATCTCAATACCGGTTACAATATTATTGCCCTCTACAACCACCTGGCTATTTTTACCTAAATCAATTTTAGCATTACCCGTGCTTTGAATCCCCCACGCGGTGTTGTCTTTACTCGTAGCATGGATAAAACCATTATCCATGGTGAAAGTACCACTCCCGCCTAATAAATAAACACCGCGGGCATCACCTATCCCACCAATACTATAATCAGTTTCGGTTATGGCTGTAATAGAACTTCCACTACCAAGATCGACGTTACTGTCTTTTCCTATATTTTTAAATCCATAAACATTATTTTTACCCGAAACGTCGATATTAATACCAGATGCTGTTACCTCTGTACCCGGGTTATTAGCTGAAATCAAAATTCCGGTAGTATTTTTACTTGAATTTTGTGTGCCATCCGTATCGGCGACATGAACTTCGGTATTCGTGCCTAAATCATTTTTGGTGCAATTATCCAGTGAAACCCCGGTAGACAGAGTTTCACCAGATACGTTGATAGTTGCTTTTCCTTCAATCTGTAAGCCATCACCGCCGGTCGTGATGCTCTCAACACCCGTGGTATTTGTTTGTCCACTAGCCGTAACGACTTCATTATCACTCAAAATAATTGATGCACCGTTTTGTGGGCCTAACTCTGCAGCATTAACAGCAGCAGTACTTATTAATGTTGCCAGGCCTGTTATTTTGATGCTATTACGCAGTCCATTATTACCGCGGGAAAACTCACCAGCAACCACAAACATATTACGCGCCGTACTCCAGACTATATTATATATAGCATTCATATTTAGTTCCCTCTACGCCAATAGAAAAATCAGGAGGCACAAATTCATTATATATTCATGAACAATATAAATTATTTCAACCAATTAATAATTTATATATTGCACTTGTAGATTATATTATATGCGCCAGCAAACAATAGATACTATAAGGACTTGCCAGTTTTAATTAAAGAAAAAAATACAAATAAACCAAGTAAATGAAATAACAATAAACATTCAAAACTAAAATAAAACAACCATTATTACTTGGCTTCCCTACACACAAAATTAAAAGCAAAACGCCCTCCATATTGTGGAGGGCGTTTAATAACTGCCAGCTAAATATTACAGAGAATGATAATATTGACTACCTTTATGCCATATGCGATGCGGCAATATCCAGCAGCGCCATTTCTTCGCTGTTCAGCAGCTTCTCAATGTTGACCAGGATCAGCATCCGGTCACCCAGCGCACCCAATCCCGTCAAATATTCCGTCGACAGCGTGACCGCAAACTCCGGTGCCGGACGGATTTGATCCGTTGTCAGCGACAGCACATCCGAAACGCCATCCACCACAATCCCAACCACCCGCTGACCCAGGTTCAGCACAATCACCACGGTGTTTTCGTTGTAATCCACATCACTCTGGCTAAATTTCACGCGCAGGTCGACGATAGGCACAATCACACCACGCAGGTTCGTGACGCCTTTGATAAATGCAGGCGTGTTAGCGATGCGCGTCACCTGATCATAACCACGGATTTCCTGCACTTTCAGGATATCGATACCGTACTCTTCATCCCCCAGCGTAAACACGAGGAATTCCTGACCTGACGGTTCGCCGGCCAGTTTAGTTACATTACTCATACCGGTCATATTCTTCCCTTCTCACTCAATCAGGCGGCTGTGATCGCCACACGTTGTTCGCGGTTTAATCCCTGCAATGCAGAGACATCGACAATCAGCGCGACGCTGCCGTCGCCGAGGATCGTTGCTGCAGAAATACCTGGCACTTTGCGGTAGTTGCTTTCCAGGTTTTTGACCACTACCTGGTGTTGACCAATTAACTGATCGACCAGCAGCGCATAGCGACGCCCTGCACTTTGTAAAATAACCACAATGCCCTGAGTCGCTTCAGTTTTAGCGCCTTCAACCTCAAAGACCTTCCACAACTCAACCAGCGGTAAATATTCGCCACGCACTTCCAGAACGCGTTCGCCTCCGGCCAACGGATGGAGATCTTCTTCGCGCGGTTGCAGCGATTCCATAACGGCATTTAGTGGCAGAATGAAGACCTCATCCGCCACACGCACGGACATCCCATCGAGGATCGCCAGCGTCAGCGGCAGCAGAATGCGAATAGTGGTCCCCTGTCCCTGTTTGGACTGGATCTCAACATGGCCGCCCATCTCCTGGATATTTCGCTTCACCACATCCATACCCACGCCGCGTCCAGAGACATCCGTCACCTGTTCGGCGGTCGAAAAGCCTGGAGCGAAGATCAACATACCCACTTCGTCATCGCTCATATTTTCGTGGATCGGCATGCCCTGGGAGATAGCTTTGGCCAGGATACGTTCGCGGTTCAGGCCAGCGCCATCGTCGGTCACTTCAATACAAATATTCCCACCCTGGTGCTCGGCGGAAAGCGTCAGATTGCCGATTGGGCTTTTGCCGGATTCAAGGCGTTTTTCCGGCAGTTCGATACCATGGTCGAGGCTGTTACGCACCAGGTGCGTCAACGGATCGATGATGCGTTCAATCAGGCTCTTATCGAGTTCGGTTGAGCTACCTACCTGCGTCAGCTCGACCTGTTTACCCAGCTTACCGGCCAGATCGCGCACCAAACGAGGGAAACGACTGAACACATACTCCATTGGCATCATACGAATCGACATCACCGACTCTTGCAAATCGCGGGCGTTACGTTGTAACTGACCCATGCTGGTGATGAGATCGCCATGATTGACGGGATCCAGTTCGTTAGATCGCTGAGCCAGCATCGACTGGGTGATGACCAACTCACCGACCAGGTTAATAAGCTGATCGACCTTCTCAACCGCTACGCGGATGCTGGTCGACTCGCTGGCGCGGGCTGGTTTTTCACGCTCCGCGCGCCCATGTGGCGCTTCACTGGCGGCGGCTTTCACCGCTGGCGCAACGGCAACTGGCTGCGGCTTCGCGACAACGGCTACCTCTTCAGTTTCTACAGTCGCGGGCGCTGCGCTGACGGTTTCGAATTCAATTTGGTCAGCTTCAATGACAAAGCAGAGTACTGCAATGATGTCATCTTCTGCGAGGTTGCCATCAAGCGTAGCTGACAGCGTGTCGCTTCCTTTTACCACATCGGTTAAGGTCGCCAGATTCCCCAGTTCCTCTTCCAGCAAATCCACTTCGCTGGCTTTCAGACGCGAGAGAGTAATGCGTTTTTTGCTCTCTTCACTGGCGAGTTCAGGCTTTGCAACCGCCTCTTCCTGCATCGCGGTGCTATCAACAACGCTCAGTTTTGCTGAGTTGACAACTGACGGTGCGGTTTCACCTTTCGCTTCGAGCGCTAACTGCCGTAACGCCTGGCAAATGTACTCAAAACTGTCGGCATCAGGCTCCACTGAGCTTTTATAGGCGTCGAGCTGTTCCTGCATAATATCTTTCGTTTCCAAAAACAGGTTGATAATGTCGGCATTGAGCTGCATCTCGCCACGCCGCGCTTCATCCAGCAGGTTTTCCATCAGATGGTCGTTTCCTGCAAAATGGTAAAGCCGAAGGTGCCCGCCCCGCCTTTAATCGAGTGCGCTGCACGAAAAATGGCATTCAGCTGTTCGGAGTCCGGGGCTTCAGGAACCAAATCAAGAAGGTGTTGCTCCATATCTGCCAACAGTTCGTCAGCTTCATCAAAAAATGTCTGATAAAAATCGCTAATATCCATGCTCACGCTATCACCTCGGATTGGCTGGTGGCGATGTGGGAACGCTTACCGGCGGGAGTTCCGCTGGCCGTTGTAAGACACTTACCGGCTCATTCTGGCTTTCAGCGTTTTCATGCAAAATGGCCTCTTCTGCCTGCTTATTGAGAACCAGCAGGCTAATACGGCGGTTGATAGCGTCTTCAGGACCGCGATCGCTCAGACGCATCGTGGCGGCCATACCTACCACACGTAATACTTTTCCATCATCCAGACCGCCGCTAACCAGCTCGCGACGCGATGCATTTGCGCGATCGGCAGACAATTCCCAGTTGCTGTATCCTTTCTCACCATTCGCGTAAGGATAATCATCCGTGTGACCGGAAAGGCTGATCCGGTTAGGGATCCCGTTGAGCACTGGTGCAATCGCGCGCAGGATATCGCGCATGTACGGCTCAACTTCAGCACTACCGGTCTTAAACATTGGGCGATTCTGACTGTCGATAATCTGTATCCGCAGCCCTTCCTGAACTAAATCAATCTTTAAATGCGGACGCAGCGCTCGCAGTTTGGGATCGGATTCAATCAGTTGATCGAGATCGCCACGAAGTTTGCTCAAGCGGCTCTGTTCCATACGTTTTCTCAGGTCATCAATATTCGGCTGCTTGTTCACCTCACCCTGCTGCTGGGTGTAATCATCCCCGCCGCCTGGAATCGGGTTTTGGCTATTCGAAATACGATTTCCCCCGGTCACCGCGGTGGCCAGCGGTGTACGGAAATATTCGGCAATCTGGATCAATTCTTTAGGGCTGGATATAGAAATGAGCCACATCACCAGAAAGAAGGCCATCATCGCGGTCATAAAATCGGCGTAGGCGATTTTCCACGAGCCATGCGCCCCACCACCGTGATTCTTATGTTTGCGTCGCTTTACAACGATAATGGGATGGGCCTGATTTTTCATGCGTCCTCGGTCGTCTGTTGCGCAGTTGGATTCCTCACCGCACGAACATGTTCTTCCAGTTCGATAAACGAAGGACGTTCGCTGGAGTACAGAGTCTTACGACCGAATTCAACGGCAATCGGCGGCGCGTAGCCATTCAGATTGGAGAGCAGCGTTATCTTCACGCACTGCATCATTTTGGTTGTTTCAGCGCTTTTCTGGCGCAGAACGCTGGCAAGCGGAGAAATAAATCCATAGGCCAGCAAAATACCGAGGAATGTTCCCACCATCGCATGCGCAATCAACGCCCCCAACTCTGCTGCCGGGCGATCGGCAGAAGCCAGTGCATGCACAACACCCATAACGGCCGCGACGATCCCGAATGCCGGCAGTGAGTCGCCGACCATCGCCAGACTATTCGCCGGAACTTCGGCCTCACTCTCATGAGTCTCAATTTCTTCGTCCATCAGCGCTTCAATTTCAAACGTATTCATATTGCCGCTGATAATCAGGCGCAGATAATCGACAATAAAATCAAGCATTACGGCATCGGCAAGAATGCGCGGATAGCTAGCGAAGATTTCACTTTCTTTTGGGTTTTCGATGTCGCGCTCAAGCGAGAACATGCCCTGTTGACGTGACTTGGCCATCAGGCGATACAGGAGCGCCAGCAGATCCATATACATCGCTTTGGTGTATTTCGAACGACGGAAAAGCAACGGGATCGCTTTCATCGTCCCTTTGATGGCTTTCCCATTATTGCCGACGATGAATGCCCCAATACCCGCGCCACCGATAATCACCAGCTCAGCCGGTTGATAGAGTGCCCCAAGGTGTCCGCCGGTCATCATGTAACCGCCGAAAACTGTACCAATAACAACCAGGTAACCTAATAAGATAAGCACGACATCATCCTTTCGCAATTGACTATGACAGGATGCGCAGTCGGGCAATTAACGTAAGGTCAGGACAAAAAAAAGCAGCGGTAATCGCTTACCGCTGCTGGAGTGTTCATCCACACCGTATCAGTTAAACAGCCTGTTCGATCTGTTCATCCAGCAGTTGTGGAATAATATCGGCAGCATTCTGGGAAAGTTTACGTCTTTTTACGGCCCTTGATGGCGGCTGGCATAAACTACAGGCAAAGCTGCCTGCGGGTTGGTGTGCATGGGTGATAAAATTCCCACCGCAACAATTGCATTGGGACAACTCCAGCAATCCGCTGTCGACAAATCGCACCAGCGTCCACGCGCGAGTTAACGCCAGCAATGGCCCTTCTTCAGGCTGCGGACACTGCTCAAGATATAACCGATACGCCTTAATTACGGCATCCACGCCGCTACAGAGACCCGTTTTGAGCAGGAATTGCCATGCATTGCAAAACATCGACGCATGAATATTTTGTTCCCACGTCATAAACCAGTCGGTGGAAAACGGGAGCATCCCTTTTGGCGGAGGACTACCGCGTAATTCTTTGTACAGCTTGATTAATCGACCACGGCTTAATTGCGTTTCGCTTTCCAGCATTTGCAAACGGGCGCCCAATGTGATTAATTCCATTGCCAACTGGATATCACGCGCTTCCTGAACAATGCTTTTTTCGCTCATCATCAAGCCCTTTTCTTACGTGCTGCATCATCGATGTCGCTTAACAGGCGTGTGGAAAGCATAATACCAGTATGGATTTGCTGAAGATCGTCAACGCGGGAGTCTTGCGTCAGGCGAGTAACAGTCTGGTGATCGTCGAAACGGAAATGACATACCAGTTGGTTTGTTTCGGCCAGTTTGACCATTTGAGGAAGTGTTAATGTTGCCAACGTGTCCGCCATTTCCTCGCTGATACCAAGGCGAAACATCGCAGATGCTTTGTCCTGAACGATCAAACGCTGTGCAAGCAATAAATATGACAAATTGATGTCATAAATGTGTTTCAGCAACTCGGATGTATGCATTATTTGCATCCATAATAACCAACATTGTTTTCATGCGGTAAAACCGCACCCCGTGATGTCGCCGGGAAGGCCCGGTAAAAAAAAGCAAAAGGTCAAATACATAGCAACGTAACGACACTTACGCGTCGTCTAAACATTCCCTTTTAAGAAGGCAGCGTCCCTTACAAGCTCACATCAATTCTTACAAATGTCTAAGATTTTTCCTAATTCGACGCAACTCTACCCGCCGTCAGTTACACATACAACGGAGCTATGCTGCGAATTTAAAGAATATGTGATCAAGATCACATAAACCAGCCAAACACTTAACATAAATCCATCAGCGTGGCTTTTACTTTGTTTATTTCTTAACCTTCCATTATCCATTTCGATTCCTGATGTACGAATATTCTTGCAATAAAAGCGAATAGTATTATGTTCACGACCGTTAATATCACGCCATGAAATAGCGAGCTGGATCACATATTTAACTCAAAAAACTTTTTTAATTAAATACTTTATAAACAATGACTTAAATATTTAGAGCGATTAATTAATACCGCGATGTGACGACCTTGCAAATGTTAATGTATGTTTATTTTTTATTAACACATTGTTTTCATTAGCCGTGGGTTTTACTTAAGTTACCTGAACATATCTGCAACCAATATGAATCGATTATTCTATTTATAAGAATAATTAATGAATAATCATGATGACATTCACACTATGAAGGAAGGAAACGTTGCAGTATGGAGTAAGCTGAGTAAAGCTGAAAAGCCCTCTCATAATTCTTGAAAAAAAGGAGCGAGTTATGAGCTATTCGCACATTCTTGTTGCTGTTGCCGCCACCCCTGAAAGTCAGCAGTTGTTAGACAAGGCGGTTTCTATCGCTCGCCCTGTCAACGCCCGAATTAGCCTGATTACACTGGTCTCAGACCCCGAACTTTATAACCAGTTTGCTGCCCCCATGCTGGAAGACCTGCGTGAAGTCATGCAGGAAGAAACTCAGGATTTTATCGACAAACTTAGCAAAGAAGCAGAATACCCCATTGAGCATACCTTTATTACCTATGGGGCTCTGAATGAACATATCCTGGATGTATGCCGCAAATACGCCATTGATCTGGTCATTTACGGCAACCATAACCACAGTTTTTTTTCACGCGCTTCCTGTTCCGCGAAAAGCGTGATTCATACCAGCCAGGTGGACGTTCTTCTGGTTCCGCTAGCCGGAGATTAATACACAGCGCCAGGACTTCATGCGAGTTTAGAACAGGATGAAATATTGTCTGGCAGTTGGCATTGACTCCGACGCGGCGTGACTGCTTTAAGATCACTAATGAACGTCGCCTGCCAGTTGTCGATATCGTTTTTAACGATAGTCTCAAGCATTTCAGCGTGGCGCGAAATGCGTTCGGTAAGTGGCATCGTCAGCGCCTGGTTTAATGCGCTTGCCACTTCATCCCGGTCATAAGGATTAACAATAAGCGCAGAGGTTAGCTCATTCGCCGCCCCGGCAAATTGCGATAAAACCAGCACGCCAGGGTTAGCAGGATCCTGTGCGGCCACAAACTCTTTCGCCACCAGGTTCATACCATCGCGCAACGGGGTCACCAATCCTACGTCAGAGTAGCGGAAGATCTTCATCAGCAATTTACGATCAAAATACTGGTTCAGATAGTAAAGCGGCGTCCAGCCCAGTTGCCCATATTTGCCGTTGATTCGCCCTGCTTCTGTTTCCAGTTGGTGGCGAATATCCTGATAGGCCTGCACCTCTTCACGCGAGGTCGGCGCTATCTGCGTATAGCGAATTTTACCGTGGTGCTGCGGATAATGTTCCAGTAAGGCCTCGTAGGCCTGAAAGCGCTCCGGCAAGCCTTTGGAGTAATCCAGACGCTCCACGGAGAAAATATTCTGCACATTTTTAAGCTCCGCTTTTAGCTGCGCCAGTTTGGGCGGCAGCGGTCCGGACGCCTGTCGTGCAATCTCATCAGGTTCGATACCGATGGGATAGACCTGAGTGCGAAACGCTTTTCCCCATGCCAGATGCTGCTTATCTTTATGCGTGGACACCCGAGTCTGGGCTGCGAGACAGTCCAGAAAAGCCTGGCGATCGTTTTCAGTCTGGAAACCAAGCAAATCAAAATCACACATTTGCTCAAGTAGCGCCAGATGTGGAGGGAGCGCATTAAAAATTTCCGGCGTCGGAAAAGGAATATGCAGGAAAAAACCGATGCGGTTATTCACACCGCGCTTACGTAACTCGCAGGCAAACGGCAACAGATGGTAATCATGAATCCAGATGATGTCGTCATCGCCAAGCAGCGGCAGAAGTTTATCTACCAGTAAGGCATTAACCCGTTGGTAGCCTTCCCAGGCAGAGCGCTGAAACTGAACTAAATCCAGTCGATAGTGAAATGCGGGCCATAAAACCGCATTTGAAAACTGGCAGTAATACTCTTCGTAATCTTGCTCACTCAAATTAAACGAGGCCCAGGTGATATTGCCACGCGTGACTTTTTTTAACGGTTTATCCTCATTACCTGTATCACCACTCCAGCCAAACCACAGACCACCAGCAGCTTTTAACGCGCCCAGTACACCGACCGCGAGCCCACCCGCGCTCCCTTTGTCATCTGGTGAGGCGATACGATTAGATACTACGACTAAACGACTCATAGCCACCTCTTCTGTTATTCGTTGCTTTCGATTCTTGCTGCGAAGAGTTAATTTGCTCCAGCCAGCGCCAGACATCCCTGACACCATCCAGACGCCATGTCGCCTGCGTCGGCCCGATCCCCACCTTCACGGAAATACCGCCAGCGCGGTTAACCACAGCAAATCCTGTTTCATCTGTCAGATCATCACCGAAAAACACAGGGATCCGGCCAGCAAAAGGCGCTTCCTGCATAAATGCAGCTATCGCGTCGCCTTTATTGCTGCCCTTAGGCTTTATTTCCACGACACATTTTCCGTGCTGCAGAGCAAGCTGCGGCCATCTGCGCGTGATGCTTTCAGCCAGGGTAATCAGCGCAGCTTCGTGTTCGGGTGCCTGGCGATAGTGCAACGCGAAAGCCATACCTTTGGTTTCCAGCGTTGTCCCCGGTAACGTCACTAACGCTGCGTGTAATAAAGCCCCAGCTTCACGCTCGATACCTTCAGGCAGGTGTACTATGTGCGTTTGACCATTGATGTCACGGCGTTCTGCCCCATGCACTCCGGCAAGCGGAAAACGAAACGGAGTAGTGAGTGCGTCAAGCTCAACCATTGAGCGCCCTGAAATCAATGCCAGCGCATCCGCATTATGCGTCGCTAACTGTTGTAAACATTGCAGGATTGCCTTAGGGACAACGACCTGGTCGGGAAAGGGTTTAATCTCAGCAAGTGTCCCATCGAGATCAAAAAAGTAAGCACAGTTTACAGATTGTTCAGGGGGTAAGATCAGTGATGCTGTCACCCGGTTATCCTCCTCATCATGGTCAGAACGCCACGCGGATCGCGGCGTATAGATGATGTATGACGGATATAAGTATAGACAGTGTGACCATGCTCGCCATTTGGAAAAACAATCGCCAGCCGGGTAGCGGCTGGCGACGGGCAGAAGCTAGACTAAAAAGTTAGGGTTTAAATCATCAAACGGTACGCTTCGCTTTTTGCTTGTAACGGTCGAAGATCACCGCCGCCAGCAGGATGAGGCCACGTACCACATACTGCGCGAACGGAGAGATATTCAGCAGATTCATCGCATTCTCAACCGTACCCAGGATCAACACCCCGGCCACCACATATGAGATTTTTCCGATGCCACCTTTAAGCGAAACGCCCCCTAACACGCAGGCTGAAATCACGATCAACTCATAACCGATTGAGGTCATTGGTTGGCCGCTGGTCATACGCGATGCGAGGATAATCCCGGCGATGGCGGATACGAGACCGGAAAGAATAAAGATAATAATCTTGGTACGAACAACCGGAACCCCTGCCAGGCGCGCCGCCTCTTCATTGCCCCCAATGGCCAGCGTATTACGACCAAACGTGGTTTTGTTCAGCAGTAAACCAAAGACAATGAAACAAACGACAGTGATCCAGATAGGCGCAGGCAGACCAAACCAGTTAGCATAACCGAGTGTAAAGAAACGCTCGTCTTCAATCCCGACTGCCTTACCGTCGGAGATAATATAAGCCAGACCACGTACAATCTGCATCGTCGCAAGAGTAGTGATCAGGGCGTTAATTTTTAACCGCGCAATCACGAACCCATTCACCAGGCCACACAGAATACCGAGCAGAAGTCCGGCAGCCACGCCAATCCACAAACTTTCAGTCATGTTAATGACTACGGCAGTGGTAACACCAGCACAAGCAATCACAGATGCGACAGACAGGTCGAAATCACCGGATGCCAAGCAAAACAGCATCCCACACGCGACCATGCCCGACATCGATACTGCCAGCCCCAGTCCCTTCATATTGATGAAGGTGGCAAAGTTTGGCACAAACAGGGAACAAACGAGGAACAGCACGGCGAACACCACCAGCATACCGTATTGATCCCAAATGCGGCCCAGATTTAGCGCCGACTTCGCTGCGCCAGAACCCGATGTAGAAACGGAAGACATCATACTCTCCTTATTCAGGCTACAGCCTGGCTGACTTTAGGCATAGCAAGGCTCAACGCCTGGCGCTCATCCGCCTGTTCATGAAGTAACTCACCGGCAATTTCGCCTTCTCTCATCACCACAATACGATCGGCGACACCGAGCACTTCTGGCAGGTCACTGGAAGCAAACAATACGGCCACACCGCGCGCTGCGAGGGCATAAATCACGTTGTAAATTTCATGCTTGGCGCCTACATCAATGCCGCGTGTAGGCTCATCCAACAAAATCACCTTCATCTCTTCCGATAACCAACGACCGAGGATAGCCTTCTGTTGATTACCGCCGGAGAGATTCATGATCAGTTGCTCTGCACCCGGTGTTTTGATGTTGAGTGAACGAATATGGTGATCGGCATTGGTCTCTTCCCAGCCGTTGTTGATCACGCATCCCCCCAGAACATGCTTACGTCGTGCACTAATGTTGATGTTGTTGCGCACTGAATGGACCGGAATGATCCCTTCGGCTTTGCGATCCTCCGGGCACAGCATCATCCCTGCTTCAATGGCATGGCTTGGTTTACGGATATCGATAGGCTGTTCATCAATAAATACCTGGCCCGCCGTGATACGCGTACCACCGAACAGTCCTTTCATTAATTCGCTACGTCCGGCCCCCACCAGGCCAAACAGCCCGACAATTTCACCGCTTCGCACGGATAAACTGATTGGCGTACGCACGCCCGGGGCTTTTACCTCATGCAACCGCAGACGCTCTGTGCCATACGGTCTGGATTTCCAGCCATAGATATCCCCGAGGTCGCGCCCGACCATCGCCTGCACCAGCGCGTCGTGATCGACCTGCTGCATATCCGTGAACGTTTTGACGTAATGACCATCTTTAAACACAGTGATGGCATCGCTGAGGGCAAAAATCTCCTCCATACGGTGCGAAACGTACAGAATGATGCGTCCTTCGTTGCGCAGCTCACGGATGACACGAAACAGATTCTCAATCTCGCGAGCCGACAGGGAGCTGGTTGGTTCATCAAAGGCGATAATTTTGGCATTTCGCGCCAGCGCTTTTGCAATCTCTACCATCTGCCACTGACCAATGGAGAGGTATTTCAATGGAGTATCGGGATCGATATCCATTCCCAGATGCTTCAGCTGGATTCCTGCTTCATAGTTCAGCAGCGAGCGGTTCACAATCCCGCCTTTGTGCGGTAACTGCCCTAAATAAATATTCTCGGCAACGGTCATTTCCGGGACGAGATGCAGTTCCTGATAAATAATGGCGACGCCGGCGTTGAGCGCGGCAGTGGTATCCGCGAAGGAAACTTCCTGTCCGCGGATCGTCAATGATCCCGTCGTTGGCGCATAGTTACCGCTGAGAATTTTTAAGAGTGTTGATTTCCCGGCGCCATTTTCGCCCATCAGCGCATGCACCTGTCCGGCATAGCAGTCGAAACTGATATCCGTCAGCGCCTTAACGCCGGGGAACGTTTTGCCAATGCCGCGAAATGAGAGATACGGGGTAGACTGTTGCATAACGTCTCCGTGAGTCAGATCTTTATGCCGGAGGGGGGCTTTGCCTCATCCGGCCTTCTGAGGACGCAATTCGTAGGCCGGATAAGACGCGTTGACGTCGCATCCGGCATTTGTGTTACTTACCGCCTAAGCCTTTCTTCGCCAGCTCTTCTTTGAAGTTATCGCGGGTAATCAGCACCACATCCGTCACTTCAGTGAATGCCGGTGGCTCTGCACCTTTCGTTACCCAGTTGTAGAGCATTTCACTGGACTTGTAGCCGTGAACGTCCGGGCTTGGCAGCAGTGAACCGTAGAACCCGGTCGCTTCGCCTTTAGACAGTTCGCTTACTGCGTCAACACCGTTGATACCAATACCAATTACGTTTGGTGCTTTGAAGCCCTGCCCTTCGGTCGCACGTACGCCGCCCAGCACGGTATTGTCGTTCATACCGACAATCAGCCAGTGTTTGACTTCAGGATGCTGAACCAGCATAGAGTTAGCGGCATCGAATGCGCCGGGGATATCATTTGATTTAGTCGGGACCTGATAGATCTGTTTTTCCGGGAAGCCAGCGGCTTTAAGCGCTTCCATTGAACCAGAAGTACGACGACGTGCGGTATCCAGTTCGTTGGCGGTAATGGCCATTACGGCGGTGGATTTCACATCCCAACCGCGTTTTTGCATCTCCTTGTACAGCTCCTGGCCCTGGCGCTCACCAATTTTGGTTGCCGCCATCATCACCAGCGGTACGGTATCCATCGGTTTACCTTTGGCGTTGGCAAACTGGTCATCGACGGCAATGACTTTCATATCGTAGCCACGCGCCTTAGCCATAATGGCTGGCCCCAGTTTTGGGTCTGGCGTACAAATAACAAACCCTTTTGCTCCACTTGCAGCCAGGCTGTCGATGGCGTTAAGGGTTTTCTCACCATCCGGGACGGCAATTTTAATCACCTCAAAACCAAGGTCTTTACCGGCTTTATCGGCAAATTTCCATTCAGTCTGGAACCACGGTTCTTCCGGCTGTTTGACCAGGAAACCGAGCTTCATGGATTCAGCGATAGCGGATTGTGACATAATGGCCGCCAGACCGATGGCAGCAAGCGCTTTAGTGAATTTGTGCATGGTTAACTCCAGCTTTAACGTTCTTTTATGTAGGGTAAAATCAGACGATTTTTTGTAATTCTGACGTAAAACAAGGCATTACCTTTTATTGATAAGATCAATGCCAGTGCTGAGAGTATTTGTAGCGGGAAATTGATTCTCCATAAGAGAGCGGCATCACACCACAGAATTACAGTAATTGCGTACATAAATTCAGCGGGAAATGACATAAAAAAACGCGGTTTTGTCGACGGGAAAAAAGAGGAATAGCAGATTAGTCCATAACATCAGCCAAGGAATCCTTGTTCCCGAATACCGGAGCATTCGGGAAAATGATTACCATCGGTAATAAATGTGGTCAGCGTGATCGCGAACCGGAATATCATCTCCCAATAGACGCGCCGCAAGCGTCAATGCAAAATCGAAAATATGCCCTAACCCTTTACCGCAAATCAGGTTGCCATCTTCCACAATCGGCGCATCGATATATTTCCCATCCGTTACGTTTTGCCACAGATCCCCCGAACACACGTAGCGACGCCCCTTCAGCAGGCCGTTGCCACCCAGCACGCGCGCAGCCGCGGAACACACCGGGCAAATGAGTTTTCCTGCCTCGTCATGGCGAGCGATAAACTGGATGACAGCCTTACTGGCGGCAAGATTAACGCTGCCCTGCGGCCCGCCCGGTAACACAACGGCATCGTAAAGATCCGTCTGACGCGCAGCCAGCGTGCTGTCCGTCACCATCGGCACGTCATGATAGCTCACCACCGCACGGGACTCGGCGCAGGCCAGTGTTTCAACTTCGATCTGCAGGCGGCGCAGAATATCAATGGTAACAATGGCTTCCGCCTCTTCAAAACCTGGTGCCAGTAGCACGGCAACCTTTTTCATACACACTCCTCGATTTTTCCAAATACACCAAACAATAAATGCCGAATCATTCAGGCGCTTAACTTTATTAATTTCAACAAAACTGATCTGGCGCAAATAATTAGCCGCAGATTTCGTTCACCGACACATCCCGATGATGAAATTTCTCCATCCCAAGGCCGGATAATCATCCGGTGACAGACAATACCTGATTGTGAAATTTCATTTCGTGATATGAAACATCATTTCAATATTAACGCTTGACTTTAATACCATAAATATCAATCTGTTATATTCACACTACTTATATACACAAGCAGAAAAATCACTAATATTGCTATGACAATATGTAAAAAATCATAAATACGCAGATTTAAGGATTTTCTTAAGTCGGAACAGGAGTTATGCTGAATCTCGATCGGGAGCGAATATAATTCGTGATCACTAAAGGACCGGCGGAACGGATTTATTCTGCTAACAGTTTTAATTGTACGTAGAGGTGATGTGTAGCGGCAGCCCGTTGCACTGACGTAAGTAACGTACATCCCCCTTTCTGGAAATAAGGATATTGATATGGCTGCAGTTGGAATTGTTCATAAACTCAACACACAAATGAACCTCGAGTTCTACGCATCGAATCTTTACCTGCATCTCAGTGAATGGTGTTACGAACACAGCCTGACTGGCACCGCAACCTTTCTACGCACTCAGGCACAATGTAACGTGACTCAAATGATGCGTATGTTCAATTTTATGAAAAGTGCCGGAGCTAACCCCATCGTCAAGGCAATTGATGTTCCGGGTGATGAACTAACTTCTCTTGAAGAACTGTTTCAGAAAACGCTGGATGAATACCAACAGCGTTACAGCAAGCTATCACGCTTGACCAATGAAGCAGAAGCCTTGAATGATGCAACAACCATTGATTTTCTTCACGATCTGGAAAAAGAGCAGCAGCAGGATGGCGTGCTGTTACAGACGATTCTTGATGAAGTCCGCAGCGCTAAACGTGCGGGACTGTGCATGGCGCAAACCGATAAGCATCTGCTGAACGTCGTGAACTATCAACATCACTAATCTTCAATTTTCATCATGTTAATGCCGGATAACGATGCGACGCACCTTATCCGGCTGGTGCTTAATTTTCTCTACGCTCACGCCTCTCATTCTGCGAGGCGCAAAAAAACCTTTCTAAAACCTGAAACAACGGTTTATTTTAGTGAGATTCATTCTGCGGCGTGAATTTCAACTCGATCAAGGCAACTGCTTTTTGTATTGCGCGCATAGTAACCGGATCGGCGCCCGCGGGATGGCTGGAGAAATCGATGCTTTTCAGTTGGCTGGACATTTTCTCCCGCACTTCTACTGGGGCAATAACATCAAGAACATCCAGAATCTGCTTGATAACCAGCTGACAGGCAACAACGTCCGAGAGCAGTTCCTGATCGGCATTCAGTGTTTGGGACATAGTGAGCTCCTTATAGAAAGGTCGTCATAGTACCTATTCAACGAACGAAACGATAGCCGCGCATGCATTACGAATGCGCTGGAAAATAAAAATAGATTCAGTCAGTTTCTTTTGAGATGGCAAGCACAACATGAGTGAACATTTAGCGGTTGAGAACAAACGCGGTCTATCCCCGGCTGCATTACTTGTTGCCGGGGCTTTCTTTATGGAGTTTATTGACGGCACGGTGATTGCCACCGCACTGCCCGACATGGCGAAGAGTTTTGCCGTGCAAGCGGTAGACCTGAACATAGGTATCAGCGCCTATCTGATCACCCTCGCGGTGCTGATTCCCGCCAGCGGCTGGATTGCGGATCGCTTCGGCGCCCGAAAGGTGTTTACCCTGGCGCTGGCGATATTTACTCTCGCCTCGGTTTTATGCGGTTTGTCCGAAAGCCTTGAGAGCTTTGTCGCTATGCGAATCTTACAGGGTGTAGGTGGCGCCCTAATGGTTCCGGTTGGCCGACTTGCGGTATTGCGTACCACGCCTAAACATCAGTTGATCACCGCTATTGCGACCCTGACCTGGCCCGCGTTAGTCGCCCCCATCATTGGCCCTCCCCTTGGCGGATTCATTACCAGCTATGCCAACTGGCGTTGGATCTTCTTCATCAATGTACCGCTCGGGATACTGGCGATTGCGCTGGCGCTACGTTTTATCCCGGATATTCATGACGACGAGCGCCGCCCATTTGATATAACGGGATTTATCGCAACCTCTGTAGCGATGGTAAGCCTGGTGTATGCCATGGAGTTACTGGGAACCCAACAGCCTCAGGGCTGGCTGACCACCGGACTTTTGGCGCTAGGAACAGTGACATTTCTGTTTGCCCTGCATCATTTTCGTCGCGCCGCATGGCCAATGATTCGCCTTGATGCCATGAACGTCCCTACTTTTCGCGTCACCATGTATGGCGGATCGCTGTTTCGTGCCTCTATCAGCGCCGTGCCGTTTCTGCTGCCGTTAATGTTTCAGGTAGGTTTTGGCATGAACGCTTTTCACGCGGGTTCGCTGGTGCTGGCGGTATTTGTGGGCAATCTGACGATTAAACCAGCCACCACACCGTTGATACGTTGGCTGGGCTTTAAGAAACTGCTGTTGATTAACGGTGCGCTTAACGTTCTGGCGCTGCTGGCCTGTGCATTAATTACGCCGCAGACCCCCGTGTGGGTTATTTTGCTGGTGTTGTATCTGGGCGGTGTGTTCCGCTCAATTCAGTTTACCGGCGTCAGCACGCTTGCCTTCGCGGACGTCCTCGCGGCACAAATGAGCTACGCTAATACGCTGTTCAGTACGGCGACACAATTAGCGGTAGGATTGGGCATTTCTTTAGCCGCTATTGGGATCCGCATTGGCGATGTGGTGAGTGAAAGGCTGGCATTGGGCAATATTCCAGGGATCAGTTTCCGGTTGGCCTTTGTCGCTATTGCCATTATTTGTCTGGTAGGTATGGTGGATTCGCTGCGGCTCACCCGTGATGCAGGAAGTGCAGTATCGAACAAGAACAGGTAGCCCGGAGGGTGAACGCTGCCGGGCCAACAGGATTTAGCCAATTACCTCGCGTACAAACGCTTCGATTGCTTTGTCCTGGCAGTTTTCAAAGAAGCACTGCTGGAAGCGCGGGCCTGATACAGCGGTTTTCACCAGTTCAGGATCGATAGCGCGCAGCGTGTCCAGATAATTTTCTTTTACCACAGCCGCTTTCACCTGATTCAGAATACCGGCGTTACGTACCTGCGGCTCTTTACGCTCCGGTGGGTAGCCTTCCCCGTTACGCCCGGTGAACGCTTTTTCAAACATATAGCGCACATTCAGCTCAGCACCCCAGCCAAAACCTTTGGCGAATGCCAGAGAAAGCGCGTTGCCGTTGTTGATCTGAGAGAACAAGAACGCATCTGCAGGATCGAGGCAATAACCACACACCACACCCGGATGGATATTCAGTGACATCATTGCCCCCTGGCCCGTGCCGCAACCGGTGACCACGAAATCAACCGCTTTGGAATTAAGCAGGATGCTGGCCATAATTCCTAAATGGATGTAGGTCAGATGATGATCATTTTCATCGCTCATCCCAACGTTATAGACCGGAAAACCTTTCTCATCCGCAACGGCTTTAAGCTCGTTATGGATGATGGCGTTTTTGCTTGCCTGGCTGTTTTCCATCATCAATGCAATTTTCATTCTGTACTCTCCTGAATACGCTGCGGTAGCCCGCTGAAAGTCATAACATTCAGCCACATTACTATTTTGCAATCACACTTTCAAATTTAATGAAATTTAGTTTTAAAAAACAAAGTTGCGCTCACATTCTTGTCTGAACAGTTCAGAATTGCCTCAAACGAATGACCTCGTTGTGATTAATCACAGGTGATCTTCGGGCTATTCAAGCCATTGATGAGGGCCTCTGTATGCCATGATAGTGTATCTTCGAACTTTCAGAGCGATCTCATGAAGACCTTTATCCTAGCGCTTTTGCCGCTCGTGCTGACAGGATGCACAATTACAAAACAGGCACAGGTCAGCGAAGCCAGCGCCATCACTGGTGTGGTTCGCCTGACTTATAATCAGGCCATGTTACAAACAGCACGTACCGATGACTACGTTACCCAAGGGACAGCCACCAAAGAGTGTCAGCGCCTGGGCTATGCCAGCGCTGAAGCGTTTGGTCAGCCGGTGTCAACCTGCAGCGTATATGCAGGCTCTCTGTGCTTAAATACCAAAATTACACTCGCCTGGCAGTGTCATGGTGTCGCGGTATCGCAATCCCCCTCATTCAATTATTAATATTTCCGACCAGCACATTTTTGCTGGCCTTTTACCACTTTATTATTTATATCCCCCGCTTAATATCGTTAATGCGTTTTATTCCCATTCGCATTTTTAATAAATAAATTTATTATTTTACCTTTTGCAAATAATTAAATAACAAATTATAGTGACGCCACGTCAACAATTAATAATGTTTGTGGAGCAGAACCATGCTGAAAACAGAAATGATCGACCAACTGAATGAGCAAATGAATCTTGAATTATATTCATCTCTGCTCTACCAACAGATGAGCGCGTGGTGCAGCTATCACAGCTTCGAAGGTGCCGCCGCGTTTTTGCGCCGTCACGCCCAGGAAGAGATGACGCACATGCAGCGTCTGTTCGATTACCTGACCGATACCGGCAGCTTGCCGCGTATTAATACCGTTTCTTCACCTTTTGCTGAATATGCGTCTCTGGATGAACTGTTCCGTGTCACTTACGAACACGAGCAGTTGATCACCCAGAAAATTAATGAGCTGGCACACGCGGCAATGACCCACCAGGATTATCCAACCTTTAATTTCCTGCAGTGGTATGTTGCCGAGCAACATGAAGAAGAGAAATTATTTAAATCTGTTATTGATAAGCTGTCGCTGGCAGGGAAAAGCGGCGAAGGTCTTTATTTCATCGATAAAGAACTGGCTACGCTTGATACGCAGAATTAATAATTTGGGGTAATGAAGGCAACCCGCCATCATTACCCATTAAAATCAGTGACGGCAGATCTTGCTTTCGTGCGTAGAGAAGCCGTCTTCTTTTGCAATAAACTTTCCCTTCGCCGCTAAAAACGCCACCAGCTCGCCTGCCGTCATATCTGCCGCAGAACAAGTGTGGAAACGCGCCTGCTCGCCGAAACGTGCCGTAATCGCCGCTTCAAGGCTGGCATTTGAATACTGCTCGCCAGATTCAATCATCATGTTGAGCACTTCGTGACCGTGAATAGATTCCATACTACCTCCTCAATAAAGACCGTAGCCTAATGTGAACCGCACAGCGCTGCTTTGCGCTAACGCAGGTTTATCCGCAGATAAATGTCATTTGTTATACATCTTAATGGTCAAAAACATCGTAAACATTAATGTACAACCATTGTAACGGCGATTTGACGAACATAGCGTTTTGCCTTAACCTGCGCCGCAGATATAACCGTTGATTATCTCTGGGACAGAGGAAAGCGTGAAAAACAGAACCCTGGGTAGTATTTTTATCGTGGCGGGAACCACGATTGGTGCCGGTATGTTGGCAATGCCGTTGGCTGCGGCAGGCGTGGGGTTTAGCGTCACGTTGGTATTGTTAGTCAGTCTTTGGGCGTTGATGTGCTACACCGCGCTGTTGCTGCTTGAAGTATATCAACATGTCCCGGCAGACACCGGGCTGGGTACGCTGGCAAAACGGTATCTTGGTCGTTACGGACAATGGGTAACGGGCTTTAGCATGATGTTTTTAATGTATGCCCTGACGGCGGCGTACATCAGTGGTGCAGGTGAACTGCTGGCCTCCAGCATCAGCGACTGGACCGGAACAAATATATCCCCGACAACAGGCGTAATGCTGTTCACCTTTGTTGCCGGTGGCGTGGTTTGTGTTGGGACCTCACTGGTTGATCTGTTCAACCGTCTGCTATTCAGTGCCAAGATAATCTTCCTGGTGGCGATGCTGGCTCTGTTAATGCCGCATATCCATAAAGTGAACCTGCTTACGCTGCCGCTGCAACAGGGGCTGGCGCTCTCCGCAATCCCGGTCATCTTCACCTCGTTCGGTTTTCACGGCAGTGTTCCCAGTATCGTCAGCTATATGAACGGTAACATCCGTAAACTGCGTTGGGTGTTTATTACGGGTAGCGCTATTCCACTGGTCGCCTATATCTTCTGGCAACTGGCGACGCTTGGCAGCATTAACTCGACAACGTTCATGGGGCTTTTAGCCAACCACGCAGGCTTAAACGGCTTATTGCAGGCATTGCGTGAAGTCGTGGCTTCGCCGCACGTCGAACTGGCGGTACATCTGTTTGCCGACCTCGCGCTGGCAACCTCTTTCCTCGGCGTTGCATTGGGATTATTTGACTTCCTGGCCGACCTCTTCCAGCGCCGCAATACCGTAGCGGGAAGAATGCAAACCGGCGTGGTGACCTTCCTGCCGCCGCTGGCATTCGCGCTGTTCTATCCGCGTGGTTTTGTCATGGCATTAGGGTATGCGGGCGTTGCCCTGGCGGTGCTGGCGCTGCTCATTCCCTCGATGCTGGCATGGCAAAGCAGAAAACATAATCCGCAGGCCAACTACCGCGTAGCCGGCGGTGCTCCGGCGCTGGCGCTGGTATTCTTGTGCGGCATTGTGGTGATCGCAGTACAGTTTTCTATTGCAGCAGGATTACTACCAGAAGTGGGTTAAAACAAAGGGGCTTTCGCCCCTTTCTGTTAATGCAAACAGCACTGCTTATATTTCTTGCCGCTGCCACAGGGGCAAGGGTCATTGCGCCCTACTTTGGCATCCACTTTCACCGGTACTTTGACCGGCGTTTCCTGAGGATGCGCCATCCAGTAAGCATGCAGGTCCAGCGCAGCCAGGCGGATGGCATCGACGCTCTCTTCAAACGCTTCAGGTGTCAATTTCTCAACCACCGCAAAGTTCTCTTCCGTACCGTGCAGCGCAATAGCCTCAAGTGCTGGTTTTAACGTGTCCGGTAACGCGGACCAGTCTGACAGTGCAACGCCGCGCATATAACCAAAGCACCACTCTTCAACGATGGTCAGTTCATGCTCGTCAATTTCACGCAAACCAAACAACGGCTCAAACTGCTCAGGATATTCATCCAGACGATCGGCCGTATCCGCCATATGTTGAAACGCCAGGTTCATGAAACGCGTCATTTCTTTTTCGGAGGACCAGCGAGGGACATACTGCGCGCCCCCCCAAATAGCGACCAGCCACTGCTCTGGTTCAATTTCATACGGTGAACTCAGCACCGCCGTCAGCAAACCATCCAGTTCTGACACATCCAGAATAGCCTTGTCTGTATTGTACTTAGTCAGTACATCATCCAGCCATTCCAGTTCGCTCTCGTTTAATGGTCCCGTTTTCATAACGCTTTTCCTTAGTCAAAAAATCTTGCCTGTGATCATCCTACATGGCTGGAGGGATAACAGATACAAATGGGCATATGCGGCATACAGTTGCCGCCTGTTCAGGTTAACAGGAAACGAGGGGAATTCCGGAAGTTAACGCACAAAAGAGAACACTAAGCCGCCGGGCATCATACCGGGAAAATACAATAAAACCACCCGCAGGTGATTTACTGTTGTTCAATACGGTTGAGCGTTGCGGTATAGCCCGTTTTCGCTACCGCGTTAAGTAAAGTATCGGTTGGGAAACCTTTTGGCACTATCGCTTCTGCTTGTCGGGTTTTTAGGGAGGACTTTGCTTTAATCACGCCGTCAGTTTCACGTAGCGCCTGATTGACCGAAATAACGCATAGCGAGCAGGTCATATTTTGTATATCCAGCACCACTTTTTGATTGGCCGCCTGAGCCCACAGCGGTAATAGCAAGCATGCAAATAACGTGAAGATCTTCATTCAAATACCTCATAAAACCAGGCAACAAGCGTTGGGTAAAATAGCACCGGCAAAATCAACGCCAGCGCGCACCAGTAGAGAACGCGCGCTTGCTTCAGAGTTAGCCAGCCGGAGCACCACAGCCGCCTGGAGAAATAGAGCCGCCAGAAAACGCGCAGTAATAAGCCCAATGACACCAGCATCAAGGGAATTCGCAAAAACTCAAACTGGGTGAAAACAGCAAAGCTCGCCGCCGAAATACCAAACAGCAGGTAGAGCAGCGGTCCAACGCAGCATAAGCCCGCGGTGACGGCAGCTATCGCGGCCGTCAACAGGGTGAGTCCCGCCCCTTTAGCGTTGTTCTGTGGCGACATAACTGTAGGAGAACGCTTTAGGATCATAGAAATTGATCGGGTCGCCATCAACTTCAGCATAAGGATAGCCAAAGTTGTTCATGGCTCCCTGCTCCGTTGCCGGATACAGCTCGAAATCACGCCCGTAGTTGAATCCAACCCAGTTCATTTCCCAGTTACCAAACAGGTAAGTGTTTACCGCCTGGACATCGGCGTCCTGATGCGATTTTTTCTCTGCCAGACGCATTTTGGTCACATCAGCAGGATCGCAAGGTAGCCAACCGTAACCGGCCAGATAGAACTCGGCACGACAATGTTGCCCACCGCTCACATCAGCAACGCCTGCGCTGTCTGCTTTGCCAAAAGCACTTTTCGAGTAACGTTCGAGCTTATTGGCTTTGCCCAGACGGATACCAAACAGTTCGCGCGCCGGAATGCCGCTGGCCCGCGCCAGAGCCACAAAAACGGAGCTCATGTCGGTGCATTTTCCTTTGAGCTTACCGCTTTTTAAGATCTCCGCTACATCCCCCGTGCCGCAGCCGATAACGTCGTTATCGCGCTCCATATGGCTACTCACCCACTCGTAAATCAGGCGTGCTTTTTTCAGCGGATCCTGCTCATTACCGGTGATTTTACGTGCGGTTTCCAGAACCAGCCCATCAACTGGGGTATGTGCTGTCGGCAAAAGGTACGGTTTTACATCCAGCGGGTAAATAATCTGCTCCGGCGCTTGCCAGGTTTTCAACGCGTCCTGCTTCAGCGGTTCCCAGTCGGCGGTTTCAATGTCGATATCAACGTTAATCAACAGTTCGCCCTGCGAGTCAGGCCAGGTGGCAAACAGCGTTTTCGCGCCATAAGTATTATTAGTGGTGACATACGCTTGCTTATAGTTTCCGCTAAAGGCAAGCGCCGTCATTTGTTGAAACGCGGTATCTACAGGAAGCGGGATCCACAGTTTTACTACACCGCTCGAGCCCTTAGGAGGGTTAAGTTTATAGGTCTGGGATAACACAAAGCGCCGACGCGCGACTGGTGCAACGGATGGCTCAGCGGCGTGAACCGTCTGACTAATAACCGCAGGACCGACTAAACCGGCGGCCGAAAGGAGAACGCTATTTTTGAGAAATTGTCGACGTTGCATTGCTGTCTGTCCATGTTGTAAGAGTTGAACTACGGCTAAGCAGGTAAAAACCGTATACGATCATCACAGCAGACAGACGCTGACATAAAAAGGTGAGCCGATGGAGGTTATTCATCAATAACAGACCTGTTAACTGTGAATGAAATAAGAAACTGCGCGACAGATAGTAAGCCATAGGCAGGCAAAAAGTACAGCCGTGAGGGCGAGTTCAGAAAATATAGACATTCGTTGCCAGCTTACGGGCTAACCCTCTGGCCCCTTCGCGCATGACCGTATCGTGATTCCAGCGAAAAACGGGTGCCGCCAGCGGGGCCAGGTAATTCATCCAACGAATTGTGGTGCGAACATTCCAGTCATATCTGACGATGGTCTCAGCGCCACTGGCAGAAAAATACCACACACCTCGCCCTTCTACCGCCCCACTGGCTTGTCCCTCAAGCAGCGAGCAAGGCAGAATATTTAACACGTTGATGTCAAAGGTTAAGCGATAGGGAAGCGCTCCTTTCCAGGTATAACGATGCAGCGCCCCAATGCCCTGTACATCACCTTTTTTAATTTCAACAATGCGTTCCAGACTTTCCCACCATTCAGGCCACTGATCGGGATGAGAAAAAACATCCCATACCTCCTGAATAGAAGCCTCAACCCGCCAGACGGTGGAAAACTGATAGTCAGCCATAATACAGCCTCCTTCAGGGTGAGAAGAAATTGGCAGGAAAACGGATATTAATGACAAAAGCATCCAGAAGCACAGTTTCTAATCGCTGCCCATCTGGCGCATAGCTGATCACTTTGGCAGGGAGTCCGTGATAATTATCCAGCCAGACGTCATAGCGGTGAACACCATCAACCACCATTGTTCCAGGCCCAACCACAGATACGTGCGTCGTCGCCCGTCCTGCAAGGTTTTCCTTACCAACAGTGGTCATTGTCCCTTCGCGTTGCAGATGACGAATATTGCCCAACAACACGCCGATATCAGAGCGATCCACCCGATGACCACGCTCATCCTGGATCAATGAATTAGTAGGCGACAGGCGCAAAATAGGCAAAGAACCCACACCAAATGGCCATAACGTCACTTTACCGCCGACAGGATTAAAGATAAGCACCGCTCCTGAATGCGGTTGGGTAAAATCCATCCGCACATACCCAGGCTTTTGAAAGCTATAGCGAATAATTTTGCTTTCATCGGATGGCGACGAAGAGCGCATCATGACCTGATAAGAGGTCAGGTTATTAAATGACTGTTGAGAAAATGCGATGGGATCCATAGCCCTGGCATTCTGCGAAAAAATATTACCTTTTTCCACCGAATATGCTGCACAACTAAAGGTGAGCAATGCTGCGAACATGACTATCGGAGAAGATGAAATGTTCATAGCTGCCCCCTGAACCAGCGCGATTGGCAAACAGGAGTTATCACCTGCCGACTGTTTTTATTATAGTTCTTAACTGCGCGGCACACTCTTCCGGCCCCTCAGACTCAGTATGGGCAGCAGGTTTAAATTATTGGTTTTCTTTTCAGTTGAGATGACAACATAAAGCTATACTTTAATAGCTATACTTTTAATAGGTATTAATCATGAAACTGCCATCGGTATTTTCATGCGCCGTTCTCATATTACTGCTGCTGTCGTCATCTTCTGCCACATCCAGCACGTTACAAAACCAGGCCGTCAGAGAGCAAGAGTTAAGCGCGGCACTTCGAGCCGGTAATGGCGTGATCATCATTGGCGGGACGGATGATTTCGTTTTCACGTTCAGGGCACGAAACCGAATCCACAGACACCTGGCGATACAGGATGGCTTTGGCGATCCCATCCTGATGAATGGTTTCCAGGACCACAACTATAATCCCGCCCGCGATGGTTTTATCAACAACCCTGCCCGAGGGGGCTTTTTGTTTAACGCGCCGATTCGGCGATAGATTGATGTGCAATAGTGAGTTCTATGCTTGTAAAAAACAGGCACAAAAAAACCACCCGTAGGTGGTTTCACGACACTGCTTATTGCTTTGATTATTCTGTTCTTTCCCATGGTACCCGGAGTGGGACTTGAACCCACACAGCGCGAACGCCGAGGGATTTTAAATCCCTTGTGTCTACCGATTCCACCATCCGGGCTCGGGAAGAAATTGGAGGCGCGTTCCGGAGTCGAACCGGACTAGACGGATTTGCAATCCGCTACATAACCGCTTTGCTAACGCGCCGAAATCTTCTGGCTTTTCAGCCGACATCCGCTATTGCCGATGTCTCTAATTTGGAGCGGGAAACGAGACTCGAACTCGCGACCCCGACCTTGGCAAGGTCGTGCTCTACCAACTGAGCTATTCCCGCATCACCAAGTAACTTTGTTAATCACTTGATTTTGTTATCGTCTGGCAATCAGTGCTGCCGTTCGATGCGTTGCATTCTACTTACCTGACGCAATGAGTCAACGATATTTTTCACCACTAACGATCGTTTGCTGAAATTTGCGTCGAAACGATCACTGATCAAGCAAATCTCCACGTGCAGCGCTCAAATACTGGAACATTGACCACAAAGTCAGTATCGCGGCGACGAAGAAAAGTGCGATCCCAGCATACTCAACCCAGATATTTGGACGCCACAGCAGCCAGGCCAGTGCAGCCATTTGCGAAGTGGTTTTCACTTTACCAATCCAGGATACGGCTACGCTGCTGCGTTTACCCAGTTCGGCCATCCATTCACGTAGTGCAGAGATGATAATTTCACGCGCAATCATTGTTGCGGCAGGAAGCGTCACCCACCAGCTGTGGTAATGCTCGGTCACCAGGACCATCGCGATAGCCACCAGCACCTTATCAGCGACCGGATCGAGGAAGGCGCCAAAACGCGTGCTTTGGTTCCAGCGGCGTGCCAGAAAACCGTCAAACCAGTCAGTGACCGCTGCGATACAGAAGATCAGCGCACAAACAAAGGGAGCCCAGGTGAATGGCAGGTAAAAAGCCAATACAAAGAATGGGATCAGGATGACGCGAAACAGCGTGAGCAACGTAGGGATATTAAATTGCATATGACGGATAACTATCTGTTGTCAGTGAAATTACCCCTATGTTGCTACAGAGGGCCTAATGTTTCAACGAGTAGAAGATCTTTTCTGCCAGAGCTTGCGAAATACCCGGCACTTTTGCAATTTCTTCGATACTTGCATTACGAAGACCTTGCAAACCTCCCATATATTTCAACAACATCTGGCGACGCTTTGGCCCGACACCTTCGATGGTCTCAAGCGTGCTGGTACTTTTCACTTTTGCCCGCTTTTTACGATGCCCGCTAATCGCATGATCGTGAGATTCATCGCGGATATGCTGGATAACGTGCAATGCAGGCGAATCCGGCGGCAGACTAAAGCCCTCACCTTCCGGCTCAAAGAACAGTGTTTCCAGACCAGCTTTACGATCTGCCCCTTTTGCCACCCCCAGCAAGAGTGGGTGCTGTTTGTCCCAGGGAACGTCCAGTTCAGCAAAAACGGCTTTCGCCTGCCCTAACTGACCTTTACCGCCATCGATCAATATGACGTCCGGAATCTTACTTTCTTCAATCGCCTTACCATAACGCCGACGTAAGACCTGATTCATCGCTGCATAATCATCACCCGGCGTAATGCCGGTAATATTGTAACGCCGATATTCTGCACGCAGCGGGCCATTGGCATCAAAAACCACGCAGGAGGCTACCGTCTGTTCCCCCATCGTATGGCTAATGTCGAAGCACTCCATACGCTTCACCGCAGGTAACTTCAATACGGAGGCCAGCGCCGTCAGACGTTGCGTAATCGTCGACTGCTGAGAAAGTTTCGTGGTGAGCGCCACTGCCGCGTTGGTCCGCGCCAGCTTCAGATAACGCGCGCGATCCCCTCGCGGTTTCGTCTGCACGTTAATCTTCCGTCCGGCCAGTTCAGACAGAGAGTCTGCCAGCAGGGTTTTATCGCTAAGATTGAAATCGAGCAGGATCTCCCCGGGTAAGGTACGCATCTGGCTCCCCTGCAGATAAAACTGCCCGACAAAGGTTTCGACGACCTCGCCCAGTTCCGTACCACCAGGTACTTTAGGGAAATAGCTGCGGCTGCCCAGCACTTTACCCTGGCGAATAAACAGAACGTGCACACAGGCCATGCCGGCGTCAAACGCCACGCCAATGACGTCCAGATCGTCTCCGGTGTTAGAGACAAACTGTTTTTCGGTCACGCGGCGTACGGCCTGGATTTGGTCACGAATTCGCGCAGCCTCTTCAAATTCGAGATTTTGGCTGGCCTTTTCCATGCGGGTAATCAGCTGTGTTAACACCTGATCGTCTTTTCCGGACAGGAACAGACGAACATACTCGACCTGCTGAGCATACTCTTCCTCGCTCACCAGACCCGCGACACACGGGCCGAGACAGCGGCCAATCTGATATTGCAGACAAGGTCGAGAACGGTTGCGATAAACGCTGTTTTCGCACTGGCGGATAGGGAATATTTTCTGCAACAGCGCCAGCGTTTCACGCACCGCATAACCGTTAGGGAACGGTCCAAAGTACTCGCCTTTGGCATGCTTTGCCCCACGATGCATCGCCAGACGCGGGTGGGTATCGCCGCTAAGGAATATAAAGGGGTAGGATTTATCATCACGCAGCAATACGTTATAACGCGGCTGATATAGCTTGATGTAGTTGTGCTCAAGCAATAACGCTTCGGTTTCAGTATGCGTTACCGTGACATCAATCTGCTGGATTTGCGCGACCAGCGCTTCGGTCTTGCGTGACGCAAGATTACTACGGAAGTAGCTGGAAAGCCTTTTTTTCAGGTCTTTCGCTTTCCCGACATAGATAACCGTTCCGGCGGTATCATACATACGATAGACGCCGGGCTGGCTGGTCACGGTTTTCAGGAACGCTTTGGCATCAAACTGATCTGTCACTGGCTTGCTAATGTCTCCGCATTACACAGGCCATGGCGAATTGCCAGGTGAGTCAGCTCTACATCGCCATGAATGTTTAATTTACTGAACATTCGATAGCGATAGCTGTTCACCGTTTTAGGACTAAGATTCAGTTGCTCTGAGATCTCATTAACCTTCTGACCTTTGGTGATCATCAGCATAATCTGCAACTCGCGTTCAGACAAACTGGCAAACGGGGTTTCCGTTTTCTCAGGCTCAATCTGGCTGAGCGCCATTTGCTGAGCGATATCGGAGGCAATATACCGTTGCCCGGAAAAAACCGAACGAATCGCACTCACTACTTCCTGGGGGGCAGCGCCTTTGCTGAGATACCCTGCGGCCCCTGCCTGCATAACTTTTGCAGGTAATGGGTTTTCGGTGTGTACCGTCAACATGATCACTTTAATGTCTGCCGTGGAACGCGCAATTTTGCGGGTTGCTTCCAGACCGCCAATACCGGGCATATTCATATCCATCAGCACAACGTCAACGGAATTTGAGCGGCACCATTTTACCGCATCTTCACCGCAGCACGCTTCGCCGACAACTTTTATGCCTTTTATATCTTCCAGAATGCGTCGTATCCCTGCGCGCACCAGTTCGTGGTCATCAACAAGAAAAACGTTGATCAAAGGAATATCTCCAGAATAGGGATAACGCTACCGATAGTTAATCGGTCCTATGTTAACGGGTTTTATCTCAACTTTGAAATGTAAAAAACGCCCGACTTTCGATTTTGCTCTCGTTTTTGGAAATTAGATTGTACGACGAGTGGAAACTTTCAGTACTGGTAACCTTTTGCCACGGTTATATCTGTGTAGCTGTTTCATAATGGTGACAAAAAGATCATATTCCTTCGCTGAATGCAAACCAGGCAGTCAAAGTTGTAACAATAATTAACGAGGAAAATACTCGAAATAAACAACATGTGGAGAAAATATATGCACTGCAACATGTTGTTTATTTTAATGTCCACAACATTGGTCCGCGCAAAAAACAACCACAGATATTTTTAGCCTCGCTTATGGTATACTCCGCCGCCTTAAGATTTGACATCGCACTTTTTCATTGAAACATAACGAGGAAAATAAATGAGTACGCCTGACTTTTCCACTGCTGAGAATAACCAGGAACTGGCCAATGAAGTCACCTGCCTGAAAGCCATGTTAACGCTGATGCTGCAGGCAATGGGTCAAGCCGATGCAGGCCGCGTGATTCTTAAAATGGAAAAACAGCTCGCGCTGATTGAAGATCAATCACAGGCTGCGGTATTTTCCAACACGGTTAAGCAAATTAAACAAGCTTACCGCCAGTAATAAGAAACCGGCTGATAGCAATGCTCTCAGCCGGTTTTGCGTCTGACACTCAGAACGATAATTTACTCAGATAAGCCCGGTTGCCGCGGCATAACAGGCTATCTGCGTTTTGTTTGGCGCATTGAATTTCTTTTGCATATTCTTCTGGTGGAAGTTCACGGTATTTTCAGAAATCGACAGAATGATGGCTATCTCTGAAGAGGTTTTCCCCTCAGCCGTCCATTTCAATATTTCCTTTTCCCGCTTGCTAAAACGCATCTCTGGCGCCATAACCATGTCATCTTCCAGTCGCGTCAGTACAGACAGACTTTCCCGTACCAGAAGCTGCATCCTGAGCTCCACTTCATCGCTCGCAAGGCGACTGTTACGGATACTTGCACGCGATACAGATAAAAAACCCAACGCCCGGTTAGGCAACATTAAGCATTGCGTCATCCCTTTGCGTAAACCGTGATTGCGCGCAGCGTCCCACAAAGGTTGCGCATCGCGAAACAGAGTATCGTTCCAGGGTAAATGCCCCTGACTGAAGTTTTCAGGTTTCAGCACCGGATCAATGGCGAAATAATTTTCGGACTGATAATGCGCCACCCATGCTTTGGGATAGGTCGTATGAAGTGACGTTTTAGGTCGGGTAAAAGGTACCGGATGACGAACACAGAGCGCGTAAAAATCAAACTCTAAGTGCTGCGTCTGTTGTTGTAATTCCGTATAGACATCCTCTGCCGTCGCCATTTCCTGAAAGCGTAACAGCATGCTCCGTCGCCAGGTGAAGAAATCAAGATCCTGCATACTAAGTGGTAATGCCCCTGAGATTGATAATCATCCAAACATATGAAACAAGCTAACACATAAATGTATTTTATATATGCAAATTATCGGACAAATGAACAATTACTTGAGTATTACTCAACAGCGGAAGTAAGTAACAGAATCAAATGTTAATAATAAAGCAATAATTATAAATAGTTATGCGAAGAGCACTCGCCAGAAACAATCCCGGCGAGTGCCATATACACTATTTATTGCATCAAAAACTTTTCAAGAAACTGACGGGTACGTGGCTGCTGCGGGTGCGTGAATAAGGACTTTGCTGGTCCCTGCTCGACTATCCGTCCTTGATCCATAAATATCGCTCTATCGGCGACATCGCGAGCAAAGCTCATTTCATGCGTCACAATTACCATGGTGCGTTTTTCCTGCGCCAGTTGGCGGATGGTATTAAGTACCTCGCCAACCAATTCAGGATCAAGCGCGGAGGTCGGTTCATCAAAAAGAATAACCTCAGGTCGCATCGCCAGCGCTCGGGCAATCGCTACGCGCTGCTGCTGTCCACCCGATAAACGCCGTGGATAGCTGGTTTCTTTACCTGCCAGCCCGACTTTCGCCAGCAATTCACGCGCACGAGCTGTCGCTTCAGCTTTTGGTTCACCTTTGACTATCACCGGCCCTTCAATAATGTTTTCCAGCACTGTCCGATGGGGAAACAAATTAAAGTTCTGGAACACAAAACCGACGTGCTGGCGTAACTGACGAATCAGCCCTTTCTGCTGGGTCAACGAACGCGCGGTATCAATGGTAATCTCACCCACTTTAATGGTGCCCGCCTCCGGTTGCTCCAGCAAATTAATGCTACGCAGCAGCGTGGTTTTGCCCGATCCGCTCGGCCCGATAATCGCTACTACTTCACCAGGTTTGACGTCAAGATCGATCCCATGCAGCACCGTTTGCCCATGAAATTTTTTGACCAGGTTTCTGACTTCGATAGCACTCATTTCGGCTCTCTCTCCTGGCGGTTCAGTTGTTCTTCAAAATAGTTTTGCAGCGCAGAAAGCACCGTCGCCATCACCCAGTAAATCAACGAGGCCGCCAGATACATCGTAAAGACTTCCAGCGTACGCGAGGTAATCAGCTGCGCCTGACGGAACAGTTCCGGTACCTGAATAGTGGCGGCCAAAGAGGTATCTTTCACCAGACTGATAAAGCTGTTGCTCAGCGGCGGCAGCGCAACGCGCGCAGCCTGTGGCAGGATTGCCCGGCGCATGGTCTGCCAGCGCGTCATACCAATACTGGCACCCGCCTCCCACTGTCCTTTGTCGATGGAAGAGATTGCCGCACGCAGGGTTTCCGCAGCGTAGGCGGCTGTATTAAGCGACAAGCCAATCATCGCCGCCGGGATGGGATCAAGCTCAATTCCAAACTGCGGCAGACCGTAATAAATCATAAACAGCTGGGCAATCAACGGCGTTCCGCGAAAGATAGAGATATAAAAACGCGCCAGCCAGCGCACAGGCAGCAGCGGCGACAGACGCATCAACGCCAGGATAAACCCCAGCACGAGGCCAAAAAACATCCCGCCGATACTCAGTTGCAGCGTAAAAACCGCGCCTTTAAGCAGATACGGCAGGGAATCAATTACCAGTTGGATACTTTCATGCATTAGCGTTTTTCGACCTGGTTGTTACACGTGAGGATGGTAGGCAAACAGTGCAGGCGCCCCACCGGTATGGATAAAGAGGATTGGCCCTTCATCTTTGAAGCGCTTCTGGCTGATGCCGTCAATCAAACCCGCCATCGCCTTACCGGTATACACCGGATCCAACAAAATGCCTTCGAGGCGCGCCAGCAGTTTTACCGCCTCCATGCCCTCTTCGTTTGGCGTACCGTAGCCCGGCGCATAATAATCATCCCATAACAGGATATCCGCTGAGGCCGTCAGCTCCAGTTCACGGGCAATATCCTGCTGCAACGTGACAACTTTTGGTTTTTGATCGACGACGCTGCGCGAAACGGTCACGCCGATAAGCTCGACGTCTGGCATCAGTTGTTCCAGGCCCACGGCCAGTCCGGCATGCGTTCCCGCACTGCCCGATGCGACCACCACGGAAGAGAGCGAAACGGCCCCTTCACACTGCTGGGCAATTTCCAGCGCGCTTTCCACATAACCCATCGCCCCCAGAGCATTAGAGCCCCCAACAGGGATCACATACGGGCGGAACCCTTGCGCTTCAATGCGCGTCGCCAGCTCCTGCAACTGCGCATTCGGATCGGTTAGCGCGTCACACATTTCGATCTGCGTATTAAACAGATCCAACAGCAGACGGTTGCCATTGGTGAGATAGTTTTCCGCCGTGGTGCCAATCGGATTTTCCAACAGCGCCACGCAGTGCAGGCCAAGCTTAGCCGCTACCGCCGCAGTCTGACGAACGTGGTTAGATTGGATGGCACCCGCGGTTATCAGCGTATCAGCGCCTTCACGCAGCGCGTCTGCGGCCAGAAACTCCAGCTTACGCAGCTTATTGCCGCCCATGGCCATCGGCGTGACGTCATCGCGTTTGATGAAAATATCGCGCCCGAGGTGGTCGGAGAAACGTGGAAGATATTCGAGCGGCGTTGGCGCGCCAATAAATTCCAGACGTGGAAAGCGCGTTAAGTTATGCAGCGGCATACAGCCTCCGGTATTCGTTGTTGTGATGTTCTTTTTATTATGCACGCTCAGGCGCAATGAAATAAAAAAAGGCGCTGTTAAAGGCGCCTTTTTTCATCGGATGCCGATTATTTCGTCACATCCGCTCCAAACCATTTTTCAGACAGGGCTTTCAGCGTACCGTCTTTCTGCATTTCAGCAATGGCCGCATCAACCGCTTTCAGCAGATCTTCATTGCCTTTACGCAGCGCCACGCCGGACTCCTGGCGGGAGAACGCTTCACCGGTCACAGCCAGCGTGTCTTTGGTTTTCTTCACCAGATCCAGCGCCGCCAGACGGTCAACCAGAATGGCGTCGATACGGCCTACACGCAGATCCTGGTATTTAGTCGGGTCGTCATCATAGGTACGAATATCCACGCCCTGCACGTTCTGGCGCAGCCACTCTTCATAGTTGGTGCCCAGACCAACGCCGACTTTTTTACCTTTCAGATCGGCAGCGGTCTTAATAACACCTTCATTGCCTTTTTTCACCAGCGCCTGAATACCAGAGACCGTATACGGGGTAGAGAAATCGTATTTTTTCTTACGTTCGTCAGAGATGGTCACCTGGTTGATGACCACATCAATGCGCTTGGAATCAAGAGAGGCCAGCATACCGTCCCACTTGGTCGGCTTCAGGTTAGCTTTCACCCCAAGGTGCTTGGCCAGTTCTTCGGCGAACTCTACTTCGAAACCGGTCAGCTTGCCGTCATCGCCCTGAAAACTAAACGGGGGATAGGTCCCTTCCAGGCCCACCAGCAGCGTGCCGCGCTCTTTAACTTTATTTAACAGACCTTCATCTGCATAAGTCTTTACGCTCATTCCGGCGACAAGTGCAACAGCCATTACACCCATCAGAGCCTGACGTCCCAGAAGTGCTAATTTCATAGTTACCCCGAATATTGTCATTAGTGACTATCATTTATGACTACAGTGTAAAACGTTTGCTGTGATCCACAAACACGACTCTGTTACACCTTATTCGTTTTTAATATATATCAGAACTGGCTGTCCAGGAGGATTTCTGCATATGCCCTATATGCGTATGGGCTTTAAACTGCTCATACTTACGTAAGGCGATGCGGTAATTGTTGGTGCTGGTTTCCGGCAGCCACGGGGCAAGGTTTTCGTCGAGGAACCCTTCCTGTAGCAGATCGTGAGAGATATTTTGTTCGGTCAGGTGATTCCCGAGGCGACGCAGACGGACAACGTATTCACGTACCGTACCGTGACTCATTTCGGTCTGCTCAAATAAAAACTGTTTAAAACCGATAATATCGAAAAAGTCGCTCTGCTCTTTGCAATGCAAATCACCGCAAAAACGACACAGTGCCACCCACTCTTTTTTCTCCTGCTCCCACTCGGCTTCATCCAACAAAGTGTCCAGGCGGGCGATAGCGATTTTATTCACAATTTGCCCGCGACGAACCAGCGTGATCCTGTCGAGCAACTTAAAGCAATGGGCGCAATGCGTCTGGCTGTGTTTGAAATCTTTGAGGTAGCGGCTTAGAGGCCGTCTTTTTGATTGCTGCACCGTCATGAGAACTCCTGGTAGTCAATTCGTAATGCGGCATTGTTCAGGGGTAATAATGTACCCCTATAGCTTACCCAGCTTGGTGCGTAGACGTTTGATGGCCTGACTGTGCAACTGGCTGACCCGTGATTCCCCGACTTCCAGTACTGCGCCAATCTCTTTCAGATTCAGCTCTTCCTGGTAGTACAGCGTTAACACCAGCTTTTCGCGCTCCGGCAACGCCTCGATCGCGTCCATCACGCGCTGGCGGAGGTTACCCTCAAGAAGCTGTTGTAACGGGTTTTCCTGCTGATGTTCTTCCGTCACCAGCTCAATACTATCGCCATGCTCTTCCCGCCACTCGTCATAAGAGAAGAGTTGGCTGTTATTGGTATCGAGCAACATCTGACGATACTCTTGCACAGGAATAGCCAGACGCGCCGCCACTTCGGTTTCCGTCGCGTTGCGCCCTAATTCCTGCTCCAGTTGTCCCATCGCCTGTGCCACTTCGCGAGCATTGCGCCGAACGCTACGCGGCACCCAATCCCGGCTACGTAGTTCGTCCAGCATTGCCCCACGAATACGCTGCACTGCGTAAGTGGTAAATGCCGTTCCTTGCAAAGCGTCATATCGGTCAACGGCATTCAATAACCCGATGCCGCCCGCTTGTAGCAGGTCATCCAGTTCTACGCTCGCCGGCAAACGCACCTGAAGGCGCAATGCTTCGTGACGCACCAACGGTACATAACGCTGCCACAGCGAGTGTTTATCCATTACACCTTCAGCGGTATACAGTGAATTCACGATAAACAGCCCTGCGTTAAATGAGTTATCGGCATGATTATCCGTTTCTGCAGGGGTTTTAATCGGGTGAATAGTGGGTGAAATGGGGGGTTATTTGGGGGTTACGGGTAAAGCTAAATGTAAAAAACCCCGCCGGAGCGGGGTTTGCGCGATAAGCGTAAATTAACGCAGCAGAGACAGAACGTTCTGCGGAACCTGGTTGGCCTGTGCCAGCACAGAAGTACCTGCTTGTTGCAGGATCTGTGCTTTGGACATGTTGGACACTTCGGTCGCGTAGTCAGCATCTTCGATACGGCTACGTGCAGAAGTCAGGTTGTTAACGGTGTTACCCAGGTTGGTGATGGTAGAGTCGAAACGGTTCTGTACCGCACCGAGGTCGCCACGTAAGGTATCAACCTGAGCAATCGCTTTATCTAATACATCTAACTGATTACGAGTAGCTTCACTTGCATTGTCCTGTGTAACTAGCTTCGCACCAGTAGTACCGGCATTCTTAACATACATCTGCTTATTAGTTGCATCGGTGACAGTACCTGCTGCATCGATCTTATAAGTATCAGCACCTACAGTTAAGGATCCACCTGCGCCCGTAGCATTTTTCATCGCAAGATCAGATTCTTTTGCAGCCAAGTTTGTAGCGTGTGTCGTTAATTTATCAGTAGCCTCAGTGTAAAGAGTACCACCACTTACGGTTACAGAAGCATCAGAATGGTCAGCTTGCGTACCCGCAACTTTAAGAGTGATTTCATTACCATCGATTGTAGCTTTGTATTCACCATAACCATTGGTGTTAGCATCAGTGGTCGCCGTCCAAGTCGTTCCTTTCCAATCAAACGTGCCGCCTAAAGACGTGGCTGTTGCGGTTGCTGCAGTAGCAATCTCTGTAGCAGCAGTATTATCTAAGGTCACTTGCGTGTTGTTTTTGGTTGTAACAAAGTCACCAGAGTTAGCACCAACATAAACAGCTGCGTTACCAGCCTTATTGGTGACAGCCCCTGATTTGACATCAACCTGATAAGTATTCGCCCCTAACGTGTAATCCATTTTACCCGTAGCGCCAAATGATTTTACAAGGTCATTTTTAGTTGCAGCAGTGTCACCTGTTACACTGAATCCAGTAAGTCCCAGTGTTTTGCTGGAAATTTCTTTTAGGTCAATAGTAATTTTTTCATTATCATTTGCGCCAACCTGGATACTCAATTTGTTGTCACTTGCTAATACTTTCACACCGTTAAACTGAGTTTGACCAGAAACACGATCGATTTCGCTCAGACGTTGAGTAATTTCAGCCTGAATGGACTTTAAGTCGGAATCAGAGTTTGAACCGTTAGCTGATTGCACAGATAGTTCACGTACACGCTGCAGGTTGTTGTTAATTTCGTTCAGCGCGCCTTCAGTGGTCTGCGCGATGGAAATACCGTCGTTAGCGTTACGGGAAGCCTGAGTCAGACCTTTGATGTTTGCGGTGAAGCGGTTAGCAATCGCCTGGCCAGCAGCATCGTCTTTCGCGCTGTTGATGCGCAGACCGGAGGACAGACGCTCGATAGCGGAGCTCAGGGAAGACTGAGATTTGTTCAGGTTGTTCTGGGTCAACAGCGACAGGCTGTTTGTATTGATGACTTGTGCCATGATCTTTTCCTTATCAATTACAACTTGATGTTATTGGGCTGTTGCCCACGGTTTCTCACCGTAACCCATGTATCGGCACCTTAAATTCGAACTTTAGAAAATTTTTACTTTCCTCCCTCTTTTTTCTTAGCCCCAGAAATACCCGCAATATGCCCCACTATTCTGCGCATTATTTTTACAAAACTATCATTAAACTTTGCGCGCAGATTGCCGATAACCCGCTTAACTACTGTTTGCAATCACAAGGAATTAGGCATGCCTTCATTTACATCATTGGGCGTCGGCTCAAACTTACCGCTGGATACATTGCTGACAAATCTGACGACTGCTGAAAAAAAACGTTTAACTCCAATTACTCAGCAGCAGAGTTCGAACACCGCGAGACTGACAGCCTACGGGACGCTAAAAAGCGCGCTGGAAAAATTCCAGACGGCAAATACCACATTAAATAGTGCCGATCTATTTAAAAGCACCACCGTCACCAGCAGTACGGAAGATCTTAAGGTATCGACCTCTGCCGGTGCTGCTCCCGGGATCTATACCGTTAGCGTTACGCAACTGGCGCAGGCGCAATCATTAAGTACCAAAAGTGGAATCAGCTCAACGAAGGAAGCTTTAGGTGATACATCTTCCGAAAGCCGTACCATTAAAATTGAACAAAAAGGCCGTGAAAAACCGCTGGAGATTAAGCTCAGCAAAGATCAGACGTCGCTGGAAGGAATTCGAGATGCCATTAACGACGCCGACAGCGGTATTTCCGCCAGTATCGTTAAAGTTAAGGAAAATGATTATCAGTTGGTATTAACCGCCGACAGCGGTGTCGATAATAAGATGACCATTTCCGTCAGCGGCGACAGTAAGCTTAATGACTTACTGGCCTATGACAGCACCGCCGGTAGCGGGAATATGAAACAGTTGGTGGAAGCCAAAAATGCGCTGTTAAAGGTTAACGGCATTGATATTGAACGCCCAAGCAACACCATTACCGATGCCCCTCAGGGCGTAACGCTGAATCTGACTAAAGAAGTTACCGACGCGCGAATCACCGTCACCAAGAGCAATGATAAAGCAACAGAAGCGATCAAAGGTTGGGTGGATGCCTATAACTCGCTGCTGGATACCTTCTCAACGCTGACCAAATACACCGAAGTTGATCCTGGAGCCGAAGCACAAGATAAAAATAACGGCGCACTGATCGGCGACAGCGCAGTAAGAACTATCCAGATAGGGATTCGCGCCCAGTTTTCCAATGGCGCCAGCGACGGTGCATTCAAAACGTTGGGTGAAATCGGGATTACCACTGACGGAACCTCCGGCAAGCTGAAAATTGACGACACCAAGCTGGCAAAAGCGCTGAAAGATAACACCGCGGCGACCCGTCAATTGCTGGTTGGTGATGGTAAAGAAACCGGGATTACCACCAAAATTGCCACTGAAGTAAAAGGCTACCTGGCCGATGACGGCATTATTGATGTAGCCCAGGACAATATTAACGCCACGCTGAAAAAACTGACCAAACAATATCTGGCCGTCAGCAACAGCATTGATGATACCGTCGCGCGCTATAAAGCGCAGTTTACGCAGTTAGACACCATGATGAGCAAGCTGAACAGCACCAGTACTTATCTGGGCCAGCAATTTACAGCGATGAGTAATTCCTGATAACACGAGGTAAGTATGTATACCGCGAGCGGTACCAAAGCCTATGCACAGGTCGGCATAGAGAGTGGCGTGATGAGCGCCAGTCCACACCAGCTGATCGAAATGTTGTTTGATGGCGCGAACAGCGCCCTGGTGCGCGCTCGCCTGTTTATGCAGCAGGGTGATATCGTCGCCAAAGGCGAGGCCTTAAGCAAAGCCATTAACATTATCGACAATGGTCTGAAAGCAGGCCTGGATCAGGAGAATGGCGGTGAAATCGCCACTAACCTGTCCTCGCTGTATGACTATATGATCCGCCGTTTACTGCAAGCTAACTTGCGTAATGATTGTCAGGCCATTGAAGAAGTCGAAGAATTACTCGGCAACATTGCAGATGCCTGGAAACAGATCTCACCGAAAGCGTCGTCCCAGGAGTCTCGTTAATGACCTCAGCCGTGGAGTTTATCAACCGTTGGCAGCGCATCGCGTTGCTCAGTCACTCACTGCTGGAACTGGCGCAGCGAGGTGAATGGGACCTTTTACTGGAACAGGAAGTTACCTATCTGCAAAGTATTGAAGTGGTCATGGAAGAGCAAACTCCACCAGGCATTACGCGAAGTATTCAGGACTTAGTCGCCGGGTACATTAAACAGACGCTGGATAACGAACAGTTACTCAAAACGTTGTTGCAGCAGCGCCTGGATGAGCTCAGCAATCTCATCGGTCAGTCAACGCGCCAGAAAACGTTGAATAACGCCTATGGCCGTCTTTCCGGCATGCTGCTGGTACCCGACGCCCCCACTGCCCCACAATAATTTCCCGTCTCGTCTGAATTATCTTCCATACTCCAGAGGTCGGCCAAACGACTTCTGGAGCACGGAAGATGAAAAATCCCACACTATTGCAGTACTTCCACTGGTATTACCCTGATGGCGGCCAACTCTGGCCCGAACTTGCCGAACGCGCAGGCGGACTCAATGATATCGGCATCAATATGGTATGGCTGCCCCCCGCCTATAAAGGCGCGTCCGGCGGCTATTCCGTTGGCTACGATTCCTACGATCTGTTTGATTTGGGCGAATTCGACCAAAAGGGAACCGTCGCCACCAAATACGGCGATAAAAACCAGCTGCTGGCGGCGATAGACGCGCTGAAACACAATGATATTGCCGTCCTGCTGGACGTGGTGGTGAATCACAAAATGGGCGCGGATGAGAAAGAAAAAATCCGCGTCCAGCGGGTTAACGCCGAGGATCGCACGCAAATAGACGATGAGATTATCGAATGCGAAGGCTGGACGCGCTACACCTTCCCTGCCCGCGCAGGCCAGTACTCGCAATTCATTTGGGACTTCAAATGCTTCAGCGGCATTGACCATATCGAAAATCCCACCGAAGACGGCATTTTCAAAATCGTCAATGATTACACCGGCGAAGGCTGGAACGATCAGGTCGATGACGAACTCGGCAACTTTGACTACCTGATGGGCGAAAATATCGATTTTCGTAATCACGCCGTCACCGAGGAACTCAAATACTGGGCGCGCTGGGTGATGGATCAAACCCATTGCGACGGCTTTCGCCTGGATGCCGTCAAGCACATTCCGGCCTGGTTTTATAAAGAGTGGATTGAGCACGTGCAGGAAGTGGCACCAAAACCGCTGTTTATCGTCGCCGAATACTGGTCCCACGAAGTCGATAAGCTACAAACCTACATCAACCAGGTAGAGGGGAAAACCATGCTGTTCGACGCCCCTTTGCAGATGAAATTCCACGAAGCGTCCCGTCAGGGCCGCGATTACGACATGAGCCAGATTTTCACTGACACGTTAGTGGAGGCCGATCCGTTTCATGCCGTCACGCTGGTTGCCAATCACGACACCCAACCCTTGCAGGCACTCGAAGCCCCCGTCGAGCCGTGGTTTAAGCCGCTGGCCTATGCGCTGATCCTGTTGCGCGAAAATGGCGTACCGTCGGTGTTTTACCCTGACCTCTACGGAGCGCATTACGAAGACACTGGCGGCGATGGCGAAACCTATCCTATCGACATGCCGATCATCGAACAGCTTGATGAACTGATCCTCGCGCGCCAGCGCTTCGCACACGGGGTACAGACGCTCTTTTTCGATCATCCTAACTGTATCGCTTTTAGCCGCAGCGGTACGGATGAGGATCCCGGATGTGTGGTGGTATTGTCTAACGGCGATGACGGAGAAAAGACCATCAATCTCGGCGCCAATTACGGCAATAAAACCTGGCGTGACTATCTGGGAAATCGCGAGGAAAGCGTGGTCACCGATGAAAACGGCGAAGCAACGTTTTATTGTAACGGCGGGAGCGTCAGCGTGTGGGTCATTGAAGAAGTGATATAAAACTTAACCCCGGTGGCCATTGGCTACCGGGGCGTACGGTTTATGGCAGCGGTGTGGCCAGCGGCGTTTTCTTTAACGCGTCAGCACATTCCTGCGTCGGGCGATCCACCCGCTGCAGCGTCATACCGTCATATTCCAGCGTATTGCCTTCGCGCTCTATCTCATACAGCTCGCGTTTCACCGTCACGTTGGTGAGATCGCCAGAGAGCATCGTCAGTTTCCCCGGCAGCGCGATCACCCGCTGCCACTGGCGACAATCCAGCGTATCGCCCTCTTTCGTTATCACCAGGCTGGCAATCGCTTCCGGGCTTACCAGACTGCGTTGCGGACCTTTTGACTGCCAGTATCCTTCCAGACCGGCTGGCGCTGGCGTTTTCACCACGTCGTTATAATTTTCTACTTCGGCGCATCCTGTAAGCGCCAGAAATACACCAACGATTGCTAATTTTTTCATCATTCATCCTGCATGCGAAGAAAATGGGATTGTGGCATTAAAGGCCTGATGTCGCCAGCCTTTCGGCAGCGTTGAGAAAGATTGATCCAGACGGTATTACCTCTTATTACTCATAGTCAAAAATTCTGAACGGTGTAGTATCCACACTTCTTGTTACATACCTTCTGAGTTCAGAGGCGCAACGCATGTCATGGCAACACTTCAAACAGGCCTGGTTAATTAAATTTTGGGCCCCCGCCCCTGCGGTCATCGCAGCGGGTATTCTCTCCACTTATTATTTCGGCATTACGGGAACCTTCTGGGCCGTTACCGGTGAATTCACCCGTTGGGGTGGGCAAATCCTGCAACTGTTTGGCGTGCACGCCGAAGAGTGGGGATACTACAAGCTGATTCATCTCGAAGGCTCGCCCCTGACCCGCATTGACGGCATGATGATCCTCGGTATGTTCGGTGGCTGTTTTGCTGCCGCACTGTGGGCTAACAACGTCAAGTTACGCATGCCGCGCAGTCGGGTGCGCATTATGCAGGCGATAGTCGGCGGGATGATCGCCGGATTCGGCGCCCGGCTCGCGATGGGCTGCAACCTGGCCGCATTCTTCACCGGCATTCCACAGTTCTCGCTACATGCCTGGTTTTTCGCGCTGGCAACGGCAATCGGCTCATGGTTTGGCGCACGCTTTACCCTGCTGCCGATGTTTCGTATTCCGGTCAAAATGCAGAAAGTCTCCGCCGCTTCGCCGTTGACGCAAAAGCCGGATCAGGCCCGTCGCCGTTTCCGCCTTGGCATGCTGGTGTTTATCGGCATGATCGGCTGGGCGCTGCTCACCGCGATGGATAAACCCAAGCTCGGTCTGGCGATGCTGTTTGGCGTTGGGTTCGGTCTGCTGATTGAACGGGCGCAAATCTGCTTCACCTCCGCCTTCCGCGACCTGTGGATTTCTGGTCGCACCCATATGGCAAAAGCGATCATCTTCGGGATGGCGGTCAGCGCCATCGGTATCTTTAGCTACGTGCAACTGGGCGTCGAGCCTAAAATCATGTGGGCGGGTCCAAATGCGGTGATCGGCGGCTTGCTGTTCGGCTTTGGCATCGTTTTAGCGGGCGGATGTGAAACCGGCTGGATGTACCGCGCCGTTGAAGGTCAGGTACATTACTGGTGGGTTGGTCTGGGCAACGTTATTGGCTCAACTATTCTGGCCTACTACTGGGATGATTTTGCTCCCGCGCTTGCCACCAACTGGGACAAAGTGAATTTGCTCAACACCTTCGGTCCGCTCGGTGGTCTGCTGGTAACCTATCTGCTGTTGTTTGCCGCGCTGATGCTCATTATCGGCTGGGAAAAACGCTTCTTCCGTCGCGCAGGACTGACGCCTGCCAAGGAGTCTGTATGAAAAATATCGTGCCTGATTATCGCCTCGATATGGTCGGCGAACCGTGCCCATACCCGGCTGTCGCCACGCTGGAAGCGATGCCGCAATTGAAGAAAGGTGAAATTCTGGAAGTGGTGAGCGATTGCCCGCAGTCAATCAACAATATTCCACTGGATGCGCGTAATCACGGCTATACGGTGCTGGATATTCAGCAGGATGGCCCAACGATCCGCTATTTGATTCAGAAGTAACTGGTTGCCGGATGGTCGCTGCGCTTATCCGGCAAACAATCTCTGCACGTTAAACCTACACCTGCATCGACATGACTTCCTGATACGCCGACACCAGCTTGTTACGCACCTGAATACCCATCTGCATTGATACCGACGCTTTTTGCATATCGGTCATCACATCATTCAGCGCAATACCCGGTTCACCGAGGGTAAATTTCTCAGCCTGCGTACGGGACGCGGTTTGCACATCGCTGATCCTGTCTAACGCCGCATGCAGTTGACCGGCAAAACTCACGGTCGGTTGTGGCTGCATATCCTGCATTTTTGCTGACATCGCCGTGGCCTGTAACTGGCTGATGACCCCTTCAATCCCCTGTATTGCCGACATTCTGATCCCCTGGATGATTTTTTACTTAGCTGAGATTACCAGTTAGTCAATAAGATAAAGGCGTTAAATAACGATAAAAAACCACGGTTTTTAACGCATAGAAAAATTCGAAACCGCAAATAATGAGACCGTCAATTTTTCGAGTTTGCTGACCCGGGAGTGAGTCTTGTTCCACTTTGCAAAAAACGCCGTCCACGATAAGCCACGAGGTGCGAGATGAGTGCGACAGCATCGACTGCAACCCAGCTTAAACCTCTCGAGTGGTTAAACCGCCTGCGCGCGAATCCCAGAATTCCTCTGATTGTGGCGGGAGCCGCTGCCGTCGCTATCATCGTGGCGATGGTCCTGTGGGCCAAAACACCTGACTACCGCACACTGTTCAGCAACCTATCCGATCAGGATGGTGGCGCGATTGTCACCCAACTGACGCAGATGAACGTTCCCTATCGTTTTACTGAGGGAAGCGGTGCTATAGAAGTTCCTGCCGATAAAGTTCACGAATTGCGGTTACGTCTGGCACAACAAGGTCTGCCGAAGGGCGGCGCCGTTGGCTTTGAGCTGCTGGATCAGGAAAAGTTTGGTATTAGCCAGTTTAGCGAGCAGGTCAACTACCAGCGTGCGCTGGAAGGTGAATTAGCCCGTACTATTGAAACGCTGGGACCGGTAAAACGCGCCCGCGTGCATCTGGCAATGCCAAAACCGTCGCTGTTTGTGCGTGAGCAAAAAGCGCCTTCAGCCTCCGTGACCGTTAACCTTGAACCGGGTCGCGCACTGGATGAAGGTCAAATCAGTGCGGTCACGCATCTGGTTTCCAGCGCTGTTGCAGGCTTGCCACCGGGCAACGTTACGCTGGTCGACCAGGCGGGTCATCTGTTAACTCAGTCAAACACCAGCAGCCGCGATCTTAACGATGCGCAGTTGAAATACGCCAGCGATGTCGAAGGGCGCGTTCAACGTCGTATTGAATCAATCCTGTCGCCGATTGTCGGCAACGGTAACGTACATGCGCAGGTCACCGCACAACTGGATTTTGCTAATAAAGAGCAAACCGAAGAACAGTACCGTCCAAACGGTGATGATTCCCAGGCCGTGCTGCGTTCACGCCAGTTAAACGTCAGCGAGCAGATCGGTAGCGGAGCGCCAGGCGGCGTACCGGGCGCATTGTCTAATCAACCAGCACCGGCTAATACCGCGCCAATCGCCACCCCTCCGGCTAATCAGCAAAATGCGCAAACCACGCAAACGGCAAATAACAACAATAATGCTGGTCCACGCAGTACGCAGCGTAATGAAACCAGCAACTATGAAGTCGACCGTACCATTCGCCACACCAAAATGAACGTCGGCGATGTACAGCGTCTCTCGGTTGCAGTGGTGGTCAACTATAAAACGTTGCCGGACGGTAAACCGCTGCCGTTAACCGCCGATCAGATGAAACAGATTGAGGACCTGACCCGCGAAGCGATGGGCTTCTCCGACAAGCGTGGCGATACCCTGAACGTGGTGAATTCACCCTTCACGGCGACCGACGATTCCATTGGCGAACTGCCGTTCTGGAAACAGCAGGTCTTTATTGAACAGTTGATGACCGCTGGCCGTTGGTTGCTGGTGCTGCTTGTTGCCTGGATCCTGTGGCGTAAGGCTGTTCGCCCGCAGTTGGTTCGCCGCAGCGAAGAAGCCAAAGCGGTACAAGAACAAACGCGTATCCGTCAGGAAACCGAAGAAGCGGTAGAAGTTCGCCTCAGCAAAGACGAACAAACCCAGCAGCGTCGTACGAATCAACGTCTGGGTGCAGAAGTGATGAGCCAGCGTATTCGTGAAATGTCAGATAACGATCCGCGCGTCGTGGCGCTGGTCATTCGCCAGTGGATGAGTAACGATCATGAGTAATGCCCTTACCGGTACCGATAAAAGCGTCATCCTGCTGATGACCATTGGCGAAGATCGCGCGGCTGAGGTGTTTAAACATCTTTCCACGCGCGAAGTTCAGGCGCTCAGTACAGCGATGGCGAACGTACGCCAGATCTCCAACAAACAGTTGACGGAAGTGCTGGCCGAGTTTGAGCAAGAAGCAGAACAGTTTGCCGCGCTGAATATCAACGCCAACGAATATCTGCGCTCCGTGCTGGTGAAAGCGCTGGGCGAGGAACGCGCCTCCAGCCTGCTGGAAGATATTCTGGAAACCCGCGATACCACCAGCGGCATTGAAACGCTCAACTTTATGGAACCACAAAGCGCCGCCGACCTTATCCGCGACGAGCATCCACAGATTATCGCCACCATTCTGGTGCACCTCAAACGGGGCCAGGCCGCCGATATTCTGGCGCTGTTCGACGAGCGTTTACGTCACGACGTGATGCTGCGTATCGCCACCTTCGGCGGCGTGCAGCCTGCCGCGCTGGCAGAACTGACCGAGGTACTGAACGGTCTGCTCGATGGTCAGAACCTCAAGCGCAGCAAAATGGGCGGCGTGAGAACGGCAGCAGAAATTATCAACCTGATGAAAACCCAGCAGGAAGAAGCGGTTATTACCGCCGTACGCGAATTCGACGGCGAGCTGGCACAGAAAATTATCGACGAGATGTTCCTGTTCGAAAACCTGGTGGACGTCGACGATCGCAGTATCCAGCGCCTGTTGCAGGAAGTGGATTCCGAATCTCTGCTGATTGCCCTGAAAGGTGCCGAACAGCCGCTACGCGAGAAGTTCCTGCGCAACATGTCGCAACGTGCTGCCGATATTCTGCGCGACGACCTTGCCAACCGTGGCCCGGTGCGTTTGTCGCAAGTGGAAAACGAACAGAAAGCGATTCTGCTTATTGTGCGTCGTCTGGCGGAAACCGGCGAGATGGTGATAGGCAGCGGCGAGGATACCTATGTCTAACGAACTGCCGTGGAAAGTCTGGACTCCGGACGACCTCGCCCCACCGATGGCGGAGTTCGTACTGGCCGACCACAGCGAAACTCCGCTGTCAGAAGAAGCTGAAGAGCCACAGCTTTCCGCAGAGCAACAGCTTGAACAGCAGCTCGCACAGCTGCAAATGCAGGCCCATGAGCAAGGGTATAACGCGGGGCTGGCGGAAGGTCGACAGAAAGGTCACGAACAAGGCTATCAGGAAGGTCTGAGCCAGGGGCTGGAGCAAGGCCAGAACCAGGCGCGAGCACAGCATGCGCCGATCCATGCCCGCATGCAGCAGCTGGTGAGTGAGTTTCAGAATACGCTGGACGCGCTGGATAGCGTCATTGCCTCGCGACTGATGCAAATGGCGCTGGAAGCTGCGCGTCAGGTGATTGGTCAGACGCCAATCGTGGATAACGCGGCGCTGATTAAGCAAATCCAACAGTTATTGCAACAGGAACCGCTGTTTAGCGGTAAACCGCAGCTGCGCGTACATCCGGACGATCTCCAGCGTGTGGAGGAGATGCTCGGTGCCACTCTCAGCCTGCACGGCTGGCGGCTTCGCGGCGATCCCACGCTGCATCACGGCGGTTGTAAAGTCTCAGCTGATGAAGGCGATCTGGATGCCAGCGTCGCCACGCGCTGGCAAGAACTCTGCCGTCTGGCAGCGCCGGGAGTCGTGTAATGACCACTCGCCTGACTCGCTGGCTCAATACGCTGGACAACTTCGAAGAGAAAATGTCACTGCTGCCTGCGGTGCGTCGTTATGGTCGCCTGACCCGCGCAACCGGGCTGGTGCTGGAAGCCACGGGGTTACAGCTGCCGCTCGGTGCCACCTGCGTCATTGAACGTCAGGACGGCAACGAAACCCAGGAGGTCGAAAGCGAAGTCGTGGGCTTTAACGGTCAACGTCTGTTTCTGATGCCGCTCGAAGAAGTCGAAGGCGTTCTGCCCGGCGCGCGCGTATACGCGAAGAACATTGCCGGAGAAGGTCTGCAAAGCGGGAAGCAATTACCGCTTGGCCCTGCTCTGCTGGGTCGTGTGCTGGACGGTAGCGGCAAACCGCTCGACGGCCTGCCCGCCCCGGATACCACCGAAACCGGCGCGCTGATTACACCGCCGTTTAACCCCCTGCAACGCACCGCAATTGAACACGTCCTGGATACCGGCGTACGCCCCATCAACGCGTTGTTAACCGTTGGACGCGGCCAGCGTATGGGGCTTTTCGCCGGTTCCGGCGTCGGTAAAAGCGTCCTGCTCGGCATGATGGCGCGCTATACCCAGGCCGATGTTATCGTCGTGGGTCTGATTGGCGAGCGTGGTCGCGAAGTTAAAGATTTTATTGAAAATATTCTCGGCGCTGACGGTCGCGCACGCTCGGTAGTGATTGCCGCTCCGGCGGACGTCTCGCCGCTGTTACGTATGCAAGGCGCGGCCTACGCCACGCGCATCGCCGAAGATTTTCGCGATCGCGGACAGCATGTATTGCTGATTATGGACTCCCTCACCCGCTACGCGATGGCACAACGTGAGATAGCCCTGGCGATCGGCGAGCCACCGGCAACCAAAGGTTATCCACCCTCAGTATTCGCTAAGTTACCGGCGCTGGTCGAACGGGCCGGAAACGGTATCCACGGAGGCGGTTCAGTCACCGCGTTTTATACGGTACTGACCGAGGGTGACGACCAACAGGACCCGATTGCCGATTCCGCGCGCGCGATTCTGGATGGTCACATTGTGCTGTCTCGTCATCTGGCCGAGGCGGGTCACTATCCGGCCATCGATATTGAAGCCTCGATCAGTCGCGCCATGACCGCGCTCATTAGTGAAAAACACTATGCGCGGGTGCGTAACTTTAAACAGTTGCTGTCCAGCTTCCAGCGTAACCGCGATCTGGTCAGCGTGGGGGCATATGCCAAAGGCAGCGATCCGATGTTGGATAAAGCCATCGCCTTATGGCCGCAGCTGGAAGCATTCTTACAGCAAGGTATTTTTGAACGGGCTGACTGGGAAGATTCTCTACAAGCTTTGGAACTGATTTTCCCTGGTGTGTGATTAAGCAGGAGAGCATAGGTCATGGCACAACATGGTGCATTAGCAACATTGAAAGACCTGGCTGAAAAAGAAGTAGATGACGCTGCTGTCTTATTGGGAGAGATGCGTCGTGGCTGTCAGCAGGCGGAAGAACAGTTAAAAATGCTGATCGATTATCAGCATGAGTATCGCAACAATCTGAATACCGATATGGGCCAGGGTATTACCAGCAATCGCTGGATCAATTACCAACAATTTATTCAGACGCTGGAAAAAGCGATTGAGCAACATCGCCAACAGCTCAATCAATGGACACAGAAAGTAGACCAGGCATTGAACAGTTGGCGCGACAAAAAACAACGATTACAGGCGTGGCAGACGTTGCAGGACAGACAAACCTCGGCGGCGTTACTGGCCGAAAACCGTCTGGATCAGAAAAAAATGGATGAATTTGCTCAGCGCGCAGCTATGAGGAAACCCGAATGATTACTTTACCCCAACTGATTACCACCGACACCGATGTAGCCGCAGGTCTTCAGTCAGGCAAAGCGGTAGATTCACCCGAGGATTTTTTAGCGCTGCTGGCTGGCGCATTAGGTGCGGGCGACGCACAAGGTAAAGATGCCCCGCTGTCGCTTGCCGATTTAAAAGCGGCTGGCAGCAAGCTGCAAAAAGGGTTGCTGCAAAAAAATGGCGATGCCACACCGTCGGTCAAATTAACCGATCTGCTGGCGCAACAGGAGCTGCAAACCGAGACTTCTCTTGCCGACATGACTGACGCTCAGCAACTGTTGTCCGCTCTCACGCCTTCACTGAAAGCGAATGCCCTGACGACACTGGGCAAAGTCGCTCAGCAGGACGAAAAAAACACTACGCTGAGTGATGACGATCTCGCCAACCTGAGCGCGTTGTTCGCCATGCTGCCAGGACAACCACTGGCTACGCCTGCCGTCGACAGCGCACCAGCCCCTGTTGATGCGGCGCTTTCCGCATTGTCACGAGGCGCGGTACACGGCGCAGCGACTGATAATGCAGACGAATTACTGCCGGGTGATGCCAAAAAAGGCAAAGCGGATGTCACGATTGCTGGCGGTGGTGCTAATCAGGCAAACAATCCAACATTAACCCCGCTGACGGCGGCAGCGAACGCCAGAGCTGAAATCGACAGCACCCCGTCACCGACCAGCATTGGCATGACTGCGGCCCCGCTAAGTAGCCCACAAACACACGCACAACCATTACCGACGGCCGCGCCGGTGTTAAGCGCTCCGTTAGGTAGCCATGAATGGCAGCAATCGCTGAGCCAGCACGTCACCTTGTTCACGCGCCAGGGCCAGCAAAGCGCAGAGCTGCGTCTGCATCCGCAGGACCTGGGTCAGGTACATATTTCGCTCAAGCTGGACGATAACCTCGCGCAGTTACAAATGGTTTCACCGCACAGTCACGTGCGCGCTGCACTGGAAGCCGCATTACCGATGCTGCGTACACAGTTGGCTGAAAGCGGGATCCAACTGGGGCAAAGCAACATCAGCAGTGAAAGCTTCGCTGGCCATCAGCAGTCTTCCGGACAGCAACCGCAGTCTGGTCGCGCTCAAGGACAAGACATTTTTGCCGCTGAAGATGACGCAATACTGGCAACCCCAGCCTCGCTGCAAGCCACTGCCCGCGGCGATGGCGCAGTAGACATCTTCGCCTAACGCCAGAGGTAGCATGATTATCCGCGTCTTTTCCACGCTTTGTCGTGGACAGGACACGGGATAATCAGCCCATAAGCTGTACCGAAACAGGAAGCCCGTATCTGATGACTGACTCCGCGATTAACAAAAAAAGTAAACGCGCTATTTGGATCCCTCTGCTGGTATTAATTACCCTCGCCGCCTGCGCAACTGCAGGTTATAGCTACTGGCGCATGCAGCAGCAGCCTTCCGCCAGCGTCAAAGCGGAACCGGCTCCACCGCCAGCCCCGGTGTTCTTTGCGCTGGATACCTTTACCGTCAATCTGGGTGATGCAGACCGTGTGCTGTATATCGGTATCACACTGCGCATGAAAGATGAGGCGACACGTTCACGTCTTAACGAATATCTGCCGGAAGTGCGCAGCCGCTTGCTGCTGCTATTTTCTCGTCAGAATGCGGCCACACTCGCCACCGAGGAAGGTAAGCAACAGCTGATTACCGCCATCAAAGAGACGCTGGCGACTCCGCTTGTTGTTGGACAACCGAAACAGGTTGTCACCGACGTTCTTTATACAGCTTTTATTCTGCGGTAAAGACATGGGCGACAGTATTCTTTCTCAGGCAGAAATCGACGCATTGCTGAACGGCGATAGCGAAACCAAAGACGAACCCATTTCAGGTATCGCAAAAGAAAGCGATATTCGTCCTTATGATCCCAACACTCAGCGTCGCGTGGTACGTGAGCGTTTACAGGCTTTGGAGATCATTAACGAACGCTTCGCGCGCCAGTTCCGTATGGGGTTATTTAACCTGTTGCGCCGTAGTCCGGATATTACCGTGGGGGCGATCCGTATCCAGCCATACCACGAATTTGCGCGCAACTTGCCGGTTCCGACCAACCTGAACTTAATCCACCTGAAGCCGCTGCGCGGTACGGGTCTGGTGGTGTTCTCACCAAGTCTGGTATTTATCGCCGTAGACAACCTGTTCGGTGGTGACGGTCGTTTCCCGACGAAAGTGGAAGGCCGCGAATTTACGCACACGGAACAGCGCGTTATCAACCGCATGCTGAAGCTGGCGCTGGAAAGCTACAGCGACGCGTGGAAGGCCATCAACCCGCTGGAAGTGGAATACGTCCGTTCCGAGATGCAGGTGAAATTTACCAATATCACCACCTCCCCGAACGACATTGTGGTGAACACCCCGTTCCACGTTGAAATTGGCAACCTGACCGGTGAATTTAACATCTGTCTGCCATTCAGCATGATTGAGCCGTTGCGTGAGCTGCTGGTGAATCCGCCGCTTGAAAACTCGCGTAATGAAGATCAGAACTGGCGCAATAATCTGGTGCGTCAGGTTCAGCATTCTGAGCTGGAGCTGGTGGCAAACTTTGCCGACATTCCGCTGCGGCTATCCCAGATTTTAAAACTGAAACCCGGCGATGTACTGCCGATTGAAAAACCCGACCGCATTATTGCTCATGTGGACGGCGTGCCTGTGCTGACCAGCCAGTATGGCACTGTAAACGGTCAGTATGCGTTACGCGTAGAACATCTGATAAACCCGATTTTGAATTCGCTGAATGAGGAACAGCCCAAATGAGTGATATGAATAATCCGTCCGATGAGAACACTGGCGCATTGGACGATCTGTGGGCTGACGCGTTAAACGAGCAAAAAACCACGCCCACCAAAAGTGCGGCCGATGCGGTATTCCAGCAGTTAGGTGGCGGCGACGTCAGCGGTGCTTTGCAGGACATCGACCTGATCATGGACATTCCGGTCAAACTGACCGTCGAACTGGGCCGTACCCGCATGACCATCAAAGAGCTGCTGCGCCTGACGCAGGGGTCGGTTGTCGCACTGGATGGTCTGGCAGGCGAACCGCTGGATATCCTGATCAACGGTTATCTGATTGCCCAGGGCGAAGTCGTCGTGGTCGCGGATAAATACGGTGTGCGTATCACTGACATTATCACCCCGTCTGAACGTATGCGCCGTCTGAGCCGTTAATCATGAATACCCAGGCTACCGTTTCTCAACCCGCCGCCGTTTCCGGTTCACCGCTGGTGCAGGTAAGCGGCGCGCTGCTCGGGATCATCGTCTTGATCCTGGCGGTCGCCTGGGTCATTAAACGTCTGGGGTTTGCCCCCAAAAGTGCCGGTACGCGCGGACTAAAAGTCGCGGCCAGCACCTCATTGGGTCCACGTGAGCGCGTGGTGATTGTCGAGGTCGAAGATGCCCGTCTGGTACTGGGTGTCACAGCCTCGCAGATTAACGTCCTGCACACCCTGCCCCCGGCACCTGCCGATGCGGAAGAAAAAACGGCCTCCCCTGCGGATTTCCAGGCCATGATGAAGAGTTTGCTTAAGCGTCCTGGGAGATCCTGATGCGCCGTTTGTTATCCCTCACGCTGGCAGGCTTGTGGCTTTTCAGTCCCGTTGCCCTCGCCCAACTCCCGGGTCTGGTTAGTCAGCCATTGCCGGGCGGCGGACAAAGCTGGTCTTTGCCCGTGCAGACACTGGTGTTCATCACCTCGCTGACGTTCCTGCCTGCAATTTTGCTGATGATGACCAGCTTCACCCGCATCATCATTGTTTTCGGTCTCCTGCGAAATGCGCTGGGTACCCCCTCTGCACCACCTAACCAGGTGCTACTCGGCCTGGCGCTCTTTTTGACCTTTTTCATCATGTCGCCAGTGATCGATAAAATCTACGTCGACGCATATCAACCGTTCAGCGAAGAGAAGATCTCCATGCAGGAAGCTATGGAGAAAGGTGCCCAGCCGCTGCGTGAGTTTATGTTGCGCCAGACCCGTGAAGCCGATCTGGCCCTCTTCGCGCGCTTAGCAAACAGCGGTCCATTACAGGGACCAGAAGCCGTGCCGATGCGAATTTTGCTACCCGCTTATGTCACCAGTGAGTTGAAAACAGCATTCCAGATAGGTTTTACCATTTTTATTCCGTTTCTGATTATCGACCTGGTGATCGCCAGCGTACTGATGGCGCTCGGGATGATGATGGTACCGCCAGCCACAATCGCGTTGCCGTTTAAGCTGATGCTGTTTGTGTTGGTAGACGGTTGGCAGCTACTTGTCGGCTCGCTGGCACAAAGCTTTTACAGTTAGAGGCGCGAAATGACTCCTGAATCGGTCATGATGATGGGCACAGAGGCGATGAAAGTCGCCCTGGCCCTTGCTGCGCCTTTGCTGTTGGTCGCTCTCGTCACAGGTCTTATCATCAGTATTCTGCAGGCGGCGACCCAGATTAACGAAATGACGCTGTCCTTCATTCCCAAAATTGTCGCGGTGTTTATTGCCATCATTGTTGCTGGCCCGTGGATGCTTAACCTGCTGCTCGACTACGTGCGTACGCTGTTCAGCAATATCCCCTATATCATCGGGTAGACAACGTTATGTTGCAGGTGACCAGCGTTGAGTGGCTCCACTGGCTGAATTTATACTTCTGGCCTTTGCTGCGCATACTGGCGCTCATCTCAACGGCCCCCATCCTCAGTGAACGAGCCATCCCCAAACGGGTAAAGCTGGGGCTGGGGTTGATGATAACCGTCGTTATCGCCCCGTCAATTCCCGCCGTTGACGTCCCCATCTTTTCGATCGGCGCACTATGGCAGGCAATGCAACAAATCCTGATCGGTATCGCTTTAGGCTTCACCATGCAGTTTGCGTTTGCCGCAGTACGTACCGCCGGGGAATTAATTGGCCTGCAAATGGGCCTTTCCTTCGCGACGTTCTTCGATCCCGGTAGCCGTCTGAATATGCCGGTTCTGGCACGACTGATCGACATGCTCGCCATGCTGCTGTTCCTGACCTTTAACGGCCATTTATGGCTGATTTCGTTGCTGGTAGATACTTTTCATACTCTGCCCATCGGCGGCAATCCGGTGAACAGCAATGCGTTTCTCGCGCTGGCACGGGCGGGTAGCCTGATTTTCCTCAACGGACTAATGCTGGCCCTGCCGGTAATGACGCTGCTACTCACACTGAACCTCGCACTTGGTTTGTTAAATCGCATGGCGCCACAGCTGTCGGTTTTCGTCATCGGCTTTCCTCTCACTCTGACCGTAGGTATTTCACTGATGGCGGCGCTAATGCCATTAATTGCGCCATTCTGCGAACGATTATTCAGTGAAATTTTTAATTTACTGGCCGATATCGTCAGCGAAATGCCTGGAAAATAATAACCCTTAATTTTTATCCTGTTTTACTAAGGATTGTCCTAATTTTAAAAAGTGACAACATCCACCAGGATATCTCTGTCGCGGCTTATTTGTTTTTGCCTCACTCACATAACGCAACATTCACTTTACTTTAAGATGTTTCCTGGCAAATTATACGCAACTTTACGGGATAGTAAATTCGCCTGAAAAACAGCGAAAGCGTCATCTTGGGTCGTTATTATTCCGTTTAGTTGTGATGAAATAATCAGGTAAGGGGAATTATCGTTACGCATTGAGTGAGGGTATGCCATGTCAACGATTATTATGGATTTATGCAGTTACACCCGACTAGGGTTAACCGGGTATCTGGTAAGTCGGGGAGTGAAAAAAAGGGAAATCAACAACATTTCCAACGTTGATGAACTCAGTCTCGCCTGTGTCTCTCAACAACCCGCTGTGGTGTTTATTAATGAGGACTGCTTTATCCACGATCCTGCTAATAGCCAGCAAATAAAGCAAATCATTAATCAGCATCCCAGCACATTATTTATTGTGTTTATGGCAATTGCCAACGTGCATTTTGATGAATATCTACTCGTCAGAAAAAACTTATTGATTAGTTCTAAATCGATTAAACCTGACTCACTGGATAAACTACTTGGCGATATTCTGAAAAAAGAAGTAGATATTGCTATTGATGTGAATCTGCCGACATTATCATTAAGTCGAACCGAATCCAGCATGCTGCGTATGTGGATGGAGGGTCAGGGAACAATACAGATATCGGATCAAATGAATATCAAAGCCAAAACGGTGTCATCCCATAAGGGGAATATAAAACGAAAGATTAAGACGCATAATAAGCAAGTTATCTATCACGTTGTGAGACTTACGGATAACGTCACCAATGGTATCTTTGTGAATATGCGCTAAGACGTTCTGACTGGTGGCGACTCCACCAGTCAGATTCAAACAGCGGAACTCATCTCACTCCACTTTTTCCACAAAGATACCATCCTGATGACCTGATTCATTAAAGAACCAGATACCGAGCGGGTAGTCTTCCAGCGAAACCAGGTACATGGTGCCTTCACTAAACTCTTCGATTGCCAGTACCACGCCCGGTCGACGAGGACCGCCGTCCGTTTTGACTGTGACCCGATCATTCACCTTCATAGTTTTCCTCCTGTGGCTTTGTGCCAGTGTAGAACAAATTCCTTTTTCTGGCAGCGCTCTGCACGCGCGATTGCGGGTTTTATCGACGGTCTATACTTAAGTTGTGCGTATCTGATGTTTGGGTACGCTCCCCCGGTATCCTTAACGGTTGAGAGGTATGAGGATGAAAACCGCGAAAGAGTACAGCGATACGGCCAAACGTGAAGTCAGCGTCGATGTGGACGCGCTGCTAAAGGCAATCAACGAAATCTGCGAGAGTGAAATTCATCGCAGCCAGGATGACCCGGAGCGCGTTAGCGTCGACGGCCGAGATTACCATACATGGCATGAACTGGCCGACGCGTTCGAGCTTGATATCCATGACTTTAGCGTATCGGAGATCAATCGCTGACTGAGGGCGAAAAAAATCCCGGCCCTTATAGGGTCGGGATCAAGCTTGCTTATGCAAGAAGCACTTGTAAATTCGTTACACCAGAAAATCTGATGTGAACCAAACCTTATCTGCAATTTTTTTGCCTGACAAGTAAATAATTCTCACCAAAATGATAAATATAACTAATGGGTGAGAGATCACCAGGTTACGGTCGAGTCAAATGTTCAGGCATCCTGACAGAGCTGTCTTCGCTCGCCCGGCACCACCAGTTCATCTTCACGGAATGCTTCCCGTTTAACGCCAAAGCCGTCGTACCAGCGACACTCCACCATTCCGCTGGCATACCCGGTAACGATCATACGTGGGCCACCCTCTTTGGAGGTGACTTCCTCACTGACAGAAAAGACCATACCTGCCTCCTGTATCAAGAGAAACCTTTACACCTTAGATGACAAAGAGGCGTTTTGCATAATCAGTCCTGTAACAATTAGTGCGAAACTCCGCGCAGTCTGGCGACAGCTTTCACCAGCAGAACGACAATCCCACCGATGATAAAGCCGAGCACCAGGTTAAGCAGGGTCGGAAGCATTAGCGAAATCAATGTACTTTGCTGTTGGGCAAAATGTTCAATCGCATGATGCAGCGGTGATATTCCGTGTACCACAATACCGCCCCCCACCAAAAACATCGCCAATGTACCGACCACAGAAAGTGTTTTCATCAGCCAGGGGGCAACCACCAGCAATCCTTTCCCCAGCGACTGGGCAAGTTGGCTACGTTTTTCTGCCAGCCAGTACCCGATGTCGTCAAGCTTAACGATAATCCCGACCAGGCCATACACGCCCACGGTCACCACTAACGCGATACCCGATAACACCAACACCTGATTCAGCAAAGGTGCATCCGCTACAATACCCAGCGTAATCGCAACAATCTCGGCAGACAAAATGAAGTCAGTACGTATTGCCCCTTTGATTTTATCTTTCTCAAAGGCGAGTGGATCCTGTGCGGCCAGAGCAGCCAGACGCTGCTGACGCTCTTCCGGGCTTTCTTTGTGCTTACGCGCCTCCAGGGTATGCAGAACCTTTTCTACCCCTTCAAAACAGAGAAACGCCCCACCTACCATTAATAATGGGGTGATCGCCCAGGGAATAAATGCGCTTATCAATAGCGCCAACGGTACAAGGATAACTTTGTTTACAAACGACCCCTTCGCCACGCTCCAGACCACCGGGAGTTCACGGTTCGCCCGCACGCCCGATACCTGCTGCGCATTAAGCGACAGATCATCTCCCAGCACGCCCGCGGTTTTTTTCGCGGCCAATTTTCCCATCACTGATATATCATCCAGCAGCGTGGCGATATCATCGAGTAAGGTTAGTAAGCTACTTCCTGCCAAAATTTTGACCCTCAATATTATTTTTTTGCAGTCATAAGTATGAAGTAAAACACGCCATGCTGAAACTGACCTTTCTGGTCAACAAGTTTTTAACATCGACACGTAATTATAAATCTCGCCAGTAAGATAGTTTTGACATTTACTATGTTGCACCTTTTTATTTCTACCGTGAGGGATTATGCGTTTCAGGCAATTGTTACCGCTTTTCAGTGCACTATTCGCGCTGTACATCATTTGGGGTTCCACGTACTTCGTTATTCGCATTGGTGTTGAAAGCTGGCCGCCGTTAATGATGGCAGCCGTACGTTTTCTCTCTGTGGGAATTTTATTAACAAGTTTTTTACTTATTCGCGGGCATAAGCTCCCCCCCTTACGCTTAATCCTGAACGCCGCGTTAATTGGTATCCTGCTGCTGGCTGTGGGTAATGGACTGGTCACCGTCGCAGAACATCAAAATGTCCCTTCCGGTATTGCCGCCGTGGTGGTCGCCACCGTCCCGCTATTTACGCTGTGTTTTAGCCACTTTTTTGGCATCAAAACGCGCAAACTGGAATGGTTGGGGATAGCGATTGGGCTCGCAGGGATCATCATGCTGAACAGCGGAGGCAATTTAAGTGGCAATCCGTGGGGCGCTATTTTAATCCTGATCGGTTCGATAAGCTGGGCGTTTGGCTCGGTGTACGGTTCACGCATTACGCTACCCGTTGGCATGATGGCCGGAGCCATTGAAATGTTAGCAGCCGGTATTGTGCTGATGTGCGCATCGTTACTCTCCGGGGAAAAACTGACCACCCTGCCAACATTTTCAGGCTTTATGGCGGTGGCTTACCTGGCCCTGTTTGGCTCCATTATTGCCATTAATGCGTATATGTTCTTGATCCGCAATGTCAGCCCGGCGCTAGCCACCAGCTACGCCTACGTCAATCCGGTTGTTGCGGTGCTGTTAGGTACCGGTCTGGGGGGAGAAAGACTGGCCCCTATCGAATGGCTGGCGCTCGGCGTGATCGTGTTTGCTGTGGTGCTGGTAACGTTGGGGAAATACCTGTTCCCTGTTAAAGCGGATGCCGTCGCGAGTTCGTCGGAAAAGACATTACAGTAAATGAATACCGAGAGTGTCGATCTGCGCGGTGTCGCCACCGCCGCAGATCCACTCGATGACACGTTCAGATAACGCTTCATCGTCCAGCTTTTCGCGACCACGCAGGGCGCACTCCCAGACAATCAGTACGCGCCAGCCAAGAGCCTGCAATTTTTCACAATCCCGCGCATCGCGTTGGACATTTTTGCCTATTTTTTCCAGCCAGAATTCCGTTCGTGTCGCGGGGACTTTAAACAAATAGCAATCGTGGTGGTGCCAGAAACAACCGTGAGTAAAAATCACACAATGATAATCATCCACCACAAAATCGGGGCGACCGGGTAACGTCGCATCCTGCACGCGAAACGTTACCCCCTGCTCTGTCAACACGCTGGCAAGGCGTTTTTCAATTGCGGTATCGCGGGTGGCTATCGCCCGCATATTTTTACTGCGTGTTGCTTTATCGTGAACGTCTGCCATGCAGGTTCTCTTTCTCGCGAATAGCAATTGCCTGCCTGATTTTTGGCTCCAGCAGCCTGGCCACCGCCGCAAATGCCGGAACGATCACCGAATTACCAAACTGGCGATAAGCCTGAGTATCTGACACGGGGATCCTGAACTGATAGCCTTGCGGAGATTCAAACCCCATCAGGCGCGCGCACTCTCTGGGCGTAAGTCTGCGTGGGCGGTGTCGCTGATTCTGCGGATCGTCAAAATCTTTTTCACCCAGCGCCATATCCCAGCCACGGTCAATCAGGATCTCCGCCCCATCCTTATAATAACGCGCAGATAATGTGCGCGTTACGCTATCAGGGTTACCGGGATACACCATGCCATAGCCAAATCCATTTCCCCGCGCCTGATGCTTTTTCGCATAGCGGTAGAGGTATTTCCACAGCACCGGCGTCAGCACATATTTCGCATCGACGTTCGGCTCAAGCAGTTCCGCCAGGGTAGTACGCCGCTGCGGATAACGCGTGACAATATCCCGCAGCGTGAAGTCTGATTTCAAATTCAGATCGCGTCGGAAGCCGACAAGCACGATACGTTCGCGATGTTGAGGCAAAAAATGTTGCCCATCGATAATTTTCGGATCATCCGGACCGTTATCTGCCGCATCTGCCACGTCATAACCCAGCTCGTCCAGCGTCTGCATAATGATGCGAAACGTTTTGCCCTGATCGTGACTCTTCAGGTTTTTGACGTTTTCGAGCACAAATATTGCTGGTCGACGAGCGTCGATAATGCGCACCACGTCAAAAAAGAGTGTGCCTTGTGTATCACAGGCAAAACCGTGGGCCCGCCCTAACGCATTTTTCTTTGACACCCCGGCCAGGGAGAAGGGCTGACAAGGAAATCCCGCCAGCAGTACATCGTGTTCTGGAATGTGCTGGCGAATATGTTCTGCCGCCTGCTGGTCGCTCACCCCATCCTGATGGCTCAGCGTGACATCACGAATATCTTCATTAAAGTGATGCTGGAAGGGATCGCAATAGTTGTTCGCTTTGTAGGTGCGCACCGCATGCTTGTTCCACTCGCTGGTAAACACGCACTGCCCACCAATTGCCTCAAAGCCGCGACGAATCCCGCCAATGCCGGCAAACAGATCGATAAATCGAAAGGCATAATGCGGATGATGCGCAGGTGGCGTCGGCAGCAAGGAATTCAGATAAGTAAACTCATTGTCGCTGAGGCGATGCCATGTTTCGTTCGCCACCACTCGCTTAAAGATGGCCGGACTCCAGCGGTTCTCGCCAACACCGTTCAGATAAGCAACCAGGGTTTTCACGTCATATATTTCAAGCAACTTAGCCAAAATCACCTGCGCGGCGGCCTTGTTATCATCTGTCATCGGGTTCATGGAGCCTGCTACTGAAAAATTATCCTGCATACATTTAACCGGCCGAAATGGATAACCGACAGATTAACATAAAATAGTGCGGTTGACGTTGCGGCTGTACTAGCGACTAACGTGCTTTAAAGGGTTGAATCGCGTCAAGATCCAGCATTTCATACTCCCCTTTTAACTCCGCGCTCAGCTTCGCCATATACGTCAGTAAGAAGTCAGCATTATGCTGCGCTAAATGTCGTCCTTGTTCAGTTTGCATCGTCGACGGCAACGTCAATAACTTGGTCTGGAAGTGATCGAGCGCGTACTGTTTGTCGTCAAGGCCACGCTGGCGGGCAAACGGATCTTCCGCATCAAATAGCGCCACGCCTAACGCACCAGACACAGCAAATACGCGCGCTAGACCGATAGCCCCCAACGCCTCAAGCCGGTCCGCATCCTGCACGATTTTCGCTTCAAGGGTTTCTGGTGCAATTTTGGCGCTAAAACTGTGCGCCTCGATGGCATGGCACACGGCAGGTATTCTTTGTTGTGGAAAATCCGGAAAATCGCGCATCAAAATGCGACGCGTTTCCAGAGCTGCCAGTACCGACGAACGATGACGCTCAGGATGGTTCTTTGGCAGGCTGACGAGATCATGGAAGTAGCACGCGGTCAACACCACTAGCCAGTCTACAGTAGCATCTGTACTCAGCTTTTGCGCCGTCATCCACACACGACGAAAGTGAAAGATGTCATGCGCAGCATCTTGTCCGGAATGGTTATCAGCTAACCAAGCTTCAAATTGCGACTGCCAGTCGTGCAGTTTCATGCTATCTCCCTTTGTAGAAAGAAAATCACCTTAGCAACAATTTTCATTGCAAACCACTGCCTGCCCCATTACATAATTAACTTTTATTATCGCACCAAAAACAAAATCCACATGAATTTATAGAAACCATAATATCAATATCAACAACTATATTATATGAATAACAAAAACAAATACTCCGCACAAATAAAATTCAAGTTTCAAATAAATAACTAGATATACATAAAATATTGATTAAAAATGATTTATGTGACAAATAACAATTTATCCAACATATATTTTTAGTTATAAAAACACATCAATGAAACATTTAGAAATATTTTAAATACATTTGTTACATGTTATATTTTAAATTAAATGAACTTCATAGATAGTATCCAAATGTAGTTGCTTGGATAGTACTACATATTCATTTTAATTATCATGCAAAGGGAATACATAATGAAAAGAAAAGTATTGGCACTGCTTCTCCCTGCTTTATTAGCTGCAGGCGCAGCAAATGCGGCTGAAATCTATAATAAAAACGGCAATAAACTGGATCTGTATGGAAAAGTCGATGGTCTGCGTTATTTCTCTGATAACCCTGGCGACGATGGCGATCAGACCTATGCCCGTCTGGGTTTTAAGGGCGAAACACAGATCAACGACATGCTGACCGGTTATGGTCAGTGGGAATACAACATTAAGGCCAATACTGCTGAAGGTGATGGCGCAAATGCTGCAACTCGTCTGGCCTTTGCCGGTTTAGGTTTTGGCCAGAACGGTACCTTCGACTACGGTCGTAACTACGGCGTCGTCTACGATGTAGAAGCCTGGACAGATATGCTGCCGGAATTTGGCGGTGACACCTACACCCAGACCGACGTGTATATGACCGGTCGTACCAATGGCGTGGCCACTTACCGTAATAATGGTTTCTTTGGTCAGGTTGATGGCCTGAACTTTGCTTTGCAGTATCAAGGCAATAATGAAGATGGTGGTTCAGGCGAAGGTACCGGTAATGGTAAAGGTCGGGACCTGACACGTGAGAACGGCGACGGTTTCGGTATGTCCACCTCTTATGACTTCGACTTCGGTTTAAGTCTTGGCGCTGCATACTCCAGTTCTGACCGTTCTAACAATCAAGTTGCTGAAGGTCGCAATGATCGTAGCTACACCAGTAAATATGCTGGTGGTGAAACAGCAGATGCATGGACTGTTGGCGCGAAATATGACGCTAACAACGTATACCTGGCTGCAATGTATGCCGAAACCCGCAATATGACCGCTTATGGTGATGACAAAGGCGGTATCGCCAACAAAACGCAGAACTTCGAAGTTGTTGCACAATACCAGTTTGACTTTGGTTTGCGCCCGTCCGTTGCATTCCTGCAATCTAAAGGTGTCGACTTAGGTGGCTGGGATCACCATAGCAATGGCACCCCACGCTACACCGACAAAGATCTGGTCAAATATGTTGAAGTGGGTATGACTTACTACTTCAACAAAAACATGTCCACCTACGTTGACTATAAAATCAACCTGCTGGACGAAGACGACAGCTTCTATGAAAGCAATGGTATCGCAACTGACGACATCGTTGCCGTTGGTTTAGTCTACCAGTTCTAATTACGACAAAAATACGCAAGCCCGCTTCATACCAAGCGGGCTTTTTCACCGCACAGGGATAAGCTCTGCTAACAGCGCCAGATATCCGACACTCTTTTAGAATTAATGCGGGGAAGATTTTGAAAAAATATTGATAACCAGAACCCCAGCGCAAATCAGGAACATGCCTGCGATCGCCGGGAAATCCAGCTTTTGCCCACTTACCAACCAGCCCAAAAGGCTGATTAATACGATTCCAGCACCTGACCAAATTGCGTACGCAATACCCGTTGGAATCGTCGAAAGCGTCTGAGCGAGAAGATAAAAAGCAGTGCAGTAGCACACAATGGTTGCGACAGATGGCCATAGACGTGTAAACCCGTCAGAGAACTTCATCAGGGTTGTACCTATTACTTCAGCTACAATGGCCCCGGCAAGGAAAATGTATGAATTCAAAATCTGGCCCCATGTGACAATCTAAGATAATTATCGTATCACAAAGGGTTAAGTGAGTTTATCCAAAACAAGTCGTGGGCATAACCCCAACAAATATTGCAATCTTGTCACCGTCTTGTGCGCCCGCTCATCGCTCAAAGATAACTGTCAGATTTATTCTCGAGGCTTGTTGCTAATTTCTCTAACGGCCTGGTTTCTGGGGCTATCTTCTTCTAGCATAAAAGCCAAAATAACGTTAGCTACCCTGCCCCTGGTTTAACTTTGAGCCGCAGGAAAAAAACTTGATAGAAACGAGAAAGGACAAACAACTATTCTCAGATCACAAAACTGAACGCCAGGTTGCGGTTTATGACAGAAAAGTGAAAATTTCCCCCACACTGGATCTTCCAGTATTGGGCAAATCAGAACATGATGATGGCGAGCTTTATACTAAGCGAATATACCGACACTATACCAAGTGTGACATGAGTCGTTGAAAGGAATTGAGCTAAGTGTTTGAATAGTGGCGGAGAGAGGGGGATTTGAACCCCCGGTAGAGTTGCCCCTACTCCGGTTTTCGAGACCGGTCCATTCAGCCGCTCTGGCATCTCTCCGTTTTGGCGGTTGCCATGATGCCAGGTAATTTGGCATTTTAACAGACCCCGTTCCGTCAATTTCGTTCAAGTGACGAGTTTGCGAGCAAAACGATGATTAAGTGGCCCTGGAAAGAGCAAGAAACAACCCGGAGTGACGACTGGCCGTGGGACGACGCCCAGGCTATTCCTCTTCTGGTGAATCTCACCGAGCAAGAACAAGCCAGACTTATCGCCCTGGCCGAGCGCTTTTTACAGCAAAAAAGATTGGTAGCGCTTCAGGGGTTTGAACTTGACCCACTGAAAAGTGCGCGCATTGCGCTGCTTTTCTGTTTGCCTGTCCTGGAATTAGGGATCGAGTGGCTCGACGGGTTTCATGAAGTTCTCATCTACCCTGCCCCGTTTGTCGTTGACGATGAATGGGAAGACGATATTGGGCTGGTGCATAATCAACGGGTTGTACAGTCCGGGCAGAGCTGGCAGCAAGGTCCGATAATCCTTAACTGGCTCGACATTCAGGATTCTTTTGATGCCTCCGGCTTTAATCTGATCATCCATGAAGTGGCACATAAGCTTGATATGCGTAATGGCGACCGCGCCAGCGGTATTCCGGCGATCCCTCTGCGAGATATTGCCGGTTGGGAGCACGACCTGTATGCCGCAATGAATAACATTCAGGATGAAATTGATCTGGTCGGTGAAACCGCGTGCAGTATAGATGCTTACGCAGCAACCGACCCGGCCGAATGCTTTGCCGTTCTTTCGGAGTATTTCTTCAGTGCTCCTGAATTATTTGCGCCACGTTTTCCGGCCTTATGGCAGCGTTTTATTCAGTTTTACCGCCAGAACCCCATGGAGCGGTTACGCGATACCCGCTAAGATGGTCATTATCGCTCACCAAATGTGCATTAACGCTGAATTTGAAGATTAATTAAGCAATTGAAATGACGCGCTAATTTTACTGTTGACACCTCATGGCGAGGTCAGTAATATGCGCCTCGTTCACACGATTCCTCTGTAGTTCAGTCGGTAGAACGGCGGACTGTTAATCCGTATGTCACTGGTTCGAGTCCAGTCAGAGGAGCCATATTTAAGAAGCCTGCTTAGGAAACTAAGCAGGCTTTTTGCTTTTCGGTCGCTATAAAATCCCCTCTCATAAGCACCCTGCCTGCTCTGCACCCCGTTACATGCCGCATCACAACGTTGATTAAAGTTATGTAAATGTAAATCGTTTAAACTTTGCAATTATTGTAAGTGCTAGTGATTATCATTTATTGTACGCGAGCCAAAGGAACGAGCCCTCGCTCGGTTCACTGTACGTTCCAATTACTCTGGGATATAAACGATGAATTCTCTGCCTCGCGCCGGACTGCGCCGTATCACACTTGCCTCTTCCCTGGTCTTCTCAGTTAGCCTACCGGCTTTCGCTCAGGAAACGTTAACGCTCTATACAACCCGTGAACCGGGTCTAATCCAGCCTTTGCTTGATAGCTGGACCAAAACCAGCGGCATCAAAGTCAGTACGGTCTATATCAAGGACGGTATGCTTGAGCGCGTTAAAGCTGAAGGTAAAAATTCACCTGCCGACCTGCTGATGACCGTCGATGCCGGTAATCTCATTGATTTAGTGGAAGCGGGTGTAACTCAGCCAGTAGAGTCAGAAGCACTGAAAACCGCGATTCCGGCTAATCTGCGCGGTGCAGATAATCAGTGGTTTGCGCTATCGATGCGTGCCCGCGTGCTGTATGCCGAGAAGTCACTGCCAATCGATAACTGGCATTACGAACAACTCGCCAGCCCTGAGTACAAAGGTAAAGTCTGTATTCGTTCCGGACAGCACCCGTATAACACGGCGCTGATCGCCGCAATGATTGCTCATCACGGCGAAGCAAAGACCGAAGAATGGCTGCGCGGTGTGAAAGCTAACCTGGCGCGTAAAGCTACTGGTGGCGATCGCGATGTTGCTCGCGATATCCTCGGCGGCATTTGCGATATTGGTCTCGCCAACTCCTATTACGTCGGCCATATGAAAAATGCCAAAGAAGGCAGCGATGCGCGTCAATGGGGCGATGCGATTAAAGTCGTTAAACCTACCTTTGAAAATGGCGGTACACACGTCAACATCAGTGGTGCAGCTGTAGCCCGCTATGCGCCAAATAAAGCCGATGCCGTTAAGCTGATGGAATATCTGGTTTCCGCACCTGCCCAGCAGCAATATGCGAAAGCGAACTTCGAATACCCGGTACTGAAAGGCGTGACGCTTGACCCGGTTATCAACGCAACTATTGGCGAAATCGACGTCGATAAAACACCATTAACCGAAATCGTTAAATATCGTAAACAAGCTAGTCTGCTGGTAGATAAAGTTGGATTCGATCAATAAACCTCTGCAGTTTCCGACGTTACGCGGCCTGGTTTCCGGGCCGCAGTCATTATTAACGCCGCTACATCTTGGCGCACTGTGCGTGGCGCTTGGCGTTCTGACACCGATCATAGCGCTGATTTGGCAGGCTACCCAGGCCGATTTATCTCACTGGGGTAATCTCCTGACGTATGTACTACCTGCCGCACTAAAAAATACCGTGCTGTTATTAGCCGGTGTCGCGGTGATGGTCGGCGTGATTGGCGTAGGCAGCGCATGGGCGGTAACGGCATGGGATTTCCCCGGACGTAAAATACTTAGCTGGGCGTTACTGTTGCCGCTGGCGATGCCGACCTACATTGTGGCCTTTGCGTGGCTTGATCTGCTGCATCCGATTGGCCCCCTGCAAACCTTTATCCGTTTTTTACTGGGTTTTGACAGCCCAAGACAGTTCCGTCTGCCAGATTTACGCTCACTTTCCGGCGCAATCATCCTACTCGGATTGGTGCTTTACCCATACGTGTATCTGACAACCCGTGCCATGTTTATTAGCCAACCGGCCCATTTACTGGAAGCCGCACGCACGCTGGGATGCAGCGCGACCGGAACCTTCTTTCGTGTTGCATTGCCCATGGCCCGTCCGGCACTGGCCGTTGGGATCAGCCTTGCACTGCTGGAAACGCTCAACGATATTGGCGCATCGGAGTTTCTCGGGGTACAGACGTTAACCGTTACCGTGTACACCACATGGATCTCGCGTTCTGATTTATCTGCCGCGGCACAAATTGCCTGCATGATGCTGATGTTTATATTCCTTATTCTGACGCTGGAATTTTATGGTCGCAGAAAACAAGGATTCAGCAGTCGCAGCCTACGGGAAATTCAACCTACGCGCGTGCAGGGCTGGCGTGGCTGGCTGCTTGGTGGCGTTATTTCACTGCCTGTCCTGCTGGGTTTTCTGGCTCCGGTTCTGTTTTTAATGTGGGAAAGCGCCAAACGCATAGGTGATGAGAATCCGCTTTCCTCTTCGTTACTATCAGCATTACAAAATACGCTATCGCTGGCGGCGGGAACCACGCTGGTGGTGGTTTGCGTCAGTATGTTAGTGGCCTGGAGCGCGCGTCATAGCGCCGCCGACAACGCCATGCCAGGATTTCGTCGCGGCGTGATGCGTCTGGCTTCTTTAGGCTATGCGGTTCCCGGCACAATTCTGGCAATTGGTTTTTTGACCCCCGCCATGGCGGTAGACCGCTGGCTGGCCGATTTACTGGATGTTCGTGGTCTGCCGCTGATGTCCGCCGGGATCCTGCTGGTAATTTGTTGTGCCATGCGATTCCAGGCGATTGCCATTGGCGCACTGGATTCTGGTCTGGGCCGTATCCCCCCCTCACTGGAACAGGCGTCTCGTCTGTTGGGTGAGAATGGCGCGGGGACGTTTGCACGGGTCCATTTTCCCCTGCTGCGCCCAGCGTTAGTCAGCAGTGCCCTGCTGGTTTTTGCCGATGCCATGAAAGAACTGCCAACAACGTTGCTTTTGCGCCCGGTCAATTTCGAAACGCTGGCAACATTGTTGTATGCGGAAGCAGCCCGTGGAACCTATGAAGAAGGTGCTATCGCCGCGCTAATGATTGTTTTAGCTGGCACGCTACCGGTTATTTTGTTGGTGCGTCATCAAATGACTCGCCGTGGTTAAGAGAGCAACAATGTCAGAAATTGCATTACGACTCCAGGATGTACACGTTACTTATGGCAACAGCCAGCAATCGGTACTGAGCGGATTTTCAATGTCGGTACATAAAGGTGAAATCGCCTGTCTGCTGGGCGCTTCAGGCTGCGGGAAAACCACGGTGCTACGCGCAGTTGCCGGATTTGAACGCCTGCAAAACGGAGAGATCTATGTGTCACAGCGCCGTGTTGCCGGTCCCGGCATTCATCTGCCACCGGAAAAACGTCATGTCGGCATGGTCTTCCAGGAATATGCGTTATTCCCCCATCTGACCGCGCAGCAAAATGTGGCCTTTGGATTGCGTCGCATGCCGCGTGAGGAACAACAGGCCAGAGTGACTGAGCTGCTGAAAATGGTGGAGTTACACAGCCATGCCAACCGCTATCCGCATGAGCTTTCAGGCGGGCAACAACAGCGTATCGCCCTTGCGCGCGCGTTGGCGCCACATCCGGAAATCCTGTTGCTCGATGAACCCTTCTCCAGCCTTGATAAGCGCACGCGTGAACGTCTTGGCAACGAGGTACGGGATATTTTGCGCGCCGCAGGGCAAACGGCGCTGTTGGTTACCCACAGTGAACACGAAGCTCAACTAATGGCAGACCATATTGGCGTGGTAAAAATGGGGCAGTATCAAATAAAAAAAGCGACCCATCCGACCTGAAGGTCACCAGAGTCGCCCTGAAAATTAATAATGTTTCTGTACCAGGCTGATGTTCACCGGCATACCGGAACGTCTTTCCAGTGCCTGGTTCCCACGGCTCACATCCACGTCATTCCCGTTGATAAAGGTACGCAGAGCGGGAGTGACTGGCAAAGGTACCTTTCTGTCAGACTCGTATTCCGAACGATTTCGCGACAACGGCTCATGCACTTCCACCCAACGACTACCGTCCGGCTCTTCGCTGTATTTCACCGGCCGGTCAATTAATTGTACACGGGTCCCTACAGGCACCGTATCAAACAGGTACTTGATGTCGTCATTCCGCAAACGGATACACCCTTGGCTTACCCGCAGACCAATACCGAAATTGGCATTTGTCCCGTGAATGGCATAAAGCCTGCCGATATAAATTGCATACAGGCCCATCGGATTTTCTGGCCCGGCAGGAACAAATGCTGGCAAGCTTTCCCCGCGAGCGGCGTATTCGCGTCGGGTATTTGGCGTCGGTGTCCAGCTTGGTGCTTCCTGCTTACGCTCTACCGCCGTCACCCAGTTGCGCGGCGTTTCTCTACCCGCCTGACCAATGCCAATGGGTAAAACCTCAACCGTATTGCTGCCAGCAGGATAATAGTAAAGCCGCATCTCGGCGACGTTGATGACAATCCCCTCGCGTACGGTATCCGGTAATATCAGTTGCTGCGGCACAACCAGCGTTGAACCCGATTTAGGCAGAAAAACATCGACGCCCGGATTGGCTTCAAGCATATTGCTCAACCCCTGCCCGTACTGAGCGGCAAATGCCTCCAGCGGCTTGGTATTTCCTGGTGGAACCGTAACAGTCAAAGGGCTACCCACCAGGCGACTGCCCTCTGGCGGCAGTGGATAACTCACCGCCTGCGCGCCCTGACTCGCAAGCAGCATAATGAGTGAACAAAGCAGTTTTACACGACGCATCTTTTTCCTTTCCTTCGTCGCAGCAGATATCCGTTAATTATAGCTTTTATTATCTGTTTTAGTGGGTTACGACATATTTGCGCATAAAAAAACCTCGCCAACAGGCGAGGTTCAGGTTGAGCGGTAACTACGCTTCCTTACCATCCGGAAGCTCGATGTTACTGGCGGCTAACTGCCCCATATTGTTGTACATCGCACAAGCAGCCTCAACAATAGGCATCGCCAACGCGGCCCCACTGCCTTCACCCAAACGCATCCCCATATTCAGATATGGATCCAATTCAAGATGCGCCAGCGCGGTACGGGCGCCCTTCTCAGCGGAGAAATGTGACGGGATTAGGTAGGGTTTTATTTGTGGTGCAATCTGGCAGGCCGCCAGCGCAGCGGAATAAGAAAGAAAACCATCCAGCACGACCGGCAGGCCGCAGGAGGCCGCCCCCAACATTACCCCTGCCATGCCGACAAGATCGAACCCACCAACTTTAGCCAGCACATCGACACCGTCATGGCGATCTGGCTGATTGACGGCAATTGCCCGACGCACAACGTCTACCTTATTCCCCACCCGAGAAAGAGGAAGGTTAGCGCCAATACCCACGACTTCCTCAGCATCACTGCCGGTAAGCACGCTAACAATGGCCGCCGCAGGTGTAGTATTTGCCATACCAAGCTCACCGACACCAAACAGCGTTACGCCGTCTTTGGCCAGTTCATGGGTATAGCGAATGACTTCCAGCAACAGCTCCTCGGCCTGCGAATGGCTCATTGCCGGGCCTTCGGCTATATTGCCGCAGCCGCGTGCCACGCGCATATTCACCACGCCGGGAATAGGTTCAGCATCAATCCCCACATCTATCACATGGACCTTCGCCCCCGCCTGAGCGGCGAGGACGCAGACGCCGGTCGTTCCACGCGTCATATTGGCAGCCTGTATAGCCGTGACAACTTTAGGTGAAACGGCAACCCCTTCATCCCACACGCCGTGATCGGCGCACATCACCAGCATCGCTTTGCCATTCACATGCGGCACACCCTTCAGGCCAGGCATCCCGGCCAATTGCACGGCGAGAGATTCGAGTCGCCCCAAGCTTCCCGGCGGCTTAAGCAAGCCGTCGATATGCTGCTGCGCGCGCAGCATCGCGGCACTGTCAGGTAATGGGATCGCGCGGAGTAAAGAGGTTAAAGTCTGCATAAGGGTTCCAGTATGTGGGCTGACTCAGAGCAGAGCCAGCAAGAAAATCAACTCGCCAAGTTCAATGGCAGCGCCCAGCGTATCGCCGGTTTGCCCACCCAACGTGCGTTTTAATAACTGCCCAAGAATAAAAATCGCCACCATTGTGACAACCAGCGCTGCCACGCCGCGCATGCCGGGAAGCAGCACGGCGGCAAGGATCGCCGCCAATCCCAACGTAACGCAGGTTTGACGCCCGGTGACTTTACCAATAAAAACGTTACCCAGCCCTTCTTCGCGGGCATAGCGATGCCGATACATCAGCAACACCGCCGTTCCTCGCCCGGCGACACATGCCGCCGCCAGCGCAGCCAGCATCGGCGTGCCACGCAAAGCCAGTTCGCTCACCACCAGCACCTTCGCCAGTAAAACGAAAATTAGCGCCAGTCCACCGTGGGTTCCCAGACGACTGTCGCGCATGATTTCCAGCATCCGCTCGCGTCGACGCGCCGAAAAAATGCCGTCACAGGTATCCGCCAGACCATCCAGATGAAATCCCCCGGTCAATAACGCCAGCGTCAGCACCGCAAAAAGAGCGGCCAACGGTATACCGCACCAGGTCTGGAGCGCCATGAAGACCAGCCCCGTCAACCCTCCCAACACGACGCCAATCAGGGGAAACATCACAATACCGCGGGAATAGTGCTCGAAATCCAGTCCTTGCGACCAGCGAGCAGGAACGGGCAAGCGACTGATAAAAGAGAGCATTGCCCAGAACAACTTACTCATTTAATTTTGACTCCAATTCCTGATACCACCAGCCAGACCTCATCAGCCGCCGCCGCCAGTCGCTGGTTCACGCGTCCTGCAATATCACGAAAATGCCGCGCCAGACGGTTCTCCGGCACAATCCCCATTCCCACTTCGTTAGTGACCAACACGATCTTTGCCGGGCAGCGCTGACAGGCTGCAATCAGCGAACGGATTTCACCTTCGATAGACTGCTCCATCGCCGCGTAATCCCAGCTGTCCGGATCGCTGTCACCGCCCAGAGCAAACAGCAGGTTGGTCACCATCGTAGTGATGCATTCAAGCAGAATGGTTTCCTGAGGATCGTTCGCGGCCGTGATCAGTTCATCAAGATGTTGCCAACGTTCGGCTGTACGCCAGTGCGCAGGACGTCCATCGCGATGATGCTGAATTCGCGCAGCCATCTCCTCATCAAAAATCTGCGAAGTCGCAATATACAAAACGTTTGGGGAATCAGCGATCAGCGCTTCCGCATGCCGACTCTTACCGCTTCGCGCGCCGCCAGTAACCAGAATCATCATACTGGCTCCCGGTGTTGCTGCATGATGGTATAAATTTTCTCAATATCGATGTGTTGCCGCATCGCATCCGCCAGCAGATCAAACTGCTGCGATTTATATTGCGCGTAATGGAAGGTGGAATCCAGCGGAGCTAACCCTTTACGTTCTCGCAGGCCATTGACCAACGCACGGGTGAAATCATCGCTGTCGAAAAGACCGTGAAGATAGGTGCCGAACGCCAGACCATCCGCAGTGACCGCGCCGTCAACAACGTTGCCGCCGTCTTTGTGCAACGTCATCACCGACTGACATTCATCGGTTAATGCTGTTTCGCCCATATGAATTTCATAACCGCGAACGGATAACCCCGCCGTGCCCGCCAGCCAGTCAGGCAGCGATGAGGACATTTGCCCCTCAACCAGGGTCGTGGTTTTGTGCTGGGCAAAATGGGTTACGGTATTGAGCAAACCCAGCCCCGGCAGCGTACCGAGTCCTGACTCCACTTCATCAATGATGGTATCGCCAAGCATTTGATAACCGCCGCAAATCCCCACCACCGGTACGTTATTACGATGCAATTGCACGACGCCATGCGCCATCCCGCTTTCACGCAGCCACACCAGATCGCCAAGGGTATTTTTGCTGCCGGGCAAAATCACCAGATCGGCCCCCGCCAGCTCTTCAGGCTGGCGAACATAGCGCACACGCACATCCGGCTGCGCAGCAAGCGCATTGAAATCCGTAAAGTTAGAAATGTGCGGGATTTGCACAACGGCGATGTCGATGTCGCGTTTATCAGTGCGCAAATACTTGCCCTTTTGCAGTGCAACGCCATCTTCATCTTCCAGATCAACATCCAGCCATGGCATCACGCCCAGCACCGGAACACCGGTCAGCGCTTCAATTTGCTCGATACCGGAGTGCAGCAGCGTCACATCACCGCGAAACTTATTGATGATCACCCCTTTTACGCGTGCGCGTTCGTGATCGTGCAACAGCGCCAGCGTGCCGTAAATGGAGGCGAATACCCCACCACGATCGATATCCGCCACCAAAACGACAGGGCACTGCGCCATTTCTGCCATGCCCATATTGACGATATCGCGATCGCGCAGGTTAATCTCTGCCGGACTCCCCGCACCTTCCAGCACCAGCACATCGAACTCCTGCGCCAGGCTGTTATAAACTGACAGGATCTGTTCCCGCAGACGTGGTTTGTACTCGTGGTAACTCACCGCGTCCATATCAGTCGCTACTTTGCCCATCAGCACTACCTGCGCTTTGCGATCGCTGGTCGGTTTAAGCAGAACCGGGTTCATACGCACATCTGGCGTAATACCTGCGGCTTCAGCCTGAAAAATTTGCGCGCGGCCCATTTCTTTTCCCTCTGGCGTAATGCCAGAGTTCAGCGCCATGTTCTGCGATTTGAACGGTGCGGTATGCAGTCCATCCTGATAAAAAATACGACACAGCCCGGCGACCAATACGCTTTTACCCACATCAGATGCCGTTCCCTGCAACATTATTGCCTGCGTCATGACGCCTCCTTCAGTGCGTTCTCTCGCATACAGCTAAAAAATTCAGCCTCTGTTTTACACAGCGGGAAGCCCAACTCGGTATGCAGCTTCACCAGCCAGGGCTGAGTTAATCCCGCTTGTTCAATAAGATCCGTACGGGCGAAAACGTCGCCTGGCGTGCCGTGCGTGAGTACTTCGCCCCGGCGTAAAACGTACACCGCATCGCTGACTTCATAGATAAGATCGATATCATGGCTTGAAATTACGACATGGTTTCCTTGCGCTACGATGCGTTTGATAATCTCAATCATCTGCGTGCGGCCTGACGGGTCGAGGCCCGCAGTAGGTTCATCCAGCAGCAGATACTGCGCCTGCAACACCAACGCCCCGGCTATCGCTACGCGTTTTTTTTGCCCATGGCTTAAACACTGAATGGGCTGATGGCGAAAATGCTGGGCGTCGACCAGCGTAAGCGCATCTTCCACGCGTCGGGCGATTTCAGCCTCATCCACCCCGAGATTGCGCAGGCTAAAGGCGATATCGCTGTCGATATCGGTATAAAAGATTTGCTGATCGGGGTCCTGAAATACCGTTGCCACCTGTTGACGCAGCGCCAGCAGGCCGCGTTTGCTGTAATCCAGCGGTTTGCCCTGCCACATCACCGCGCCTTGCTGTGGGCGCAATAAGCCACTCAGGTTCATAAACAGCGTGGATTTCCCGCAACCATTAGCGCCTACCAACCCGGTGACGGCATGCGTAGAAAAATCCAGCGTTAGCCCTTTGAGGATCGGGTCATCCTGATAGCGAAACCAAAGCGCTGAGGTGGCAAGCATACTTTTCCTTACAGGTGAAAATCACCCTGATAAAGTTTGATATCCAGTGTGGTGGTCATTTGCTGGTAGCGGATCAACACGCGGGTGAACAGCAATCCCACCAGCATTGCCAGAGAGCGGTAGCCCAACGGCAAGCTACGATAACCAAAACGCAGCGTTTGTGCGCGGTGAATAGCCAGCGCCTCGTCTAAGAGAATAAAAATAAACCGCCAGGTCAGCAGGATCTGCTCAGTTAACAGGCGAGGAACGTGCGCGCGTTTGAGTAGGATAATTAATTGCGGAAACGGCAGATTCAGTACCAGCCAGAAGGTTGCCGCCAGCGCTGCAAGGCTGCGCCAGAACGTTTCATTCGCTGTCACCAGACCTGGTGCGCTGATTCCCAACCAGTAACTTCCCACAGGTATGCTGGCCAACAGCGTCTGTGGATCGCGGCTGATGCTAAACAGGATGGTCACTACGCCAACCGCCAGAAAACCAAACGGTAATGCCATCCAACGGCACCAGCGCCAGAATGAAATACGCAGCAGCCAGCAGCTCAGCGCGGCAATCAATAACAGCTCAATACCCTGCCCCAACGGGGGCAGAGTAAACGCCAGAATCATCATCACCAGCCAGAGCAGAAATTTCCGCACTGGCGAGACATGAACCCAACGGCTTTGATAGCTAAGCCTGTCAAGCCCGGTCATCACGGCGTTGCCTGCCCTTGGTATAACCCAGGATATAGAAAATCACGGCTGCGCCCAGCGATCCCTGAAGTGTAAACAGCAGACTTTCAATTTCACCGCTTGCCGGTTCATACAGCGGCTGGAACCAGGGTTCATAATGCGGGGCAATAGCCTGAATCTGACTCTCAGCCTCACCGTCTGAACCGCCGTACTCTCCACCGTGGTTGATAAAGAACGGCAGGATCACCAGCGCCACAACCATGCCCAATATAATCAGCGTCTTTTTCATCGTTAATGTCCTTGTGCGGTTATTAACTGGCGTTTGGTCAGCTGATCGTAAATCAGCACGGTGAGTAACCCTTCCGCAATCGCGATTGGGATCTGCGTCAGACAGAAAATCCCCATGAACTTAATGATTGAACCGGTAGCGCCAGCAGAGGGATCCGGGAACGCCACGCCCAGCTGTACCGACGTCACGAAATAGGTGACGAGATCCGCCAGCATCGCGCACAAGAAGACGCAAACATCACGACGCAGCCCTGCACGGCAGGCCATTTTCCACACCATGTAACCCACTACCGGGCCAATTACCGCCATCGACATGCCGTTCGCGCCAAGCGTCGTTAAACCACCGTGTGCCAGCAGCAGTGCCTGGAACAGCAGAACGATCGCCCCGAGGATGGCCACTACGCCAGGTCCAAACAGGATAACTGCCAGGCCTACGCCGGTAGGGTGTGAACAACTTCCGGTAACGGAAGGAATTTTCAGCGCCGACAGCACAAAAATAAAGGCGCCGCACAGTGCCAGTAAAACTTTCTGGTGGTTATCTTCCTGCACGATTTGGCGCAAGCGCACCAGCCCGTACCACAGACAGGGTAAAAACAGCAGCCACCATGCCAGCGCCCACATCGGCGGCAAGAAGCCTTCCATAATGTGCATGGCGAACGCTTGCTCAGGAACAATCATCAGTAATAGCGCCGCAGCCAACCCGCTGAAAGACAGCTGTTTTAGCTGTTGTTCAAGCTTCATTGTGCATACTCCCACTGTTTGTTGACCAGAATGGTCGAGAAATAAGGCAGCGGCTGATCGTCGCTCACCTCATCGAGATGACGCCAGCACTGTTCACCTGGCAGCGTGGCTTCAGACATCATTAATGCGCAGCCCAACAAACCTTCTTGTTGCAGCAGCGCTTTGATACGCGCAAAACGACCGTACACTTTCATCAACACCAGACTGTCATGCTGCTTTAACGCCTGCTGAATTTCAGCTTCCGGCGCGGTACAGGAGACCACTGCCAGCGATTGTTGCTCCATGGCGAGCGGGGTTTTCGAACGCGCGGCAATCGCAGCGAAAGAAGTCACGCCCGGGACGATTTCTAACCAGTCAGGCGAACCAATGCGCTGCAGTAAAAAGACCCAGGTACTGAACAGCATGGCGTCGCCGAGCGTAATAAAACCTACTTTTTTTCCAGCTTCGACTTCCTGAACCAGCGCGGTTGCAACCTCATCCCAGACGGCCTCTTTTTCCGCGCTGTCGGCACTCATGGGAAAATGGCAGCAGCGGACCTCGGTCTGCTCGCCGATATACTCCCGTACAATCGACAGCGCCAGGCTATCGCCGCCTTTACGCCCGGCAGGCGCATAGAGAATATCCAGCATGCCCAGCGTACGTGCAGCACGTACGGTGATCAGATCGGAAGCGCCAGGTCCGGTGCTTAATGCGTACAGTTTCCCGCTCATGCTGCTTCCTCCAGCGCCACATTAAGCGCCTGCTGTAAATGTGCCACGAACATGGCGCGAACCGCCGGATTCTCACCCAGTCCACTGAGCCATGGCGTAGCCTTTATCCCGGCCGCATTGAACAATGTTTTCCACGAATCATCTTCGTCAGAGGCCATATCATTGATGGCATGGTCACCAGCAACTAACATCAGCGGCATCAGATGCACCGCCGCCACCCCTTCCTGAGATAAACTTTCAATCAGCACATCCACTTCCGGATAGCTTTCTACCGCCCCAACCCGCGCCGGAAAGCGCTGCGCCGTCATCATATGGTCGAGACAGGCATAGGCGGCAAAGGCATGATGGCTGGCGCCGTGTCCCATAAACACCACTTTTTCATTTTCTCTAAGCGTCGGCATTTGCTGTTGCAGCGCCAGCATCAGCTGGGCGTAATCTTCATGGCTGCTCAGTAGCGGTACACCCAACGTCAGGCGTGAAAACAGCGGACGCATACTTTGCACTTCGCGGACAATTTTTTCGTATTCGTCGCCATTGATAATGTGCAGCGACTGAATAGCCACATCCTGATACCCCTGCTCCGCCAGTTTTTGCAGCGCCTGCAGCGGTGTGTCGATTTCAATGCCGTCACGCTGCTTGAGCTTGCGGATAATCATCCCGGAGGTAAACGCCCGGAACAGGTCGCGATCAGGGCAACTGGCTGCGAGTTCGCGCTCACAGGCCACAATATTTTTTTCACAGGTGTCGTGATAGCTGGTGCCAAAGCTGACCACCAGAAGCGCCTTTTTCATCTCTAACTCCTTAAGCCGCGGCCAGCCAACGCGTTAAACGCGCCGCAAAGGCGGCCTGACTTTCCAGTAACTCGTCTCCCGTCACCAACGGTGCCGGACGTGTAATCACGATGCAGGGGATACCGGCATCCAGACAGGGTTGAACTTTTTCCTGATAACCACCTTCAGCGCCTGAAGCCTTAGTGATCACCACATCAGCCTGACACTGGCGATAAAACGCGGCGTTGAACTCGGCGCTAAACGGCCCACACAGTGCGAAGATTTCACCGACGCCAAATCCCAGATCCGCGCATTGCTGAATGACCTCAGGTACAGGCAGAACACGCGCCAGCAGCGTTTTTTCAGGCAACCCTTCGCGCCAGATGGCCAGATCTTTACTGCCAGTCGTCAACAGCACGCGATCGCCGAAGCGTCGCGCCACCTCACAGGCTTGCGGAATACTTTGTACGGTATACAGCTGCGGGTGAGTTAATCCGCTCAACTGCTCAGGGCGCTGGTAGCGGCTCAGCAGTACGCCCGCCGCTGCGCAGGCATTCATGATGTTGCGACTCACCACCTCGGCGTACGGATGCGAGGCATCGATCACCCAGCGCGTCTGATTTTCCTGTAGCCAGGCAATCATTTGTTCACGTTCCAGACGCCCGCAGCGCACCTGGCCTTTGATGTTTCCCGCCAGCTGCTTTCCCGTCGGGGTCGCAACGGACAGGGTGTAGGCCACGTTTGCTGCATCCAGTTGCTGGCACAGCATGCGCGCGTCGCTGGTGCCGCCCATGACCAGCACATCACCATAATTCACAGCACATAACCTCGTGGCGTGATCATCAGGCCGTCCTGAACATAGGTTGTTTTATTGCCCACGATCACAAGACTGGTCATATCAACCGGCTCAAAGTCCATTTCACCCAGCGTGGTCAGCCATTTTTCCTGCTTTTTACGTCCGGCTGACTTCACAATACCAACCGGCGTTTGTGCGCTCTTGCTGGCAGATAACAGCTCAAATGCGCGCGCCAGGTGACCTTCGCGACCCCGACTGCGCGGGTTGTAGAAACAGATAACAAAATCGGCCTCACCGGCGGCAACGATGCGTTTTTCGATAACCGGCCACGGCGTTAACAGATCGCTTAAGCTGATGTGGCAGAAATCGTGCATCAACGGCGCACCCAGCAAAGAGGCGGCGGCAATGCTGGCTGTCATACCTGGTATTAACCTGACCTCAACGTCCAGCTTTTGCTTGCTGACCAGTTCGAGCACCAGCCCGGCCATACCGTAAATCCCCGCGTCACCGCTGCTGATCAGCGCCACGTTGTGCCCCGCCTGCGCCAGTTCGATCGCCGCCTGACAGCGTTCAATCTCTTTGCACATCCCGGTTTTGATCACCTGCTTGTCGCCAGTGAACGCTTTTACCAGATGGGTGTAGGTTTTATAGCCCACGATGATTTCCGCTGCCTGCAGTGCTTCAACGGCTTCCATGGTCATCATTGCCTGCGAGCCAGGGCCAATTCCAATTACGCTTAACATCAGTGTGAAACTCCCAAAGTGATAGTGACGCCCTGTTCTCGCAGGGTCTCGCCTAACAGTTGTCCGTGGCTCAACAGCCAGGCTGCAGGACCAGAAACGCTTCCTGTACCCACCGTTTTGCGAACAAACGATGAGGCCGGAAAACGGTGCTCATGCTCACGCAGCGCGTCAGCAGTAAAGGTTTCGAAAGGAACGCGGCAGCATGAAGCCAGTTGGATAAGTCCCTGTTCATCTTTTTTCAGCGTGATGCTGCCAATCGCTTTTAGCGCCAGCGGATCGAGCTGTTGGGCTTCGAGTTGGCGGGCAAGCAGCGCAGCCAGCAGCGGGAACGGCGTATCACGGCGACAACCAATTCCGGCCACAACCCGCTGCGGCACCAGCTTCCAGTGCGGAACAGGCAGCTCAGGTAAATTGGTGCGTAAGGTGATGCACACCAAAGCATCCAGTTCAGGGAGCTGGTTGAGATCGGTGACCGTAATAAATCCGCGCCGGTCGCAATGGCTGACATCCTGCGTCAGTTCGTCATCCCACCACAGCCCAACCCGCTTATTGCTGACCAGCATCTGATTGACGATCTTCACCGCCGAACGGAAATCACTCATTCGGGCATTCAGTTGAAATGCCAGCGTATCCAGTGCCGCCATATCGTTCACATCCGTCGCGGTGCTGATAACCGGGTCGGCGCCCAACATGCCCGCCAGATAACGAGCCAACGCATTAGCACCGCCCGCATGACCGGAGAGCAGGCTGATGACATGCTGGGCACGTTCATCAATGACCACCACCGCCGGATCGCAAAACTTGTCGTTGACCAGCGGGGCCAGTACGCGCACCGCAATGCCGGTCGCCCCGATAAAAATCAGCGCCGAATAATTCGTAAACGCTTCGCGAGCGGTATTCGCAAAGCCGTTTTCGAAGGGAATAAACCCCTCCTCCAGCAGCTTTTCACTGGTAAAACAGGTAACCGGCAGCATAGCTGCCAGACGTTTCGCCAGCACAACGCCGCCAGGAGTCAGGCAAAAAAGCGCAATTGACTCAGGCTTTACGGTATTCATGGCTAAAGTCCGCCGCATAGAGTTTGGAGTAGTGATACTCCGAGCCCAGGAAATTACCGACCAGAATAAGGGCCGTTTTACGGATGCCAGCATCGCGAACCTTGTCGCCAATATCCGCCAGGGTCCCGCGCACGGTCTGGCTTTCCGGCCAGGTCGCTTTATAGATCACCGCTACGGGCGTGGTCGCCGGATAGCCGCCTTCAATCAGACGCTCAGCCACCCGATGAATACGCTGGACGGAAAGATATATCGCCATTGATGTCTGGTGGCTGGCAAAAGACTCCAGCTGTTCACGCTCTGGTACCGGGGTGCGGCCTTCCAGGCGCGTAATGATCAGGCTCTGTGACACTTCGGGCACGGTATACTCAACACCCAGCTCCGCCGCCGCGCCGAGGAACGCGCTGACGCCGGGCACCACCTGCCAGTCAATCCCGCGTTTGGTCAGCTCCTCGCCCTGCTCGCGCACGGAACCATACAACGAGACATCGCCGGTTTGCAGACGCACAACGGTCTTACCCGCTTTCACTCCGGCTTCCATCAGATCAAGGATCTGCTCCAGATGCAGTTCGGCACTGTCGTGACATTCAGCACCAGCAGGGCAATACTCCAGCAGTTCGGTGTTAATCAGCGATCCGGCGTAGATAACAACCTGCGCCTGTTGCAGCAACCGGTAACCTTTGAGGGTAATCAGCTCGCGATCGCCAGGACCTGCGCCAACAAACCACACGCTACGGGGATCAAAAATCTCAGACATGGTTTCCTTCCTTCTGACAGGCGATAACAAATACGGGGTTATTCGGTTTAAAATAGTGACCACTGCCAAGCGCGGTAAGCGAGGAAACCTGTAGCTGCAGGCAATCCACTCCCTGTACGCCAAGATGGTCCAGATGTGTTAGCGCGGTGTTGAGGTTTTCCTGGAGGATAAATGTCATCACCAAACGCCCTGCGGGATGCAATTGACGCATCGACCAGTCAATCAGGTCGGTCAGATGACCACCGCTGCCGCCCATAAAAATGGCATCGGCTTTTTCCGCGATGGTCATGGGAGCAACGCCGGGAAAAATATCGATATTTGCGCAGGCAAAATGCTGGCGGTTTTCGTCCAGCAACCTGAGCGCCGCCGGGTTACGTTCGATGGCCGTGACACGTAATCCGGGATATTGCAACGCCGCCTCTATCGACACGCTGCCGGTTCCGGCGCCTATATCAATCAGGTGACTGGCGCGGTGTAATTCAAGTTTTGAGAGGGCAAGTGCGCGTACCGCTTCTTTGGTCATCGGCACTTTCTCTCCACGCAGAAACAGCTCATCTTTCATCGAGGATCACCACTGCATTCATGTCATAGTCGGCGTTAACTTCACGCACAGGCAGGAAATGGATCTTTTCGTTTTCCATCGCCAGGTTTTCGCCAATCACCATCCAGCGATGCCCCTTGCCTCGGGCAATGAGCTGCTGCGCGATTTCACGCGGGCCACACAGCGCATCAGTCACCATCGCTACCTTGTTATGTCGCGCCAGCTCATCAAAACAGACGCTGCGGCCATGGCTACTGGTCAGCCACATATCGTTCATATCAATACCGGACTGCGCGCACAGGTACTGCACCGCACTAATGCCGGGAATAATCCGCACATTCTCAATACCAAAATGCACCACCATGCGCGTCCCGATGCCGTAAAACAGCGGATCGCCAGATGCCAGTACCACAACATGCTTCTCCTGGTGCGCGCTAATCCAGCTCAGGAGTTCCGGGATATTGGCGCCAAGAGCAAACTGTTCACCGGCAAAATCCGGGAATTGCTGCAAATGCCGCTTTCCACCGACCAGAACATCCGCCACCGCGACCGCTTCACGTGCCGCAGGCGTCATCAAATGCAAACCGGCGGGGCCCATCCCTACAACGGTTAACATTGCATCTCCTCAGCAATTTCTGCGACCGGACGATTACTGCCAAGAACCTGATTATCAAAGGAAAACATGATGGCATCGCAGGTCGGTGGATTTTTGGTAAAGCGCAATGTTTGCAGAACACGCATACAAATGCGCTGAGCCAGATGGTCATAAATGTGCTGGAAACCGTATGCGTCGATATGTTCCATCGCCGCTTCGGTGGTATCGCACTCGCTGACCAGCGTCAGCAGTTCCAGAGGTGCGCCAAGTAATGCGAGGTGGGCCACCAGCGTTTCCATGCGGGCATCGGCAATATGGCTATGGGTATGGAAGATCCCCGCCGCGATTTTGACGAGCTTACCGGGATGTCCCACCAGCACAATTTGCCGGAATCCAAGACGTACGGCTTCTTCAATCATGTAGCCGACAAAGTTGCTCATGGTGACCACAACCTGGGTGTCGATACCCATCTGCTCGCGCACAAAACGCTCGCCGTGGTTTCCCGGCACCAGTACGACACGCTCCAGCCCAGCCGCCCGCTTAATTTCCAGCTCCAGCGACAGCGAACGTTTCCAGCTCTCTTCCGACATCGGCGTGACAATACCCGTGGTGCCGATAATCGAAATGCCGCCCAGAATGCCAAGGCGGGAGTTGTAGGTTTTTTGCGCCCGTTCTTCACCTTCTGGCGCGAAGATTTCAATCTGCGCCCCACGATTTGGGCCAATCGCTTCGCGGACGGCAGATTCAATGGTCTGGCGAGGTGTACGGTTAATCGCCGAACTACCGACCGGTAGGCCAATCCCTTTGCGGGTTACCGTACCAACCCCTTCACCGCCCTGTAAGGCAATCACGCCACTATCGTCTAACGTCACGCGCGCAAAAATCAGCATCCCATGTGTGGCATCCACATCATCACCACCGTCTTTGCGGATGGCGGCTATCGCCTGCTGCCCTTCGATATGTGGCGACTCAACGTTCAGGCACAACGTCACCCCGGAAGGCGTGACGATGGAAACCTGATGGATGAGGTGTTGGCGCAATACCATCAACGCTGCCACTTTTGCCGCCGCCGTGGCGCACGATCCCGTGGTATATCCTTTACGCAGCGCTTTACCGTTGTGCCACACCGGCGTATCGAAGGCCTCGCTCATCGCGCCCCCTGCATGTGATAAAGCATGGCGTTGACGATAGCGGCAGCGACATTACTCCCCCCTTTACGGCCTAACGCGGCAATGGCGGGCAACTTGCTTTGGGTCAATGCATCTTTCGACTCTTCTGCACCAACGAACCCGACCGGTACGCCAACCACACCGCTGACAGCGACATCATGCTCAAGCAGGCGAAACAGCGCTGTTGGCGCGTTGCCAAAGACAAACAGCTTTTCCCCCTCTTCCTTCACCGCAATGTCGACAGCAGCCATGGACCGGGTAATACCCTGCTCTTTTGCCGTACGCACAACCCGCGGGTCACTGATGTAACAGCGGCATTCACCGCCGAATTTTGCCAGCAACGTTTTATTGATCCCGGAAAGCGCCATCGTGGTGTCGGTATAAATCACGCTCGAACGGCTAAGCGCCGCACAAAACTGCTCCAGCACATCACTGGAAAACCACAGAATGTCCAGCCAGTCGAAATCTGCCGTCGTGTGAATGACCCGCTTGATAATGGCTTCATGTAACGGGCTGGCAAACTGATAGTCCGGACGGGTTTCACGGATGATCTCGCCAATAATGTCGAAACTTTTGGCTTCAATCGCCTGGGGTTGCTGGATATATTGCATTATGTTGTCCTCAGGCTACACCGGCCCACAGCCACCGCAGCGCAATAAACAGCGCCAGTGCCAGCGTCGATGCCACCCACATCAGTCGAATCGTATGGGAAATGTCGTCTACCGAAATGTCGCGTTGTGCATCACCGATCCACGGTTTCTCAACGCGCTCGCCAAAGTAGTCATTAGGACCACCCAGACGAATGCCTAATGCCCCGGCTACGGATGCCTCTGACCACGCGCAGTTTGGGCTGCTGTGGTTGTAGCGATCGCGCCAGCCAATCTGTAAAGCTCGCGAGCCGTCTTTACGGCATAAAAATGCCGCCACGCCCAGCAGCAGCCAGCTCAGTCTTGCAGGAATAAAGTTCGCGACATCGTCCAGACGCGCGCTGACCATACCGATAGCGCGGTATTTTTCATGTTTGTAGCCCACCATGGAGTCAAGGGTGTTTACCGCTTTGTAGGCCATCGCCAGGGGCGCACCGCCGAGAAGGAGAAAAAACAGCGGCGCGATAATGCCGTCGACGGTGTTTTCAGCCACGGTTTCCACCACCGCACGATTGATCTGTTGCGGTTGCAGTTGCGAGGTATCACGCCCCACTATCCACGACAGTTTTTCCCGACTCGCAGCAAGGTCACCGGCCCGTAGAGGACGTTCGACATCCTGTGCGGCATTCGCCAGGCATCGCCCGGCGAGCACGGTAAAGATCATCCATACCTCTACCACCCAACCCAACCAGGGATGAACAGATTTTGCCAGTACCAGCACGCCCCAGGACGCAGCCCAGGTCAGACCAACCACCACAATCCACATCACCGCGCCACCAATGCGCAGCGCACGGTCGCTATGACAATAACGCCGAATAATTCGCTGCACGGCAGAAATCAGATTGCCAATCCAGCGCACCGGATGCGGCCAGTTCTGCGGATCACCGATGATAAAATCAAGCAGCCAGGCAACACACCACGCAAGGATCGTCATAGCGCGCTCCTCGCGGCTGTCAGCCAGTGGTTAAGCATCTGCGGACGTTGAGCAAAATGAACGTGTAGATAGCTGGCGAAGGTGTTTCCGACCTGCCAGCCGCCAGACCAGGCTTGCAGCGTTTTACCATCGCGCACTTTGCGACAGTTCATCACCGCTGGCGTTTCAGGGGTAAAATCGGAATAGTGGAATTCATGCCCGCGCAGCACTTCCCCTTCTGCTGCTAACAATGTTTGCTGCGCGGCCTGCGCTTCGCAGTAGCCAAATCGGGTCAGACGTTTTCCCATTTTGCTGTGGCCGGGAATGATATCCGCCATCAGCCAGGTATCGCCGTTACTGTCCTCAAGCGAACTGCCGAGATACATCAGCCCCCCACACTCTGCGTAAATCGCGACGCCACGTTGATGTGCCGCTCGCAGTTGCTTCAGCATCGAGACATTGCGAGCCAGCGCCGCAGCATGTAGCTCAGGATATCCACCACCTAACCAGATCATCTGACAGTCGGGTAAGCAGGTGTCGTGCAACGGGCTAAAACGAACAATATTAAGCCCCGTACGTTCCAGCAGCGTAATGTTGTCCGGGTAGTAGAAGTTGAAGGCTTCGTCATCGGCAATTGCAAGCGTTAGCCCTGCTCCGGCATCTGCGGCAGGCAGCGCGGGCCATTCGGCAGCAGGAAGATTGGTTGACTGGCTTAATGTCAGCAGTGCGTCAATATCAAGGGTTTGCTCCAGCGTCGCGGCAAACTCCTGCCACGGTTGCTGATTGATAACCGACTCACGTGCGGTGACTAAACCCAAATGTCGTTCGGGAAGGGCAACACCATCCATACGGGGTACGTAACCTAAGACGGGTACATCGCAGTAACGTTCGATTGCGACTTTCAGTAACTGGTAATGCGTTTCGCTGTTAACTCGATTAACAATAACGCCGGCGATGTTCAGAGTGGGATCAAAATGCTGAAAACCCATTACTGTTGCGGCGATTGAGGTGGAAACGGCTTTGCCATCAACCAGTAAGATGACCGGACAGCCTAACTGTTTAGCCATCGCGGCGGTGCTGCAGTAGTTTGGGTCGGTACCATAGCCGTCATACAACCCCATCACACCTTCAATAACGGCGATATCTGCATGTCGCATCTGCTCGTTGAATAGAGCGTTCAGCGTGGGGACGGGAAGCATAAAGCTATCAAGATTGCGGGAAGCGGTACCGCATACCGCTGTATGCCAGCCGGTATCAAGGTAATCAGGACCCACTTTGCAAGGCTGGACGCGCAAACCGCGTTTTTTCAACAAGCTCAACAAGCCCAGCGTCACCGTGGTTTTACCACAGCCGCTTCCGGTACCTGCAAGAACAAATGCGTGAAAATTGGCCGCCATACCCTGATCCTGTTCAGGGTGGTAGGGGTGTAGAGATACCCAGTCTCTCGACTGTATGCATCTGAACCACCCACTTCCCACCGAAGTTGTTGGTAGTCACTGACAGGCAGGTCTTCTGGCTTAGCGTCATCCTCACCCGTCCTTCCCAATCTTGCGATCAGTGGTCCATACGGGGTCGTCAGCATCACAGCAGCGGGGGCTGCGGGGGATTCTCACCCCCTTCCCTACCACAAATGTGGCAAACCTGTCAGTTCAAGAGCCTGGTTAATTAAGCTCTCTGTTATGAGGTAAATTCACGACCTCATGACAATAATTCAGTTTAATATCTTTCCGAATTCATTCAGCCAATTTCCTGGCCTTTTCCCACATATTCATACGTTCACTTTTTGAATGAAAGTATCAGCTAAGAATAAAGAAAGTCATTCACACAGACACTGTATCTCATCACAAAAATAAAAACTGGTGCAGTTTATCCCTCTAATACCATTATTTTGTTGCGCTATGACAATTTATTGGCAGCTGTCATTATTTTTCATTTTATAATGACGGGCATAGCACCACATATCAAAAATCGGCAATAGCAAAATATTGCTATTTAAGCGGACTCTCCGCGTGAAATGACATTAATTTGCTGGCGAAATGCCTGCGGCGTAACCTGATACGTTTGACGGAACACTTTGCAAAAATAGCTGGTTTGCGAAAAGCCTAAATTACGCGCAATGCTGGCTATGCTCCAGTCACTGTGGCAAAGCAACTCTTTGGCACTTGCCATTCTCTGTTGGTTTACCCATGCGTTAAAACCGATACCCTGATATTTTTTGAACAATTTACTGAAATAGTACGGGCTAAGGAAAACATGAGAGGCAACATCTTCCAGACGCAACTCGTCTGATAAATGTGCATCAATGTAGCGCAGGGCTTTTTTCATTTTACTGTCATGGGGGTTGGTACTGCGGTTAGCGCGTACCGGCTCTGACTGCTGCGGGTTATCTTTGATAACAACAAAATTGAGTTGTTTCTTAAGGCAATTTTCGACGATGAGCTTGAGTAAATCCGCTGAGGCAATGACTCGAGAATAGTCCATCTCAGGAACATTACGGAACTCGTTGACCAGCTCTGGATCGGCTTGCCAGCGGTCATCGACGTTGAGAATATCAACGAGGCCTACATCGTTACTTAAGCGTACTTGTCCACAAAGCACAAACCCTACCAGGTGTCCCGCGATGACCAGCGGAATTGAGAAATCGGTAAGCCCGGCATGGCAGCGATAAATGCAGGGTTGATCGGACTTAGAGGCTTCCAACCCTCCACAGCGGTCGCTCATACGACAACGCGTACTATGCTGAGGATGCTGGCGCATCAACTGGCAAAAAGGAGTGAAATTAAAAAGCTCAGAAATTTCATCACCGTGAATATTGACAACCACAACAGCCAGACTGGTGGCCTGTGCAAAATCCTGTGCGATTTTATTAATGAGTTCTGAGTTCAGGGCACTCGCAGAAATCATGATAAAACCTCTCAGTTAATTTATTGTTATAAATAAAACATATTATTCACACATTCATTTTCATCTCGCGATCCAGCGCTCTGATGAAAGTCAGCATTGAACATAACAAAAGTCTCCCATTCTTGGGAGACTTTTTAAGCCGTTCAGGAAACCGGATCACGAAAACAGTTTTTACCTTTCAATAATAAACATCTTTCATGAAGCTAGCTCTCGTTTTCCTCCAACTTACACGAATTACACGGTAAATTTTTGCCAATAAAATAACGATAAATTGCTGCGCCCGCACAGGCGCCGATGATGGGAGCCACAATCGGCACGAAGAAATAAGGGATATCGCGCCCGCCGGTCATCGCAACATCACCCCACCCGGCCATCCAGGCAAACAATTTAGGACCAAAATCACGTGCCGGGTTCATCGCAAAGCCGGTAAGTGGGCCGGTTGATGCGCCGATAACAGCAACCAGAATACCAATCAACAGTGGTGCCAGAGGGCCTTTGGGAACGCCGTTACCGTCGTCCGTTAGCGCCATAATCATCCCCATCAGAATGGAGGTAATCACCACTTCGACCAGTGCGGCCTGCCAGACACTCAGTGCGGCAGCAGGATACGTGCTAAAAATACTGGCAAGTTGCAGGCTTTCCAGACTGCCGCGTACCATTTGGTGGGCTGATTCATACTCAATAAATAAACTGCCGTACAACAAATAGGCCAGCATAGCGCCACCAAAGGCACCCGCTATCTGAGCGACAGAATAAGGCAGTACTTTACGGCCAGGAAAACAGGCAAACAACCAAAGTGCGATGGTAATAGCGGGATTGAGATGGGCCCCAGAAATCCCGGCTGTCAGGTAAACTGCAAGCGAGATCCCCAAGCCCCATATGATGCAGATCTCCCACAATCCCAAACTGGCACCCGCGACTTTAAGGGCGCTCAGGCACCCAATACCAAAAAACAAAAATAGCCCGGTACCCAAAAACTCAGCAATACATTGCGCTCTTAGTGAATCGTTCATTGTGACACCTTCTAAGCAGAGTTCGTGTCTTTACCAGCGGACTCCTTGCTGGCAGGAAGATTACTTCAAGACTTACTATAAAAATCTGTATCGGCAAATTGTTGGCAATCTGCAAGCGACATACCCTTAAAAATCGTGTTGTGATAGCAAAATTTTGCTATCACCTTTATTAAAACAGGTGACAAAACGAGGATTCACCCTATTAAAAGTACATTTTCAAAATAATAAAATATTGCGAAAAGCAGAATTCCATTTTCAAACGATCATCACAATTTCATTTTTCTCGCATAGCAAATGATATTTAAACTGTCACTCAGAAAAGTGTAAATATGGAATTAACATGACCAAATAGTCATATCGATAAAGATTAAAATAACTAACAAAAACAGGATATTACAATAACTCACAGCAATTTTATCTCACTGTAACCCCACTATTTTTTCACTCTTACTTTCAACTCAGCCATTCTTTTTCCTCGCTTCTTTTTATAGTCATGAAAATCGGGACAACCCAGGCGAGGTCTTTATGCAACAAGAAGCGTTAGGAATGGTAGAAACCAAAGGCTTAACTGCAGCCATAGAGGCCGCAGATGCAATGGTGAAGTCAGCCAATGTAATGCTGGTCGGCTACGAAAAAATTGGTTCGGGGCTGGTAACAGTTATTGTCCGCGGCGATGTCGGCGCAGTCAAAGCAGCAACAGATGCCGGTGCCGCCGCAGCCCGTAATGTGGGAGAAGTGAAAGCCGTACACGTTATCCCACGCCCGCATACCGATGTAGAAAAAATCTTACCGAAGGGAATTAGCTAATGAGCAGCAATGAACTGGTTGAACAGATCATGGCGCAGGTGATTGCTCGCGTGGCAACGCCGGAACAGCAGGCTATCCCAGAAAATAATCACCCAACACGAGAAACGGCTATGGCAGAGAAAAGCTGCAGTTTAACGGAGTTTGTCGGTACCGCGATTGGCGACACCGTCGGTCTGGTAATCGCCAACGTAGACAGTGCCCTACTGGACGCAATGAAACTTGAAAAACGCTATCGCTCCATTGGCATCCTTGGCGCCCGTACTGGTGCGGGTCCACACATCATGGCCGCTGATGAAGCGGTGAAAGCCACCAATACTGAAGTCGTCAGTATTGAGTTACCACGTGATACCAAAGGCGGCGCAGGTCATGGCTCGCTGATTATTCTTGGCGGCAACGATGTTTCCGACGTGAAACGCGGCATTGAAGTCGCACTGAAAGAGCTGGATCGCACCTTTGGCGACGTTTATGCCAACGAAGCCGGTCACATCGAAATGCAATACACCGCACGCGCCAGCTACGCACTTGAAAAAGCCTTTGGCGCACCGATTGGTCGTGCCTGTGGCGTCATCGTCGGCGCACCAGCATCCGTTGGTGTCCTGATGGCTGATACTGCCCTGAAATCCGCCAACGTGGAAGTTGTGGCTTACAGCTCCCCTGCTCATGGCACCAGCTTCAGTAACGAAGCCATTCTGGTTATTTCGGGTGACTCTGGCGCTGTTCGTCAGGCTGTTATCTCTGCCCGTGAAATCGGTAAAACCGTACTCGGGACCCTCGGCTCAGAGCCGAAAAACGATCGTCCGTCCTACATCTGATATCAGTGAGGCTGATTCATGAGATCGAAAAGATTTGAAGCACTGGCGAAGCGCCCTGTGAATCAGGATGGCTTCGTTAAGGAGTGGATCGAAGAAGGCTTCATTGCGATGGAAAGCCCGAACGACCCCAAACCGTCGATTAAAATCGTCAACGGTACAGTCACTGAACTGGACGGTAAATCCGCTAGTGAATTTGACTTAATCGACCATTTTATTGCCCGCTATGGCATTAACCTGGCGCGCGCTGAAGAAGTCATGGCGATGGATTCGGTCAAACTGGCCAATATGCTTTGCGATCCTAACGTGAAGCGCAAAGACATTGTGCCGCTGACCACCGCAATGACGCCGGCAAAAATTGTCGAAGTCGTGTCCCATATGAACGTCGTTGAGATGATGATGGCCATGCAGAAAATGCGTGCTCGTCGTACACCATCTCAACAAGCGCACGTCACTAATGTCAAAGATAACCCCGTGCAAATTGCCGCTGATGCCGCTGAAGGCGCATGGCGCGGGTTTGACGAACAGGAAACGACCGTTGCCGTTGCGCGTTATGCGCCATTTAACGCCATTGCGCTGTTAGTCGGCTCACAGGTTGGACGCCCGGGCGTGTTAACTCAGTGTTCTCTGGAAGAAGCAACCGAACTCAAACTCGGGATGCTAGGCCACACCTGCTACGCTGAAACCATCTCCGTCTATGGTACTGAACCCGTCTTTACCGACGGCGATGACACGCCATGGTCTAAAGGCTTCCTCGCCTCATCCTACGCATCCCGTGGTCTGAAAATGCGCTTTACCTCCGGCTCTGGCTCAGAAGTTCAGATGGGTTACGCCGAAGGCAAATCGATGCTTTATCTGGAAGCCCGCTGTATTTACATCACCAAAGCTGCTGGCGTACAGGGTCTGCAAAACGGTTCCGTAAGCTGCATCGGAGTCCCTTCCGCCGTGCCGTCAGGAATTCGTGCAGTGCTGGCTGAAAACCTGATCTGCTCCTCTCTGGATCTGGAATGCGCCTCCAGCAACGACCAAACCTTTACCCATTCGGATATGCGTCGTACTGCGCGTCTGCTGATGCAGTTCCTGCCGGGTACTGACTTCATTTCCTCTGGTTATTCCGCAGTGCCGAACTACGACAACATGTTTGCGGGTTCGAACGAGGATGCTGAAGATTTTGACGACTACAACGTTCTCCAGCGTGACCTGAAAGTAGACGGTGGTCTGCGCCCGGTTCGTGAAGAAGACGTTATCGCCATTCGTAACAAAGCGGCGCGTGCGCTGCAGGCCGTCTTTGCCGGGATGGGATTACCGCCAATCACTGATGAAGAAGTGGAAGCGGCGACCTACGCCCACGGTTCGAAAGATATGCCGGAACGTAACATCGTTGAAGATATCAAGTTTGCACAAGAGATCATCAACAAAAACCGTAACGGTCTGGAAGTGGTGAAAGCCCTTGCTCAGGGCGGATTTACCGATGTCGCTCAGGACATGCTCAACATCCAGAAAGCCAAGTTAACCGGGGATTACCTGCATACCTCCGCCATTATCGTTGGCGACGGACAGGTGCTATCCGCTGTCAATGATGTTAACGACTATGCCGGTCCGGCAACAGGTTATCGCCTGCAAGGCGAACGCTGGGAAGAGATCAAAAACATCCCTGGCGCACTTGATCCCAACGAGCTTGGCTAAGGGGTGAAAAATGGAAATTAATGAAAAACTGCTGCGCCAGATAATTGAAGATGTGTTGTCTGAAATGCAGACCAGCGACAAACCCGTCTCTTTCCGTGCATCTACAGCGGCAAGCGCACCTCAGGCTGCTACGGCACAGGGCGACAGCTTTCTGACCGAGATTGGTGAAGCCAAACAAGGCCAGCAACAGGACGAAGTGATTATTGCCGTAGGGCCGGCGTTTGGCCTGTCACAAACCGTCAATATTGTTGGGATCCCGCATAAGAATATCTTGCGCGAAGTGATTGCCGGTATTGAAGAAGAAGGCATTAAAGCGCGCGTTATCCGCTGCTTTAAATCCTCCGATGTGGCGTTTGTTGCCGTTGAGGGTAACCGTCTGAGCGGTTCCGGGATCTCTATTGGTATCCAGTCAAAAGGCACGACGGTTATCCACCAGCAGGGGTTACCGCCGCTTTCAAACCTGGAGCTGTTCCCTCAGGCACCGCTTCTGACGCTGGAAACCTATCGTCAGATCGGTAAAAACGCCGCGCGTTATGCCAAGCGTGAATCCCCGCAACCGGTCCCTACGCTGAATGACCAGATGGCTCGTCCTAAGTACCAGGCGAAATCAGCCATTCTGCACATTAAAGAGACCAAATACGTTGTGACAGGCAAAAACCCGCAGGAACTGCGCGTGGCGCTTTGATAAAGGATACCTCCATGAATACCGACGCAATTGAATCGATGGTTCGGGATGTGTTGAGCCGGATGAACAGCCTGCAAGACGAGTCCGCGACTCCGTCCGCGGCAAGTTCATCAGCACATACCGCGAAAGTCACGGATTACCCTCTCGCGAATAAACATCCTGAGTGGGTAAAAACTGCGACCAACAAAACGCTGGACGACTTCACGCTTGAAAATGTTCTGAGCAACAAAGTGACCGCGCAGGACATGCGCATCACACCTGAAACACTGCGCCTCCAGGCGGAAATCGCCAAAGATGCCGGACGTGACAGGCTGGCGATGAACTTTGAGCGCGCTGCCGAGCTAACCGCTGTTCCTGACGATCGCATTCTTGAGATCTACAACGCGCTGCGCCCGTACCGCTCAACAAAAGATGAGCTGATGGCTATCGCCGACGATCTCGAAAATCGTTATCAGGCAAAAATCTGTGCAGCTTTCGTTCGTGAAGCGGCAGCGCTGTACGTTGAGCGTAAAAAACTCAAAGGCGACGACTAACTCAGGGACAGGATCATGCGATATATAGCTGGCATTGACATAGGCAACTCATCAACGGAAGTCGCTCTGGCTACTCTGGATGAGTCTGGCGTGCTGAGCATCACCGGCAGCGCGCTGGCAGAAACCACCGGAATTAAGGGCACATTACGTAATGTGTTTGGCATTCAGGAGGCCCTTACGCTGGCGGCAAAAAACGCCGGTATCAATGTCAGCGATATTTCGCTCATCCGTATTAACGAAGCCACCCCGGTCATTGGCGACGTGGCGATGGAAACAATAACCGAAACCATCATCACTGAATCCACCATGATCGGCCATAACCCTAAAACACCGGGCGGCGTCGGGTTAGGCGTGGGTGTCACTATTACGCCGGAAGACCTTCTCAGTCGCCCGGCGGATACGCCCTATATTCTGGTGGTGTCATCGGCATTTGATTTCGCCGATGTTGCTACGATGATTAATGCTTCCGTCCGTGCCGGATACCAGTTGACTGGCGTTATTTTGCAGCAGGACGATGGTGTGTTGGTCAGTAATCGTCTGACTCATCCCCTGCCCATCGTCGATGAAGTCCTTCATATTGACCGTATCCCGTTGGGGATGCTGGCTGCCATTGAGGTCGCAGTACCAGGAAAGGTCATTGAAACGCTTTCTAACCCCTATGGTATTGCAACCGTCTTTGGCCTCAATGCCGATGAGACTAAAAACATTGTTCCGATGGCACGGGCGCTGATCGGCAACCGTTCAGCCGTGGTGGTGAAAACGCCGTCAGGGGATGTGAAAGCGCGAGCGATTCCTGCCGGAAATCTGGAGCTACAGTCTCAGGGTCGTACAGTACGGGTCGACGTTGCAGCGGGCGCCGAAGCGATTATGAAAGCGGTTGGTGAATGCCCAAAACTGGATAACGTTACCGGAGAAGCTGGCACCAATATTGGCGGTATGCTGGAGCATGTGCGCCAGACGATGGCTGAATTAACCAACAAACCCAGTCATGAAATTTTTATTCAGGATCTGCTGGCGGTCGATACCTCGGTTCCTGTCAGCGTGACGGGTGGACTTGCCGGTGAGTTCTCGCTGGAACAGGCTGTCGGCATAGCCTCCATGGTGAAATCAGACCGCCTGCAAATGGCGATGATTGCCCAGGAGATCACGCAAAAGCTCAACATTGACGTCCAGGTTGGCGGGGCCGAAGCCGAAGCTGCCATTCTGGGGGCCTTAACTACTCCGGGCACCACGCGACCACTGGCTATTCTGGACCTCGGCGCGGGTTCAACCGACGCTTCTATCATCAATCCTAAGGGCGAAATTATTGCCACGCACCTGGCGGGTGCAGGCGATATGGTCACGATGATCATTGCCCGTGAACTGGGTCTGGATGACCGTTATCTCGCGGAAGAGATTAAAAAGTATCCGTTGGCGAAAGTTGAGAGCTTGTTCCATCTTCGCCACGAAGACGGCAGCGTTCAGTTCTTCCCTACGCCTCTCCCGCCGACGGTTTTTGCGCGCGTGTGCGTAGTGAAGCCCGATGAACTGGTGCCACTGCCGGGTGAACTGGCGCTGGAGAAAGTACGAGCCATTCGTCGAAGTGCTAAGGAACGCGTTTTAGTTACTAACGCACTCAGAGCGCTACGTCAGGTGAGTCCGACCGGGAACATTCGGGATATTCCCTTTGTGGTACTGGTTGGCGGCTCATCCCTGGATTTTGAAGTTCCGCAGCTGGTCACCGATGCTCTGGCGCATTATCGACTGGTTGCCGGGCGCGGCAATATTCGTGGTACCGAAGGTCCGCGCAATGCGGTTGCGACAGGGCTGATTCTCTCCTGGCATAAGGCATTCGCTCATGGAAAGTAATCTCACCACGCCAGCCATCGTTATCTTCACCAGTGCTGACTGCGCTGACGTCTGGAATGACGTACTGCTGGGTATTGAAGAAGAAGGGATCCCCTTTGTGATTCAGGAGAATGACTCAACTGACGTTATCCACAACGCATGGTTGGCTGCCTGCCAATCACCATTGCTGGTTGGTATTGGCTGTAGCCGTGAAAAACTGGTCGTTCACTACAAAAACTTACCCTCATCAGCACCGCTTTTTACGCTGACGTATCAACAAAATAGCCACGATCGCCGCAGCATTGGTAACAACGCTGCGCGGCTGGTTAAAGGCATTCCGTTCCGGGAATGCCACTCATAACCCACAGGAGAAAAGCAGTATGAATAACGCACTGGGACTGGTTGAAACAAAAGGGCTTGTCGGCGCTATTGAAGCCGCTGATGCCATGGTGAAATCCGCAAACGTGCAGTTGGTTGGTTACGAAAAAATCGGCTCTGGCCTCATCACCGTTATGGTTCGCGGTGATGTCGGCGCGGTGAAAGCAGCCGTAGATGCTGGAAGCGCAGCCGCAAGCGCCGTTGGCGAGGTGAAATCCTGCCACGTTATCCCGCGTCCGCACAGCGACGTTGAAGCCATTTTACCTAAATCCGCATAAGTCGTTGCAACCAAGGAGCACAGCGTGAAGCAATCACTGGGATTACTTGAAGTTAGTGGTCTGGCATTAGCCATCAGTTGCGCGGACGTCATGGCGAAAGCCGCCTCCATCACGCTGGTGGGCCTAGAAAAAACCAACGGCTCAGGCTGGACGGTGATCAAGATAATCGGGGATGTGGCCTCCGTCCAGGCGGCCATTTCCACTGGTGTCAGTTTCGCTGACCAGCGAGATGGACTGGTGGCTCACAAAGTCATTTCCAGACCCGGGGACGGGATCCTGTCGCATAGTGTTGTCCTGGAGCCTGAACCAACGCCCGAACCCATACCAGCCATACCGCATGAAGAGATATTTGTAGACCATGCGGCACCCGAAGCACCGCAAGATGCAGAATTGATTAGCTGCAATTTGTGTCTTGATCCTGCCTGCCCTCGCCAAAAAGGTGAGCCGCGCACACTTTGTCTTCATTCCGGCAAACGAGGTGAAGCGTGATGGATAAACAGCAACTGGAAACCACTGTCGCTAAGGTTCTGGATGAAATGCGCGAGCGCCCGATTCCGTTGGGGATCTCTAATCGGCATATTCATCTGTGCGCTGAAGATTACGGTCGCTTGTTTCCCAATCACCCAATTAGTGAGAAAAAAGAGCTGCTGCAGCCAGGGCAATATGCAGCAGAGCAGACTGTCACGCTGGTGGGGCCAAAAGGTCAGTTAAAAAATGTGCGTTTACTCGGCCCGCTGCGCAATACCAGCCAGGTCGAAATTTCCCGTACCGACGCCCGCACGTTGGGAATTGCTGCTCCGCTGCGGATGTCGGGCAATATTCAGGGCACACCCGGTGTTCGTCTTGTCAGCCCATTTGCTGAACTGGACTTAGCATCCGGGGTGATCGTTGCCCAACGGCATATCCATATGTCGCCGCTCGATGCTCTGATTCTGCGAGTTTCTCATGGTGATAAAGTCTCGGTCGCCATTAATGGCGATGAACGTCGACTGATTTTCGATAACGTCGCCGTCCGCGTTTCGCCGGATATGCGCCTCGAAATGCATATCGATACAGACGAAGCCAATGCTGCAGGCGCTGATAATCCCCAGGCATTCGCCACACTGGTGACCTCACGATGAACAACGAACTGCTGCAACGCATTATCGAGGAGGTTGTTTCCCGATTAAAAAAACGCGCGGAAAGCACGCTCACTCTTAGCGTCGCGCAGTTACGGGAAATCGATTCACGGACAGTATGCTGCCAGTACTCATCGCTCCTTCTCCAGCAAGTGGACCTGCCATTACTGGAGCAAATTGCCGAAGGATGCCCAGTCAACATGTCGGTGGTAACGATTCACGACGCGCTGGCATGCGGAGTCCGCGTGAAGATTTCACTACAACACCGATTGTTACCCGCAATCCCCGTGAAAAAACTCGCGCGTCTGCCGCTGGAATTCAGTGACGAACTGGGGCGAATCATCTTTTTGCATCCTGAGAAGCTTCTCAGCTATGCCAACGTCGCCCAATTGAGGGATGGCGTACTGGTGCTACGCCGTCGATGTGTCGTGACGGCTCTGGCTCAGGAAGCTGTCAGTCTGCGAAATGTCCAACTAATTAAGCAGGAGTGAGCTATGCATCTGGCACGGGTTACAGGCGTTGTGGTTTCCACGCAAAAATCTCCATCACTGGTGGGAAAAAAACTGTTGCTGGTACGTCGGGTAAGTGCTGACGGAGAGCTTCCTGCGTCTCCAGTGAGTGGAGATGAAGTCGCTGTTGATTCTGTCGGCGCGGGGACCGGCGAACTGGTATTACTCAGCAGCGGGTCCAGCGCCAGACACGTTTTTTCCGGCCCTAATGAGGCCATTGATCTGGCTATCGTCGGCATTGTCGACACGCTTTCTCGTTAGGAGGAACTATGGCGATTTATACCCGCACAGGTGATGCCGGAACAACAGCCCTATTTACCGGACAGCGCGTGAGCAAAACGCATCCGCGCGTGGAAGCCTACGGTACGCTGGACGAACTGAATGCGGCGCTTAGCCTGTGCGTTTGCGTGGCGAAAAACCCTCAGCACCGGCAGTTACTTGAAAATATCCAGCTGCAGCTTTTTTGGTTCAGCGCCGAACTGGCAAGCGAAAGCGAAGAACCGACGCCAGAGCAGCGCTACATCAGCTCAGAAGAAATTGCGGCACTGGAAGGTGCCATCGATATCGCAATGGGAAGAGTACCGCCCCTGCGCAGCTTTATTTTACCAGGCCGCAGCGAAGCCGCCAGCCGACTGCACTTTGCCCGAACTCTGGCACGCCGCGCAGAGAGACGACTGGTCGAGCTATCCACCGAGATCTCCGTCAGACACGTGCTGATGCGTTATATCAACCGCCTGTCCGACTGCTTATATGCGCTTGCACGAGCAGAAGATCATGACGCCCATCAAAACGAAATCATTGAGAAAGTGGCTGAGCGCTATCTCGCTGCCGTTCAACCACCAGCCACAAAGGAGCCGACTATGTCTCTGTCTTTTCAGGAGCTCCACCAACTCACTCGCGCTGCGGTGACGAGAGCAGAAGAACTTCAGGTTCCGGTCGTCATTAGTATTGTTGATGCGAATGGGACCCAAACGGTGGCCTGGCGCATGCCTGACGCATTACTCGTGAGTAGCGAACTGGCACCGAAAAAAGCCTGGACTGCCGTGGCGATGAAAACCGCCACTCATGAGCTGACATCAGTAGTACAACCAGGCGCCGCGCTTTACGGTCTGGAAAGCCATATGCAGGGAAAAGTCGTCACCTTCGGTGGCGGGTACGCATTATGGCGTGAGGGTTTACTCCTCGGGGGTCTTGGCATCAGCGGAGGAAGCGTTGAACAGGATATGGACATTGCAGAAACGGCCATTGCGGCGATTAACGTGAGAACACATCAATGAATACTTCAGAACTTGAAACCCTTATTCGTAACATTTTGAGTGAGCAACTCGCCCCGGCAAAAGCGGAAGTTAAGGGTAACGGTATTTTTCCGTCCGTTGGCGAAGCGATCGATGCCGCTCATCAGGCTTTTCTGCGTTACCAGCAATGTCCATTGAAAACCCGCAGCGCCATCATAAACGCCCTACGCGAAGAACTGACGCCTCATCTTGCTTCACTGGCCGCTGAGAGCGCTGCCGAAACGGGTATGGGAAACAAAGAGGATAAGTTCCTTAAAAATAAAGCCGCGCTGGACAACACTCCGGGTATCGAAGATCTCACCACCACGGCGCTAACCGGCGATGGCGGCATGGTGTTATTCGAGTATTCACCGTTTGGCGTGATTGGTTCTGTCGCCCCCAGTACTAATCCGACAGAGACCATTATTAACAACAGCATCAGCATGCTGGCGGCAGGGAATAGCGTTTACTTCAGTCCGCATCCGGGTGCTAAAAAGGTTTCACTCAAGCTGATTGCCATGATTGAAGATATCGCTTTCCGTTGCTGCGGAATTCGTAATCTTGTCGTCACTGTCACAGAACCCACTTTTGAGGCTACCCAGCAGATGATGGCGCACCCTAAAATCGCAGTTCTGGCGATTACCGGTGGCCCAGGCATTGTTGCTATGGGCATGAAAAGCGGGAAAAAAGTCATCGGCGCAGGTGCAGGAAATCCACCCTGCATTGTTGATGAAACGGCTGACCTGGTTAAGGCGGCGGAAGATATCATCAATGGCGCATCCTTTGATTACAACCTCCCCTGCATTGCTGAGAAGAGCCTGATTGTTGTTGATGCCGTTGCCGAACGACTGGTTCAACAGATGCAGTCTTTTGGTGCGATGCTTCTCAATAGAGAAGAGGTAGACAAACTGCGAGCCGTCTGTCTACCAGAAGGCATAGCCAATAAAAAACTGGTAGGTAAAAGCCCGGCAACCTTACTGGAAGCAGCAGGAATACCAGTTCCGGCAAAAGCACCTCGATTACTGATAGGCATCGTCCAGGCGGACGACCCGTGGGTTACCAGCGAGCAACTGATGCCAATGCTCCCCGTCGTAACGGTGAGCGATTTTGATAGTGCATTAACGTTGGCCCTGAAGGTTGAAGAGGGATTGCATCACACGGCCATTATGCATTCGCAAAATGTGTCACGTTTGAACCTTGCCGCGCGCACGCTTCAGACCTCCATCTTTGTGAAAAATGGCCCCTCTTACGCCGGGATCGGCGTTGGTGGTGAAGGCTTTACAACCTTCACTATTGCGACGCCAACCGGTGAAGGAACAACATCTGCGCGCACTTTCGCACGCTCTCGTCGTTGCGTGCTAACAAACGGTTTTTCTATTCGTTAATGGGGCCGTTATGAATAGCTTTTCACTGCAAACTCGATTGTACAGCGGCCAGGGAAGTCTGGATGTGCTCAAGCGCTTCACGAATAAGCATATCTGGATTATTTGCGATAGTTTTCTCGCGCGTTCTCCCCTGATTGAAAAGCTGCGCAACGCTCTGCCAGCGGATAACCGCATCAGCATTTTCAGCGATATCACCCCCGATCCCACCATCAGCACTGTAGTTCAAGGGATTGCACAAATGCAGTCCCTGCGGCCGGACGTCGTGATGGGTTTTGGTGGCGGCTCAGCACTGGACGCCGCAAAAGCCATCGTCTGGTTCAGCCGACAGTTCGGTATTGAAATTGAAACCTGTGTCGCAATTCCCACTACCAGCGGTACGGGCTCCGAGGTAACCAGCGCCTGCGTGATTAGCGATCCGGATAAAGGCATTAAATATCCATTGTTTAATAATGCGCTTTATCCAGACATGGCCATCCTTGACCCAACGCTGGTCGTCAGCGTACCGCCAGCCATAACCGCGAATACCGGCATGGACGTGTTAACGCATGCGCTGGAGGCATACGTGTCCACGAAGGCCAGCGACTTCACCGATGCACTAGCTGAAAAAGCGGCTCAAATCGTCTTCCAGTATCTGCCTGTCGCCGTCAGCAAAGGCGAATGCCTGGCAACCAGAGGGAAAATGCACAATGCGTCAACGCTCGCGGGAATGGCATTTAGTCAGGCTGGACTGGGGATCAATCATGCGATTGCCCATCAGTTGGGCGGTCAGTTTCATCTGCCACACGGACTTGCCAATGCGCTGCTGCTGACCCATGTCATTCATTTTAATGCTCGCGATCCGCGGGCTGCGAAGCGCTATGCCCGTTTCGCTAAAGCCTGCCATTTATGCCCGGATAACGCGAACGATACAGCGGCATTGAATGCGCTCATTCATCATATCGAGCTACTCAAAAAACAGTGTGCGTTGCCTTCTTTAGTTGACGCACTTAAAGACGGAAAGCAAGCCTGGTCGCAACGTATCCCGGTGATGGTTCAGGCCGCGCTGGCTGATGTCACGCTGCAAACCAATCCTCGTGTTGCCGACGCCAGTGCCATGCAGGAACTGCTTGAGGAATTATTATGAAGACAGCCATGACAGCAGAGTCCACGCTCTATGATGCGCAGACAATTCGCGAACGCGTTCGCGCAGCGGGCGTTGTCGGAGCCGGAGGCGCAGGCTTTCCTGCTCACGTAAAATTACAGGCGCAGGTCGATACTTTTCTGGTCAATGCGGCTGAATGTGAGCCAATGTTGAAAGTTGACCAGCAGTTGATGGCCGTCCAGGCTGAGCGACTTATCCACGGCGTTCAATATGCCATGACGGCTACCGGAGCCAGTTCCGGAATTATTGCGCTCAAAGAGAAATACCAACAGGCTATCAATGCATTAACGCCCCTTCTGCCTGCCGGGATCCGCTTACATATTTTGCCCGATGTCTACCCGGCAGGTGACGAGGTTCTGACCATCTGGATGGCAACAGGCCGGAGAGTTCCGCCTGCCGCGCTGCCTGTCAGCGTCGGCGTAGTGGTCAATAACGTCCAGACCGTGCTCAACATCGCGAGAGCAGTTGAGCAGCAGTACCCGGTTACGCGTCGTACCTTGACCGTTAACGGCGCAGTCGCCAGTCCCATCACACTCACAGTCCCTATCGGAATGTCTTTACGTGACGTTCTGGCGCTGGCCGGGGGTGCAACCGTTGACGATCCCGGCTTTATTAACGGTGGTCCGATGATGGGCGGCCTGATTACTTCACTGGATACCCCAGTCAGCAAGACCACCGGGGGCCTGCTGGTTTTGCCTAAATCTCATGCGTTGATTCAGCGGCGGATGCAGGATGAACGTACCGTGCTTTCCGTTGCAAAAACCGTTTGCGAGCAGTGCCGTTTGTGTACGGATTTGTGCCCAAGGCATTTGATCGGTCATGAATTATCCCCGCATCTGCTGGTTCGTGCGGTTAATTATCAGCAGGCAGCCACGCCGCAATTGCTGCTCACGGCCCTGACCTGCTCAGAATGCAATGTGTGTGAAAGCGTTGCCTGTCCAGTTGGGATTTCGCCGATGCGAATCAACCGCATGCTTAAACGCGAGCTGCGGGCGCTCAACCATCGTTATGAAGGGCCGCTAAATCCTGAGGATGAAATGGCGAAGTACCGGCTGATCCCGGTTAAGCGCCTTATTACCAAACTGGGCCTTAGCGACTGGTATCACGATGCGCCACTGGCTGAGACTGACTACTCCACAGACAAAACGACGCTGTTGTTACGCCAGCATATAGGTGCCAGCGCTATCCCATGTGTAGAACAAGGCGAACGCGTTGTTCGCGGTCAATGCGTTGCCGATGTGCCGTCCGGTGCATTAGGCGCGCCTATTCACGCCAGTATTGACGGTATTGTCAGCGAAATCACTGAGCAATCCATCACGGTAATAAGAGGTTAATCATGTCTCAGGCTATAGGGATTTTAGAACTCACCAGCATTGCCAAAGGAATGGAAGCTGGCGATGCCATGTTAAAAAGCGCGAATGTGAATTTACTGGTAAGCAAGACCATTTGCCCGGGAAAATTTCTACTCATGCTCGGTGGTGACGTAGGTGCCGTACAACAGGCGATTGCCACTGGAACATCTCTTGCTGGCGATATGCTCGTTGATAGTCTGGTACTCCCCAACATTCATGCCAGCGTACTCCCCGCAATCAGCGGACTAAACAGCGTAGATAAGCGTCAGGCAGTTGGTATTGTCGAAACATGGAGCGTTGCTGCCTGCATCTGCGCCGCCGACAGGGCGGTTAAAGCCTCCAACGTCACGCTGGTCCGCGTCCATATGGCATTTGGTATTGGCGGCAAGTGCTACATGGTCGTTGCCGGCGATGTATCCGATGTGAATAACGCGGTGACGGTTGCCAGTGAAAGTGCGGGTGAAAAAGGCCTGCTGGTTTACCGCTCGGTCATTCCTCGCCCGCATGAAAGCATGTGGCGACAGATGGTGGAGGGATAATGGAAAGACAACCCACCACGGATCGAATTATTCAGGAATATGTACCTGGCAAACAGGTCACATTAGCGCATCTTATCGCTAATCCGGGTAAGGATTTGTTCAAGAAACTGGGATTACCAGATTCGGTTTCTGCGATCGGTATTCTGACCATTACTCCTAGCGAAGCCTCAATCATCGCCTGTGATATCGCCACGAAATCAGGGGCGGTAGAGATTGGTTTTCTCGACCGGTTTACCGGCGCGGTGGTACTGACGGGCGATGTTTCAGCCGTTGAGTACGCGCTGAAACAGGTAACCCGAACGCTGGGCGAAATGATGCGTTTTACCGCGTGTCCCATCACCCGGACGTAATCTCATGAAACGTATCATGCTAATTGGCCCCAGCCAGTGCGGTAAAACGTCGCTCACGCAGTGCATGCGCGGAGAGGTGCTTCACTATCAGAAGACCCAGGCCATAGTCTGGTCTCCTACGACAATAGACACACCGGGTGAATATCTTGAGAACCGTTGCCTGTACAGTGCGCTACTGGCCAGCGCCTGTGAAGCGGACATTATTGCGCTGGTACTCAATGCTGACGCGCCGTGGTCACCATTTTCTCCCGGTTTTACCGGACCAATGAACCGACCCGTTATTGGCCTCGTTACCAAAGCCGATTTAGCCAACCCGCAGCGTATTTCTCTTGTGGAGAGTTGGTTAGCTCAGGCTGGTGCGCAAAAAGTATTTGTCACCAGCGCGCTGGAGAATACCGGGGTCGATGAGATGTTCATTTTTCTGAATGCAAAGGAACCTTCATGTCTCACAAAATAATGGCCATTAACGCAGGTAGTTCCTCGCTTAAGTTTCAACTACTGGCGATGCCGCAGGGTGAAATGATCTGCCAGGGCTTGATAGAACGTATCGGTTTGTCTGATGCACAGGTCACCCTAAAAACACCAGCGCAGAAATGGCAGGAGACTTTGCCTGTAGCAGATCACCGTGAAGCCGTAACGTTGCTTCTGGAAAAACTGCTCAACCACCACATTATCAGCAGTCTGGAAGAGATCGACGGCGTGGGCCACCGCGTCGCACACGGCGGGGAATCCTTTAAAGACTCCGCCCTGGTAACTGATGAAACGCTGGCAGAAATCGAGCGCCTCGCGGAACTGGCTCCTCTGCATAACCCAGTAAATGCGTTGGGGATCGCGGTATTCCGCCAGCTATTGCCCAAAACGCCAGCCGTTGCAGTGTTCGACACCGCGTTTCATCAAACGCTTGATGAGCCTTCTTTCATCTATCCCCTGCCCTGGCGTTACTATGTCGAGTTGGGTATTCGTCGTTACGGTTTTCATGGTACCAGCCACAAATACGTTAGCTCACAGCTTGCTGAAAAACTGGGTGTGCCACTCAGCGCCCTGCGCGTTGTTTGTTGTCATCTGGGCAACGGCAGCAGCATCTGCGCGATCAAAGGCGGACAATCGGTGAATACGTCAATGGGCTTTACACCACAGTCTGGCGTGATGATGGGCACGCGAAGTGGCGATATTGATCCATCCATTTTGCCCTGGATAGCCCTGCGAGAAGGCAAAACACCCCAGCAGCTCAACCAATTGCTCAACAATGAGTCCGGATTGCTCGGTGTTTCTGGCATCTCACCTGACTACCGCGACGTTGAACATGCCGCAGATACGGGCAATCACCAGGCTGCGCTGGCGTTGACGCTTTTTGCTGAGCGCATTCGTGCCACCATTGGTAGCTATATTATGCAGATGGGCGGTCTGGATGCCCTGGTGTTTACCGGTGGTATTGGCGAAAACTCCGCACGGGCGCGCGCTGCGATTTGCCGTAACCTGAATTTCCTGGGTCTGGCCGTTGATGAGGAAAAAAATCAGCGTAATGCCACCTTCATTCAAACGGAAAATGCGATGGTCAAAGTAGCAGTGATTAATACCAATGAAGAGCTAATGATTGCGCAAGACGTTATGCGTTTAGCGATATCTGAAACTGTGACATTGGGCATTCCTGCATAATACTGCCGCACCGCAAATTGCGGCAAATCATGGTAATAGCGCGATCGCCATGACACTATGCGCCGAGGATTGCTGATCACATAGGTGAAGACGTGGCTGTTGCGCAATGTCCCGCATCGTGCGGAGAACTTATCCAGGGCTGGATTCTGGGCAGTGAGAAATTGGTCTCCTGCCCGGTTGAATGGTATAGCACCGTTGAGGTCACTTCAGGTTCACCGCTGACAGATGAACGTCCACTTTCGCGGGCAATGGTTGAGAGGTTATTGCTGCACTGGCAATACCCGGCACACATGAGTCAGGATATCCGAATAGATGTCCAGTCAACCATTCCTGTCGCTAAAGGGATGGCCAGCAGCACAGCGGATATCGCCGCCACGGCAATCGCCACGGCACAGTATCTGGGGCATCAGCTAGACGAATCCACTCTGGCGCAGCTTTGCGTTTCGCTGGAACCTACCGACAGCACCGTTTTCCGCCAGCTTACGCTGTTCGATCATAACGACGCCTCCACGCAAATTGCCTGTGAATCCCAGCCTCAACTCGATCTGCTGGTTCTCGAAAGTCCGGAAACCTTGCTTACTGCTGATTATCACCGTACTCCACGTCAGTCAGGGCTACTGGCGGGCGCCCCAGCTCTGAAACGCGCATGGGAAAAGGTACAGGAAGCCTGTATCAGTCAAAACCCTTATCGGATGGGCGAAGCCGCCACGCTGAGCGCGATCGCCAGCCAGTTGCTGTTACCTAAACCAGATTTTGATTCACTATTAGCACTGGTAGAAGAATGTGATTTATACGGCGTCAACGTCGCGCACAGCGGCAGCGTCGTCGGTCTGATGCTCGACAGAAGGCGTCATGATGTGGACTACATTAAATGGATGCTGACGCAGAAAAAATTGACAGTGCACTGGCCGGAACAACATTTGTTGCGGATGGTAACTGGCGGGGTCGAACTGCAATAAGGGCCGCCGCTAAGCAGCGACCCAAACGAGCATAAAATCGTTACTCAGCTTTCGCATCGGCGTTTTTCACTTCGCCCATCGCTTTCAGCTTTTTAGAGATGTCGCGGCGCTCTTTAGAGATCTCAGCGTTTTTGATGATGTAATCATCAACACGATCTTCATAATCGCTTTTCATGCTGGCGATAATGCCCTGAATCGCTTCCACGCTCATTCCAGGCTTGATGTAGTCGCTCAGGTTGTCCAACAGCAGAACGCGTTTCTGGTTGTCACGGATCTTTTTCTCAACGTCCTGAATTTCACGTTGCAGTTTGTTTTTACGACGGAACAGACGAACAAATTCCAGCACGTCCTGGAAAGAAGGCTTGGTAGTTTCCATTTTTACACCCCTGATAATGTGAGATTCGGATTCGTTAAAACAACGGCTAAAGTGGGTCAACATTACTTTCATGCCCGCCATACTTCAAGTTGCATCTGCATCGACAATGCATGGTTGAAACCTGAATTATCGAGGGTAAAGCCATTGCAGTTACCAATGGTTTTAGCCTTTTTCAGTATCATACCTCTAATCTTTGCTGAATCGAAGCAGCAGTAGAACCTATCGCCTCATCTGCTCTTTATTTGCGCAGCGCGCGACAGATTAAATGTGAGAGCAACTCCAGCTGTCGCGCCATTTCCATGTTCAACCAAACGTAGCCGTGAATGGGCGTTTCTGCGACATTATCGCCTTTATGCTCAGCAATGAGCTGACGCAACTCCGCCACGGTGTCATTGAGCTTTTCCGTATTGGCAAGCACCGGCTGCGGATTCCCTTCGTACAAGGCGTGGGTTATCGTCAGTAGCGCCTGCTGCGTCCTGAGCTGAGTTTCACGCAAAGTTTGCGCATTCAGCATGACAAAGTGGCTGGTGCGGCTGGCCCAAAGCGCATTAATTTGCAGCTCCAGCATGCAGACCAGATTGCGATTAACCGTCTGAATAGCTTCAAAGATCGATTTTTGAATACGGGTTTCTTTGCTGGCAGGAACGATGAGCCCACGCATTTTGACAACGTCGCTTAAGAGCTGCTGTAAATGCTTCTCAAGCCGCGGTTGCTCAAGCAAATTAGGGGATAGCGCGGCCTGATACACCCGATTGTATCCCGTCACACAATGTGCCAATTGGATACGCCAGTGTATAAATGCCCGCTGCGGCCAGATGCCAGTAAACAGCATCGCCAGTAACGAACCCAAAATAACGTCGCCACCGCGCCATAACGCGGTATTCATATCTCCGGCAGGCGCCCCCACTACCACGGCAAGCGTAATGCCAATCAGCAGCGCCTGATACGGCCTTTTACCCAACGCCAACCAGCCACAGAGAAACATCGCCACCGCGCACCAGATCAGCATTAGCGGAAGCGAAAAGAGTTCCAGACGCAGGGCAATCAATCCAAGCACCGAGCCCAGGATCGTTCCGCCTATACGCTCAAACGCTCTGGGAACAACGTTACCCCAAAAAGAAATTGGCCCCATAATCACCACCAGCGTGATCAGAGGCCATGTACCTTCGGGAATGTTTAACAGGCGTACCAACAGAAAAGTAAGAAGAAACGCCAGCGCAATGCGAATGCCATGCACCACACGATAATGACGATACAAACGAATTTCAAAAGGACTCAGCGACTTATCTGCACGCACTCATGCACTCCGTCAGGGAATAGCAAAGAAGCGAATTGTACCTGTTTTTACGGTGAAAACATCATCCTGATGACCAGGACATTCATCCTGATTTACACCAAAAACAGTTACTTCAACTGTACCGGCACGTACATTTCAATGTCCCAGTAACCGTCCTCCATGCCGTTGTTCAGATAAACTTCAAAACAGGGTTTAGCGGCTATCGCATACGTCGAATCCTGCATCAGGCGCTCAAAAAACTGATACCACGGCGTCGCGAAGTCATGATTTTCAACGCGCGCAACGGCTATAGCATAGTCGCCACCTGCCAGCTCGGTCTGGATCACCCCTTCACTGTTTTCCGGGATCTCAAAACCTTCAGGCACAGACACCACGGTATCACAACGCAGTTTTTCCTCCGGAACAACGTCAGGATTGTCGTAATAAACGGCTATCCATTCCAGCGGTACGATCTGCTTACCGTCGACCCACATCATTAACTGTTCGAAACCTTGCTTTACCGTTTGTTCCCATGGTCCAACCATATGGAAACCGGCAATTATGCGTTTCTCGACCTGCTTTATCTCGTACTCCATATAACCTCCGTCATTACACTGTATTTATATACAGTGTAATTTTTAGGTATGACGGCCACAAGGAATCAGTGATTATTATGTGAGCAGATTCGCACTCTTGCCAGTCAGGCACATCAGGAAAACTACGCCTTATGGCGGAAGTAATCGCTCAAACGCGAGAAGACGCCACCTTCGTTGACAGACTCCAGCGTAACCAGAGGCCAGTGCGCCACCAGTTTATCCCGATCGTAGAGTTCAATTTCCCCCACACGTTGATGGGCAGCGATGGGGGCGACCAGTTCTTTCTTATCAAGAACATATTTTGCCTTGATATTCGCGACTTCGGCTTTAGGCAGGGCCATCCAGAAATCCTGCTCTGTGCCAAGGCTAATTTTTTCTTTATCGCCATACCAGATCCGTTCAATACCGACCTGCTTACCGCTACGTAAAACCTGCACGGTATCGAAGTTCTTTTGTCCCCATTGCAGCAATTTTCTCGCCTGGTCTTCACGTCCTTTCGCACTCTCCGCCCCCATCACAACCGCAATCAGGCGGCGCTGCCCATCAACAGCAGAAGCAATCAGGTTGAATCCAGCGCCGGAGGTATGCCCAGTCTTCAGACCGTCGACGTTCATGGTTTTATCCCACAACAAACCGTTACGGTTTTGCTGCGTGATTCCGTTCCAGGTAAGGCTTTTTTCACTGTACATATGGTAGAAATCCGGCTCTCCATGGATGATAGCTCGCGACAGCACGGCCAGATCGTAAGCTGAGCTATGCTGACCTGGCGCATCCAGACCATGTACCGTTTCAAAATGCGTGTCACGCAGGTTCAGCTTTTGCACATAGTTGTTCATCATCGCGACAAACTGTGGCTGCCCTCCGGCGATGTAATCCGCCAGCGCCACACAGGCATCATTACCGGAATCAACAATTAACCCGCGACTCAGGTCGCGCACAGAAACGCGATCCCCTTCTTTCAGGAACATTAAGGATGAACCGACGAATACCGGATTATCTTTCGCCCAGGCGTCGCGCCCAACGGTGACAATATCTGTCGGACTAATACGCTTGCTGTCGATTGCGCGATCGACAACATAACCAGTCATCAGCTTGGTCAGGCTGGCAGGGTTGCGCTGCTGGTGTTCATTTCCGGCTGTCAGGATTTGGCCCGTGGTGTAATCCATTAATACCCACGCTCCGGCATTAATCGCAGGTGGCTGTGGGGAAAAGCTTACGACCTCGGTCGCGTACGCGGGCGAAAAACTCATCGTAAAGAGTGAAGCGGCAATAAACAAACGGCGTTTCAACAGCATGTCCTCAGGAAATGGAAAAATAGCCGTTCTTTTTACGGAAGTTCTGGCGAACAAACATGGATAAATTGCAAGAAAATGTGACATAAGGCACATTTTCTTGCTGTAAGGAAAGGTTTTCAGATATCAACCGCGGCGGGCATTAGCCTTTGCGCGGTGCTGTCTCTGCGTGATGGCTGCGATGACGATGATAGCCATCTATCATGCTGCGGAAAATTTGCCCCGGTGTGTCACCCAGCGTGCACAGGTAAATATGTGCACAGATGAACAGTAAGCCGACAATCGCCAACACCATATGCAGCACCAGCATCACAGGCCCTGCCCCTATTACCTGCGGGTAGAGACATAACAACCCGGTAATGATCAACAGCGGAACCAGCGCATACATGATGGCCAGATAAGCCAACTGTTGTAGCGGGTTAAATTTACTCTCTGCCGTTGCTGCAAACGGGTGCGGCTCACCTTTCATGATGCCATACAGATAAAAGCGCGTTTGCAACAAGCAGCGTGATATCAACCCGTTAAACTTCACCCGATAATGACAACCGTTGCCGCTGGTTGCGTTGATTAGCACAAAACCAACCCAGAAGGCCAACAGGGCGAAACCGCACCAGGTATGTACCTGCACCATCAATGCCACCGGTCCGACAGAGAAGTGCCCAAACAGGCCACTCAGCAGAAGCAGGATAAAAAGCAGCGCATTACCCCAGTGCCAGCGGCGAACTGCCAGCGAATAGAGGTAATCCCGATGTTCTTCTCCAGTTGCCGTTTTGGGTGACAACATCCGACGTAACAGCGCGTGTATAACCAGGCCCGCAATCATCAGCACAATAACAACGCCTGCATAAATGAGCCACAGCGGCCAGTAGTCCGGCGTATAGTTAAGCTCTGCTCCCCAGATAGAATTCATGCTTTACCCTCCTGATGGATCTCTTTACGCCGATAAACACTCACCGGGCCGCTACGCGTATCCTGCTGGCGATAAACCTCTTTTTGATTTATCCAGTGCTGAATTTCCGGGTCGTCACGACGACCAAATTTCAGCGCATCTGTCGGGCAAACGGAAACGCAGGCGGGCGATTGTCCAGTCTCCAGTCGGGTATCTGCACAGAAGTTACATTTGTCGGCAATTCCCGTTTGCGGATTGAGATAACGGACGTGGAACGGACAAGCGGCAACGCAATAGTCACAGCCAATACAGCGAGACTTATCCACTTGCACAATGCCATTTTCGTCGCGAAATGACGCACCGGTCGGACAAACGCTGACACACGGCGCATCTTCACAATGCTGACAGGAAACGCGAACAAACTGGAAGTGGGATAGCACCTCGGGTTCATGTTCGGGTGAACGGATCTGCACCTGTAGACGGCTAAATCCCTCAGGCACGTCATTCAAAACTTTGCAGGCAACCGTACATGCCTGACAGCCGATACAGCGTTTCTCGTCATGCAGCATGACATAAGGGTTTGTTGCTTGATTCATGATGTTCTCCTTTCTCATGCCCGACGAAGCGTAACGCCAGCGGTGTGCACCACTGTACCGGAAACCGGACTGGTGACATGCGGAAGCAAATTACCGCAATGGATACCGTGCGTTGTCGCTGCGGTTTTGGCTCCCGCCTTGGCGCCAAATCCCATATAAACAAACAGCGTATCGGGCCGAATTCCGGCGGTGACCAGCGCTTTGCCTTTTTCCTTGCCGGTCGCGTTTTCCAGCCAGATGTCATCGCCGCTTTTGATGCCTTTTTCACGGGCCGTTTGCGGGTGGATCCACACCGCGTTGTCCCACATCAACTCGCTAAGCAGTGGCACGTATTGCGTCGCACCGTTGGTATGAACCGCCACTTTTCCCTGGATAAAATAGAGCTCGCTATCGCCTTTGAGCGCAAAATTGCGCGCGCGCGGAATACCGTAGCCAGGCAGGAGCGTCTCCAGCTCTTCAGAATAAAGTTCTATTTTTCCTGACGGAGATTTAAAGCGCAGTTGCTCGCCATAGGTACCGTCGCTGTCAACCGCCACCGCGCCCGGATAGCGTTCCACAAACTGACGCACCGCTTCAGGTTCACGCAGCAGTAACGGAACACCCCACTCCCGATACCCTTTCTCACGCAGTTCAGCAGACAGCGCATGATCGCCATTAAGCTGGTATAACTGACGCGTTTGCATATCCTGCCATGGGTAGAATTGCCCAAGGCCTAACTGCACGGCCAGCTCTTTCCAGATTTGCCAGCTTGGACGCGCATCACCAATAGGTTCTACTACCTGCTGGCGCAGGGCATAGGCTGGATTCAGACCCGACATGTCTGAAACTTCTTCGTCGCGCTCAAGGTAAGTACATTCAGGCAAAAGGTAGTCGGCATACGCCGCGCTTTCGCTTAGATAGACATCACAACTGACCACAAGGTCGAGCTGTTCAACGGTTTTGACCAGATCCGGTCGGCAGGTAACGGTTTGGAAAGGGTTGTGTCGGGACATAATCCATCCCTTCACCGGATAAGGCGTCTGGTTTAACACAGCATCAATGATACTTTGCACCACACCACCGCCCGCCGCGATGTACTTAAACTGCGGGGCTACCAGATCGATACGCTGTGCCGTTGGCTTGGGTAATTTGACATCGGGTTTTGCCAGCACCGGAGCGACCTTCTCTCCGGCCAGCTTATTATAAGTTGCCGCCGCTTTTTTCTGGTATAAACCGCCTTCACGCTCAATATTGCCAAGCAGCACATTGAGGGTAAAAATCATGCGCCGCATATCAATTTCTTCTTGCGAGAACGTCGCACGATGGCCCGGGCTGACGATAGCATGAGGCGCGCAGGCGGCCATTTCTCGGGTGACCCGAACAATGACATCAGCAGGCACATCAGCTTGCTGTTGCGCCCATTCTGGCGTGGTCTCTTGTACTGCTTCTGCCAGTTGGTCAAACCCTGTGGTGTAGCGCGCAACGAAGTCCGCGTCATACAATTTTTCATTGATCATGACGTGACACATGGCCATCAACACCGGCAAGTCGCCGCCCGGTTTGAGCGCATGCCATTCATCCGCCTTGCTGGAGAAGACGGACAGACGGGGGTCGAAGCTGACCATTTTTGCGCCCTTTTCCTGCGCCGTCATCAGTTCATGCGTTTCGGCAACCTCAATCCCTTCATAAAGGTTGTGACCAAAAGAGACCATATAACGGGTATTGGCGATATCCATGGCCAAATCGCCGCCCATCATCACTTTGGCGGCAATCGATTTTCCGGCCGGGCATGTCGACGCGTGCGTAAAGGTGTTTGGCGATCCGAAAGCCGTCGCCAGTTGAAATAAATGCCCTGAAAGCGAACCGGATTTAGAAGAAAACACGACGCCCTGAGGACCATGCTGCGTTTTAATTGCCGTCATTTTTTCGGCAATTTCTTTATACGCTTGTTCCCAGCTAATAACCTGCCATTCTCCGCTCCCGCGAGGTCCTGTGCGTTTCATGGGTTTAACAATACGGTGCGGGTCGTTGACCAGGCTAACGCCGCTGCCGCCACGAGCGCAGACACGTGTCCCTTGCTGGGGCGCATTAGGGTTCCCTTGAATAAAAACCGTTTTATTATTAATTACCTGTGCCTGTATCGGGCAACGATAAGAACACATTTCACACAAACTTGGCGTCAGGGATGTTTTCCCTTTGATACTCTCTGGAGAATTTCGTGCCAGTGCCCCAGGCGGGAAACTGCCTATCGCACAGGCTGAACAGCCTATACCCACTCCTCGCAAAAAATTACGCCGACTAATGCTCATATAACCTCCTGTTATTAGATATATCCAATGATTATATGGCGTTTAAATTATTAATTTTTAACCTCACTCACATTTTATTACAATGTATGACAGCGAATTGACATAAATAAAAACTCTTTGTTTATAAAAGACTTTTAAAGTTTCCAGAACACAATAAAAGAAGAGGAAAATAACAATAATGGTTATCAATTAGATTGTTTACAAATCTGCAACTCCACGATATTTTATTTCCGTAATTTATTTTAACAGTGCGGAATTTATTTATTAATTCTATAAAAGTCTTGTTTATCTCAACTTTATTGCGTACACAATCCAGCTTCGATAATACCATAGCTGATTATCTCACTATTTTTTGGTATTCTTGGACGAGCGCTAAATTGATCCCGGACATAACTGAACAATGAATGACGGCAAGCAGCAACCTGGTTTTCTCTTCCACGATTACGAGACCTTTGGTACCCATCCGGCGCTGGACAGACCCGCGCAATTTGCGGCTATCCGCACAGATAATGATTTCAACATCATCGGTGAACCAGAAGTCTTTTATTGCAAACCCGCGGACGATTATCTGCCGCAGCCTGAGGCGGTGTTGATTACGGGTATCACACCGCAGGAAGCACGTGAAAAGGGAGAGAATGAAGCCGCTTTTGCTGCGCGCATCCACGCCCTGTTCACCGTGCCGAAAACCTGTATCCTGGGCTATAACAACGTGCGCTTCGATGATGAGGTGACGCGCAACATCCTGTATCGCAATTTCTACGATCCCTATGCCTGGAGTTGGCAGAACGATAATTCGCGCTGGGATCTGCTGGATGTGATGCGCGCCTGCTATGCCCTGCGCCCTGAAGGCATTAACTGGCCGGAAAACGACGACGGCTTACCCAGCTTCCGCCTGGAGCATTTGACCAAAGCTAATGGTATTGAGCATGCCAATGCTCACGATGCGATGGCGGACGTATACGCCACGATCGCAATGGCGCAATTAGTGAAGTCACGTCAGCCGCGTCTGTTTGATTATCTCTACAGCCATCGTAATAAGCACAAGCTGGCCGCGTTGGTTGATGTCCCGCAAATGAAACCTCTGGTCCATGTCTCTGGTATGTTCGGCGCATGGCGCGGTAACACCAGTTGGGTGGCGCCATTGGCGTGGCATCCGGAGAATCGTAACGCGGTTATTATGGTCGACTTAGCTGGTGATATTTCGCCGCTGCTCGAACTCGACAGCGACGCCCTGCGCGAGCGGCTCTACACGTCTAAAGCGGATCTGGGTGATAACCCGGCCGTACCGGTTAAATTGGTGCACATCAACAAATGCCCGGTACTGGCACAGGCGAATACCCTGCGTCCGGAAGATGCCGACCGTCTTGGCATTAACCGCCAGCATTGTCTGGATAATCTCAAAGTTCTGCGCGAAAACCCGCAGATACGCGACAAAGTGGTCGCGATCTTTGCCGATGCGGAACCCTTTACTCCATCAGATAACGTGGATGCCCAACTGTACAACGGCTTTTTCAGCGATGCTGACCGTGCGGCGATGAAAATCGTTCTGGAAACCGAACCACGCAATTTACCGGCGCTGGATATCTCCTTTGTCGATAAGCGCATTGAAAAACTGTTGTTTAATTACCGTGCACGTAACTTCCCGGGAACGCTGGACGAAGCTGAACAGCAGCGCTGGCTGGACCATCGTCGCCAGGTATTCACACCGGAGTTTTTGCAAAATTACGCCAATGAATTGCAGCTATTGAGCCAGCAATATGCGGATAACAAAGAAAAGTTGATGCTGCTGAAATCACTCTGGCAGTATGCCGAAGAGATTGTATAAATCCCACGTATAAAAAAACGGAGAACATATCTCCGTTTTTTTTCAGCTAAATGCAGTTATTACGCGATATCTTCGTCGTACTGTGGGACCGGGTTGCGGAAGCTTTTGGTCACGCAAGCCAGGTAGATCAGACCGATACCCGCCCAGATTAAGCCCAGAACCATTGAGCTTTCTTCCAGGTTCACCCACAGCGCGCCAACGGTCAGCGCACCGCACATTGGCAGGAACAGGTACTGGAAGTGATCTTTCAGCGTCTTGTTACGCTTCTCACGGATCCAGAACTGGGAGATTACCGACAGGTTAACGAAGGTAAATGCCACCAGCGCACCAAAGTTAATTAGCGCCGTCGCCATCACCAGGTCGAAGTTGATTGCCAACAGAGCAATCGCCCCAACCAGAATGATGTTCATGGACGGAGTACGCCATTTCGGGTGTACATAACCGAAGAAGCTTTTCGGGAATACGCCGTCACGACCCATCACGTACATCAGACGCGCAACGCCTGCATGCGCCGCCATACCGGACGCCAGTACGGTAATGGTAGAGAAAATCAGCGCGCCGACCTGGAAGAACTTACCGGCAACATACAGCATGATTTCCGGCTGCGAAGCATCTGGATCCTTAAAGCGCGAAATATCCGGGAAGTACAACTGCAACAGATAGGTGGAGACGATAAAGATCAGGCCACCAATCAGCGCGGTCAGGAAAATCGCACGCGGGATCACGCGCTCAGCGTCTTTGGTTTCTTCTGACAGGTTGCTGATACCGTCAAAACCGGTGAACGAGAAGCACAGGATGGTCGCACCGGTGATCATCGGGATCACGTGCGCATCACCGGACCAGAATGGACGGCTGCTCGCCAGCGTACCAGCACCTTCACCTTCGAACACGCCATAAATGACCATGCCGAGGATCACCGCAATCAGCACCACCTGCAACAACACGATGACGGTGTTGAAATTAGCAACGGATTTGAGGCTGCGAAGGTTGAAGGCGGTCATAAAGGCCACCAGCGCCACCACGAACATCCACGATGGAATCGAGGGCACCAGCGCTTCAAAATAAATTTTCGCCAACAGAATGTTGATCATCGGGGCGAACAGGTAGTCCAGCAGTGATGACCAACCCACCATAAAGCCAACTGTCGGGCTAATGGATTTCTGGGCGTAAGTGTAGGCAGAGCCTGCAGACGGATAGCGGCGTACCAGTTTACCGTAGCTCAGTGCGGTAAAAAGGATGGCGATCAGTGCAAAGGCGTAAGCTGTCGGGACGTGACCATCGGTCATTCCTGATACGATACCGAATGTATCGAACAGCGTCATCGGCTGCATATAGGCAAGGCCCATCATGACAACCGGAACCAGCGTAAGCGTTTTACGTAATTCCACGCGAGAGGTGTTTGGAGTAGCGTTATGCGACATGGTTATCCCCCATTACGGCGAAAACCGTCGCGTAAGCAAAAAATTGCCCCATTTTTTGTTAATCCTCAGCGACAACAACTGTCGATTTTTAAGTAAGTATCTATCCGGTACGAAGCCCGGCCTCTTTTATGAATGATTGGTTTGATGCAAAAAAATAACCGACGCGTATTAAAACGTCGGTTAATGTCATTTTTTGCAAGCGGCGTATTTTGCACTAAATTGGGGAGAAATAACAAGAGATTGAAGTGGCTACAAAAGAATATTTTTTCTTAACTGATTGATTTGTCAGCAGCCGTTTTAACATACACCCCCGCAATAGCACTATTTGCTAAAATTTCATCTCGCCACCAGGCACTGGCCAACCCGGCGGTCTGTTCATTCCAGCCTATCCACACGGGTTCAAGGACAATTTGCGCGACCACTTTTTTCTCAATCAGTGCGCCGCTCTCCAGAAATCGCTGCGCCAGATAGCGCGGAATATAGCCACATCCCAGGCCGCTAATTTGTAGTTCCAGCTTGGTTTTGAAGTCAAAAACGGTAATGGCTTCCTGATCGTCAAGCACCTGAGAACCTGAGACATTGGCATGCTGCGCATTGTCGCCCACTACAATGGCGCGAAAACGGCGAATAGTGCGACGATTTAACGGTTCCTGTTCCTGCGCCAGCGGGTGATGCGGCGCAACCACAAACACCTGTTCCAGAACCCCCAGCCGTGCAAAGCCAAATTCGCTCGCTGCAGGGGGTTCATGCATGGCACCGACAATAATATCCGCCCGGCCCTGAATTAGGGCATCCCATGAGCCGCCCAGCACGCCATTGATAAATTTCAGACGCGTCACGCTGTGGTGTTGATAGAAAGACTCGATGAGTGGGGCCAGCAATGAAAAGGGAAAGGTATCATCTACGCCAATAACCAGTTCATTCTCCCAGCCTTCGTGTAGTTTAATGGCCTGCTTTTCGAGTTCACGGACGGTATGCAGCACCTCCCGCCCCTTTTCCAGCAGCATCTGTCCGGTGCGGGTGAACTTAGCCCGGTGCCCGCTGCGATCGAGTATCTGAATATTAAGATCGCTTTCCAGCTTATGGACGGTGTAGCTAAGCGCAGACGGCGTCTTAAACAATTTTGCCGACGCCGCCGCGAAACTGCCCTCTTTTTCTAAGGCATCGAGGATGATAAGAACGTCCAGCAGTGGTTTCATACTCGCCCCCTGGCGGTATACAGCGGCACTCTGCTGGCTTGTCACTCCATCGGCATCACCAGCGGATCAGGATACTGGTACTCAAACCCAAGCTCATTACAAATACGGTTGCCATCAATGACTTTACCTTTACCGTTATCCGTACCGTCGCGAAATTCCGGCGGCTCCATCCCCAACTGGCGGGCCATCTGCGGATAGAACACGTTACGCGCCGGATGCATAGGCGCACATATATTATAGATGTGTCCCCCTTTAGGCGCTTGCAGCAGTAACGTGATGGCAGAAACCACATCGTCCAGATGCACCAGATTGACGCCATGATGTCCGTCTGGTGCCGTCTTGCCGGCAAAGAAGCGACCAGGATGTCTTCCCGGACCAACTAACCCGGCCAGACGCAAAATATCCACCGACGTGCCAGGTAAATTGTGCAACCAGTCTTCAAGTTCTTTCAGAACACGACCACTTGCCGTGACCGGATTACGCGGCGTCCCCTCTTTCACTGTTCCTTGAACGTCACCATAGACTGACGTCGAACTGGTAAAAATAATCCGAGGGATCCGATACGCCAGCGCGCTGTCGACCAGTTCCTGCATTGCCTGCAGGTAAAATGCTTCCCCAGGACCGCTACGGCGTGCAGGCAGCGTAATAACCAACGCATCGGCGTCCATCAGTGCGTCGAGATCGTCAGCCTCACAGACCAGTTCAGGTTCCAGGCGCAGCGAGTAACTCTCGATACCGCTCATGCGGGCCGCTTCCACCCCATCCAATGTGGTTTTGCTGCCGGTAACCTGCCAGCCTCTCGCCGCCAGCGACATGGCTAACGGCATGCCTAACCAACCTAATCCGACAATTGCGACCTTTTTCATGCCTTCTCTCCTGACTTTTGGCCTATAACGCAAGGCTACGCCAGCCCACGGTGGCTGACAATTCATAGTATCAATATGAAATGAATTAATGATCAAAAAAAGCCCTTGCTTTCCGTAGCTAAAGTGGTTTAGGTTAAAAGACATCAAATGAATAAACATTCATCGAGAAAATTTATGACACGCGCTCAATTCAAACACCATCATCACCATCATCCTGACTAGTCTTTCAGGCGATGTGTGCTGGGAGACATTTAAATCTTCCAGCGGTGCATGAGCGTATGAGAAAGCCCCCGGAAGATTTCTTCCGGGGGCTTTTTTTTTGTGCGTGACCCAAACTGATTCAGACAGGATAACGAGGAATAAAGAATGTTAGACAACACCCGTTTACGCATAGCTATGCAGAAATCTGGCCGTTTAAGCGATGATTCACGCGAATTGCTGGCCCGTTGTGGCATTAAAATTAATCTTCACACCCAGCGCCTGATTGCAATGGCAGAGAATATGCCTATCGATATTCTGCGCGTACGTGATGACGATATCCCGGGTCTGGTGATGGATGGCGTTGTTGACCTCGGCATCATCGGGGAAAATGTTCTGGAAGAGGAACTGCTCAACCGCCGGGCACAGGGTGAAGACCCTCGCTATTTTACCCTGCGTCGTCTGGACTTCGGCGGCTGCCGTCTTTCGCTGGCAACCCCGGTTGATGAAGCCTGGGATGGCCCGGCAGCGCTGAACGGTAAGCGTATCGCTACCTCTTACCCACACCTGCTCAAACGTTATCTCGATCAAAAAGGGGTGTCGTTTAAATCCTGTCTGTTAAACGGCTCTGTAGAAGTCGCTCCCCGTGCGGGTCTGGCCGACGCGATTTGTGATCTGGTGTCCACCGGCGCAACGCTTGAAGCCAACGGTCTGCGTGAAGTGGAAGTCATTTACCGCTCTAAAGCCTGCCTGATTCAGCGCGACGGCGAAATGGCCGACGCCAAGCAACAACTGATCGACAAATTGCTGACCCGTATTCAGGGCGTTATTCAGGCTCGTGAATCCAAATACATCATGATGCACGCGCCGAGCGAGCGTCTGGACGAAGTTATCGCCCTGCTGCCTGGCGCTGAGCGTCCGACCATTCTGCCGCTGGCCGGCGACCAGCAGCGTGTTGCCATGCACATGGTCAGCAGCGAAACCCTGTTCTGGGAAACAATGGAAAAACTGAAAGCGCTCGGTGCCAGCTCAATTCTGGTGCTGCCAATTGAGAAGATGATGGAGTGATAGCCATGAGCTTCAATACCCTGATTGACTGGAATAGCCGTAGCCCCGAGCAGCAACGCGAACTGCTGATGCGCCCGGCTATTTCCGCCTCGGAAAGCATCAGCCGTACGGTGGCCGAGATCCTTGAGAACGTCAAAAATAACGGCGACCGGGCGCTGCGTGAATACAGCGCGAAGTTTGATAAAACCGAGGTCGGCGCGCTGCGCGTCACCGAGGAAGAAATCCAGCAAGCCAGTAGTCGCCTGAGCGACGAACTGAAACAAGCTATGCAGGTGGCGGTGCGTAATATTGATACTTTCCACACCGCTCAGATCCTGCCACCGGTAGATATCGAAACTCAGCCGGGTGTGCGCTGCCAGCAGGTTACCCGCCCTATCGCTTCCGTGGGCCTGTATATTCCTGGAGGTTCGGCGCCGCTGTTCTCTACCGTATTAATGCTGGCGACCCCGGCGCGCATCGCCGGCTGCAAAAAAGTGGTGCTGTGCTCACCACCGCCGATTGCCGATGAAATTCTCTACGCCGCGCAGCTGTGTGGTGTAAAAGAGGTGTTTAATGTGGGCGGCGCACAGGCCATTGCCGCGCTGGCGCTGGGCACCGAATCTATTCCTAAGGTCGATAAAATCTTCGGGCCGGGCAATGCGTATGTGACCGAAGCCAAACGCCAGGTCAGCCAGCGTCTTGACGGCGCGGCGATCGACATGCCTGCTGGCCCGTCCGAAGTGCTGGTTATCGCCGACAGCGGCGCGACGCCGGACTTTGTTGCCTCTGACCTGCTTTCTCAGGCAGAACACGGCCCCGACTCGCAGGTTATCCTACTGACGCCAGACGCTACGCTTGCCGAAGGCGTTGCCAAAGCCGTTGAACGCCAGCTCGCTGAGCTTTCCCGCGCCGACACCGCCCGCCAGGCGCTCGCCGCCAGCCGACTGATTATCGCCAAAGATCTTGAACAGTGCGTGGCCATTTCTAACGCCTACGGTCCGGAACACCTGATTATTCAGACCCGCAACGCACGTGAACTGGTTGATAAGATCACCAGCGCCGGTTCGGTGTTCCTCGGCGACTGGTCGCCGGAATCCGCAGGCGACTATGCTTCTGGCACCAACCACGTTCTTCCGACTTACGGCTATACCGCGACCTACTCAAGCCTTGGGCTGGCTGACTTCCAGAAACGGATGACTGTGCAGGAATTAACCCCACAAGGTTTCTCTGGCCTGGCCTCAACCATTGAAATACTGGCCGCTGCTGAACGACTGACTGCCCACCAAAATGCCGTTACCCTGCGCGTTAACGCCCTGAAGGAGCAAGCATGAGCACTGACAACTTTCTCAGCGTCACTGATTTAGCCCGTAAGAATGTTCGCGAATTAACGCCCTATCAGTCTGCCCGTCGTCTCGGCGGTAACGGCGATGTCTGGCTCAACGCGAATGAATATCCCACCGCCGTGGAGTTCCAGCTCAGTCAACAAACGCTGAACCGCTACCCGGAGTGTCAGCCGAAAGCGGTGATTGAGAATTACGCGCAGTATGCTGGCGTCAAACCGGAGCAGGTGCTGGTCAGCCGCGGCGCAGATGAAGGGATCGAGCTGCTGGTGCGCGCGTTTTGCGAACCCGGTAAAGATGCCATTCTCTACTGCCCGCCGACTTACGGCATGTACAGCGTCAGCGCCGAAACGATTGGCGTCGAATGCCGCACCGTTCCGACCCTTGATAACTGGCAGCTGGATTTGCAAGGCATCGCGGACAAGATTGATGGCGTGAAGGTGGTCTACGTTTGCAGCCCTAATAACCCAACCGGCCAGTTGATTAACTCGCAGGATCTGCGTTCACTGCTCGAAATGACGCAGGGTAAAGCTATTGTGGTCGCTGATGAGGCCTATATTGAGTTTTGCCCGCAGGCCACGCTGGCAGGCTGGCTGTCTGAGTATCCGCATCTGGTGATATTACGCACGTTGTCAAAAGCGTTTGCTCTCGCCGGTTTACGCTGCGGGTTTACGCTGGCGAATGAAGAGGTTATCAATCTGCTGTTAAAGGTGATTGCCCCTTACCCACTCTCTACGCCAGTAGCGGATATCGCCGCCCAGGCACTGACGTCGCAGGGGATTTCCGCCATGCGTAAACGCGTAGAGCAGATCCTGGAAGAGCGTCAGTATCTGGTAGATAACCTGAAAACGATTCGCTGTGTAGAACAGGTTTTCGACTCTGAAACCAACTATGTTCTGGCGCGCTTCACCGCATCAAGTAGCGTATTTAAATCTTTGTGGGATCAGGGCATTATCTTACGAGATCAGAATAAACAACCTTCGTTAAGCGGCTGCCTGCGAATTACTGTCGGAACCCGTGAAGAGAGCCAGCGCGTCATTGACGCCTTACGTGCGGAGCAAGTATGAGCCAGAAGTATCTTTTTATTGACCGTGATGGAACCCTGATTTCCGAACCGCCGAGTGACTTTCAGGTCGATCGCTTTGACAAACTCGCCTTCGAGCCGGAAGTTGTTCCCGTTTTGCTGAAACTGCAAAAAGCAGGTTTTAAGCTGGTTATGATCACTAACCAGGATGGACTCGGAACGCAGAGTTTCCCACAGGCTGATTTTGACGGTCCGCATAACCTGATGATGCAAATTTTCACCTCTCAGGGTGTGACATTTGATGAGGTACTGATTTGCCCGCACCTGCCAGCGGACGAGTGCGATTGCCGTAAGCCAAAAGTGAAGCTGGTTGAACAGTATCTGGTTGAACAGGCCATGGATATGGCGAACAGCTACGTCATTGGCGACCGGGCGACCGATATTCAGCTCGCAGAAAACATGGGCATTAGCGGATTGCGTTACCATCGCGACACCCTGAACTGGGTGATGATCGGCGAGCAGCTGACCAAACGTGACCGCTACGCGCACGTTGAGCGTAATACCAAAGAAACGCAGATTGACGTCAAAGTCTGGCTGGACCGCGAAGGTCAAAGCAAAATCAACACAGGCGTTGGCTTCTTTGACCACATGCTGGACCAAATCGCCACCCACGGCGGTTTTCGCATGGAGATAGCCGTCAAGGGCGATCTGTATATAGACGATCACCACACCGTTGAAGATACCGGTCTGGCGCTGGGTGAAGCTTTAAAGCTGGCATTAGGCGATAAACGCGGCATCAATCGTTTTGGTTTTGTGCTGCCGATGGACGAGTGCCTGGCGCGTTGCGCACTGGATATCTCCGGCCGCCCGCACCTGGAATACCGCGCGGAGTTTACCTACCAGCGCGTTGGCGATCTGAGCACAGAGATGATCGAACACTTCTTCCGCTCACTCTCTTACACCATGGGCGTCACCCTGCACCTGAAAACCAAAGGCAAAAATGACCACCACCGTGTGGAGAGCCTGTTTAAAGCCTTTGGCCGTACTCTGCGTCAGGCAATTCGTGTAGAAGGCGACACGCTGCCCTCCTCAAAAGGAGTGCTGTAATGAATGTGGTGATTCTGGACACCGGTTGCGCCAACCTGCATTCGGTAAAATCCGCCGTCGCACGCCACGGATACGACCCGGTTGTCAGCCGTGACCCGGACGTGGTGCTGCGCGCCGATAAACTGTTTCTGCCGGGCGTCGGTACCGCCCAGGCGGCGATGGACCAGTTGCACGAGCGTGAACTGATTGAGCTGATCAAAGCCTGTACGCAACCAGTGCTGGGGATCTGCTTAGGCATGCAACTGCTTGGTCGTCGCAGTGAAGAGAGTAACGGCGTATCCCTGCTGGGCATTATTGAGCAGGATGTCCCGAAGATGACCGATTTCGGTCTGCCGCTGCCGCACATGGGCTGGAATCGCGTCTATCCACAAGCGGGAAATCGTCTGTTCCAGGGCATTGAAGATGGCGCATATTTCTACTTTGTACACAGCTACGCTATGCCGGTAAACCCGTGGACCATCGCCCAGTGCAATTACGGCGAACCGTTTACCGCGGCAGTACAAAAAGACAATTTCTTTGGCGTACAGTTTCACCCGGAACGTTCGGGCGCGGCTGGGGCGCAGTTGCTGAAAAACTTTCTGGAGATGTAATGATTATTCCGGCATTAGATTTAATCGACGGCACGGTGGTGCGTCTTCATCAGGGCGATTACGCAACGCAACGTGATTACGGCAACGATCCGCTCCCCCGTTTGCAGGATTACGCCGCCCAGGGGGCCGAAGTACTGCACCTGGTTGATTTAACCGGCGCGAAAGACCCGGCGCAGCGCCAGATCCCGCTGATTAAAACGCTGGTCGCTGGCGTCAATGTTCCGGTACAGGTTGGCGGCGGCGTGCGTACCGAAGCGGATGTTGAAGCGCTGCTTAACGCTGGTGTTGCGCGTGTAGTGGTGGGGTCGACGGCGGTAAAATCCCCCGAGGAAGTCAAGAGCTGGTTTGCTCGTTTTGGTGCCGACGCGCTGGTGCTGGCACTGGACGTTCGTATTGACGAGCGAGGGAACAAACAGGTAGCGGTTAGCGGCTGGCAGGAAGATTCCGGGGTTTCACTGGAAGAACTGGTTGAGACCTATTTACCCGTCGGCCTGAAGCACGTGCTGTGCACCGATATCTCCCGCGACGGCACGCTGGCAGGCTCAAACGTCGCGCTTTATGAAGAAGTGTGCGCCAAATATCCGCAGGTGGCGTTTCAGTCATCTGGTGGTATTGGTGGAATCGAGGACGTAGCGGCCCTGCGCGGGACCGGTGTTCGTGGTGTTATCGTCGGACGAGCCTTGCTGGAAGGAAAGTTCACCGTTGAGGAGGCCATACAATGCTGGCAAAACGCATAATTCCTTGTCTGGACGTCCGCGATGGGCAGGTAGTAAAAGGCGTTCAGTTCCGCAATCACGAGATTATTGGCGACATTGTCCCACTGGCAAAACGCTATGCCGATGAAGGCGCAGATGAACTGGTGTTCTACGATATCACCGCTTCCAGCGATGGCCGCGTAGTGGATAAAAGCTGGGTATCACGCGTGGCGGAAGTGATCGATATTCCGTTCTGTGTTGCCGGTGGCATTAAATCCATCGACGATGCGGCACGTATCCTCTCTTTCGGGGCGGACAAAATCTCCATCAACTCCCCGGCGCTGGCCGAACCGGAACTTATCACCCGTCTGGCAGATCGCTTTGGCGTGCAGTGCATCGTGGTGGGCATTGATACCTGGTATGACGCCGACAGCGGCAAATATCACGTTAATCAGTATACCGGGGATGAAAGCCGTACCCGCGTCACGCAGTGGGAAACACTGGACTGGGTGCAGGAAGTCCAAAAACGCGGCGCGGGCGAAATCGTCCTGAACATGATGAATCAGGACGGCGTACGTAACGGTTATGACCTGGAACAGTTGAAAAAAGTGCGCGACGTCTGCCATGTACCGCTGATTGCCTCCGGCGGCGCGGGCACTATGGAACATTTTCTGGAAGCTTTCCGGGACGCCGACGTTGACGGCGCGCTTGCCGCCTCCGTCTTCCACAAACAAATTATCAATATTGGCGAATTAAAAGCGTACCTGGCAACACAGGGCGTGGAGATCAGGATATGTTAACGAAGCAACAATGCCGCGAGCTGGACTGGGAAAAAACCGACGGGCTGATGCCAGTCGTCGTGCAGCATGCGGTTTCCGGTGAGGTGCTGATGCTGGGTTATATGAACCCGGAAGCGCTGGATAAAACGCTCGAAAGCGGCAAAGTGACCTTTTTCTCGCGGACCAAGCAGCGCCTGTGGACCAAAGGAGAGACCTCAGGTCACTTCCTGAATGTGGTGAGCATTGCGCCTGACTGCGACAACGACACTCTGCTAGTACTGGTTAACCCGATTGGCCCGACCTGCCATAAAGGGACTTCAAGCTGCTTTGGCGACGCCAGCCACCAGTGGCTGTTCCTGTATCAGCTTGAGCAACTGCTGGCCGAACGTAAAACCGCTGACCCAGCCAGTTCCTACACTGCGAAACTGTATGCCAGCGGCACCAAACGCATCGCACAGAAAGTGGGTGAAGAAGGCGTAGAAACCGCGCTGGCTGCGACGGTGAACGACCGCTTTGAGCTGACAAATGAAGCCTCTGATCTGATGTATCACCTGCTGGTGCTGCTGCAGGATCAGGACCTCGACCTGACGACAGTGATAGAGAATTTACGTAAGCGTCATCAGTAAGTTGCAGATATGAAAAAACCGGGCACTGCCCGGTTTTTTGTTGTCAGGTTCAGGCTTACTCTGCTTTTGCGTTGTAACCACGCAACGCATTTCGCCCCAGCACCACACCAGCCCCAATCATCCCACCGAGCAGAACCGCCAGCACCAGGGTAATCGCTTTTTTCGGACTGTCACGACGAATCGGCAACGTTGGTTTCATCACATAGCGATAAGCGTGTAACTCGGCCCCCTCAAGCTTAAGATTTTCGATATCCAACAGCTTTTGCTTAGTCTGAAAGTAGTTGTCAGATAATATCAAAGGGCGTGTAGATTCGTGTTCAATCATGGACTTCAGGGCATCACTACCCAACAGAAACATACTGTCCTGCGTCACATCCTGCGTCTGCTGGATTTGCGGCTTAATCACCCCAGCCTGTTCTGCATAACGCAGCGCTTCCTGGATTTGCTTGATTCGCAGATCTTTTTGCTCCTGAGCGACCACTTCCTGAGTTTTCAGAGAATCTTGCAACGTAGTTGTTTGCAATTTGATGTTATCAACCAGGTCAAGTTCCAGCTCTTTGGCAACCTTTTCATCTGTTTGTTGAATGTATTCGGCGAGCTGACGCTGAGCGTCTTCAGGTGAGCCACCCACATAAGAAACCGCCAACGGCAATGGTTGCCCTTTTACAGACTGCTCAATCGATAGTTTTTCAGGCTTTTCCTGATTATCCAGCGTTTCCGCCAATGCAGAAAATGACGTGCTAAAACGGCCAATCACGTTTGCCTGTAACTCAGTAACCTTAGGGGCGCTGACACCATACAACACGTTAAGTGCGTTGTTATACGTGGCAATCTGTCCGACATCCGGTTGAGTGATAATGGCTGTTGAAGTCCATTTCTCCTTAGCAACTGCCAGATAGCCCACAGCAAGCACTATGGCAATAACAATCGCAATAACGATTGTTACTTTCCCGCGCCACAACTGTACCAGTAAATCAATCAGATCAATCTGTTCCGGATCGTGACTGCGCCCGGACATGTTGTTATCACTTACAGACATAGAAACCCTAGATAAGGAAAGACTTAAACTGGGATTAGTTTAGCTATAAATTGAGGCAATGCCATAGGATTAATGATAAAAAAATCAAATTGTTTGAGGGATTTTGATTGGTATTTCAATCACTACTGAAAATCAATACGATTAAACAAAAGTGTAAATACTCAAAGAACACTTTCATGAGCAAAAAAACAGCAATAATCAGATTTCATGCCCGCCAATCGTTGCCCTTTACAATTCATTTTAATGAATTCATGTCATGAATATTTACCGTCTAACCAGTAAAGATGGTAAGCGTAAAAAATATAACAATTAGCTTTTTTACCATCTAACGGTATCATTCCACTTTTTAGTAGCGCCTGCTGGTGCCTGGCTATTATTTAGCCAAAAAGAGGAATAAACATGAAATACCTGGTTACGGGTGCCGCTGGTTTCATCGGCTTCCACGTTAGCAAACGCCTCCTTGAGGCTGGCCATCAAGTAGTCGGTATTGATAATCTGAACGATTACTACGACGTCAGTCTTAAACAAGCTCGTCTGGAATTACTGGCACAGCCCGGTTTCCAGTTTCATAAAATTGATTTAGCCGACCGCGAAGGCATGACTGAACTCTTCGCATCCGGGCATTTTGAACGCGTAATTCATCTCGCCGCCCAGGCTGGCGTACGTTATTCACTCGAAAACCCGCATGCCTATGCAGACTCAAATCTCACAGGCTTTCTGAACATACTGGAAGGGTGTCGCCATAATAAAATTCAGCATTTACTCTATGCCTCATCCAGTTCAGTTTACGGCCTGAATCGCAAAATGCCTTTCTCTACGGATGATTCCGTCGATCATCCCGTGTCGCTGTATGCAGCAACCAAAAAAGCCAACGAGCTGATGGCTCATACTTATTCCCACCTGTACGGATTGCCCACCACCGGGTTGCGTTTTTTCACCGTGTACGGCCCATGGGGTCGACCGGATATGGCGCTGTTCAAGTTCACCAAAGCGATGCTGGAAGGGAAAAGTATTGACGTCTATAACTACGGCAAAATGAAGCGTGACTTTACCTATATCGATGATATCGCAGAAGCGATCATTCGCCTGCAGGATGTCATTCCACACGCAGACACACAATGGACCGTTGAAACAGGCACGCCAGCAGCCAGCATTGCGCCCTATCGCGTCTACAATATCGGCAATAGTTCACCGGTTGAGCTAATGGACTATATCCAGGCTTTGGAAGATGCTCTGGGTATTGAAGCGAAGAAAAACATGCTACCACTACAGCCAGGTGATGTACTGGAAACCAGCGCAGACACTAAAGCACTGTATGAGGTAATTGGTTTTAAACCTGAAACCACGGTAAAAGATGGGGTGAAGAACTTTGTTGACTGGTATCGTAATTTCTACAAAGTTTAATTACTGACCTGATTAAAATAAAAAGGCCTTTTATAAGGCCTTTTTTATGGAGACGAGATTAATCACTACCAAACAAATCGCGGGTATAAACTTTATCGGCAACATCAGCTAATTCTGACGTCATGCGGTTAGAAATAATAATATCCGCTTCATTTTTGAACGCATTAAGATCACGCACTACCCGAGAGTGGAAAAATTCATCTTCCTCCATCACGGGTTCATAAATAATAACGGGCACACCCTTGGCTTTAATGCGCTTCATGATGCCCTGAATAGATGATGCCCGGAAATTATCGGAACCACTTTTCATGATCAAACGGTACACGCCGACCACCTTAGGTTTACGCGCAAGAATAGAATCTGCAATGAAGTCCTTACGCGTACGGTTCGCATCAACAATCGCGCCAATAATGTTATTCGGTACAGACGCGTAGTTAGCCAGCAACTGCTTAGTATCTTTCGGCAGACAGTAGCCGCCATAGCCGAATGACGGATTGTTGTAGTGATTACCGATACGCGGATCCAGGCACACACCTTCAATAATCTGCCGTGAGTTCAAGCCAAGACTTTCTGCATAGCTATCCAGCTCGTTAAAGTAGGCCACACGTAACGCCAGATAGGTGTTAGCGAACAACTTGATGGCTTCGGCTTCAGTAGAGTCGGTAAACAGCGTCGGAATGTCTTTTTTAACCGCACCTTCCTGCAGCAACGCGGCAAAACGCTCGGCTCGTTCGGAACGTTCACCAATAACGATACGGGACGGATGCAAGTTGTCGTATAGCGCACGACCTTCACGCAGGAATTCTGGCGAAAAGAAAATATTGTCGATACCCAACTGTTCTTTAATAGAGTTCGTAAAGCCAACCGGAATCGTTGATTTAATTACCATCACCGCATTTGGGTTGATTTCGACCACATCGCGGATCACTGACTCGACGCTCGAAGTGTTAAAGTAGTTAGTTGTCGGATCGTAATCAGTCGGTGTCGCGATGATAACGTAGTCCGCGTCGCGGTAAGCATCATACTTATCGGTCGTTGCACGGAAATTCAGCTGTTTTGTCGCCAGATATTCTTCGATCTCCTTATCAACGATCGGCGATTTTTTCTGATTCAGCATCTCGACCTTCGTCGGAACGATATCCAGAGCGACCACTTCGTGGTGCTGGGCAATCAGAATACCGTTCGACAAACCTACATAACCTGTTCCTGAGATAGTTATCTTCATTCGCTCTGTAACTTCTTCCGGTTGAACATTTGAGGGTGAACACGCTGCCAACAACGTGGCGCATCGGCTCTGCATTGCGCCAGTATATCGTGATTTGCTACAACACCGGATATCAGACCTGGCTGAATCCCATTTTTTGGCAATAAAAAAGCCCGGAGGAGCGCTCCGGGCCTGGATTCACAGTTAGACTAAATCAGATTAATCCAGCCATTCGGTGTGGAACACACCTTCTTTATCGGTGCGTTTATACGTATGTGCACCGAAGTAGTCGCGCTGGGCCTGGATCAGGTTAGCCGGCAGTACCGCAGAACGGTAGCTGTCGTAGTAGGCTACCGCTGCAGAGAAGGTCGGTACCGGAATACCGTTCTGCACAGCATAAGCCACTACATCACGCAGCGCTTGCTGATATTCGTCAGCGATATTTTTGAAGTACGGGGCCAGCAGAAGGTTCGCGATGCCTTTGTTTTCAGCATAGGCGTCGGTGATTTTCTGCAGGAACTGCGCACGAATGATGCAGCCCGCGCGGAAGATCTTCGCGATTTCGCCGTAGTTCAGATCCCAGTTGTATTCGTCAGATGCGGCACGCAGCTGAGAGAAGCCCTGGGCATAAGAGACGATTTTGCCCAAATACAGCGCGCGACGGACCTTCTCAACAAACTCTGCTTTATCACCAGCCAGTTTAGCCTGTGGCCCAGACAGCACTTTAGATGCCGCAACGCGCTGGTCTTTCAGAGAAGAGATGTAGCGAGCGAATACGGATTCGGTGATCAGCGACAGCGGTTCGCCCAGATCCAGAGAGCTCTGGCTGGTCCATTTACCGGTGCCTTTGTTCGCCGCTTCGTCCAGGATCACATCAACAAGGTATTTACCCTCTTCGTCTTTCTTGGTGAAGATATCTTTGGTGATGTCGATCAGATAGCTGCTCAGCTCGCCTTCATTCCACTCGGTGAAAGTAGTTGCCAGCTCTTCGTTAGACAGGTTCAAACCGCCTTTCAGCAGAGAATAGGCTTCCGCAATCAGCTGCATATCGCCATATTCGATCCCGTTGTGCACCATCTTCACATAGTGACCTGCGCCATCGGCACCGATATAGGTCACGCACGGTTCGCCATCTTCAGCAACCGCAGCAATCTTAGTCAGGATCGGCGCAACCAGTTCGTAGGCCTCTTTCTGCCCGCCAGGCATGATAGATGGGCCTTTCAGGGCGCCCTCTTCACCGCCGGAAACACCGGTACCGATAAAGTTGAAGCCTTCAGCAGACAGTTCACGGTTACGACGAATGGTGTCCTGGAAGAAGGTGTTACCACCATCAATGATGATGTCGCCTTTATCCAGATACGGCTTCAGGGAATCAATAGCAGCATCGGTGCCAGCACCCGCTTTCACCATTAACAGGATACGACGTGGGGTTTCAAGAGACTCGACGAACTCTTTCACCGTGTAATAAGGAACCAGTTTCTTACCCGGGTTCTCGGCAACAACTTCTTCAGTTTTCTCGCGGGAGCGGTTGAAGATGGAGACGGTATAACCACGGCTTTCGATGTTGAGCGCCAGGTTGCGCCCCATCACTGCCATACCGACGACGCCGATCTGTTGCTTGGACATTACATACTCCTGTCAGGTGTGGTTGCCCACCGGGGCTGCCCCCGGGAGGCTTAAGTGACTAACATGTTAACTCAGAGACAAGGCAAGAAGGTAGCAATTGGTGTACTGGTGCTTCCTTTTGGGTAGTAAACGGTCATGTTTATACGCACTCAGTACGCGCCATCTCGATGCAAAACGACCTTCACCGTCTTAAACAAAATGGCAATGTCATTCCAGAGAGTCCAGTTCTTAACATACCATGAGTCAAAATAAACGCGTGTTTCATAGTCAACATCATTTCGGCCACTAACTTGCCACAGCCCCGTCATGCCAGGTTTTGCCATTAAATAATAATCAACGTCATCACAATAACGTTCCAGTTCATCTGAAATGATAGGCCGTGGCCCAACCAGACTCATCTCTCCTTTTAATACGTTGAACAACTGGGGCAACTCATCAAGGCTGGTTTTCCGAATAAAGCGTCCAACAGCAGTAATGCGTGGATCATTCTTTAATTTAAAATCTTTATCCCACTCAGCTCTCGCTTCCGGATCGTTATCCAAAAGTTCCTTTAACACTTCCTGAGAGTTCATCACCATTGAGCGAAACTTGTAGCATGGGAATAATTTTCCGTTTCGCCCAACACGCTGATGCCCATAAATAGCAGGACCGCCATCACGAGTAACTTTGTACCATAAATAAATCATGAGCGGTGATGCAATTAGCAGAATCAATAAGGAGCAAACAATGTCGAAAGAACGTTTAAGAAAACGAGAAGTCCGTTTTGCGAGATTATTTTGTATTCTCAGCAACATAACTTCATGACTAAAAATGAAGGACATATCGGTATTATACAAAGGTAACCCACGGAAAGAAGGAACCACAGTAACTGAGCGACAATGGTGCTTTGATAACTCACGGAGCCAGTATTGTGTTTTATCGAGTTCCGTATATTCATAAGCAAGAATGTAATGAACATCACCGGTGCGATTCAGATTCCAAATTTCTTCCACATCTTTTATTACAGGTAGTGAGCTAATCTCGCAATCAACAGAATCAGTATCAAAAAATGCGACAACGTCAAAACCCATCATCTCTTCACTCTGCAAGGCACTGTATGCCCCAAGTGCATTTTGGCCACTGCCGAAAATGATAGTAGTCTTTTTCCAGATACCTAGCTTATTAAGTACATGTTTTACAAACACACGGAATAAGGGTACTAATATCAGCGCAAAAGACCAGCAAAACACCCAAACATAACGTGAAAACTGCCATTTCGTAAATGCGATTAACGCCAAATCAAATATGGCAAAGATCACAATGGTACGAAAGATCTCTTTCAATTCATACCAAAATGGTTTGCGGTAGGTATAATGACGCAGACGTACCCAAAACCACCCTACACATACTATAGAAAGTATGAAATGGGATATGACGCGTGTATCCAGTTGTTCCTGGGGGACAAATCGCTGTACCTCATCAAAAATCAGGTATACGCATCCCAAAGATAACCACAAAGCCACATTAAAAAAAACCAGATCTGATATCGCTAATGAGATCTTACATAATTGTGGATTATACTTATTGTTAATATTATCCATTAACCCTCACCCTCAAAATGGGTACCAGATAACCAAGCTAGGCGTTTATGAAAAGAAACGCCTTATGCATACTATATTTAAACATTCTTACAAACTTGCTTTTTAATATTAGCGAGTACCGTTTCAACTAATTTATATGCCTCGTCTGACGAGTCAGCCTCAGCGTAGCAACGAAGCTCTGGAGCGTTACCTGAAGGGCGCAAGTGGACAATATTATTATTATTAAGTGTAATTCTTAATCCATCGGTCATATCTGAATATAGTATATAGTGATCATTTAATCCGATGTACTCCAAGAATGCTTTTGGGTCCGATAGTCCGACATTTATCATCGACATGCTTGTGTTGGCACTAACATTCTGTAATCTATTGGAATGGGTGTAGCGAACAGGAAGTTTTTCAACTACTGCATTGATACCTTTATCCCTACTTCTAAAAAGAAGCATAATAGCAGGTAATACCGCATCACGCGTTGGTAACGCTTTAAGTAACTGCTGATTAACATAGATATCACTGCCTAATAAAAAACCACCATTTGCCTCAAATCCTACAATGCGATTATAGTTTTCAGATAATTTGGAAAATGCAGCTATAACATAAGGAGAGCCAATTTTAGTACGCTCCACATGTTTGAAGAAATTACCTGATGAAATTGTACTGTTGCAGCTTACAGGAACAGCGACAGCATCAGCGGCTAACTCAAGTGAACACAAGAGGCCCAACAAATCCCCTCGTAACCAGTTCCCATTTTCATCCGAGATAAGAGGTCGGTCACCATCCCCATCGGTAGAAAATATAGCATCTAACTGAAATTCCGCAGCCCATTTGATTGCCTTATTTCTGTCATCTTCGCTCACAGCTTCCGTATCAATAGGAACAAATTCATCACTTCTGGCTAAGCTGATGACAGTAGCACCCAAAGCGTTAAACAGTGGTTTATAGAGATCACGTCCAGCACTTGAGTGCTCATAAATACCAATACGCTTGTTTTTCAGGAAAGGTGTTGGGAACAATGAAGTATATCGTGAAATATAATTTTCAGCCGCAACTGGAGAGACTGTTAATTCTTCAGACGCTGTCTTGCTAAATGAAGCGTTGGCATGAATAATAGAATTCTCATCATCTTTAGTTATTTCACCATCAGGCCTATAAAATTTGAGGCCATTACGATCAAAAGGAATATGGCTCCCTGTGACCATTATTGCAGGTATACCATCAGAAATAGATTGATAAGCCAATGCTGGTGTCGGAATTACACCATAGAAAACGATATTGATGCCTTTTTCCTGTAGTGCAGCGGCACAAGCCTGAGCCATTGAGTAGCTACTTGGACGGTTATCCATCGCTAGCGCGATAGTATCGAATGAAAACTGTTTTTGCATCACAGTCAAAAATGAAACTGAGAAAGCAGCACAAACCTCAGGCGAAAAATTGGTGACAAGACCGCGAGCACCGCTAGTTCCAAAAGCAATTCCAGAATTATTAATAATATCTCGACTATTATAAAAAATGTTCATCAATTTCTCACTCCGAATATCCAGAACGCTGTTCCAAGCGTATGATATCATCCTCACCAAGATAAGTACCTGACTGGATTTCAATTAATTCCAATGGGATAACTCCAGGATTCTCTAGCGCATGGATGGTATTAACTGGTATAAATGTAGATTCATTTTCCGAAACTATAAAGGTTAGTTCGCCCTTAGTAACGAGAGCGGTTCCTGATATGACTATCCAGTGCTCTACTCGATGCTCATGCTTTTGCGCGACAAATTTCTCACCCGGCTTAACACTTATACGTTTGACCAAGTAATTGTCACCACTATCAATTACAGTATATTTGCCCCAAGGACGGAATGTTTCCAGATGTTTTTTATATTCGCTTTTGTTGTTCTTTTTTAGATAATCAACGACTTTTTTAACATCTTGTACTGAATCTTTATCAGAAACTAATAAAGCATCCGCAGTCTGAATGATAACTAAGTTATTTACTCCTATTGTGCCAATAAATGCACTTTCGGAGTAAATATAGTTGTCTTCACTGCTATGGGCAAATACATCGCCATGCAATACATTTCGTTGCTGATCTTTGTGTGAAATATCCCAAAGTGAAGACCAAGAGCCTACATCCGACCATCCGGCATCCATGGGTACAACTACTGCGAGTTGCGTATGCTCCATTACCGCATAATCAATGGAATTACTCGGGCATAAAGTAAATGACTCTTTATCAATACGTATAAAATCAAGATCTGGATTAATACGGCCAACTGCGCTCTCGCAAGCATGGTATATATTAGGGGATAATTGTTTTAGTTCATTTAAGTAGCTACTTGCACGAAATAAGAACATGCCACTGTTCCAATAATATTTCCCAGATTCAATATAATGACACGCAGTATTATAATCTGGCTTCTCTACAAATTCTGCGACAGCATAAGCTTGTGCATCAATGGCCTCACCTCTGCGAATGTAGCCATAGCCCGTTTCTGCGTGCGTAGGGACGATACCAAAAGTAACTAACTTACCGAGAGTTGCATGGGATTCAGCATGCTTAATAGCTTCAATAAATACCTTTTCATCACGGATAACATGATCCGCAGCCAAGATTAACAGTAATGGATCTTCATCATCAGTATTTTGAAGTGCACAAAAAGCAGCGAGTGCGATCGCTGGAGCCGTATTACGCCCTACAGGCTCAAGAATAATATTATTCGCAAGTTTATCAATAGCGCGAAGCTGTTCAGCAACAAGGAAACGGTGGCTATCGTTACAAATAACAACCGGTTCGCTAACCAAAAGTGGGGACAGTCGCTTAATGGTATTTTGCAGCATTGAGAACTCACCCTCAACAGTCAAAAACTGTTTGGGATGATGTTCGCGTGAGAGCGGCCACAAGCGACTACCCGTGCCACCAGCCATTATTACTGGTACTAATTTTGACATTTAATTAACCACTATTAACGTTTGATAATTTGCTCTGCTTTGAAAAGATTCCACTTTTCATCTACAAAGTTAGTAAATTCTTTATTAAATCTCGAACGTGAAAATCTTTCTGCATTATCTCTGCATGCTTGAGATGTAAAGAGTGGAGAAGCCTTTTCAAACCCGCAAATTGCTTCATGTAATGAAACAACTGTCTGTTCATTAAAGAAAATACCTGTTGGCCTTTCTATACCTATTGGACGAACAGTTTCTAAAGCACCACCTTTGCCAAACGCGATTACAGGAGTACCGCAAGCTTGAGCCTCAACAGGAATTATTCCAAAGTCCTCTTCTGCTGCAAAAACAAATGCTTTAGCATTCTGCATATATTCCTTTAAAACAGAAAAAGGCTGGTAACCAAGCAACTTTATATTATCTTTGGCCTTACTTTTTATTTTCTTCATCTCTGGCCCATCACCAATAACAACTAGTTTTTTATCTGGCATTTGGCTAAAGGCTTCGACAATAAGATCAATACGCTTATAAGGAACCATACGGGATGCTGTAAAATAATATTCTTGTTTTATATCTTTTACTTCGAAATTCTCTACGTCAACAGGTGGGTATATTACAGAAGCTTCGCGACCATAAACTTTTTTAATTCTACGTGCAATGTATTGTGAGTTGGCGATAAAGTGATCAACCCCATGCGCGGTACGATAATCCCAGATTCGTATTTTATGTAAAAACCACTTAGCTAGCCAGCCTTTAACTCCTTTATTCAGACCAGATTCTCGAAGATACTGGTGTTGTAAATCCCATGCATATCGTATTGGCGAGTGAACATAACTTATATGCAACTGATCTGGCCCAGAAATAACGCCCTTTGCAACAGAGTGGGCGCTGCTAATGATGATGTTTGCATCAGATAAATCAAGCTGTTCAATAGCCAACGGCATTAATGGCAAATATTTTTGGTATAATTTTTTTGCTTTTGGCAATTTTTGAATAAATGTAGTTGTTGCATGCTTTCCAAGAAAATTATTCCTTTGTTCATCTGTTAAAAAATCAACGACAGAATATAGTTCAGCTTCAGGGAAAGCATGTAATATTGCAGATGAAACCTGTTCAGAACCTGCATAGCTTAGTAGCCATTCATGAACAAGAGATATTTTTGCCTCATTTAGTTTCATTGCATGCCTCTGTAAGTACCATTTCGATCTCATTAACAACATTTTTCCAACTAAACTTCTTAGCGCGTAAAAGCCCTTCATGGACTAAGTGTTCACGTAGTTCCGTATCATTAACTAATTTTGTAATACCGTCGCTAATAGCGCACACCGACACAGGATCTACAAGTATCGCAGCATCTCCTGCTACCTCAGGTAAAGATGACGTAGTTGAAGTTAATACTGGAACACCACATGCCATCGCTTCCACTACAGGCAATCCAAATCCTTCATACAGGGAAGGAAAAACTAAGCCTAGTGAACCCTTATATAACGATGGCAAGTCACTTTCTGAAACAAAACCTAAAAAATTAACACGTTCACTTATCCCGTACTGCACTATTAATTTTTCTAAATCACTACTCGGATTACCTGAAAAAACGAGTTTGATTGAAGGATCTATGTCCGCTTTGGCAAATGCAGATAAAACACGGCTTTCATTTTTATGAGTTTTCCGGTTTCCTACACATAACAGATATTCATATCCTAAATCCATAGGCTGAACATCAATATTAAATTCTTCAGATACACCATTATAAACGGTAACAATTTTGCCGGGTTCAACTCTCGACCATTCTGCTATTCTTTCTTTAGAAAAATTGGAAACTGTAAATATTTTATAAGCCTGATGGCAGCCTCGTTTTATTATAAACTTATAAAATAGCTTTTTAAAAAAAGACGAATTATCATTCAAATCAAGATGATTTAAATCATGTATTGTAACTATAAATTTTTTTGAACAAAAAAGTGGTGGTATATAACCTGGAAGTAAAATTAAATCAACTTTACCCTGAAAAAAGATATTTACAGCAAGTCCAAGTGGAGCAAAAGGAGAAGCACATTTTTTATATATTTTTGCACATGATATTCCAGTCAATAACTTCGAGATCTCGTCTGTGAAACGACCAATTCCTCCCATGTTAGACCAACTAATATCCATCAATATTTTTTTATTATTCATTAAATTGTACACCTCCTATTAGACAAATTCCAAAAAGGCATTAAAGCTAAAACTGTCCAATAATATATTGAAAAAGTTGATGACGAAGGTGCAGAACTTAATGCTGCACTAATGAAGAAAGTTATTCCAAGCAGAAAATATATTCTAAAACACGCATAACTAGGATGAGTATTATATCTTCTGTCTAAAGAAAATGAAGCATAAAACTGACTTGCCATATAAAAAATATTTATAATCAAGCCAACAATTCCAGTTTCGAGAGCCATCCAGAAGAAATAGTTATCCGTATTTAATCTGTTGTCTTTAACGGAAAGCATGTTTCCTGAACCTTGTGTACCTAAACCTATACCAGATGGATGCTCTGAAAGATAACTTAAGGAATTCATTGCCATATCTATTCGTCCCTGCGTAGACCCACGGGATGTCTGCGATGAGTCTGTAAATCTGCCAACTAACGTGTCTATATACTTATCAAAAATATTTGTAGATACCATTAAGATAGGAATGACGATTAAAAATAATGTAATGCCGCTTAGTAGCATTTTTCGGTTTGAAATTATGTAAAAAGCATAGATGATAACTGCAACAAGGATTGCCCCTCGGGTCAGAGTCATACAGATTGCAGTAAAAATAACCAAACTAGCAATCAGCATCCATGCCCTTTTATATCCTTGCGAAAAGCACTCCATGCATAGCAGAACACCTAATGTCAACATATACCCGAAATTAAGAGCATCACTGAAACCACCAGTTGCTCTAATCATGCCATCATAGCTGTTAATTAGGTTTAACTGATCTCCCGCATAGTGTTCATCATAACCAAGCAGTTTAATAAGTTCACCTTTCATTAATACATCAATGATAGCTATCACTGCTACAGTAAGCATTAAAAAAATAATATAACGAACCACTTTCTCAACGTTTAAAGATTCAGAATAGCAAACTTTCAAAATTGCTAATGCAATGAAAACGGCAGGGAACAAAATATAACTTCGCCCTCCCATAATCGCTTGAACTTTGTCAGATGAGAATATGGTTAATGCTATTACCCATAAAACTAATGACCCCCATGCAAATATGGTAAAAACAAGGAAAAAGTGAATTTTCTTCCTATCAACTAAAAAACGTATCAGCACCAGAACTACAAAAAGTGCATTCAGTACATCCCTAAGAATTGCTCCGGGAGGAAATGGTAATACACTAACCATCCACGAACTAATGTATGGAGAGAATAAGTTGACACTTAATATCGCAGCATAGAGTATATTCATATAACTACTATTTTTAATTTAGAGAGGTTAAATACCAAGACGCGGAGTGCCGCCATTTTTGCTACGAATATATTTAATCAACGCATCATAACCTTTTCGTTTTAATACATATCCCAAAATGGCATGAATATAAAACAATTTTTCATTAGCAAATCCGATTTTTCGGAAATCATTAATCATTTTCAAATATGTAGTTAATGGTAAATCAAGCTGATCTCGAATGTAAGGATAAAAATAATTTGCTAAATCCCTTTTAATACCAGCATAAACACCATTAATTTTTGTAGTGTTTTCTATATGTTTTGCAATGAGGAGAAGCCCTTCAACCATATGTATCCGCCCCTCTGGTTTATAACCACCTGGAGTGAATATACCTTTTTCAGTTCCTGCATTACCAAAATCAGGTGCTTCTGTATCTCTTGACAAAGTAATTACATCGCTAAAATAATATCCCTGACCTTCAGCCATAAGCATCCCAGCCAGATACATTTGATAATATAAGCGGCCATCAAAAATATCACAGGATAATTTATTTGCCTTCTCGGCATTCACTATAAAACCAGAAATAACACCAACTCTGCGGAAGAAAAATTTGATAGCATCAGTGCCTGGTTGGAATAATGTATCCTCAGTTAAATGGCGAACGGTATCGCATAATTCATTTGGGTTTTCTTTAAACCAACCATACGCCCGTGTTGCCAATACAATATCAGGATTTGCCTTCAAGACAGTAACGATCTTAGATAATGCCCCATCAGCTAACAGATCATCATTGCCCATGATCATGCAATATTTGCCAGTTGCTGAACTAATGCAATTCTTTAAATTTTTATCATACCCTAAATTATCTTTATTCAGGTTAATATGAAGATTAGCCTTATTGTATTTTATCTTATATTTTTCAACAATAGAGTTTATTTCATCTCTTTGTGGAGATTTGTCTTCACAAAGAATAACTTCGAAATCGGTATTATTAATAGCGTAGTCCTGATTGTATATGCTATCCAATAAAGGCTCTAAAAATTCCGCACGATTATAGGAAGGTATACAAATACTGATAAAAACATTCATTTTAAAACACCTTTAATACTTTGGCTGGAACTCCACCAATTAAGCATGGTTTATCGACTTTCAAACCTTTGACTACTGCATTAGCTGCAATTACACAACCATCACAAATGTCACTGCCAGCTAAAATTACTGCATTATCTCCAATCCAGCAGCAATTGCCGATCTTTACAGACGCGAAATCATCTAGAGTCTTATCTGCTGGTGGCGAAAACTCATAACTATTATTTTTATAACTACCATGACTGTGATCCCCAATATAAACTTTACTACCTATCAAAACGTCATCACCTAGAGTTAGGGAACTTGCACAAGAAATATGAACATTGTCGCTTAAGCACAAACGTTGGCCAATATTTAAAACAGGGCTAAAGTTTTGTTGCCCATAATTATATACAGCTTCAATCCAGCAGTTATCACCAATACGGCCATCTATCCATCTTCTATTGTTTTTATCAAAGTTGTCAAATGGCTTTATATATAGTTTGAAATTTATACCCACCATTCTAAATTTATGTCCAGTTAGCAGATTAAAAAAACAGGCATTTAATTTTCGTTTGCACTTTGATATAAATGAGAAAAGGCTAATAATTCTTATTCGGAAAGTGTACTTAAACATTATTCGCCCCTATTAATAGCATTTATATTATTTTAATATCTGTAACAATATTTTCAATTAATTAAAGAATAACCCACCAAAATTCGAAAAATTAGCCAACAATTTCATATGGCATAGACCCTCACTTTCTTTATATAGGTAACAAATACAGAACATTAAGAAAGACACATTCCTGATACAGTCCTAGTTTATTTCATTAGATATTAAGGATTCAATTGCTTGTACTTGTACTAGTGATGAACATCTATTAAGAGCTATACTTCTACTACTGTGTTTCTGTTCCATTAGCTCAAATGTTGTTAACTTTAAAAAAGCAGCTATTGCATCTGCAAGTGCAATGGCACTGACACTTTCAGCAAGAAAGCCATTAACTCCATCAATAATAAGATCTTCGGCTACACCTGTTTTGAACGAAATGACAGGAGTTCCCGACATCAAAGATTCATTAATCATCATTGGCCCGGCATCTTCAATGGAGGAACAAATGAATCCATCAGCAACGTTATACAGATATGGATATTTATTCTTATCATGGATAAAATCAATATTTATTAATGAAACACCATCAAAAATTATCTTTTGAGGCTGAGAACCAACTGTTAATATTGATATATTATCCAAAAGTCTTGGATTGTTTTCCTTTATGTATTCTAGTGCATCAGCAACATATTTAACACCTTTCCTTGGGTCGTTCAATGATTGAGCACCTAGAAGAATAATTCGATGACCATCAGGAATATTAATACCTAGATATTTTCTTGCAATATCTGAAAGCCGGGGAGTAAAAATATTTTCATCAATACCGATCAGTGCTTTCTTCATGCCATACTTGGCCTTTATTGAACTAGTCAAACAGCGTTCATCTAACCACTTACTAGCAGATAAATAAAAACAATCCATTTCTGAGTAATATTTTTTCCTGTTTCTTAGAACTTGTTGAGGTAGTTTTATTAATTTAGGATAAAGCATCGCTGGGCAATTTGAACAATCATTTTTATAACCTTCACAACGCCACGGATAATGGCATCCACCAGTAAACATACCTGCGTCCATCAGGTAAAAGGCGATACGGCACTGATAATGTTTTTGAATTTCAAATAAATCCTTATCAGAAAGAAAATCTGCAACATAATATACGAGTATTAAATCTGGCTTTTGTTTATACTTTTTAAATAGCTCATAAGTGCTAAAAGTTGAGCTATAAATTAGATAAGTTTTATCCTCAGTTATGTCTCTATTAACAAACAGACGACGAAACAGTTTGCCTAAGAAACCAAACATTTTTCTTCTAATTTGTGACAATTCAATGACGTCAGTATCATTTGAGGTTTTATCAAAAACACACATGGTAGATTGATGACTAAATCTTTTTAGATTTATATGCGTGCGATAAGCCCCATAGAACGCTCCTTTGCTATCCCCTGTCGACAAATGTAAAATTTTCATTTATTTTCTCACTGGTGTCAAAATTGCCAATTTCTTAAACTTATTTTTTTTATTGCAGGAAGGATAAAAAATCGTGTGCTCAGCATCAGCATAGATATGATTACGAGATTAACTATTGGTGCGCCAAATATATATAGATATTTATAATTACCAAACATAGAGAAATGCTCTATGGTCTCAAAGATAATAGTCGAAAATGATATAATGATTAACGTTACCGGTGCTATTATTTTAAGATAAGAAACCATCTCCTTTGTTAAACAGTAGAAACCCCATATTATGAGGAAAAGGACTGTGTGAGTAAAATAGAAAACGCTTGACCACTGTGGGCCTAAATATTTCGCAATCAATATGGTTAGCGGGATGGTGAGTGCCGAATAGCCAGCATAGGCATAAAAATGGTACTTTAGCTTCCCTGTAGAATATAAAAGAATAAATACGAAATTCATGATCCCTGCAAAAAATGTTGCTGACACAAGCCATTTTGCATATTGATTTACTGTATTCCCCAAAACATCGTTCTTAAGCCATAGCGCAATCAGGTCACTGCCAAATATAAACATGTATGGCACCAACGGTCCAAGAATAACAACATATGCTATGGAACTGTAAGTAAATATTGCTACAAATTGACTTTCTTTTTTTTCTTTTATTAATGCGCTTAACCGTGGCAATAAAATTTGTGATAATGGAATTACTAAAGTCAGCACAACTGCACTTAGCTGACTTCCTATTTGGTATTGGGTGTAATTTGTTAGTGTCGTATACGTCGATAGCGCTATTTTATCAACTTGACTTGCTACAACCCATATCATAGATAGACCAGAAAGTTGTAATGAAAATTTTATTACTTTGCTAAATGCAATATCTTCGCTTTCAGCAGAGTTATTTCCGCTGCAACCTTCACCTAATTGTTTACTATGTTTATGTATAACATAGTAAACACAATAAGCTGTAACGATGACATCTATAATTGATAAAGTTAGCAATACCTTAAAGAAGGCTGATAACGAATTCGAATAAAAGGCAAGGACAACATAACCTCCGCCATAAAAGCACGTCGTATAAACCATTCCCCATATAGCAATCAAGTCCTGCCTTTCCATTCCATTAATAAAACTTTGTAAATACGAGCGTAGATATAGTAGAGCTAAAATTATTCCGATTATTTTTATGCAAAATACTGTTTCATCATTAGATAGAGAAGTTTTCAACCAATCATTCACTATATATATAGATGAATAATTAAATATAAATGCAACAGTACAGGCAATAAAGACAAAACCAAGAAATACTTTTAAAAACAATTTGACAACTTTAGTATAACTAGCGAGTTGATATTTATTTGTTGCGATTAATTTTACAAATGTCCCACTGATACCTGCGTCCAGTAACCCCATAAGTGTTATCAGCATTGTAAAAAATGAAACTATTCCATATCGTTCTGTACCCAACAACCCTATAATTAAAGGTACTAACATTAACGGAAATGCAGCTCGATATAATTGAGAAGCATACAATATAGATATTTTTTTAAGCATACCAACTCACAAAGTATCAACTCGTAGATTTCATTCTAGCTAAAAAAACTTGTTATTTTTGAACATATATAATCAACTTGTTCTAAAGTTAATTCATAAAATAAAGGTAGCCGAAGTAAATTATCTGTAAACGCATCACTATTTTCTAAGTTAATGCTATTATTATCGGCCAAATAATAATCACTTTTATTAAGTGATAAGTAATGGAAAACGGCATGCACTCCATTATCTTTGAGATATTTAATCAAATCCGTTCTGACATTTATATTGTCACATAAGATGTAAAACATATGCGCATTATTTGTCGTGTACTCAGGAATTACAGGCAAATGAATAGCCCCTTTTTCTGCCAGTGGGGCTAGCTTTTCGTAATATCTTTGCCATAGCTCTTTCCTTTTATTTTGAATGAGATCCATATGCTCTAGCTGTGCATATAAATATGCAGCAATAATATCAGAGGGCAGAAAAGAAGAACCAATATCAACCCAGCCATACTTATTTACTTCACCTCTGAAAAATGATGACCTATTAGTCCCTTTTTCTCGGATTATCTCAGCTCGTTTGATATATTTCTCATCATTAATAACTAGCATACCGCCTTCACCAGAAATTATATTTTTGGTCTCATGGAATGAAAATGTTCCAAATGCTCCCATACTTCCCAATGGACGTCCTTTATAATATGAGTCAATAGCTTGAGCTGCATCTTCAACTATTGGGATATTATACTCTTCAGATATTGCCAATATTTCATCCATATCGCATGCAACACCAGCATAGTGAACAACCACAATTGCTTTTGTTTGAGGTGTAATTAACGCTCGGATTGAACATGGATCAACATTAGGATTATTAGTATAGCTATCAGCAAATACTACTGTTGCACCTCTTAATGTAAAAGCATTCACTGTCGATACGAAGGTATATGAAGGTGCGATCACCTCATCGCCTGGTTTAATATCTAGTAAAATTGCCGCCATTTCTAACGCATCGGTACATGAAGTTGTAAGGAGCACTTTTTTGAAGTTATACTTACTCTCGAAGAACTCGTGACATTTTTTGGTAAAAATACCATCCCCCGAAATCTTCCCCCCTTTAGTAGCTTGCGCAATATAAAGTAGCTCATCCCCATGCAAATAGGGTTTATTAAATGGAATCACTATTATTTTCCTTATCTTAACTTTGCAAAATAATCAGCTTTTATATCTTTATCTGATAATATTATTTCATTTTTTGGTACAGGCCACTCGATCCCTAAAGTAGGATCGTTCCATACAATACTTCTTTCTGCTGCTGGCGCATAATAGTTAGTTGTTTTATATAAAAATTCTGCGTTCTCGCTTATAACGACAAAGCCATGTGCAAAACCTTCGGGAATCCATAATTGACGTTTATTCTCAGCAGATAATATAACGCCAACCCACTTACCGTAACTTTCTGAATGAACTCGAATATCTACTGCAACATCAAAAACTTCACCGGCAACACAGCGCACTAGCTTACCCTGTTCGTAAGGTGCAGCCTGGTAGTGTAAACCACGCAATACACCTCTCTTTGATTTTGAATGATTATCTTGCACAAACATAAGACTATGGCCGACACTTGCTTCCAGTTTCATATGATTGTAGCTTTCATAAAAGAAACCCCGTTCATCACTATAAATTTTCGGCTCAATCAGTAACACGTCGGGAATGATCGTTTTAATAACATTCATAACTAGTAGCCCTTAATCATCCTGTACAAATATTGTCCATACGCATTCTTTGATAATGGAATTGCTAATTTTTGAACTTGTTCGGCGCTAATAAATCCCTTACGAAAAGCAATTTCTTCAGGGCAAGAGACCTTCAAACCTTGACGTTCTTCAATAGTGGCAATGAAGTTACTCGCTTCAATCAGACTCTGATGCGTCCCTGTATCAAGCCACGCATAGCCACGTCCCATCATTGCAACAGATAACCTTCCCTGTTCCATATAAATTCGGTTAATGTCGGTAATTTCAAGCTCACCACGTGCAGAAGGTTTTAAGTGCTTTGCCATTTCAACAACATCGTTGTCATAGAAATACAACCCGGTTACTGCATAATTACTTTTAGGCTCGAGTGGTTTTTCTTCAAGGCTAACTGCTGTACCACTTTTATCGAACTCAACTACACCGTAGCGTTCAGGATCGTTGACATGATAGGCAAAAACAGTTGCACCGCTTTCTTTATTTACGGCAGTATCCATTAATTTTGGTAAGTCATGTCCGTAAAAAATGTTGTCACCCAGAACAAGAGCACAATCATCATTACCGATAAACTCTTCACCAATAATAAATGCCTGGGCTAGGCCATCCGGCGTCGGTTGTACTTTATATTGTAAATTAAGTCCCCACTGGCTACCGTCACCCAATAACTGTTCAAATCGAGGGGTATCCTGAGGAGTACTAATAATCAAGATGTCACGAATCCCTGCCAACATTAGCGTAGAAAGCGGATAATAGATCATAGGTTTATCATAGATTGGCAGCAGTTGTTTGCTTACAGCCATAGTGACAGGATAAAGACGAGTACCTGAGCCACCAGCTAAAATAATCCCTTTACGCGTTTTCATTTCATCATCTCTTTATGTGCAAAATGCCCGTCAAGGGGCATTAAAATAAATTCAGATCGCCGTTGTCGTGAACAACTCAGCCAACATACGTTTTACACCAGCATCCCACTGCGGTAATACCAGCTCAAAGTTATTCTGGAATTTATCGGTGTTCAGGCGAGAATTTGTTGGGCGGTGTGCGGGAGTAGGATACGCACTGGTCGGCACCGCATTTAACTGGGTCAATGCCAGTTCAATTCCTGCCTTACGGGCTTCATCGAACACCAGTGCTGCATAGTCATGCCAGGTCGTGGTTCCACCCGCAACCAGATGGTAGAGTCCAGCCACATCGGGTTTGTTCATTGCAACACGGATAGCATGCGCCGTACAGTCAGCAAGAAGTTCAGCTCCAGTTGGCGCACCGAACTGGTCGTTAATTACCGAAAGCTCTGCGCGCTCTTTTGCCAGTTTCAGCATCGTTTTCGCAAAATTATTGCCTTTACCTGCATACACCCAGCTGGTTCTGAAAATCAAATGGTTGGCGCAGTGCGTCTGAAGCGCCATTTCTCCCGCCAGTTTGGTTTCACCGTAGACATTAAGCGGCGCTGTAGCGTCCGTTTCGCGCCATGGTGTTTCGCCGGTGCCAGGAAAAACATAGTCCGTGGAGTAATGCACTACCCACGCTCCGATTTCTGCGGCAGCTCTGGCAATTGCCTCCACACTGGTCGTATTAAGCAACCGGGCAAATTCAACTTCGGACTCAGCCTTATCTACTGCCGTATGGGCAGCCGCGTTGACGATAACGTCAGGCCGGATACGACGAACGGTGTCTGCCACGCCTTGTGGATTACTAAAGTCACCACAATAGTCAGTCGAATGTACATCTAATGCGATCAGGTTCCCCAACGGGGCTAGCGCACGTTGCAATTCCCAACCCACCTGGCCCGTTTTACCAAACAGCAGAATATTCATTACTGACGTTCTCCATAATTCTGTTCGATCCACGTCTTGTAGGCGCCGCTTTTCACATTCTCAACCCACTGCGTATTCGACAGATACCACTCAACAGTCTTACGGATCCCGCTCTCGAAGGTTTCCAGCGGCTTCCAGCCCAGTTCATCGCTGATTTTCGCTGCATCAATCGCATAGCGGCGATCGTGCCCAGGTCTATCCGCTACATATGTAATTTGCTCGCGGTAAGAACCTTCTTTAGGCACAATCTCATCCAACAAATCGCAGATAGTATGGACAACGTCCAGGTTTTTCTTCTCGTTATGACCACCGATATTGTAGGTTTCACCTACAAGTCCCTGAGTCACAACGGTGTATAATGCTCTGGCATGATCTTCAACATACAGCCAATCGCGAATCTGGTCGCCTTTGCCATAAATTGGCAATGCTTTACCTTCCAGCGCATTAAGAATCACCAGCGGAATCAGCTTTTCAGGGAAATGATACGGCCCGTAGTTATTGGAACAGTTGGTGACAATCGTTGGGAAACCATAGGTACGTAACCATGCGCGAACCAGGTGATCGCTGGATGCCTTAGAAGCAGAATACGGGCTACTCGGCGCATATGCTGTCTTTTCGGTGAACAGAGGCAACACACTACCAGCAGCCACTTCATCTGGATGTGGCAGGTCGCCGTATACTTCATCTGTGGATATATGATGGAATCGAAATGCCTGTTTTTTATCTGCCTCCAGCCCGTTCCAGTAGCCACGAGCAGCTTCCAGCAGTACATAGGTACCGACGATATTCGTTTCGATAAAAGCCGCAGGCCCTGTAATAGAGCGATCAACATGACTCTCAGCTGCCAGATGCATCACCGCATCCGGTTGATGAGTGGCAAAAATACGCTCCATTGCCGCTTTATCACAGATATCCGCATGTTCAAAATAATAGCGATTATTTTCGCAGACTTCGGCAAGTGACTCCAGGTTGCCGGCGTAGGTAAGTTTATCGACATTAACAACGGTATCCTGAGTATTTTTTATTATATGACGAACTACTGCGGATCCAATGAAACCCGCCCCACCAGTAACTAGTATTTTCACGTTTTAATTCCGAATATCGTTTATACGAATACTATTTAATATGCTGGCACATAATGCAGGCATCTGGGCATTATGCACGCTACCGCCCCTGGCCTTGCAGCAACCAGAGCACTACTTGAATGATAAATGTGTAACCAGCCCCGCCAGCTATCGCAAAGCTCTGTTAAATTCAAACGCTAATTGTCTTACCAAATGCCAGCAGAAACAAGAAAAAATCTGACAAAGCCATGATTAAACTTGGTAGGTTAACTTGTTGTTATTGGTCATTTTTCATAAAAAAGCGACAGTAACATTCCATTGCTTAAAGCATAGAAGCTGGGATGTTAGCTGCCGCTATTTTTTCTGGCTTACCGTCACAAAGACCTGTAAATATCTACTCGCTCAGTAGCTTCTCGATGCTCCTACGGAACTTCGGACCTTCTTTCAGGTTACGCAGCCCATACTTCACAAACGCCTGCATGTAGCCCATCTTTTTACCGCAGTCGTAGCTGTCACCCGTCATCAGCATGGCATCAACAGACTGTTTTTTAGCCAACTCTGCAATGGCATCAGTCAGTTGAATACGTCCCCAGGCACCTGGAGCAGTTTTTTCCAGCTCTGCCCAAATATCAGCAGAAAGCACATAGCGTCCTACGGCCATCAGATCGGAATCCAGCGTTTGCGGCTGATCCGGTTTTTCGATGAACTCAACGATACGGCTGACTTTACCTTCGTTGTCCAAAGCCTCTTTGGTTTGAATAACAGAGTATTCAGACAGATCGCCTTCCATACGCTTAGCCAGCACCTGACTGCGCCCGGTTTCATTAAAACGAGCAACCATAGCAGCGAGGTTGTAGCGCAGGGGATCTGCACTTGCGGTATCCAGAACAACGTCAGGTAATACCACGACAAACGGGTTATCACCAATGATAGGGCGAGCACAAAGAATGGAGTGACCCAGACCCAGTAACTGAGCCTGACGGACGTTCATGATAGTCACGCCCGGAGGACAGATAGACTGCACCTCGGCTAATAACTGGCGCTTAACACGCTGCTCAAGCAACGATTCGAGTTCGTAAGAGGTGTCGAAGTGGTTCTCAACCGCGTTCTTAGACGCATGAGTTACCAGAACGATTTCTTTGATACCTGCAGCTACAATTTCGTCGACAATGTATTGAATCATCGGCTTGTCTACGATCGGCAGCATCTCTTTAGGGATTGCCTTAGTGGCTGGCAACATGTGCATCCCCAGACCCGCTACCGGAATAACTGCTTTCAAATTAATCATTAAGTCATTCACCTATTCATTAGTTGCTGAATTATAGCTTTTTAGCTTGTTTTAGCCAGTATGAATTACATTGTACAGTTGCCGCGTATGTTACGCCGCTTATCTGTAGAATGCAGTAATCTTAAGCTCAAGTATGTGCGACTTGAGCCAGGAATGGTCGCAAAGTTACCTCCCCTGCCCCGGTAGTCGAAAATTCACCGCTTCTACATTCACTACCTGATGGTTTATACGGTCGATGTCAACTGAACTTTGCCCAGCTTCGTTTACTGCATGTACGTTGGCCAGTGAGAGTAATGTGTCCTGCCTGGCCATAAACTTACCGCGTACATCCTGGCGCAGATCGAAGTGCATCTTAAGTGCGGGACCCGTGGCCGATTGCTGCATCACCCTGATGTTACGTAAAAAAAGGTGCTGCGGTTGGTTGTGCAACTCAAGCGTGGCATGCTTCATCTCCACGTTGGTGATGGCCACGAATGACGTTGCATTACCAGAGGAGATCTGAATTCCGCGTAATTTGTATTCACGTTTGGTGTTATCGAGATGGATATTATTTAGCTTAAAGTTTTGTGGAATGGATAAATATCGACCTTTGATGACGCCATAACCAATGAGCATACCTGCGCTGTTCTCCATATTGATATTATCAATCACGAAGTTATCACATCCATAAATAGCAACCGTCGCATTATCAATGCCCGCTTTCTTACTGAAATCCGGTGTGATATTTCGCGCGGTAATATTACGAATGATAAAATGCTTGCCGTTCTCCACATGAACTAACTGCCGACAGTCGGTACCGGTGATGTTCGCCACCACGAAGTTTTTTACCGCCAGTTCATCGGGATAGCTATTGTCATAGGTACTGCCCGCCAGCCCGATACCGATGCCCCAGTTCACATTGCCATTGGTACAGTTAATACGTTCAATGACATGGTCAGAAATGAGGATGTTGCTGTCGTTGATAGCCACATTCCACTCAATGGCATCTCCCTGGAGATCGCTAAATCGGCAGTTTGTAATCTTTACGCCATCCATTCGGTTATGAAAACCCTGACGTAAAATCCCATAGTTAGCGCGAGTGACAGTAATATCATCAATAATCAGATTACGCATCAACCTTGAAGTTTTACCGCCGATATAAATTTGCGTCACCGGACCGAAACCGCTCATGGCAATCCCTTTTATTACACAGTCCGAACCACGTACATCCAGGGTAACGTTCTTCAGGCTCCCGCCTTGCTCGCCCACAACGTTGCATCCATCCTGTAAAATAAAGCGCCCACGGCCATTGCCACTTATTCGCCCTTGTATGAAGAGCGTTTTGCCTGGCGGAATAACAATAGCAGTATTGAGATCCTTACATTCCAGGCCTTTTGGTACGACGACCATTTGCCCTTCTTTGAACGCCTGCCTGAAAGAGGCCACCCAATCCTGTGGGTTGTAATCCTGAATGTTGACGCTGCCCGATGATTCAAGCGCGCGAACAACGGGAGAATGCAGCATGACAAGCGCAGAGCCCGCCGTCAGAAAAGTACGGCGTGAGAGTTTGTTCTCTGACATACAACCTCGATTTACATCGTTTGCAGCAGACTGGCTAACTGTTTATTGATAGCTAACTGATTAAATTCATTTTCAATTTTTTCGCGCGCACACTGCACAATCGACTGTACCTGCTCACTGTCGAGCAGGCTAAATGCCGCTAAACGCTCTGCCAGTGCCTGCGCGTCGTTTTCCGGTGCCAGCCAGCCTGATTTACCCGACTCGACCAGCTCCGGGATCCCGCTGTGAACGGTGGAAATCACCGGAATACCCACCGCCATCGCCTCCATCAGTGCCACCGGGATCCCTTCCATATCGCCGTCTCTTCCGGTGATCGAAGGCAGCAAAAATACATCCGCCTGTTCAAGCATCTCCTTTACCTGATGACTGGGCTTAAAGCCGGGCATCTCAATAACGCCATCGAGTTGATATTGCTCGATCAGCGTACGTAAACGACGCTCCCAAGGGCCTATACCCAGAATTCGATAACGAAATGAAACGCCCTGCTCTTTTAACTGACGACAAGCTTCGATGGCGAGGTGCAGTCCTTTTTTCTCGGTTAACCGGGCAACAGAGATTATTTCCAGCGGTGCAGTTGGCGATTTCAACTGGCGTGGCGTAAAGCGTGTCATATCGATTCCCATACGCGAGACGGCAATTTTTTGCGGCGGACATCCCATGTTTTTTAACCGTCCGGCCCAGAGATTGCTGATGGGCAACATTAAATCACCGCGTTGAAACAGCTGCTGATACTCAGGGGTATAGCGGGCCAAAACGCCCCGGTGCGAAACATCAATCCCATGAAATACCGTGGCGATTTTTCCGCGGATCATCCCAAGCTCACGCAGCTTGGCGGCCGTTACGCCTGCGGGCCCAAAATGAGCAATAAAGACATCCGCCTCAAACGCTCGCGGATTCCCGCCGCAAATAGCTGCCAAAATCAGATTGCGCGCCTCCTCACCATAGCGTGCAACATTAAGCGCTTTCCAGGTCGCTGCGCGGGTAATACCGTGCAGAGCCGCCGCTGCCCTATATTTCAGTTTCGCCAGTTTGCTTTCCGGTTCATTCAGCAACCAGCGAGTTTTTTCACCCAGACGGTAGGTATTAAAGGAGGCATGAGTATTTTCAAGATCGCCCTTCTGCAAAGCGACAATCTCCACGTCGTAGCCCATATCGATAAATGCGGTTATCTGATTGAGTACAAATGTCTCGGAGGAGAGCGGAAATTTAAGCAGAAAAAAACCAATCTTCATTTTTCCCCCTCAATACGCGTTAAAACCGACTGCACCATGCGTACCCCACGTTCGCGTTCGCGCATAACCGCGTCGCCGAGACGTATGCGCAGCTCAGGTAACTGTCCGAGAGTATCGGCAACCTTCCCTTCGAGACCGCCATCGAGAAGATGACGAATATCAACAGCCATCTCCGGTAACCCCAGTTGTTGCATGATCCCAGCCGATTTGTGCTCGTAGTTAATGGCGATGGCAGGCGTCATAAAATTCATCGAGATGATGGCAGAATGCAAGCGAGTCCCCACCGTCAGATCGCAGGCGCCCAGAATCTTCCCCATCTCCAGATCGTTAAGTTCATCCATCACCACGTGATATCGGGCCGGATCGTTAACATACTGGCGCAGGTTTAACGCCACCATGCGGTCATCTTTGTTGTAACTATCAATACCGGTGCAAGTTGACAGCGCTATCACCTGGTAACCTTCGTCGAGGATGCGGTTCACCACCCCGGAAAAGGCTTGCTCATAGGCCTGCTGCGTTGTCCCCAGACGCTTATCAAAAGGAGCCAGCTCACGCAATGTAATGGCAACGGTCTTCTGTTTAGCCGCCATGTCTAACCAGTGCTGTACCGCATAACCTGGCTCAAAATCCTCATGATGGTTGTCAACCAGCCAGGCCGTATCCACGCCAGTTTCGACTTTATCCGTGGTAATTGCGCTGCGCTTCATCAGATCCAGACTGACGGATTCACGTAAAATCAGCGCATTACAGTGGCCAAACACGTAGTTCGCCAGTTGATTAAACTGCTCATCCTGGAATGGCCCCACGCTGTGACCAATCATGTACAGCGGTTTTTTCGCCATAAACGAACACAGGGCATGTTCAAACTGCGGTATGCCATACAGATCGACAAAGAACGATCCGCCGACCTGGATGATGGCGTCATAGCGCGATAGCAGACGGACAAAATCGGTAAAGCCCTGTGCGATAGCGATATTACGCAGATTTCCGGAGTCGGTAACACGCGAGAGCAGTACCTGATGCTGATAGCGACGACGCAGCACTTTCTTCACGCGCCCCATAACCCCTGCTGCGTTGTTATGTTGCTTCATCTGCAAATACAGCGGGTCGCCCATCACCGGGCGGTTCAGCAACCATGAGGAGCTCACCGGGTAACGGCTCATAACATCCACTTCGGTCTCGGGACGCAACGCGTTAATGGCATCCAGCAAACCGCGCAGGATCGCGCTATCCCCTCGGTTCCCGCAGGTATGGTTGCCCAAAATTAATAGTTTCATTATGACCTCTTAAAGCGTTGTTCTTATCCTGCACGGAGCAAGGTTTTCATTTTTTCACTGCGACAGAGCTGGCGTTTTATTTCCACCACCAGCGGATGGCGCGACAGCACTATCATTAGCGCAAACGCCAGCGCCCCTGCCGCTATCTGGCTCCCCAACAACACGCCCAACGACAGTTGGCCATGCAGCATTACGCCCAGTGCATAACTCACCACAAGGGTTGGCAAGGAGAGATACAACGGCAGCCAAAGACTGAGCATGTACTGACGGTAGCTGGAGCCAAGAACAGGTTTGATCATCACGAAGTAGCTGAGGATCGTGTTAATCACCTGGACCAACAGAAAGCCCAGCGTCACGCCAATCGCCCCCGCCAGATGACCGCCAATGAAAATGGCAGGAATAAACAGAATGGTTTTGAACACATTGAATTTGAAGCTGATATCGACCCGGGCTTTCGCCATCAAGAGCGATCCTATTGGATTCCCCACCGAGCGCAGCAAACCCACAATGCACAATAGTTGCAGGACCGGAATAATGCCGTTCCACTTCTCGCCAAACACCAGCGGCACCACATTGTCCGACACCACCATCAGTCCCAGTAGCGCCGGGAAGTTGATAATCCCAACCACTGACAGCAGCTTGTAAAAATTCACCCGTAGTTTTTCGCTGTCGTCCTGGATTTTGGCAAACGCCGGAAACAGCACGCGGGTGATAATCGGGTTCAGTTTGATCGGCGGGACAACCGCCACGTTCCACGCAAGATTGAATCCGCCCGCCACGCCAGCTCCCAACGTGCGGGCTAAAACCAGCGTGGAAAGGTTGGTATTGATGTAATTGATGATGCTGTCTGCCGTCAGCCATGCGCCAAAACGCAGGTTCGACGAAACGGATGCCAGTGAAAAATGTAGCCCGGGTCGGTAAATCCGGCGGCCAAAATAGCCGAACAGCAGCGTACGTAGCGTACTATTCACCAGATACCCAAGAATGGCCGTCAGCGCGAGCGGCCAGAAATGGGCGCTGACCACGGTAAAGGTAAATCCAGCCAGCACCGAACTGGTTTCAATCATGCCAATTTTGTTGAAGGCCAGCTCTTTTTGCATCAGCGCGCGAAACTGCTGCCCGTGCGGTATCACCACAAACGCCAGTGATAAGGTTTTGATGAGCGGTGCCAGTTCTGGGTTATTGAGCACATGGGCAATCGTCTCGCTCAGCAGAAACATCGCCACGCATACCACGATACCCAGCCCAACGTTGAGCCAGTACAGCGTTGTCAGCTCCAGATAACCAATCTCTTTGCGTTGAATAATTGAGTTGGCGATACCGAAATCCGACAGTGTATCGGCCAGCGCTATGATCACCAGCGACACGGTTAACAACCCGAACTGGTGGTTATCAATAATTCGCGCCAGGACGGTCATCTGAATAAGTCCGAGCCCAATAATGATCACCGTGGCAATCGCCGACCACTTTGCGCCATTAAGCGTTTTTTCTCGTAAGCTCATGTTAATACGCCGCTTTGTTAACAAAGCCTTTGAATATCGTCAGAAAAACAATTTTGATATCGAACCACACGCTCCACTCGCGAATGTATTCGAGGTCAAACTCCACACGTTTCTCCATTTTTTCCAGCGTATCGGTTTCACCGCGCCAGCCGTTGATTTGCGCCCAGCCGGTAATACCCGGTTTCACCTTATGGCGTAACATGTATCCCTCAATCAGTTGGCGGTACTGTTCGTTATGCGCCACCGCATGCGGACGTGGTCCGACGATAGACATCCCCCCGGTGAGCACGTTAATAAACTGCGGCAGTTCATCAAGCGACGTCCGACGCAGGAAATTCCCCACAGGAGTAACGCGCGGATCGTTTTGCGTGGCCTGCGTCACCACCGCATCGTTTTCCATCACTTTCATTGAGCGAAACTTCCAGACTTTGATCGGCTTCCCATCCATGCCATAGCGAGTCTGGCGGAAAATCACCGGTCCTTTGGAGGTCAGTTTTACCAGTAGTGCTATGCCACACAGCACCGGGGAAATAAGTAGCAGGATCAGTGAAGCCAGCACGATATCTTCCGCGCGCTTCAACAGACGATTAATTCCCGAGAGTGGCGTGTCATACAGCGGCACCACCGGAATGCCGTTCATCTCTTCAATCCGTGAATGCAGAATGTTGAAGGTAAAGACATCAGGAATAAGGATCACTGAACAGGTGGTATCGGCCAGCTCGCGCACTAATTTTTTGACGCTGGCACCATCGCTCATCGACATGGCGATATAAACGTTATGAATGCGTGAGGCTTTGGCGTCATCCACCAGTTGTTGCAGATTACCGGCCCAGTCGCGGGAGTTTTTTCCAGGGATAGGGTCGTGATAGATACCTGCTACTTCAAACCCCAGCCACGGTTCATGGCGAAAACTGTCCAGTAGCATTTGTCCAGCTGGCAGGTCCCCTGCCACTGCCACCCGGCGAGTGTTGTAACCGCGATTACGCAGCCATCCCGCGCCGTAGCGAATAAACGAACGACTCAACACCAGGCCAACGCTGGATAGCAGATACCACGCCAGCCAGACGGCGAGACGGTTATCAAAATCATTATTAAAGGCGATCAGACCTGCGCAAAAAATCAGGCTTAGCGTCCAGTTTTGCAGCAACAGCACCAGCTCAGTGGTAATTTTGACACCACGCCAGGAGCGATAAAAATCCGTTATGCCACCGAGCATCTGAAAAACGACCAGAGTGATCAGCGCCACCAGCAGGTGCATGTACAGGAAAGGCAAACCGCTTAATTCGCAGATTACCCACAACCCGCCAAACATGATGGTGATATCTGAAAAGCGTTGCACCATCGAAATTAACGACGCATTGGTTTTGGCGCGCTCGCGCTTCTTTAGATGTGTCATCGTGGTTCCTGTTAGTCACCCTTTGCCCAGAATCGGGCAAAGGAAGCACCAGCATTACTGATTCAGTAACGCCAGAAGAGTGCGCGTTCGCGCTTCCATCAACGGAATATCTCCGCGCGATTCCACGTTCAGGCGCACCACCGGCTCGGTATTGGAAGAGCGTAAATTGAAGCGCCAGTCGACAAACGACATGCTGATACCGTCCGTTCTGTCCACCGTCAGCGCCTCACGGGAAAAATGCTGCTCCACGCGCGCAATCGCTGCCGCCGGCTCTGCCAGCGTGCTGTTTATTTCACCACTCGCCGGGTAGGCCACCATCCGGTCGCGGACCAGTTCGCCCAGCGACTGCCCTTTCAGACACAGCAGTTCCGCCACCAGCAGCCACGGGATCATTCCGCTGTCGCAATAGGCAAAATCGCGGAAATAGTGGTGCGCGCTCATTTCGCCACCATAAATGGCATCTTCGTGGCGCATCCGCTCTTTGATAAACGCGTGCCCGGTTTTTGACATCACCGGTTTACCGCCTGCCGCCGTCACCACGTCCACGGTGTTCCAGGACAGACGCGGGTCGTGGATAATCTTCGCCCCCGGATTCTTCTCCAGAAACGCCTCCGCCAGCAGGCCGACAATGTAGTAGCCCTCAATGAACTGACCTTTTTCATCGAACAGGAAGCAGCGGTCAAAATCACCGTCGAAGGCAATTCCCATATCTGCGCCGTGTTCAATCACCGCGTTGCGCGTGTCAGCCCGACATTCCGGCAGCAGAGGATTGGGAATACCGTTGGGGAAGTTGCCATCCGGCGTGTTGTGGATTTTGATGAACTCGACCGGCACGCCCAATGTTTTAAAACGGGCTTCAATGGCGTCCACTACAGGGCCTGCCGCGCCGTTACCGGAATTGAGCACCAGCTTCATCGGTTTCAGATTGGCGGGATTGATGTAACCCAGCAGGTGGTCAATGTAGGCATCACGGGTAGTAATACGCTGGTAGCGGCCACGTTTTGTCTCATCAACCGCCGGGAAGTCGTTGGCTTCCGCCAGGCGCTGTACGTCGCGCAGACCGGTATCACCGCTGATGGGCCGTGCCCCTTCCCGCACCAGCTTCATGCCGTTGTAATCCATCGGATTATGGCTGGCGGTCACTTCAATACCGCCGTCAATACCCAGGTGGAAGGTGGCAAAATAAATCTCTTCGGTACCCGACATGCCAATATCCAGCACATCCACCCCCGCATCCTGTAGTCCTTTCGCCAGCGCCAGCTTTAGCGTCTTGCTGGTCAGGCGCACATCACCGCCGAGGACAATCGTTTTTGGCTTCAGGAACTCGCCGTAAGCGCGGCCAATACGCCACGCGATATCTTCATTCAGCTCTTCGCCCAGCCTGCCGCGAATATCGTAGGCTTTGAAACAGATTAATTTCGTCATGATTTACCCTTCTTCAGGCAACAGGAGGCCCTGACTCTTAATGAGCCTTTTAATGAGTGTTAAATGCATTTCCTGGCGCGCTTCGCTTACCGGGCCTACGGTGTTGTAGGCCGGATAAGCGCGGCGCATCCTGCATCAGGCGCGCCCGTATCTGTCCGCAAACCGCACCACATCATCCTCATCGAGGTAAGATCCGGAGCGCACTTCAATCAGATCGAGCGGGATTTTCCCGGGATTCTCCAGACAATGGGTCGCCCCAAGCGGAATATAGACAGACTCGTTTTCAGCGAGCAGTTTGATGTCATCATTGATCGTCACTTTCGCGGTACCGGCCACCACCACCCAGTGTTCAGCCCGGTGATGATGCATCTGCACGGACAATCCTTCACCGGGTTTAACGGTAATTCGCTTCACTTGGTAACGGTCTCCGGCATCAATGGAGTCGTACTTGCCCCACGGACGGTAAACTTCACGGTGAATATGGTGTTCATGTCGTCCGTCAGCTTTAATTTGCTCCACCACTTTTTTGACGTCCTGCACCGCGTTGCGATCGGCGATCAGCACCGCATCTTTGGTCTGCACCACCACCAGATCCTTCACCCCGACGGTCGTCACCAGGCCAGATTCGGCATACACGTAGCTGTTCTCCGTTTTGTGGCTAATGACGTCGCCATGATGCACATTGCCTTCAGCAGTATGGGCGCTGATTTCCCACAGCGATGACCAGGAGCCAACGTCGCTCCAGCCTGCGTTCATGGGCATTACCACCGCATCCGCCGTACGTTCCATTACCGCATAGTCCACAGACTCTTCCGGACAGGCGAGAAACGCCTGTTCATCAACGCGGATAAAATCGAGATCGGGGTCAACCGTACTCATGGAATTCTCACAGGCCTGAAGAATGTCGGGGCGATATTTTTTCAGTTCTTCCAGATAACGTCCGGCGCGGAACAAGAACATGCCGCTGTTCCAGTAGTAATCGCCGTTCGCCACATAAGCCTGCGCGGTTTCCAGATTGGGCTTTTCAACAAACTGCGCCACTTCGAACGCCACAGCGTCGGTATTCGTTGGCGAAACCTCGCCACGGCGGATATAGCCATAGCCCGTTTCCGGCTGGTCCGGCACGATACCAAACGTCACCAGCTTACCCGCACTGGCATAGGGCATAGCATTGCGAACCGCCTCGCGAAATGCCTCTTCGTCGGCAATCATGTGATCGGCCGCCAATACCAGCAGCAGCGGATCTTCCTCCGGGCTTTGACGTTTTGCCGCCAGTGCGGCCAGCGCTATCGCCGGTGCCGTGTTACGTCCGGCGGGTTCGAGAATAATGTTCTCAGTCAGCTTGTGCAGTTGCCGTAGCTGTTCCGCGACGATGAAACGGTGTTGTTCATTACAGATAACCACCGGGCTTTCACACTCCACGCCGTTCAGACGACATATCGTTGTCTGCAGCATAGTGAGATCACCTTTCAGGCACAGGAACTGCTTTGGATACAATACGCGGGACAGAGGCCATAAACGGCTACCCGAGCCACCGGCCATCACCACCGGAAAGAGTTTGCTTTGACTCATCATTAACCCCGAATATCAGCAATAAATTGGCTAAGCACGTTATCTTTATCCAGCGTGCGTTCGGCATAGTCACGTGCCACCGTATTGACTTTTGGCATCCTCAACGCTTGTTGGATACCGCAAACCAGCGCGTTTACCGATTCCGGCTCCACGCCTACTGCGATGCCTGGAACAATGTTACAGAGTTGCCCCAGCTCTGTTTCCGGCTCGGCGGTAATCACCGCGTTACCACCAACGGCGAGGATATTGGTCAGTTTGGAAGGCAGTACGGCATCCGCCGCACCGCGCTTTTGTACCACCAGATGACAGTCCGCCATTTTGAGCAGTGCAGGCAGCGCGTCATAAGATTGCAGCGGAAAGAACATCACATTGTTCAGGCCGCGTTCGCTGGCCATATTCTCCAGCCGCGCTTTACCCCCGCCCTGCCCGACAATCACAAACAGCCAGGGCCGCTCGCTCAACAGGGCCGCTGCGTCGATTACACTCTCCAGCCCTTGCTTTTCACCAATATTGCCAGAGTAGAGAATGATTTTTTTTCCATCAGGCAAGCCCAGTTGCTGGCGCAACGCCAGAGCATCGGCGGCGTCCACATCGCGAAAACGCGCTACTTCTGACCAGTTCGGAAAGAAAATAACCTTCTGTGCATCAACGCCCTTTTCCTGTGCTTTGTTCATCATTGAGCGAGAAATGGTCGAAATATGATCCATATTCAACAGCCCACTGCGCTCAAAGGCGCTGGCCAGTTTTGCCACCATACCGCGCTTGCCTTTGCCCGCCATGCCAAGTCCCAACATGGCATCAACTTCGTAATCCTGAATATGCAGCAGCGTGCGCGCCCCGGACAGCTTCGCCAGCAGGCGCATTCCCGGCGTACAAAACAGCGTCGGTACTACCCCAATGATGCGATCCGGCTTCCAGCGGCGCTGCGCCAGCAGCGGGAAGAAACTGCTCAGGGCGAAACTGCCTAAATGCAGTAGACGCTTGAGCGTGGAGGGCTGCTCAGGCACATACAGCGGGCAACGCCAGACGATGGCATCGCCCTCTTCACGACGGTAGCGCCAGGATGAATAGCGACCGTTGACTTTCCACTGCGGATAATAAGGCGGCGCAGTGATCACCCGTACGTCATGCCCCTGTTGCGCCATCCATTCCACCATTTCACCGGTGTATTTACCGATACCGGTCAACTCCGGCGAATAGTTGATGCCATACACAAGGATCTTCATAGCCCGGGTGCTCCGGCCTGACTCTTCTCACAGAAGTAAGCCCGGCTGTTGTCGTGCACGTGGTCACTGGCCAGAATCTCTTCAATTGCCAGCCAGCGGTACGCGTCATGTTGAATGTCAGGCAGTTGCAGGTCGTTTTCCGACACCCGCAGACGAAATCCCAGCACGATGTAATGCGTTGAGAAATCTTCCCCGGAAAAGTTATCGTCATAGAAGTGCTGCCAGACACCGTAAAACTGCGCAGCGGACAGCGGTAAACGTAACCCCAGCTCAGCTTCAGTAAGCCGCTCAAAGGCCGCGTGCAACGGTTCATCTTTTTGCACCCGACCGCCGGGCACAAACCAGTACCCCTGCGCAGGACGATTGAGGCGCTTGCCAAGCAGAAATTCACCGTGGGCGTTTTCCACGATCAAATCGATGGAAATCAGCGGAGTTGAACGTACAACGGCGGCAAAATCCTCATGACGTAAAAACATGCTTACCCCCGGTAACGCTGCTGGTTTTCAAGAAACCACTGATATGTACTGGCAAGTCCCGCTTGCAGAGATATCTCGTGATACCAGCCCAACTGATGCAGACGCGTAACGTCAAGCAATTTGCGCGGCGTGCCGTCCGGTTTGCTGGCGTCAAACACCACGCGCCCCTTGTAACCCACGACCTCCGCAATAGTCTGCGCCAGTTCACGGATGGTGCAGTCCACGCCGGTACCCACGTTGATATGCGACAGCATCGGCTGGGTATATTCCTGCAACACTTCCTGAGCCAACTCCATCACGTGGATACTGGCCGCCGCCATATCGTCGACATGCAGAAATTCACGCATTGGCGTCCCGCTGCCCCATACCACCACATCCGGCGCATTTTGCCCGCGAGCTTCATGAAAGCGGCGCAGCAGCGCCGGGATCACATGCGAATTACTCGGATGAAAGTTGTCATGCGGCCCATACAGATTGGTCGGCATCACCGAGCGATAATCACGGCCATACTGTCGGTTATACGATTCACACAGCTTGATACCGGCAATTTTGGCAATCGCATACGGCTCATTGGTCGGTTCAAGTGTCCCCTGCAACAGTTCACTCTCGGCGATTGGCTGGGTAGCTTGCTTGGGATAAATACAGGATGACCCGAGAAACAACAGTTTATTCACGTTATGCAGATGTGCAGCATGAATAATGTTGCTCTCAATCATCATGTTTTCATAAATAAAATCAGCAGGATAAGTATTGTTTGCCACAATCCCTCCTACTTTTGCCGCCGCCAGATAAACCTGGTCAATACGTTCAGCGGCAAAAAACGCCTGCACCGCACTGGCGTCCAGCAGATTAAGCTGGTCGCGGGTACGCAGCACCAGCTCCACATTATTTCGCTGCGACAATTGTCTGACGATGGCGGCCCCCACCATCCCGCGATGGCCCGCCACAAAAATACGTTGTGTCTTCATCCTCAGTACTCCAGCGCGATGGCAACCTCGTAACCGTGCGACTTGAGCAGGGAATGTTTCTTCGCCGCATCAAGATCGTTAGCAACCATTTCCGAGATCATCTGGCGCAGCGTGATTTCCGGTTTCCAGCCCAGTTTTTCATGTGCTTTGGCCGGATCGCCCAGCAGCGTTTCCACCTCAGCCGGACGGAAGTAGCGCGGGTCAACGGCAATCATGACATCGCCTGGCTTCACGCCCGGCGCATCATGTCCGGTCACGGAAACCACGATGCCTTTTTCATTCACGCCCTCACCTTCAAAGCGCAATTTAATCCCCAGTTGAGCTGCCGCCATTTCTACAAACTGGCGCACGGAATACTGCACGCCGGTGGCAATCACGAAATCTTCCGGCTTATCCTGCTGCAGCATCATCCACTGCATCCTGACGTAATCTTTGGCATGCCCCCAGTCGCGCAGTGAATCCATGTTGCCCAGGTACAGGCAAGACTCCAGCCCCTGAGCGATGTTGGCGATCGCCCGGGTAATTTTGCGAGTGACAAAGGTTTCGCCGCGGCGCGGAGACTCGTGGTTAAACAGAATGCCGTTACAGGCATACATCCCGTAAGACTCACGGTAGTTGACGGTTATCCAGTAGGCGTACAGCTTAGCAACGGCATACGGTGAACGCGGATAGAACGGCGTGCTCTCTTTCTGCGGGATTTCCTGAACCAGACCGTACAGCTCAGAGGTAGACGCCTGATAAAAACGGGTCTTTTTTTCCAGACCAAGGAAGCGGATCGCCTCCAGCAAGCGCAAGGTGCCGATCGCATCAACATCTGCGGTGTATTCCGGTGAATCAAACGACACCGCAACGTGGCTCATGGCACCCAGGTTATAGACTTCATCCGGTTGGACTTCCTGTAAAATACGGGTCAGATTGGAGGAGTCCGTCAAATCGCCATAGTGCAGATGAAATTTGGGATTGCCTGAATGCGGATCCTGGTAGATGTGGTCCACACGTTCGGTGTTGAATGATGAAGCGCGACGCTTAATACCGTGTACTTCGTACCCTTTTTCCAGCAGGAGTTCTGCCAGGTAAGAACCATCCTGCCCGGTTACGCCAGTAATGAGAGCGACTTTTGACATGTTATAACCTCTTCAGTGATCCCCTCAGGGAGTAACTTTCTCGACGCGTTCGCGCGTGACTACTGCGGGATTTCCCCGACAAATGACATTTGCTGGCAGCGATTTAAATACGCTGCTTCGTGCCCCGACAACGGTGCCATCGCCAATCGTCACGCCAGGCGCGACAAAGACATCTGTCGCCAGCCAGCATTTATCGCCAACCACTATCGGTGTGGCGTTAATATCAAAATGTTGGCTGGCATAATCATGACTCCCGGTGCATAAATAACTTTTTTGCGAAATAACTGCGTGTGCCCCAATCGTAATATCACCTAACGTATATAAAACCGCGTCATCACCCACCCAGGCATAATCTCCCAGAGTTAGTTTCCACGGATAAGTAATTTTTACTGAAGGCCGAATGACTACGTTTTTTCCTATTTTTGCGCCAAACATCCGTAATAAAAAAGCACGCCAGCGATACATGACCTGTGGAGACCAGCGAAATAATGTTGCTTGCACCGCCCACCATAATTGCACTTTAATAGCGCCGCCGCCGCGAAAACCGCCAGGCACTTTAAATCCGCTTAAGTCTTGCATATTGTGCCCTTACGTTTTTCCATATAAGGCTTTTGTTTTATCGGTTGTGCGCAGACGTAAATATTCTGACAAACCGGTCCAAAAACCAGGCATATGTAATATCTGGCGCTGTACTTTTTTGGCATCCCGGCACAATTCCAGATTATTCGTCGTTGACACTCCGCCCATAGAAAATTCCGACACCAACCCGCGCAGCTTTTTAAAAGCGTAACCGGATTTGTATAATTTGGCTGCCAATGCGTAATCTGACGATATTTTATATTGCAAATCATAATGCCAGACATTCAGTCCTGAGAGCGGAAAGAATATTGCCTGATGGCTGGCTGGCAGGCTGTGATAAATATACCAACCCGGTTTTGCCCGACGCTTAATTTTGTTGCCATTGCCGAAATCCAGCAACGCATCGCCAATGACCATAGTTTGGTCACTCTGCATTTTTAGCTGGCGGATAAAACAAGCCGCATTCGCATGCAGAATATCCCCGGAGTTGAGGAACAATGCAAACCGCCCGCACGCCATGGCGATGCCTTTGTTCATCGCATCATAGATGCCGTTATCCGGTTCGCTGACAAACCGTAACCGGTGTTCTCCACTGAGTCCTTCAAGAAACGCCGACGTACCATCCGAGGAGCCGCCATCAACAACAATCCACTCAAAACTGATATCACCCGCTTGCGCCAGATGTGCCAGCGACGCGTGAGTTTTGACGATCCCTTCCAGATTGCGAAAGGCGACGGTAATGATACTGAGCAGCATGTGAGTTACCTCGCGATATTCAGCGCCTTGCGCAAAATAAACGGACACACAATTAAAAATGCGTATTCCGGACTAAATACTGAACCTGTAAAAAACAGTGACAATGGTGTAAAAAGATAAAGCTGCACCCGATAATTCTGATTATCGCCAAACGCATTGATCATCATTTTCATGACCTTCCCCATGTACCATAGGGCTAATATCACCGCGAACCATGAAAAATAAATAATCAGCAGATACAAGCCATTGTCTATTGTTTTACCGACATCTGCACCGTTAAAAATTCCGAATGACGCGACGTATTCATAAAGTGAGCCAAATCTCACTACGCCATCAACGTTCAGTAACGAATAACCGACCATCACTAATGGTCCTACGATACGATAATACGATGACGAACCTTCAGTTCCTAAATCACCAAGCCGCGTTGCGATGTACGGAAAAGCAAATATCACACCAACTAAAAACACGCTCAATGAGATTATCGCCAGAGGTAGTTTCTTTTTTATCGCATCCTTATTTAGGTACTGAAACGCCCATTCCAGGAGGTAAAACAAAATAAACGTCATTACTCCTGAAAACGATCCCGATAATATTATCCCTACCAGAATCATAGCATCGGACTTAGGTGTTTTGATACCGAACTGTTTGATACTGAGCCAAATTGAGATTAATGCCAGAGCGAAGAATGCCGGTTCGAAATAGAGCGCCGTGGTTCGTTTCCCACCAAACTTAATAAAGTTCAGAACATAGCTGTTACTGTAAATAAGATATTTCGAAATAACTTCCATTAAACTGCTGCCGCCGCTGAGAATTATCTGCGCCATTTCAGCTGCAGCTAACCCCACCACCAGTCCCACAACCAGCCAGAAAAAGCGCAAGATTTTAATGTAGTTATGCGATGAAATGGTTTTGAAGCGAATACTCCATACCATGCCAATAATCACCACGGTATAGATAAACAACATGGCGGACGTCACGTACTTGCTGGCATCCAGTGACTGACCGAACAGATAGTTAAATGCCGTCAGTCCGCCCCCTACGCCCAGCGCGATCATTAATTTTTTGATATTGATGCGCTCGATAAACAGCAACAGCAGAACGGGTAAAAAGGTGACAATAGTTATCGGGAAGCTCTCGCCAAGCTGGGCGAGTTTGACGTTTACCAGCAGATAAAGCAGCGGTAGCACCAGATAGCTACAGATTCTGATAGAACGAGACATATTCCTCCAGCATCTGTTGTCCACTGTATGCCAACCGGCTGCGCTGGCTAAATGCGGCAAGCGACGTGTCAAAAACCGCCTGCGCAATGTCTGATTTTTTCAGTTGCACCAGTTGCAACACTTCAGCTTCGCTGAACGTTTTTCCGCCTGATTTTGCCAGCACTTCCTGCGCGGCATCGCTGTGCGTGGCTATTACCGGTACGCCGATGGACAGCGCTTCGCACAGAATCAGCGGGTAGTTATCGACACGCGAGCTGAACACCAATCCATCCATCTGATTAAGCGCACTCATCAACGTGCGCTTATCGCTCTCAAAACCGTGATTGATGACGTTATCTCCCGCAAATGGCGAAAATTTGCCGAAGGTATGCAACTCAATTTTGTCTCCGAGCGCGGTAATCGCTCGCACCAGTTGCTGACTGGTTTTGCCGTCATAGCGCAGGTCATGAGCCACCACGGCAATTTTCGGCCGGCCGCTCTCCTCATGCATCGCGGGTAGTTCGGCAAGAATGGCTTCAGTTGCCACATCAATGCCATTATTGATAATGCGGCAGCGTCCCGCGCCATACAGGCTGTTGAATGCGTCGGCCACATGCTGACTGGGCGAGATAAACTGGCAACCCAGCGCCAGCATCGCACGAAACATCTGCCGCTTAACGGGCAACTGTTGATGGGCTTTATCGATTTTTACCGGCGGATAGTTGCTCAGCGTTGGGCATTGCAGACAGCCCGTTTTCCAGCCTTCGCAGCCATCGGTAAAGGCACAGCGCCCGGTCACACTCCAGTGATCGTGCAGCGTCCAGACGAAGGTGATATCCGGTTTATGCGCTTTCACTTTTTGGCAAAAGGAGACTACCTCTTCCAGGTTCAACCAGTAGCTGTGCAACACATGAAAATGCAGTACCAGCGGGCCGTTAGTGCGGGTAACCGTACGATATAGCTTGTCGAGATTGCCGAACATGTCGCGGTTCGCGAAACGAAACAGCGCAATGTTCGCCGCCGACGTCAGGCGCGGCGTATATTTGATAACCTGCGGGTATTTCGCATGGCTGGCGCTTTTTTTACCGCCTTTGCCATAGCCATAGACAAAACGCGACGACAGCCCTTTTTCCAGCGACCTCAGATGCAAATCTAACGCCACGCCTGCCGCCCCACCTTCTGCGAGTCGCACATTAAATTGTAATATCTTCATTTTATTACCTTCACCCGTGCCTTCTCGCCCACGACCAGCGCATTGTCCGGAACGCTATCCACCACGACGCTCCCGGCACCAATCGTCACGTTATCGCCAATAGCAACGTCGCCAAGCAGAGTGACATTGGCCCCCAGCTCAACGCTGTTACCGATTACCGGGCAGGACAAATCGTTGGTGCCAAGATTGCCGATGGTGACGCCGTGACGTAGGGTAAAATCATCCCCCACAACCACGTGTTTATTGATAACCACCCCATAGCCATGATGGATGGTGAAACGACGACCGATTGATGCAGCGGCCTGAATTTCATAGCCAAACAGGCATTCGGTGATAAGGCGGTACATCACCAGTACCGGTGCGGCCCACAGGTTGTTTAAGATGTTTTTTTTACGCCAGACGGAGCAAAAATGGGCAATCCGATAGGCCACCACCATGCAGCAGGGGCGCAGACTCCAGCCGTTCACGCGTAAATCTTCCAGCATAATTAGCGTCCTCGCAGTCCGTCGGCCAGACGCTTACTGTTGCGAACAGAAAGCAGCGTCAGCAGCGTGCGCCAGTTCATCCGTTTATTGCGGATCTGATAGAGGGTAAACAACTGATACTTCTTGCTGGCCCGGTCAAATTTGCCTTTGTGCTTGCGGTAAAACTGAAAGTAGCCGGAGAATTTATTCGGCGATGAGGTAATGCGCATCTCACCGTGATTTACATGCAGGATCTGCGTCGCCTCTTTGACCTTCCACGGTTTGCCATACGCCACCACCATGCGCAGGAAGATGTCGTAATCCTGCGCCGCTTTCAGCGTGGTATCGAACAGACATGCTTTAAACCGCCATGCCCAGGTAAATACCTGGTTACCAATGATGTTGCGCTTATAAAACCTGCGGCGTGAATAAACGGACTTAGGATAGAGCGGCAGACTGGTCGGCTGCGAATACACTTCGCCCTCACAGACATAGTCATTGGCATACAGAAACGCCCGCGTGACCAAATGATGGCGATAGTTGAGAAATACACTCAGTCGGTTCGGCGTCCATTCATCATCATCATCAATCCCCGTAATGTATTGTCCGTTGGCCTGCATAATGGCCTGATTACGCACCGCGCAGGCCCCGGAGTTGGTGGAATTATGCGTATACGACACGCGCGGATCGTTGAGTTCCTCAACAAACTGCTGCAACTGCTCATATGAGGAAGAGCAATCATCCACAATGATCATCTCCCAGTGAGGATAGTCCTGGCGCAACACCGATTTAATCGCCCGAATGGCCAACTGCTGGCGGTTCCAGGTTGGCATGTAAATTGAAATTAGCGGGTTTTCTGTGGTCATTTTCGTTTCCAAAAAAAGTTGCCTGATGGCACTACGCTTATCAGGCCTACATTCGATATGCGTTGCTGTTAGTTATTTCGAATCCGACGTGTATTCGTATTCGTAGTAGCCGTAATCCTGATACCCGCTGGCGCGGCGGAAGATCGAGTTGAGGATCACCCCTTTCACCTGAATGCCATTTTGCTCGAAGCGGCCCAGGCTGGTTTCCACCTCTTTCAGCGTGTTGACCGCATAACGCGCTACCATCAGCGTGGTTCCGACGTGGCGCCCTACGATAGCCGCATCGGTCACCGCCAGAATTGGTGGGGTGTCAATCAACACCAGGTCATAGTGCGAACTGGCCCAGGCAATCAGTTCGCCGAAGCGCTCGCTCATCAACAGTTCGGAAGGATTGGGAGGAATTTGACCGCGAGGGATCAGATCAAAATGCGGAATCGATGTCGGTTTAGCGCTGGATGAAATATCCCCTTTGCCAATGAGGATCTCAGACAGGCCGTTAACATTATTGGTCCCCAGCAGTTCGTGGGTATAGCCTTTGCGCATGTCGCAGTCGATCAATAGCACGCGTTTGTTAGTCTGGCTAATAACTGCCGCCAGGTTAGCGCAGACAAATGTTTTACCTATCGACGGGCTGACGCCGGTCAGCATCAATACGTTGTTACGCGCCTGCATCATGGCAAAGTGCAGGCTGGTACGCAGGCTACGGACCGCTTCTATGGCGAGATCCGTTGGATTCCCCACGGCCAGCAGTTGGCTTTGCTTGTAGCGTTTCACACCTTTAATGGTCTGAACGTTATCACGCGCTTTTTGCCATTCAGACAGCGGAATACTGGCATACACGCTGATACCATGCTCTTCCAGCGCCTGGGGGCTTTCAATACCGCGATTAAACAGAGAACGCAGCAGTACGCCCACCACGGAAAGCATTAAACCGAGAATGATACTGCCGAGAATAATCAGCGCCGTTTTCGGCTTCAGCACGCCAGGCTGGGCAATCGCGGGATCGACAATGCGCACATCACCGACCGTACTGGCCTCGGTAATCTTCAGTTCCTGTTGCTTGTTCAGCAACTGCATATAGACCTGCTGACCGGACTCCACATCACGCGTCAGGCGAACAATTTCCTGCTGTGTTTTCGGCATCGCCGTTACACGCCCGTTCAGCTTACTTTTCTCATCTTCCAGCGCCTGGCGTTTTTCCAGCAGCGTGCGATACGCCGGGTGCGCTTTGGTGAACAGCTTGGAAATCTCCGCTTCTTTAAAGGTCAGTTCATTCAGCTGCGCGTCGATATTCACCATCGAATCCAGCACCGCTTTGGCTTCCAGCGGCAAATCCACGGAGTCTTTATCCTGACGGAAGGCGTTCAGCTTGTTTTCAGCAACATCCAGGTGGTTACGCACTTCGGGCAACTGTCTGGCCAGAAACGCCAGACTTTTGGCGGCCTCTTCGGATTTACGTTCCACGTTTTGTTGCAGATAGTTACGGGTAATACTGTCGAGGATCTGGCGGATTTGCTCGCGGTCTTCACCGGTAAAAGTCAGGCTCAATACACCGGTATCTTTGCCTGTTTCCGCCACCATCAGATTATTTTGCAGGGTGTTTATCATGCCCAGCGTGGAGAATTTACGGACGGTAAATTGGCTCTCCGGGCTGGCATGAATCGCCTTAACCAGCATCGTCACGCCATCGTGTTCCAACACCTTGCCGACTTGCCCCCGAACGCTAAAACCCCCGTCACTCACCAGTTGATAGCTTTTGTCATTCAGCACATTGAGCGTGAAGGTCTGTTCATTCATTGCCTTTGGCAGCGTGAAGGTAGTCACATTAACCGTTTCGTTCTGACGGCCCATCAGCCGGTCCCAGCCCGCGCCAAAAATAGGGAACGTATCTTTGGTAACGCCGATATCGAGGTTGAGATCGTCTACCGTTTTCCCTAATACCAGTCGTGACTGAATGAGCTGAATTTCCGCTTCCGAGGCCGGGGGTTTGTTCGACAACGCCGAGCCAATATCCTGCACCAGTGAATTTCCAGTATTTTGCTCAATTTGCACCAGCGCGTCCGCACTATAGATGGGGGTGGCGAACAGTGTGTAGACCGCGGCACACAATGCAAAAGCCGCGGTAATGCCAAGTACCCACCAGCGGGCTTCCACCACCGTTGCGACCAGACGACCAATATCGATTTCATCATTGCCCGTTACCGGCGCAGCAGACTGTTTAACTTTTTCTGTCATCGTTTTCCCTGCTCTGCGTTCAGTGCCTGAGCCCATTGGCGGGCAGACCGTTCAAGTAATGTGTACACCGCGTCAAACGCATCACGGCTTTTACGATATGGATCGGGAATTTCGCGCTCGCTGTCCCAGTGACCAAAAAGCATCACTTTGCCGCGCATCTCCGGCACCATTTCACACAGGGCAGAGATATGGCGCTTTTCCATGGCCAGGATCAGGTCATACTCCCGGCACATTCGTCCCGAGATCTGCCGGGCACAATGATTATCCAGTGACAGGTTGTGCGCCTGCGCCACGCTAATGGCGCACGGATCCGCGCCTTTCCCCACCAGCGCCCCAAGACCGGCAGAAGAGACCGTCAACGCCGGGTGAAATTGCCTTAACAAGCGCTCTGCCGTCGGGGAACGGCAAATGTTCCCCACACAGACAACTAAGATTTTGTTAAACATGACGATTACCAGTTGTGAAGGTCGCTGGCCGTGTCCGTCATATAGCGAACACCGCTAATAGTCGGCAGCAACTGATTGATCAAACGGTTCCAGCGAGCAACCGGCGCAGTAGTGACGTACACCACATCGTATGGCTGGAGTCGGAATGATGTTGCCATCACCAGCGACGTCGCATCGGACATATCAAGCTGATAGATATTGGCGATCTTGCCGTTGTTCCCGCCCTCGCCTTTCAATGGTCGAATAACGAAAATACCGCTGGCATTGGAGGTGGTCAGGTCAATACCTTCGGCATTGCCCAGCGCTTCGGTAAGCGTCATGCCGCTGAAGTCCATTTTGAGGGTGCTCTGTTTTTTCACTTCCCCCATTACAAAGACTTTCAGATCGTCATTACGCGGGACAAACAGAATGTCGCCAGGATAGAGCAGTCGGTTCTGGCTCAGGTCGCCATTTTGCATCAGTGCTTGCAGTGAAATGCGTTGCTCCTGCCCTTTATGAGTCAGCACAACGTTGCGCCAGTCTGCCGCTTCGGTGAGACCGCCTGCGGCGTTAATGGCATCGAGAACGGTAAGTGGCACGTTGGTGATGGCCTGCTGACCAGATTTGTTCACCTGTCCGGAGACATAGGCCTTCTGCGAGCGGAAAGCGGCGATATTAACGTCCACCTGCGGGTCAGCAATGTACTTCGCTAAGCGCCCGGTAATATCACTACGAATCTCTGCCAACGTTTTCCCTACCACGCTGACTTTGCCGATGTAGGGGTAAAACATCGTGCCATCAGGTTGTACCCAGTTGCCGGTATCGCTTGAGCTACGGTACTGCCCGGCTGGCGTGGTGAGTTCAGGATGGTCCCAGACGGTCACATTCAGGACATCCCCCGGACCGACTCGGTACTGATACCCGGCAATCTCCTGGTCCAGCGACATATTAGGTTGTGCAACATTTGGTCGAGGACGTAATTGTTCTACCAGTCGTGGGGTGAGTGGATAAACATTCACCATGCGATCGATATCAAAATCAGCGTCCTGCTGTTTAATCACATCTTTGCCCATCGTAGACATATTGCTGCCCGGAAGCACGGTACAACCGTTTATCAAGATTACCGATACCAATACTGGTATCAATTTAAGTTTGGATTTCATCATTGATTATTTATCACTTTGGCAGAGTAATTATCACATGCAATCTAAATAGCGACTTCGCCTGTACGTATTTACCTTGCCGTTAATTGAAATGGAATTTAACTGGCATCAGTCCTAAAAAAAATGAATTCATCTGCGGTCTCTTGACAGAATAATTTAGGCTTGTTTCAGGCGACCAGACACGCTACCGCCCCTGGCTTCACTAGCTACCAATGCACTGATTAATTTAAATTTTTATCTCCTCCTTTATTTTCATCACATTTACAGCGGCAACGCATCGGGAATACGTGCCACTGGTTAATGAGGAAATATTTATCTTTTGATTATTACCGCAAGAATTGTTGCAGCTAAGCGAATATCAGGCAAGATAACAAACCACCCACACCAAGCTTTTAAGATTAATATTAAGTGTTGGATTTGTATATTTTTAGGATTTTATTGATGTTGACAACATTGATATAAAAACATCCCACCTGCGATATTTCCTAAATATATCTAGATTAATAAAATAATTTCCTGTAGTGACATTAAGGCTATTATCCTGCATCTGTTCTGATATAACCGACAGAGAAATCCCCTCTCGCCATTGCATTTTTCGCCAGTTTTACCCATGATCGAATTGTGACAATTGTCATACAACTATGGGTATAGCATTTACTATGGAATGGATTGCCGATCCGTCAATCTGGGCCGGACTGGTCACGTTAATCGTGATCGAACTTGTTCTTGGCATTGATAATCTTGTTTTTATTGCCATCCTCGCGGAGAAACTACCTCCTGCCCAGCGGGATAAGGCGCGTATTACCGGGCTACTGCTGGCGATGGTTATGCGCCTGCTGCTGCTGGCATCAATATCCTGGCTGGTAACACTGACCACGCCGCTGTTCAGCATTCGCGATCTCAGCTTCAGCGCCCGCGATCTGATCATGCTGTTCGGCGGTTTCTTCCTGCTGTTTAAAGCCACTATGGAGCTCAACGAACGGCTGGAAGGAAAAGACAGCGACAATCCCACCCAGCGTAAAGGCGCTAAGTTCTGGGGTGTGGTCGCGCAGATCGTGGTGCTGGACGCCATATTCTCTCTCGATTCCGTCATTACCGCTGTTGGGATGGTCGATCACCTGGCCGTGATGATGGCTGCGGTGATTATTGCCATCAGCCTGATGGTGCTGGCGAGCAAGTCGCTGACGCGCTTTGTCAACAGTCATCCAACTATCGTTATTCTGTGCCTGAGCTTCTTGCTGATGATTGGTTTTAGCCTGGTGGCCGAAGGGTTTGGTTTCCATATCCCGAAAGGTTACCTGTACGCGGCTATCGGCTTCTCGGTGATGATCGAAGCATTGAACCAGTTGGCTATTTTTAACCGTCGTCGCTTCCTCTCAGCCAACCATACTCTGCGCCAGCGCACCGCCGAAGCGGTAATGCGGCTGCTGAGCGGGCAAAAAGAAGATGCCGAACTGGATGCCGAAACCGCGGCAATGCTGGCGGACCATCATGAAGGTCAGATTTTCGCGCCTCAGGAGCGGAGGATGATTGAACGTGTGCTGAACCTTAATCAGCGTACCGTCAGCAGTATCATGACCTCGCGTCACGATATTGAACACATCGACCTCAATGCTCCCGAAGCAGAAATCCGCGCCTTACTGGAAAAAAACCAGCATACGCGTCTGGTGGTCACTGGCGAAGACGGGCAGGAAGAACTGCTTGGCGTGGTGCATGTCATCGATTTGCTGCAACAGTCTCTGCGCGGCGAGCCGCTCGACCTGCGCGTCCTGATTCGCCAGCCGCTGGTGTTCCCGGAAACTCTGCCGCTACTTCCGGCGCTTGAGCAGTTCCGAAACGCCCGGACGCACTTCGCGTTTGTAGCCGATGAATTTGGTTCCGTCGAAGGGATTGTGACGCTGAGTGATGTGATGGAAACCATCGCCGGCAATCTGCCAAACGAGGTAGAGGAAATCGACGCCCGCCATGATATTCAGAAAAACGCCGATGGTTCATGGACCGCTAACGGGCATATGCCGCTGGAAGACCTTGTGCAGTACGTCCCTATCCCATTAGATGAAAAACGTGAGTATCACACCATTGCCGGGCTTTTAATGGAATATTTGCAGCGCATCCCAAAAACCGGGGAGGAAGTCCAGGTTGGCGACTATCGGCTAAAAACCCTGCAGGTGGAAAATCATCGCGTGCAAAAAGTCCAGCTGATACCGCTACACAGTGAAGAAGAGATGGATTACGAGGTGTAAGTCACGAGCCGGATGGGGCATTAGCCACCATCCGGCAATATGAATCAGAGCTTATCCAGCAACTTTTTAACATCTTTGCCGTTGCGGGAATCTTTATTGCGATCGGCCCAGTCATTCAGGCGACGTTTTGCTTCATCCTGCAGATGTTTACGCAAAAGCTGATCAACTTGCAGACTGTAGTTCAGTGACTGCCATTGACCATAGACTCTGAGAGGAACCGGGGTGGCCTTCAGGAAATTAATCAACTTACTTTCGCCATCCCAACCGCCCAGAACGCGAATGTTAAACAGCGTGTCGCAATTCTGCTTCACCAGATCTAACGTTCCTTTGCCGGTCAGTGCCAACATAGCGGACTCCCCTACCATGTTATCCAGCGTTACCTCACCGTTATCCAGCGTCATATCGGTTACAAAACGATCCAGACGGGTCACGTTCTCCATATTTTGCTGGGCTTTAGCATCTCCACCGCTACGCTCGACGGCCTGCTGTATCATCTGCTGGAAGTTCATCCCTTCCATTCGCGTATCGTTCATTTCGACATGGGCCTGCCCTTGCCAGCTGTGACGAAACGCCTGGGCGTCAATATCCGAGCCGGAAAAATCTCCCGCCAACGACAGCTTGCCGGTGAGTGCGATGGGGTAATCAAAGGCCTTCAGAATAGTGCCAATTTCAACACCTTCCAGGCGCGGATGAAATACCGCTCGCGGTTCTCCCTTTCTGGCATCCAGCGTACCGGGCAATGAGATCAGCCCGCCATCACTTTTTCCCTGCAACTGTGCAATGTTCAGTAAGCCGAACCGGTTGTCTATTTTTGCCGAGACATTCTCAAACGCCATTTTCCGCCACAGCACCTTGTCAGCCTGCAAAGCGATGTCTGCCGAAAAACCCTTGAGTCCCTGATACGAAACAGCATCAACCTGGGAAGCAATAACGGGGCGCGCCAGCGTTGACTGACTCTGACCTTGCTGAACTTCACCTTTTGCTGTCACCGCTGCGTCATGTTGTACGAGCAGGTTATCCAGATTGAGCTGACCAAATTTTAGGTCAACGGCCCATTCCGGTTTTTCCAACAAGGCCACATGCGCTTGCCCGGAGAAAGAAGAGTCATTAGCGGTCAAATTTATCTGGCTAAATGAAAGCTGTTTTTTCTCTTCCAGCCATTGCGCCTGAAGATGTCCCTGACCGTTGATCCCCTGCGGCGGCAGATCGGCCCCCTGCAGTTGCCAGCTTAACTGTTCAATATTCGCAGATAAGTTGTGCGGATAATCGGAGGCATCGACCGTACCGTTAAAGGATAACGCGAGATCGCGCTGATCGCGGTTCACACGCCCGGAGAAATCAAACGTGCCGCGGTGCTGGCTATCTTGTTCCATCTCCAGACGAATATCGCGAACGGTAACCTGTTCATCGTCTTCATGTTGGAACACCAGAACACTGTCGGCAACGCGCAGACGGGCGATATCAAACGACCATCCTTTGTCTTCCGCCAGATCGGGCAACATATTGTCTTTTGGGGCAACGGGTGCATCTTTGCCGCGTACCGCCTCAGTTTGCGGGGTCAATTGAATCACTGCGCCTTTGAGCATCACCTGCTTCACGCTGAGCTGGTGGCTCAACAGCGGCCACAATGCAACGTCGAGACGCATATTATCAGCACGAACCAGGGGTTCGCTGGCGCCTTCAGCCGTTAACATCACTCGCCCTGAGAGGATACTCAGTTGCGGCCATACGTGCCAACGCAGGGGGCCATCCAACTGCAGCTGATACCCGCTACGTACGGCAACCTGCTTGACCATATACGCGCGGAAATCATTCGGATTCACCAACAGTACTAACGCAGAAAAGCCGGCCACCAGCACGACCAGAAGAATCATCAGCGTCGTCAGAAATCGTCTCATGCTATCCCCAATGGACTGATAAACACTCAGTCTTTATCGATCCGGCTGGCAACGGCGCCCTGCTGGTCGCGATATTTCGCATCCTGACGACGGTTGTAGGGTCGCGCTGCCGGACCGGAAAGCGGTTCGAAACTTAACGCGCCAATCGGCATCCCCGGACGCAGAGCCAGCGGTAATTTTCCGGAGTTGTAAAACTCCAGTACGATACAGCCAGACCAGCCCGGATCGATACGGTGAGCGGTGACGTGTACCATCAGTCCCAGACGAGCCAGCGAAGAACGGCCATCTAACCAACCGACGAGATCGGAAGGCAGTGTCACGGATTCGAATGTTACCGCCAGTGCAAGTTCCCCCGGATGCAGGAAAAATGCTTCGCCGTCCTTAAGGACGATTTCATCACTCATCACGCGATCCAGCGCGGCGCTGACTTCATCTTTCGGTCCGCTTAAATCGATATACGCCGCCGTATGACCGCGGAACGTACGGAATTTGTTGCCAAGGCGCACATCTACCGTGGCGCCATTGATTCGCTCGACAGGAGGGCGTGGATTGATCGACAGGCGACCTTCATCCAACCAGGCTTCAATATCTCGGTCACATAAACGCATGGCACTTTCTCCTTTCGTGCTTCAAACCCTTAATGCCAGGTGCGTTAAGGGTGAACCAGGTTATCACTGAACGGTACACAATTCGCTGAACTTATTCAAAGAACTGACTGATTTTAGCCTTCAGAATATCGATGGCGATGCGGTTTTTACCCCCGCGCGGCACAATGATGTCGGCGTATTGTTTTGAAGGCTCAATAAATTGCAGGAACATTGGGCGGACGGTTTTCTGGTATTGCGCCATCACCGAATCCATTGAACGACCACGTTCGTTCACATCCCGCTTGATACGGCGCATCAGGCAAATATCTAACGGCGTATCAACAAAAATAGAGAAGTTCATCTCGTCACGCAAACGCGCATCCGTCAGCAGCAAAATGCCTTCCAGAATGATGACTTTCTTTGGTTCGATATGAATAGTGTCTTGCGTACGCGTGTGCTCAACATAGCTATATACCGGCAGCTCAATGGCAGAGCCGCGTTTCAGCGTTTGCAGATGTTGAAACAGCAGGCTATGGTCCATCGCGTTCGGATGGTCGTAGTTGGTTTTTACACGTTCTTCCATCGACAGATGGCTTTGATCTTTGTAATAGCTGTCTTCGGGAATAACGCCAATATGTTCGTCACCGACTTGTTCACGCAATTCGCGATAAAGAGTACTGGCAATAAGGCTCTTGCCGGAAGCCGATGCGCCGGCAATGCCGATAATGACGCACTGATGGGACTGATCAGTCATAAATTTAGCGACCTGATTAACCTGGATGTAAGGAAGGGCGGCGCCGAAACGCCAAACGCGGCAATTATAGGGATTTCAGCGGCGCGATGCCACCCCAGGCTGCACCAATGCTGTCCCTGTCGCAAATTAAAATGGTCAGATTTAGAACAGCCGCTATATTTATTCACCTGCCTTAGGAATTAATAGCTTGGGAGTGTTAATTTATGAGCAGCTGGCGTATAAATTGTAAATTGTTTGTACTAGCATAATCCCAGATTAAATGTGATGCGTCCGGCATCTCTGCTGGGCGACAACGGCTATTTGGGTAGAGTGGTAATGAGTAAACAATCCCAACATGTTTTAGTTACCTTACCCCATCCTCTACTGCGCCTGGCCAGTTTAGGTCTGGTGGCTTTCATCTTTACGTTGTTTTCGCTGGAACTGTCACGTTACGGCGCACAGCTTGCACCGCTGTGGTTTCCAACCTCTATCATGATGGTGGCTTTTTACCGTCACGCTGGAAAGATGTGGCCTGGGATCGCGCTGGCTTGCTCATTCGGTAGCATCGGCGCCTCTTTACTCTTCTTCCCCGGACAGTCGCTTAATTTCTCCTATACGGTCATTAACATTATTGAGGCTGTTGTTGGCGCAATGTTATTGCGTAAACTGCTGCCCTGGTACAATCCCTTACAAAATCTTAACGACTGGGCGCGTCTGGCATTTGGCAGCGCGGTTGTTCCGCCACTGCTGGGCGGCGTATTGATGTGGATGTTGTTGCCGAAGGAAACTACGTTAAATACCTTTCTCATTTGGGTACTGTCAAAATCCATTGGCGCACTGGCGTTGGTGCCGTTAGGTTTGCTGTTTAAACCACATTACCTGCTGCGCCATCGCGACCCGCGATTATTGCTTGAGACCCTGATTACGCTTCTGGTGACCTTAACGTTCAGTTGGCTATCCATGATGTACATTCCATGGCCATTTACCTGCGTTATTGTCCTGCTGATGTGGAGCGCTGTCCGTCTGCCGCGTATGGAGGCGTTTTTAATATTCCTCAGCACCGTGATGATGGTTTCGCTGATGCTGGCCGCCGACCCTTCACTGCTTTACACCCCGAAACAGAACATGATGACGGACATCCCCTGGTTGCCGTTTTTGATGATCCTGTTGCCCGCCAACATGATGACCATGGTGATGTACGCGTTTCGAGCCGAACGCAAGAACATTTCAGAAAGCGAGTCACGCTTTCGCAACGCCATGGAATATTCCGCGATTGGCATGGCACTGGTTGGCACCGAGGGGCAATGGCTACAGGCCAATAAAGCCTTGTGCCAGTTTCTGGGCTATAGCCAGGAGGAGCTACGTTCGCTGACCTTCCAGCAGTTAACCTGGCCGGAAGATCTGAACAACGACCTTGAACAACTCAACATGCTGGCACGCGGAGATATTAACAGCTATTCCATGGAAAAACGCTATTACACCCGCGCGGGCGACGTCGTCTGGGCGTTGCTGGCCGTTTCGCTGGTGCGTCATAGCGACAACACTCCACTCTACTTTATCGCGCAGGTTGAGGACATTAACGACCTGAAGCATACCGAGTGGATTAACAAACGGTTGATGGAACGCATTACCCTCGCCAATGAAGCCGGGGGTATTGGGATTTGGGAATGGGAACTGCAGCCTGACGTGATCAGTTGGGATAAACGGATGTTCGATCTGTATGAAGTTCCTGCGCATATCAAACCCAGCTGGCAAGTCTGGTATGAGTGCGTTGTACCCGAAGATCGCGAGTACGCCGAAAATGTGATTCGTGATTCGCTGGCCGCGCGGGTTCCGTTTAAGCTTGAGTTTCGTATCGCAGTAAAAGATGGCATACGCCATATCCGCTCGTTGGCCAACCGGGTGCTGAATAAAGACGGTGAAGTTGAACGCTTACTTGGTATCAATATGGATATGACCGAAGTGAAGCAGCTTAACGAAGCGCTGTATCAGGAAAAAGAGCGCCTGCACATTACGCTGGACTCAATCGGCGAAGCGGTAATTTGTATTGATGTCTATATGAACGTGACCTTTATGAATCCGGTCGCTGAGAAAATGAGCGGCTGGCAGCAGGACAGTGCCATCGGCATTCCGCTATTGACGGTACTACATATTACTTTTGGCGAGAACGGTCCGCTGATGGAAAATATCTACAGTGCTGACATGTCGCGTACGGCAATCGAGCAGGAAGTGGTCCTGCATTGTCGTAATGGCAGCAGTTATGACATTCAGTACAGCATCACGCCCCTCAGCACCCTTGACGGCGGCAGCATTGGTTCGGTGTTGGTTATTCAGGACGTCACAGAGTCACGGAAGATGCTACGCCAGCTTAGCTACAGTGCCTCACATGATGACCTGACGCAGTTGGCAAACCGGGTCAGCTTCGAAAACCATCTAAAACAATTGCTGCATTCAGTACACGACACGCGCCAGTGCCATGTACTGGTTTTTATCGATTTGGATCGTTTTAAAGCGGTGAACGACAGCGCGGGTCATGCCGCCGGCGATGCCCTGCTGCGTGAACTCTCTGCGCTTATGCTCAGCATGTTGCGATCCAGCGATATGCTGGCGCGCCTTGGCGGCGACGAGTTTGGTCTGTTGCTGCCGGATTGTAATATCGAAAGCGCCCGCTTTATCTCAGGACGCATCATCAGTGCTATTAACAATTACCAATTTATGTGGGAAGGCCGTTTGCACCGTATTGGCGCCAGTGCGGGAATTACGCTGATTGATGAGAAAAACCATGTCGCGACTGACGTTATGTCTCAGGCCGATATCGCCTGCTACGCGGCGAAAAACAGCGGCCGTGGGCGAGTCTGTGTCTATGAGCCTCAGCAAAGCCAGGCCCATGCCGCGCGTAGCCAACTGTCATTGGATGAACAAAGACACACTATTACACACAACCCTATGCTGATGATCGCCAGAGGCGTTGCTTCTCCGCGTATACCGGAGACTTTTAGCTTCTGGATTATCTCGCTTCGCTTAGGCACCGCTGAGGGTGAAATCATTGAAGATCAAGCCTTCCATGCCGGGTTGGTCGATCCCACGTTGAGTCAGGCGCTCGATCGTCGGGTATTCGGCGAGTTCTTCCAGAGTGCTGCCCCGGCTGTCGCCAACAAGGGCCTCAGTATTGCCCTGCCCCTTTCCGCCGCCGGCCTGCTCAACACAGAACTGGTAGATGAGCTGCTAGAGCACTTGCAACGCAGCCCGCTACCGCCACGATTGCTGCATCTGACCGTTCCATCAAGTGTCATCAAAACAAGCCCAACGCAGGCGGTATCCGCCCTGCATCGACTGCGGCAGTACGGTTGTCGAATTGTGTTAAGTCAGGTTGGTCGCGACTTAGAGCTTTTTGACAACCTGAAATATCACATTGTCGATTACCTGTTGCTCGACAGCGAGCTAAGTGCCAGCGCTCCCGGCAACTTGATCGACGAAATGTGGGTGTCCATTATCCAGGGTCATGCTCAGCGCCTGGACATTAAAACCATCGCCGGTCCGGTGCAACTGCCGCTCATCATGGATACGCTTTCTGGCATCGGTATTGATATGATTTATGGCGATATTATTGCCGACGCCCAACCGCTGGGTCTGCTACTGAATACCAGCAATTTCGCCATCAACTGACGGTTGCCAACCATCCGTATACCAGATATGCAACAGCGCATAGGAGCGCCAGGGTTTCCAGCGCTCTGCATACCGCCGGATCTGGGCTGGTGTCATGCCGGGAAAACGCTGCTTAATCAGATAATCATCCGGCAGAAAAACGTCCTTCGCCTGCCAGCCGCGCAGCGCAAAGTAGTTGGCGGTCCATCGCCCTATCCCGGGAAATGTTTGTAGCTGCTTAACGCCTTGTTCGATATCGGCAGGGGCTGTTGTCGCGAGCGTTCCTTCAAGGGTTGCATGAGCAAGGTGAATCAACGCTTCAGCGCGTTTGAGCGGCATTCCTAACGTTTTCAGGTGCAGCGGATCGGCGTTGGCAAGCTCTTCTGGAGAGGGAAAACACACATACTCGGGCGCATCCTCCAGTGTATTGCCATAAGCGTGCGCTACTTTCGCTGTCAGTTTCGCGGCCATCGCCACGCTGACTAACTGTCCTAAAATCGCCCGTACCCCTTGCTCAAAAGCATCGACACATCCCGGCAGGCGCAATCCCGGACGCGCCGCGCCGAGGTTACCCAGCGCGCCGACAATTTGCTGCGGGCAACATGAAAGATCGAACAAGCGCGTTATTTTTGCCAGGCACTCGGAGGCTACAGGCTGTAACCCTGAGCTCAACGTCACGTGTAGCACATTGGCGTGCAGATCCGGGACAACGCTCACCAGACCACGATGCTCCCCTACGGACAGACTTCGGACATAACTCAGTTCTTCTACGGTTTCGACACCTTCAACCGCACGGGCGGCAAGAAATCCCAGCATCCAGGGCCAGTCATAAGGCGGTTGCCAGCTCAGCGTGAACATTCGGTTTTCCTTTTAAAGCAAACTTACAGCATAAACGGTATTCAATCAGTACGCCTTGCTTTCATATTCCAGTTGTCGGGCCGTCAACTATTCGTTAAAGTCACGCCCCTTCTTCACTGGCATGGGGATTTTTACGGTGTTTATTGGTTTTGACTACGGTACGGCAAACTGTTCAGTGGCCGTTATGCGTGATGGGCAGCCCCACCTGCTCAAAATGGAAAATAACAGCACGCTGCTACCCTCAATGCTGTGTGCACCAACGCGCGAAGCGGTTAGCGAGTGGCTGTATCGCCATCACGACGTTCCAACCACGGACGATGAAACACAGGCGCTGCTTCGCCGTGCGATGCGCTACAATCGCGAAGAGGACATCGACGTTAACGCCAACAGCGTGCAGTTCGGTCTGACATCGCTGGGTCAGTATATTGAAGACCCGGAAGAGGTGTACTTCGTTAAATCGCCAAAATCATTTTTGGGTGCCAGCGGTCTGAAGCCGCAGCAAGTTGCGCTTTTTGAAGATCTGGTCTGTGCAATGATGCTGCACATTCGCAACCAGGCGCAAAGCCAATTGCCGGAAGCTATCACTCAGGCCGTAATTGGTCGCCCCATCAACTTCCAGGGATTAGGTGGCGATGACGCCAACATCCAGGCGCAGGGGATTCTTGAACGTGCGGCCAAACGTGCCGGTTTTCAGGATGTCGTCTTCCAGTACGAGCCGGTAGCAGCGGGGCTGGATTACGAAGCCACACTGCAGGATGAGAAACGCGTGCTGGTGGTAGATATTGGCGGGGGTACGACCGACTGTTCACTGCTGCTGATGGGGCCGCAATGGCATCAGCGCGCCGATCGCGAAAACAGCCTGCTGGGACACAGTGGCTGCCGTGTAGGCGGGAACGATCTGGATATCGCGCTGGCGTTTAAACACCTGATGCCGCTGCTAGGTATGGGCGGTGAGACTGAAAAAGGGATCGCCTTACCGATTCTCCCCTGGTGGAACGCGGTCGCGATCAACGATGTTCCCGCGCAAAGTGATTTCTACAGCAGCGCCAACGGTCGTTTACTGAACGATCTTGTCCGCGACGCGAAAGAAGCCGATAAAGTAGCCTTGCTGCTCAAAGTCTGGCGCGAGCGTCTGAGCTATCGCCTGGTGCGCAGCGCAGAAGAGAGCAAGATCGCGCTTTCCGACCAGACCATTGTAACGGCGGCGATACCGTTTATCAGCGACACGCTGGCAACCGATATTAGTCAACATGGATTGGAGGCCGCGCTCAATCAGCCCCTGGCGCGCATTCTGGAGCAGGTCCAACTGGCGCTGGACAACGCGCAGGAAAAACCGGACGTGATTTATCTGACCGGCGGCAGCGCGCGTTCACCGCTGATTAAAAAAGCCCTCGCCCAGCAGCTTCCTGGGGTCCCTATCGCGGGTGGCGATGACTTCGGTTCTGTCACCGCCGGTCTGGCCCGCTGGGCTGACGTTGTTTTCCGCTAAGCCGCTCGCAAGCTGAAAGGTGTGCGTATTGACATCACCGTTGCTGTGGCTTATTTTCAGGAGTGAGGGTTAGGGAAGGTTTCCCCTCCCCCTGGTGTCTTAGTAAGCCGGTAAGCTAATGACTAAGAGTATCACCAGTATGATGACGTACTTCATCATAACCCTTTCCTTATTTTGGCCCCTTCCTCGGGAGGGGGCTTTCCCGTTCCAGCGTCCCGCTGAAATCTCTGGCTTACCTCCTTTTGCCTTGACCGCACTCTAACGCACAATGACGCATTCGCTATTTTCGCCGCAAATTGTTGCGTAACGCCTCGCAAAGCCGCGTCAGCATTCAGACGAATCCCGACAGTGTTTCATAATTCCTCCATTTTTCTCCCTTGTTCGCTGGCTAAACTAGTATCATTCCGCGAATCGTTTCAGGATGAGAAACTCATAACAATGAAAGGCAGTAATAAATCCCGCTGGGTGATAGCAATCGTGATCGTCGTGGCCGCCATCTGGTTCTGGCAAAGCCGCAGCGCTTCCCAGGAAACCGCACCGGGCGCTACCAAACCAGCGCAGCACACGCCTGGGTCGGCACGCCGTGGAATGCGCTCCGGACCGTTGGCTCCCGTGCAGGCTGCCACCGCCACCGAGGAAGCCGTTCCACGTTACCTGACAGGGCTGGGTACCATTACTGCCGCCAATACCGCCACGGTACGTAGCCGGGTGGACGGTCAGCTCATTGCCTTACACTTTGAGGAAGGACAACAGGTAAAAGCCGGCGACCTGCTGGCAGAGATAGATCCCAGCCAGTTCAAAGTCGCTCTGGCTCAGGCGCAGGGACAACTGGCAAAAGATAAAGCCACGCTGGCGAATGCCCGTCGCGATCTTGCCCGCTATCAACAGTTGGTTAAAACCAATCTGGTCTCCCGCCAGGAGCTGGATGCCCAGCAGGCGCTGGTCAATGAGACGTTAGGCACAATCAAAGCGGATGAAGCCAGTGTCGCCAGCGCTCAGTTGCAGCTCGACTGGAGCCGGATAACCGCACCTGTCGATGGTCGTGTCGGCCTGAAGCAGGTCGATGTCGGTAACCAAATTTCCAGCGGCGATACCACCGGGATCGTCGTCATTACGCAAACTCATCCCATCGACCTGATATTTACTTTGCCTGAAAACGACATTGCTACCGTGTTGCAGGCACAAAAATCGGGGAGCCAGCTGAAGGTCGAAGCCTGGGACCGAACCAATTCGCAAAAACTGAGTGAAGGCGTCCTGCTCAGTCTCGACAATCAGATTGATGCCACTACAGGAACCATCAAAGTTAAAGCCCGTTTTAACAATCAGGATGATGCGTTATTCCCTAACCAGTTCGTCAACGCCCGCATGCTGGTCGACACGCAGCAAAATGCCGTTGTGATCCCAACAGCTGCCCTGCAGATGGGCAACGAAGGGCACTTTGTCTGGGTACTGAACAGCGACAACAAAGTGAGCAAGCATCTGGTTAAACCGGGTATTCAGGACAGCCAAAAAGTGGTGATCGCCGCTGGGTTGTCCGCAGGCGATCGGGTCGTGACTGACGGTATTGACCGTCTGACGGAAGGCGCAAAAGTCGAAGTCGTTGAGGCGCACGACGCCTCTGTTTCTGATGAGAAAACAGCGCCACGTGGATACGGCAAAAAAGGAGCCAACTCCTGATGCAGCTGTTACCTCCGGACAACACAGGCGGACCATCGCGCCTGTTCATTCTGCGCCCCGTCGCCACTACGCTGCTGATGGTCGCGATTTTGCTTGCCGGTATTATCGGTTATCGCTTCCTGCCAATCGCCGCCTTACCTGAAGTGGATTACCCCACGATTCAGGTCGTTACGCTCTACCCCGGCGCCAGCCCGGATGTCATGACCTCGGCGGTAACCGCGCCGCTTGAACGTCAGTTTGGCCAGATGTCTGGCTTAAAACAGATGTCATCACAAAGCTCCGGTGGCGCATCGGTCGTTACGTTACAGTTTCAACTGACGCTCCCGCTGGATGTTGCCGAGCAAGAAGTTCAGGCCGCGATTAACGCCGCCACCAATTTATTACCTAGCGATCTACCTAACCCTCCGGTCTACAGCAAGGTAAACCCGGCAGATCCGCCGATCATGACGCTGGCGGTCACTTCCAGCGCCATGCCGATGACGCAGGTGGAAGATATGGTCGAAACCCGCGTCGCGCAGAAAATCTCTCAGGTATCCGGCGTGGGTCTGGTAACACTTTCCGGTGGGCAACGTCCGGCGGTCCGCGTGAAACTTAACGCTCAGGCCATTGCCGCACTCGGTCTGACCAGCGAAACCATCCGTACGGCCATTACCGGTGCCAACGTCAATTCAGCAAAAGGGAGTCTTGATGGCCCAACGCGCGCCGTTACCCTTTCAGCTAACGACCAGATGCAGTCCGCAGATGAATATCGTCAGCTCATTATTGCCTATAAAAACGGTGCACCGGTTCGCCTGGGCGATGTCGCTACCGTCGAACAAGGAGCAGAAAACAGCTGGCTGGGTGCATGGGCAAATAAGCAACAAGCTATAGTGATGAATGTGCAGCGCCAGCCTGGGGCGAACATCATCGCCACGGCAGACAGTATCCGCCAGATGCTGCCACAGCTCACCGAAAGCCTACCCAAATCGGTTAAAGTCAGCGTACTTTCCGATCGCACCACCAATATTCGTGCCTCTGTTGCAGACACCCAGTTCGAGTTGATGCTGGCGATAGCGCTGGTGGTGATGATTATCTACCTGTTTCTGCGCAATGTTCCGGCGACGATTATTCCTGCAGTTGCCGTACCGTTGTCGTTAATCGGCACCTTCGCGGTGATGGTATTTCTTGATTTCTCCATCAACAACCTGACCTTAATGGCGCTAACCATCGCGACAGGCTTTGTTGTGGATGACGCTATCGTGGTTATCGAGAATATTTCACGCTATATCGAAAAAGGCGAAAAACCGCTGACTGCTGCCCTGAAGGGCGCAGGCGAGATTGGTTTTACCATCATCTCTCTGACGTTTTCATTGATTGCGGTATTGATCCCACTGCTATTCATGGGCGATATCGTCGGGCGCTTGTTCCGTGAATTCGCCGTTACGCTGGCGGTGGCGATTCTGATTTCTGCCGTTGTCTCGCTCACTCTTACGCCGATGATGTGCGCGCGTATGCTGAATCAGGCCTCATTGCGTAAGCAAAATCGCTTCTCCCGCGCCTCAGAGCGAATGTTTGATCGCGTCATCGCCGGGTACGGTCATTGGCTGGCAAAAGTACTTAACCACCCGTGGCTGACGCTGAGCGTAGCGCTCGGCACGCTGGCATTGAGCGTCATGCTATGGGTTTTCATCCCCAAAGGTTTCTTCCCAATCCAGGACAACGGCATTATCCAGGGTACGCTACAGGCACCGCAGTCCAGCTCATTCGCCAGCATGGCCGAGCGCCAGCGTCAGGTTTCAGATGTCATCCTTAAAGATCCGGCGGTAGAGAGCCTGACCGCTTTTGTCGGTGTGGATGGTACTAATCCGGCATTGAACAGTGCGCGTTTGCAAATCAACCTTAAACCACTGGATGAACGTGACGATCGGGTGCAGAAAGTGATTGCGCGCTTACAGGACGCGGTTGACAGGGTTCCCGGAGTTGACCTTTATCTTCAGCCTACTCAGGATCTGACGATTGATACTCAGGTGAGCCGGACGCAATATCAATTCACGCTGCAAGCGACATCCCTTGATGCCCTCAGCACCTGGGTGCCACAGCTGATAGCAAAACTAAATCAGCTACCGCAACTGTCCGACGTCAGCAGCGACTGGCAGGACAAAGGGCTGGTAGCGTATGTGAACGTCAATCGCGACAGTGCAAGCCGTTTGGGCATCAGCATGTCAGATGTCGACAACGCCCTGTACAACGCCTTCGGCCAGCGTTTGATTTCGACTATTTACACCCAGGCAAATCAGTATCGCGTGGTGTTAGAACATAACACCAACAATACGCCGGGGCTTGCGGCACTGGATACAATACGTCTGACCAGTAGCGACGGTGGCATAGTACCGCTCAGCGCGATCGCCAGTATTGAACAGCGTTTTGCCCCGCTGTCGATTAACCACCTCGATCAGTTCCCGGTCACCACCATCTCGTTCAACGTGCCAGACGAACATTCGCTGGGTGATGCGGTACAGGCGATTCTGGACGCCGAAAAAACGCTTAACCTGCCCGCAAATATTACGACCCAGTTCCAGGGTAGCACGCTCGCCTTCCAGGCCGCGCTGGGAAATACCATCTGGTTGATTGTGGCTGCGGTTGTCGCGATGTATATCGTCCTCGGCGTGCTGTATGAGAGCTTTATTCACCCAATTACTATTCTCTCCACGCTGCCGACGGCGGGCGTCGGGGCACTGCTGGCGTTAATGATTGCCGGCAGCGAACTGGACGTCATCGCGATTATTGGCATTATTTTGCTCATCGGTATCGTCAAGAAAAACGCCATCATGATGATCGACTTTGCCCTTGCCGCGGAGCGCGAACAAGGCATGGCGCCGCGCGATGCTATTTTCCAGGCCTGTCTGCTGCGTTTCCGCCCAATTCTGATGACTACGCTGGCGGCACTGCTCGGCGCGTTGCCGCTGATGTTAAGTACCGGTGTGGGCGCAGAGTTACGCCGTCCGTTAGGCATTGGCATGGTCGGTGGACTGCTTGTGAGTCAGGTATTAACCCTGTTTACCACTCCGGTAATTTATCTGCTGTTTGACCGTCTGTCGCTGTATGTGAAAAGCCGTTTCCCGCGTCAGGAAGAGGAAGCGTAAATGAAATTTTTCGCGCTTTTCATTCATCGGCCGGTGGCGACCATTCTCATTTCGGTGGCTATCACCCTATGCGGTATTCTGGGCTTTCGTCTGCTGCCGGTCGCTCCGCTGCCGCAGGTGGATTTTCCGGTGATTATGGTCAGCGCATCATTACCCGGTGCCTCCCCTGAAACGATGGCGTCTTCGGTCGCAACTCCGCTGGAGCGCTCGCTGGGCCGCATCGCGGGCGTAAACGAAATGACTTCGAGTAGTTCGCTTGGCAGTACGCGTATTATTCTCGAATTCAAATTCGACCGTGACATCAATGGCGCGGCGCGGGACGTTCAGGCCGCGATTAACGCCGCGCAAAGCCTGCTGCCCAGCGGGATGCCGAGCCGACCAACGTATCGCAAAGCTAACCCTTCCGATGCGCCAATCATGATCCTGACGCTAACGTCGGACACTTACTCGCAGGGTGAACTGTACGATTTCGCATCAACACAACTGGCGCAGACCATCGCGCAAATCGACGGTGTGGGCGACGTGGACGTTGGAGGCAGTTCTCTGCCTGCCGTGCGGGTAGGACTCAACCCGCAGGCGCTGTTTAACCAGGGCGTGTCACTGGACGACGTGCGTAGCGCGATCGACAATGCCAACGTGCGTAAGCCGCAGGGCGCTATCGAGAATGATACCCATCGCTGGCAGGTACAAACTAACGATGAGCTGAAAACCGCCGCCGAATATCAACCGATTATCATCCACTATAACAACGGCGCAGCGGTGCGACTGGGTGATGTTGCGTCTATAACCGACTCTGTACAGGACGTTCGTAACGCGGGGATGACCAACGCCAAACCGGCCATTCTGCTGATGATCCGCAAGCTGCCGGAAGCCAATATTATTCAGACGGTAGATAGCATTCGCGCCAAATTACCGGAGCTACAAACGCTGGTCCCGGCCGCCATCGATCTGCAAATCGCCCAGGACCGTTCACCGACCATTCGCGCTTCATTAGAGGAAGTTGAACAGACGCTGATTATCTCCGTGGCGCTGGTTATCCTGGTGGTCTTTGTTTTCCTGCGATCCGGGCGTGCGACTCTGATCCCCGCGGTAGCGGTTCCGGTCTCGCTGATCGGTACCTTTGCCGCCATGTATCTGTGCGGATTCAGCCTGAACAACCTGTCGTTGATGGCGTTAACCATTGCCACGGGATTTGTCGTAGATGACGCCATCGTGGTGCTGGAAAATATTGCCCGCCACCTGGAAGCGGGAATGAAGCCACTCCAGGCGGCGTTACAGGGTACGCGCGAAGTGGGATTCACCGTGCTTTCCATGAGCCTGTCGCTGGTGGCGGTATTCCTGCCGCTGCTGTTAATGGGCGGATTGCCTGGACGCCTGCTGCGCGAATTTGCCGTCACGCTGTCGGTTGCCATCGGTATCTCGCTGCTGGTGTCGCTGACATTAACGCCAATGATGTGCGGCTGGATGCTTAAATCCAGCGCCCCGCGTGAACAGTCGCGTAAACGGGGATTTGGTCGCGTGCTGGTAGCGCTGCAGCAAAGCTACGGCACTTCACTTAAATGGGTACTGCGCCACACGCGACTGGTGGGCGTGGTATTACTCGGCACCATTGCGCTGAATATCTGGCTTTATATTTCCATCCCCAAAACCTTCTTCCCGGAGCAGGATACGGGCGTATTGATGGGAGGGATCCAGGCTGACCAGAGCATCTCTTTCCAGGCGATGCGCGGTAAACTACAGGATTTTATGAAGATCATCCGCGACGATCCGGCGGTGAACAATGTCACCGGCTTTACCGGTGGGTCACGGGTTAACAGCGGGATGATGTTTATTACCCTCAAGCCACGCGATGAGCGCCGTGAAACCGCTCAGCAGGTGATCGACCGCCTGCGCGTTGCGCTTTCAAAAGAACCAGGTGCGAATCTGTTTCTGATGGCGGTGCAGGACATCCGCGTTGGCGGACGCCAGGCCAACGCCAGCTATCAATACACATTGCTGTCCGACGATCTGGCGGCGCTGCGTGAGTGGGAACCGAAGATCCGTAAGGCGCTTGCCGCCCTGCCCCAACTGGCGGACGTCAACTCCGATCAGCAGGACAATGGCGCGGAGATGAATCTGATTTACGATCGCGACACCATGTCTCGTCTTGGGATCGACGTGGCAGCCGCCAATAGCCTGCTGAATAACGCCTTTGGTCAGCGACAAATTTCAACCATCTATCAGCCGATGAACCAGTACAAAGTGGTGATGGAGGTCGACCGACGTTACACCCAGGACATCAGCGCACTGGACAAAATGTTCGTCATCAACAATGACGGTAAAGCGATCCCGTTATCGTACTTTGCCAAATGGCAGCCAGCGAATGCCCCTCTGTCAGTAAACCATCAGGGATTATCTGCCGCCTCAACCGTGTCGTTTAACCTGCCGACAGGTTCTTCACTGTCAGAAGCGACAGAGGCCATCAACAGAACCATGACCCAGCTCGGCGTCCCCTCCACGGTTCGTGGCAGCTTTGCCGGTACCGCCCAGGTATTTCAGGACACGATGAACTCGCAGGTGATCCTGATTATCGCCGCCATCGCCACCGTCTATATCGTGCTGGGTATGCTGTATGAAAGCTATGTACATCCGCTGACCATTCTCTCCACGCTACCTTCGGCAGGGGTCGGGGCTTTGCTGGCGCTGGAGCTGTTCAATGCCCCGTTCAGCCTAATCGCCCTGATAGGGATCATGCTATTAATTGGAATTGTGAAGAAAAACGCCATCATGATGGTCGATTTTGCGCTGGAAGCGCAGAGAAACGGTAGGCTGCAGCCGGAAGAAGCTATTTTCCAGGCCTGCCTGTTGCGCTTTCGCCCAATAATGATGACCACGCTGGCGGCGTTGTTTGGTGCACTGCCGTTGGTGTTATCCGCAGGGGATGGCTCCGAGCTGCGCCAGCCGTTGGGGATAACCATTGTCGGTGGACTGGTCGTGAGCCAGCTCCTGACGCTGTACACCACGCCTGTGGTCTATCTCTTTTTCGACCGTCTGCGTCTGCGTTTTTCGCGTAAAAACAGCAAACCGGTAGCAGAGTTATGACAGAACTTCCCGACAGCACCCGCTGGCAACTTTGGATTGTGGCATTTGGCTTTTTTATGCAGTCGCTGGATACCACCATCGTTAATACCGCGCTTCCCTCGATGGCGGCAAGCCTCAGGGAAAGCCCGTTACACATGCATATGGTCATAGTGTCATATGTTTTAACCGTTGCCGTGATGCTGCCCGCCAGCGGATGGCTGGCGGACAAAGTTGGCGTGCGTAATATCTTCTTCACCGCCATCATCCTGTTTACGCTTGGTTCGCTGTTTTGCGCCTGGTCCAGCACGCTCAACGAGCTGGTGATGGCGCGCGTCTTACAAGGCGTTGGCGGTGCGATGATGGTGCCAGTCGGCAGGCTGACGGTGATGAAAATCGTCCCGCGTGAGCAATATATGGCGGCGATGACGTTTGTCACTTTACCCGGTCAAATCGGCCCGCTGCTGGGCCCAGCGTTAGGCGGAATTCTGGTTGAATACGCCTCCTGGCACTGGATCTTTTTGATTAACATTCCGGTAGGCATTGTCGGCGCGATAGCGACGTTAATGCTGATGCCCAACTACACCATGCAAACCCGGCGCTTCGACCTCTCCGGATTCGCGATGCTGGCGGTCGGTATGGCGGTTCTGACGCTGGCGCTCGATGGCAGCAAAGGAACCGGCCTCTCCAGTATCACGCTGGCGGCGTTGGTTATCTGCGGGGTGCTGGCTATTGCGCTGTATCTGAAACACGCCCATCGAAATCCCCGCGCGCTGTTTAGCCTGAATCTGTTTCGCACATCGACCTTCTCGCTAGGTCTGTTCGGCAGTTTTGCCGGTCGCATCGGCAGCGGTATGCTGCCGTTTATGACGCCGGTGTTTTTACAGATTGGCCTCGGTTTTTCACCGTTTCATGCCGGACTGATGATGATCCCGATGGTGCTGGGCAGTATGGGCATGAAGCGCATTGTGGTGCAGGTCGTTAACCGCTTTGGTTACCGTCGCGTACTGATTACCACCACGCTTGGCCTGTCGCTGGTCAGTCTGTTGCTAATGACCACGGCACTGCTGGGCTGGTATTACGCCCTGCCCTTCGTGCTGTTTTTACAGGGAATGGTCAACTCAACGCGCTTTTCATCCATGAATACCCTGACGTTAAAAGATCTGCCTGACGATCTCGCCAGCAGCGGCAACAGCTTGCTGTCGATGATCATGCAGCTGTCGATGAGTATCGGGGTGACCATCGCGGGTCTGCTGTTAGGCATGTTTGGCCAGCAACATATCGCCATCGACAGCGGTAGTACGCATAGCGTCTTTATGTATACCTGGCTGTGCATTGCATTCATTATTGCGCTGCCCGCCATTATTTTTGCCCGCGTGCCGAACGACACGCAAACCAATGCGGTGATTTCACGACGCAAAAGGAGCACCTGATGAAGTTCTGGCGGCCCGGTATCACCGGCAAACTGTTTCTGGCGATTTTCGCCACCTGCATTGTGTTGCTGATCAGCATGCACTGGGCCGTACGCATAAGCTTCGAACGCGGTTTTATCGACTATATTAAGCACGGTAACGAACAGCGGCTGCAAATGCTCAGCGACGCGTTAAGCGAGCAGTACGCGCAGCACGGCAACTGGCGATTCTTACGCAATAACGATCGTTTTGTTTTCCAGATCCTGCGCTCTTTTGAACACGACAACGACGATGATAAACCGGGTCCAGGCATGCCGCCACACGGCTGGCGTACACAGTTTTGGGTTGTCGATCAAAATGCCCACGTACTGGTCGGTCCGCGGGCTCCTGTCCCCCGCGACGGTATGCGCCATCCCATCCGCGTCAACGGTAGCGAAGTGGGTGCTGTGATTGCCTCTCCGGTGGAGCGTTTAACGCGTAATACCGATATCAATTTCGACATGCAGCAAAGACGTTCCAGCTGGCTTATCGTCGCGCTCTCCACGATCCTGGCTGCGCTGGCAACGTTTACGCTGGCGCGCAGCCTGCTGGCCCCGGTTAAACGGTTGGTGGAAGGCACGCACAAACTGGCGGCGGGCGATTTCACCACTCGCGTTACGCCAACCAGTACGGATGAGCTAGGCAAGCTGGCGCAGGACTTCAACCAGCTCGCCAGTACGTTGGAAAAAAACCAGCAGATGCGTCGTGACTTTATGGCCGACATTTCTCACGAACTGCGCACGCCGTTGGCGGTGTTGCGCGGTGAACTGGAGGCCATTCAGGATGGTGTCCGCCAGTTCACGCCCGACTCCGTTGCCTCTTTGCAGGCTGAAGTGGGTACGCTCACCAAACTGGTTGACGACCTTCATCAGCTCTCCATGTCAGATGAAGGTGCGCTGGCCTATCAGAAATCATCGCTGGATCTTATCCCGCTGCTTGAGGTGGCAAGCGGCGCATTTCGTGAACGCTTTGCCAGTCGTGGACTAACGCTTCAACTCTCGCTCCCGGACAGCATGACGGTATTTGGCGACAGGGATCGTCTGATGCAGTTGTTCAACAATCTGCTGGAAAACAGTCTGCGTTATACCGACAGCGGTGGCGGGCTGCACATCAGCGCCGAACAACGCGAACGTATGGTGTTATTAACCTTCGCAGATTCCGCTCCCGGCGTAAGTGACGAGCAGTTACAGAAGCTGTTTGAACGATTTTATCGCACCGAAGGCTCGCGTAACCGCGCCAGCGGAGGTTCCGGACTGGGGCTGGCGATTTGCGTCAATATCGTACAAGCGCATAATGGTCTGATCCGCGCCGCCCATTCGCCTTTTGGTGGGGTTAGCATTACAGTAGAGTTACCGCTGGAACGCGATTTACAGAGAGATGTATGACTGAGTTACCCATTGATGAAAACACGCCGCGTATTCTGATCGTGGAAGACGAACCCAAGCTGGGGCAACTGCTCATCGACTACCTGCGGGCAGCGAGCTACGCTCCTACGCTCATCAGTCACGGCGACCTGGTTCTGCCTTACGTGCGCCAAACACCGCCCGATCTGATCTTGTTGGATCTGATGCTGCCCGGTACCGATGGTCTGACCCTGTGTCGGGAAATCCGCCGCTTCTCAGAAGTCCCCATCATGATGGTAACCGCTAAAATCGAAGAGATTGATCGCCTGCTGGGGCTGGAGATCGGTGCAGATGATTATATTTGTAAACCGTACAGCCCGCGCGAAGTCGTCGCGCGTGTTAAAACGATCCTGCGCCGATGCAAACCGCAGCGCGAACTACAACAAATGGATGCAGAAAGCCCGCTTATCGTCGATGAAGGCCGTTTTCAGGCCTCCTGGCGTGGGAAGATGCTCGATTTAACACCCGCTGAATTCCGCTTACTTAAAACGTTGTCACATGAGCCGGGAAAAGTATTCTCCCGAGAACAATTGCTTAACCATCTCTATGACGATTATCGCGTCGTTACCGACCGCACCATCGACAGCCATATTAAGAACCTGCGACGCAAGCTGGAGTCGCTGGATGCTGAGCAGTCGTTTATCCGCGCGGTCTATGGCGTGGGGTATCGCTGGGAAGCCGACGCCTGCCGAATTGCTTAAACACTCCTGCCCTTCAGGGCCCGCTGCTTCATGGGGCCCTGGTGACTAGCAACTCTCCAAATATCGCTCATACTCTTTCTGACAACACTGTCGTCAATAACTGTTTGATCTAAAACTTTTAATCAAGGAGTTCATATGGCTGGTTGGTTTGAATTAAGTAAGAGTAGCGATGATCAGTACCGCTTTGTTCTTAAAGCTGGGAACGGGGAAATAATCCTTACCAGTGAGCTTTACACTACCAAAAGCGCTGCGGAAAAAGGGATCGCATCTGTCCAGGCTAACAGCCCTCTGGATGAGCGTTATGAGAAAAAAACAGCGGCTAATGGAAAATTACATTTCAACCTGAAAGCTGCAAACCACCAGATTATTGGTAGCGGTCAACTGTATGCAAATGAACAGTCACGCGAGACCGGTATTACTTCGGTTAAGACCAATGGTGTCAGTCAGACGATAAAAGATAAGACCTGATAATTACTCGCTCAGCCGGGTAACGCAACGCTGTCGCCCGGCGTTTTTCTTTACCTGCCTTCCCTGCAGCGCTACAATGCCCGCCCTTAATATGGGGGCACTCCCCTAACCGCCTCATTGAGTGGGGCGAGTCTGACCTGTCATCAGAACGAGAAAATTATGTTTAAACCGGAACTCCTTTCCCCGGCGGGAACGCTGAAAAACATGCGTTACGCTTTCGCCTATGGCGCAGACGCTGTGTATGCGGGCCAACCGCGTTACTCACTGCGCGTACGCAACAACGAATTCAACCACGAAAACCTGCAGCTCGGTATTAATGAAGCCCATGAATTGGGTAAAAAATTCTATGTGGTGGTTAACATTGCCCCACATAATGCCAAGCTGAAGACCTTCATTCGTGATCTGAAACCGGTGGTGGAAATGGGGCCGGATGCACTGATCATGTCAGACCCTGGTCTGATTATGCTGGTGCGCGAAAACTTCCCTGACATGGACATTCACCTTTCGGTACAGGCTAACGCCGTAAACTGGGCGACGGTGAAATTCTGGAAGCAGATGGGGCTAACCCGCGTGATCCTCTCCCGTGAGCTGTCGCTGGAAGAAATTGAAGAGATCCGCACCCAGGTGCCGGATATGGAGCTTGAGATCTTCGTTCACGGCGCGCTGTGCATGGCCTACTCCGGCCGTTGCCTGCTCTCTGGCTACATCAACAAGCGTGACCCAAACCAGGGTACCTGTACCAATGCCTGCCGCTGGGAATACAACGTGCAGGAAGGGAAAGAAGATGTAGTGGGCAATATCGTGCATAAGTACGAGCCTATCCCGGTACAAAACGTCGAACCCACGCTGGGTATTGGCGCACCAACAGACAAAGTCTTTATGATTGAGGAAGCCCAGCGCCCGGGTGAGTACATGACCGCATTCGAAGACGAACACGGCACTTACATCATGAACTCGAAGGATTTGCGTGCCATTGCCCACGTTGAGCGCCTGACGCAGATGGGCGTGCATTCCCTGAAGATCGAAGGCCGCACCAAGTCGTACTATTACTGTGCACGTACCGCGCAGGTCTATCGTAAAGCCATTGATGATGCCGCAGCCGGTAAACCGTTCGACCCGCAACTGCTGGAAACGCTGGAAGGCCTGGCGCATCGTGGTTACACCGAAGGGTTCCTGCGCCGCCATACACATGACGACTATCAAAACTACGAATACGGCTTCTCTGTTTCCGAGCGTCAGCAGTTTGTCGGCGAATTCACCGGCGAACGTAAAGGTGAACTGGCGGCCGTGCTGGTAAAAAACAAATTCACCGTCGGCGACAGCCTGGAGCTGATGACCCCACAGGGCAACATCAACTTTACTCTCGAGCAGATGGAAAACGCGAAAGGCGAAGCCATGCCAGTTGCGCCGGGCGATGGTTACACCGTGTGGATGCCTGTACCAGAGGATATCGATCTGAATTATGCATTGTTGATGCGTAATTTTGCCAGCGAGTCCACACGAAACCCACATGCTAAGTAGTTAATTACGGTTATTTTTCAGCGTTCGGAAGATTCTTAGAAATCGATCACATACCGTTTCGTTCATTAAGGGTATTATCCCCTCCGCTGAAAAACATAACCCATAAATGCTAGCTGTACCAGGAACCACCTCCTTAGCCTGCGTAATCTCCCTTACGCAGGCTTATTTTTTGCCTGCCATTTAAACTCTCCGAATCTCCCCAATTCAAATCTTTACTTTCAGGCGAAAAAAAACCGGGCATTACGCCCGGCTCAATTAGGTGATTAAAGATTAATGTGCTGCTTCTGGCTTGTGCTTTTGTGCACTCTGGAAACCATAGGTCAGCTCATTTTTCTCTTTATCCAGCGCAACGGTCACCTGACCGCCATCCACAAGCGAACCGAACAGCAGTTCGTTAGCCAATGGTTTTTTCAGGTTATCCTGGACAACACGCGTCATTGGACGTGCGCCCATTGCGCGGTCATAGCCTTTCTCTGCCAGCCAGTCACGTGCTTCCTGACTCACTTCAAGAGAGACACCTTTCTGATCCAGCTGAACCTGAAGCTCGACGATAAACTTATCAACAACCTGATGAATCACCTCGGTAGAGAGATGATCGAACCAGATAATGTTGTCGAGACGGTTACGGAATTCCGGCGTAAACACTTTTTTGATTTCGCCCATCGCATCAGTACTGTTGTCCTGATGAATCAACCCAATCGATTTACGCTCAGTTTCACGTACACCAGCGTTGGTGGTCATGACCAGCACCACGTTGCGGAAATCCGCTTTACGCCCGTTATTGTCGGTCAGCGTGCCGTTATCCATCACCTGCAGCAACAGGTTAAAGACATCCGGGTGCGCTTTTTCGATTTCATCCAGCAGCAGTACCGCATGCGGATGCTTAATAACAGCATCAGTCAGCAAACCGCCCTGGTCAAAACCGACATATCCTGGAGGCGCACCAATCAGACGGCTGACCGTGTGGCGTTCCATATACTCGGACATATCAAAACGCAGCAGTTCAATGCCGAGGGCTTTGGAGAGCTGCACCGTGACTTCGGTCTTACCGACACCAGTTGGTCCGGCAAACAGGAACGAACCGACCGGCTTATGCTCATGTCCCAGACCGGCACGGCTCATTTTGATCGCTTCAGTCAGCGCCTCAATGGCTTTATCCTGTCCGAATACCAGCATTTTCAAACGGTTGCCCAAGTTTTTCAGCGTGTCGCGATCGCTCTGCGATACGCTCTTCTCCGGGATCCGCGCAATGCGGGCCACTACGGACTCAATATCCGCCACGTTGACGGTTTTCTTGCGCTTGCTGACCGGCATCAGACGCGCACGTGCGCCCGCCTCATCAATCACGTCAATCGCTTTATCCGGCAGATGACGATCGTTAATGTATTTCACCGCCAGTTCGACCGCTGCACGCACCGCTTTGGCGGTATAGCGGACGTCATGGTGCGCTTCGTATTTCGGCTTCAGACCATTGATTATCTGCACGGTCTCTTCTACCGATGGCTCAGTGACATCGATTTTCTGGAAACGGCGCGCTAACGCACGGTCCTTTTCAAAGATATTGCTGAATTCCTGATAGGTTGTGGAGCCTATAACACGGATCTTACCGCTGGAGAGCAGCGGCTTGATCAGGTTAGCCGCATCCACCTGGCCGCCCGATGCCGCACCCGCACCGATAATGGTGTGGATCTCATCGATAAACAGAATGCTGTTAGTATCCTGTTCCAGCTGCTTCAGCAGCGCCTTAAAGCGTTTCTCAAAATCACCGCGATATTTAGTGCCTGCCAGCAGCGAGCCGATATCCAGGGAGTAAAGGGTGCAATCAGCCATGATTTCAGGCACATCACCCTGGACGATACGCCAGGCGAGGCCTTCGGCAATGGCGGTTTTACCGACACCAGACTCTCCCACCAGCAGCGGGTTGTTTTTTCTGCGACGGCACAGTACCTGAATGGCGCGCTCCAGCTCTTTGTCCCGGCCAATGAGCGGATCAATTCCGCCCACTCGGGCAAGCTGGTTAAGGTTAGTCGTGAAGTTCTCCATACGGTCCTCCCCGCCAGCTTGCTCTTCGTTATTTGGCTGATTCCCAGAGTCAGAAGACTGGCTGGGTTCATCTTTACGCGTGCCATGAGAGATAAAATTCACCACATCAAGACGACTTACTTCATGCTTACGCAGCAGATAAGCCGCCTGAGATTCCTGCTCGCTGAAGATAGCAACCAGCACATTTGCGCCGGTAACTTCATTGCGTCCGGAGGACTGAACATGAAAGACCGCACGTTGCAGTACACGTTGAAAACTCAACGTCGGCTGCGTGTCGCGCTCTTCCTCACTGGCAGGCAATACAGGTGTGGTCTGTTCAATGAAGGCTTCGAGTTCCTGACGGAGCGCCACCAGATCCACAGAACACGCTTCCAGCGCTTCGCGGGCCGACGGGTTACTGAGCAACGCCAGTAACAAGTGCTCGACGGTCATAAACTCATGTCGGTGCTCGCGCGCTCTGGCGAAAGCCATGTTTAAACTGAGTTCCAGTTCTTGATTGAGCATAGGCACCTCCCCCAATGTTTATGCCTGCATTCAGGCTTTTTCCAGCGTACACAGCAACGGATGCTCGTTCTCCCTCGCATATTTGTTCACCATCGCTACTTTGGTTTCAGCCACTTCGGCAGTAAACACGCCGCAAATCGCTTTGCCTTGATAGTGAACTGCAAGCATCAGTTGCGTTGCACGTTCTACATCATAAGAAAAGAATTTTTGTAACACGTCAATAACAAACTCCATCGGAGTGTAATCATCATTGACTAATATCACTTTATACATAGATGGCGGTTTTAGCGCATCGCGCAATTTGTCTTCCGCCAGCAGATCGAAATCCAGCCAGTCGTTCGTCTTACCCATTGTCAGTCGTCATCTTCAGTTACGGTTTCCGGCAGAAAATCTTGCCGCTGACAAGCAGCCTATGCGCACAATCAATCTACCTCAAGTATTAGATAACTATCATCTATTAGTGCCATCCGCGACATCTGTCACATAACCGACAATAGCGTTAACTGCTTCAAATTTTGATGCATTTTTACCCTATTCTGTCTGCCTGGCGCTTGACGCCCCGCCTGATTTCTCTAAATTGTAGTTTCGAGAGTTGGCGAGGTTTTGAACAGCCCCCACTCCGCCACCGGTTCATTCCATCTTACTTATATAAGATTTACGAAGGATGTCGAAGTATGGAAACGGGTACTGTTAAGTGGTTCAACAACGCCAAAGGGTTTGGTTTCATTTGCCCCGAAGGCGGCGGCGAAGATATTTTCGCCCATTATTCCACCATTCAGATGGATGGTTACAGAACGCTAAAAGCCGGACAGTCTGTCCAGTTTGATGTCCACCAGGGGCCAAAAGGCAATCATGCCAGTGTCATCGTGCCTGTCATTGAAGCAGAAGCTGTCGCATAGCTCTTCTGTCTCATTGTGTACATCCTGCAGTCAAAATGCCAGCCTTTGCGGCTGGCATTTTTATCTCTGTGGCATTATTCCCGCGCCAGAGCATCTACTGGATCCAGACGTGCCGCATTCCGCGCCGGTAGCCAGCCAAACAACACCCCTGTTGCAGTCGAACACAGGAACGCCGTCAACAGCGCGACGGGTGAGAATCCAATTTCCCAGCCCGGCAGGAATAGCTGAAGTGTAAAGGCGATCAGCATCGACAGGCTAATGCCCAACGCGCCGCCAACCAGACACACTAACACCGCTTCAATTAAGAACTGTTGCAGCACATCACTGGCACGCGCGCCTACCGCCATACGAATGCCAATCTCACGCGTTCGTTCGGTTACCGAAACCAGCATAATATTCATCACGCCAATCCCACCAACCACCAGCGAAATCACCGCCACCAGCGTCAGGAAGAGTTGTAATGTACGTGTGGTCTTTTCAGCGGTTTTCAAGACACCGTCCATATTCCAGGTGAAGAAATCCTTCTTACCGTGGCGCAACGTCAACAGTCGGGTCAGTTGCTGTTCGGCCTGGGCACTGTCAAAACCATCCTTTACTCGCACGGTGATCGAGTTCAGCCACGACTGCCCCATAATTCGTCCGGACATGGTGCTGTAGGGCAGCCAGACCCGCAGGATCTTGCTACTGCCGAACATCGACTGTTTCTCTTCTGCAACGCCAATTACCGTGGCCGGCATATTTCCCACCAGCACGACTTCGCCGACAACTTTCGCTTTATTGGGGAACAACTGGCGCCGGGTATTACTGTCGAGCACCACCACCTGAGCGCGCCCCGCCAGTTGCTCGGCGTTAAAGGTGGTCCCTTCGCTAAATGTCATGCCATAGACGTTGAAATAGTCGCCGCTAACGCCGTTAGCACTGGCAGCAACGTCGATATTGCCATAGCGTAACCGCAGGTTCTTCGACACTGCAGGTGTTACCGAACTGACCCAGGGCTGCTTCTGTAGCGCCGTCAAATCGTCATACTTCAATGCCTGTTGATATTGCGGATCGTCGTCGCCGAAATCTTTGCCAGGATAGATATCAATGGTGTTAGTACCAATAGCGCGAATATCTGCCAGTACCAGTTGTTTAGCCGCATCGCCTACCACCACGATCGACACCACAGAAGCAATACCGATGATGATCCCAAGCATGGTGAGTAGCGTTCGCATCTTATTCGCAGCCATTGCCAGCCAGGCCATGGTAAGCGCTTCACGAAATCCGCTGACAAACTGGCTCCAGCCGGATGCCGTTTTCACCGTTGGCTCCGCGATATCGCGTCCACCAGAGGGTTTCTGTGGCGGCGGATTGCGCACAATCTCGCCGTCACGAATTTCAATGACCCGCTCGGCCTGTGCGGCAACCTGCGGGTCGTGCGTGACGATAATTACCGTGTGTCCGCGATCGCGCAGCTGATGCAAAATCGCCATCACCTCTTCGCCGGAATGGCTATCCAGTGCACCGGTGGGTTCGTCGGCAAGAATAACCTGTCCCCCGTTCATCAGTGCACGTGCGATACTGACCCGCTGCTGCTGACCACCGGAAAGTTGAGAAGGTTGATAATCAACCCTGTCGCCCAGACCCAGCCGCTGGAGTAATTCCTGCGCACGCGCCAGGCGCTGCTTACGCTCGGTGCCAGCGTAGACCGCAGGCACCTCGACATTTTGCGCCGCGGTTAAATGTGACAGCAAATGATAGCGCTGGAAGATAAAGCCGAAATGCTCACGGCGCAGCTGTGCCAGCGCATCGCTATCCAGCGTGGAGACATCCCGTCCGGCAACCCGATACGTACCGCTGGTAGGTTTGTCCAGACAGCCGAGAATGTTCATCAGCGTCGATTTACCCGACCCCGACGCCCCGACAATCGCCACCATTTCCCCGGCCTGAATGCTCAAGGATACGTCCTTCAACACCTCAACCTGGCCTTCACCTGAGGGATAGCTGCGGCGGATATGGCTCAGTTCAAGCAATGCTGTCATTTTGCAGCTCCAGCGTTGCCCTCGCCTGTAATGACTTCATCACCCTCTTCCAGCCCTTTCACGATCTCCACATCGGTGTCATTCCGCGCGCCGATAACCACTTCACGTTCGCGGGTTTCGCCGTTACGCAGTAGCCTGACGTTATAGCGGTTGTTACCAATAGGATCGCCCAGTGCCGACAGCGGGATCGTCAGAACATTTTTGACATCAGTGAGCTGGATATGGACCTGCGCGGTCATATCCAGACGCAGGATCCCTTTCGGATTGGGAACTTCGAAGCGGGCATAGTAGAAAATCGCATCATTCACTTTCTCTGGCGTCGGAAGAACATCTTTCAGCGTGCCTTCGTAGCGTGTCTGCGGATCGCCCAGTACGGTAAACCAGGCTTTTTGCCCAGGTTGCAGGTGAATTACATCAGCCTCAGAAACCTGCGCTTTTACCAGCATGGTGCTCATATCCGCCAGCGTCAGAATATTAGGTGCCTGCTGAGCGGCAATAACGGTTTGCCCTTGTAGGGTAGTAATTTGCGTTACTTCGCCTGCCATTGGCGCGACAATGCGGGTGTAATCAAGGTTGGTTTTTGCCGTATCGAGAGAAGCCTGATTACGTTTAATTTGCGCGTCAATTGCGCCAATTTGCGCCTGTTTGACCGCCATTTCGGTGGCCGCCGTGTCGAGATCCTGCTGTGAAACGGCCTGGGTTTTTGCCAGCTGTTGCTGACGGGAAAGCGTCACCCGCGCCAGTTTCCACTCAGCTTCTGCCTGTAAACGCTGGGCGCGCAATTCCATTAGCGTCGCTTCAACCTCTTTGATTTGGTTTTGCGCCTGTTCAGGATCGATTACGCCGAGCAACTGATCTTTTTTTACTTTATCGCCAATCGCGACCGACAGCGTTTTTAACTGTCCGCTGACCTGCGCCCCGACGTCAACTTTACGCAGCGCATCCAGTTTACCGGTAGCCAGCACGCTTTGCTGCAGATCGCCCGGACGAACAATTAATGTTTGATACTGAGGTAAAGGCGCATTAAGCGTTCGCCAAAGTGCAATTACCGCCACAATAAGGATGATGGCGAACAGAAAATAGCGTTTTTTGATTTTTCCCTTGAGCTTCATAAATGCCCCAATTCCCCCAATACGTCCACCAGAGTGGAGTGCTAAACATCAACGTTAAATAAATCGCCGTTGAAAAGCGCAAGAATAACAGAGTTATTGATGAATGGTTAAGATCCGCTGTGCTGAAATTAGTACCAGGGTATCAATCGGATTTATATTATGAGTCAACTAACTGAAAGCACTTTTCTTTCCACCAAACCCGTCACCAGCTTTGGTCTTTTTTACAGCCTGAGCAGCGGTCATTTACGTCCCGCACATTGCTGGGATAAGCGGAGCTTTCGTCGTAAGTTTATCTGGCGCTCACTCTTGATACCTCGCCTCACCCAGGAATGGATGACAGAACTGTCCCAATGGCCGGATCTTGAAAACCTGCTATCCCACCAACCCCGATTGCCGGTGCGTTTGCATCGTCCTTACCTTGCCGCAAACTTCACCCGTAAAATGCGTTTAGACGCGGTGCGTTTTCATTATAATGTTATCCGCCATGCATTTTTACCCGCAGAATTTAACGCCTTATTAAGCAATGACGGCTTACAACTGGCGCAAATTGAAGGCAAAGATGGCGATATATTTACCGTAACCATGATGATGTTCCCGGTGCTGGATAAAGAGGGAGAGAGCACTATTCAGGTGCAAAATGGCGACGGCGACGTACTGACTAAAATGACGTTTACGTTCTGCGAATATAATGGCAAAAGTACATTATTTATTGGCGGTGTGCAGGGCAATGCGCAACTTCCTCACGAAGCAATCCAAAAAGCGACCAAGTCTTGTCACGGGATATTCCCAAAACGTATTGTAATGGAAGCCATTTGCCGGTTAGCAGAGCGATTGAATATCGATAATGTTATGGCAGTCAGCAATGAACAGCATATCTTTCGCAGCCAACGCTACCACGATAAAAATAAGGTAATTCATTCCGACTACAACGCATTTTGGGAATCGGTTGGCGGCGAGTGCGACAGACACGGGTACTATCATATTCCGCGCACGCTGGCGCGAAAAAGCGAGGCGGATATTGCCAGCAAAAAACGCGCAGAATACCGCCGCCGCTATCAGCTACTGGACAGCATCCATTCGCAGCTGTCGTCGATGTTTCACCACTAATCCGCTCTGCCGCGTGCCAGCCACAGCACGCGGGAAAACATTTTTCGCAGCAGCGTTGGCACTGCGTCAACGCCGCGCCGCCCGGCTTCCATCGCTACCTCAATGGCTAAATCCGGTTTTGACGAACGATGTATCGCCTTGGAGATAATTTTGCGCATATTCATGGGCACGTTCTCCGGGATTTGCGCCACCCGGTGAAAGACGTCAGCAAACCCCTGGCGATACATAAAGTGTTCCATATCCAGCGCGGGGAGCATGGTCAAATGCTCACGCTCTTCCTCTCTGTCGTCATTCAATAAGCTACGTACCGTGGCCGCATACTTTTTCCCGGCTTCATCACCATCGACCAGCACATGCCACTCGATACCCATCCGGCGGGCGAATTTAACCAGCGGCTTAAGGCCGGACTGGGCGAATTCAATAACTTTAATCCCTTCTGCATCAAAGTGATGTCCGCACTGACGGGCCAGTTCGTTAATAACCCAGGTTTCCGTTTCGCCTTCTACCAGCAACCAGCAGCGGGCAAACAACGATGACGCACGATTAAAACGAATATGAAATGCGATTCGCCGACCATCTTCTGCACTGATCCCACCCGGCCCCAGCCGCCAGGCGGCGACGCGGGATGATTCACGAACCAGACGAACAACATGTTCCACGGGCGTAAGGGACAACAGCTCACCGGAATTGGTTGTCGCCACTCGCTGCAGAGGCAGTAAATTCAACAAGTGCCAGGCCACCGACAGCATGATGGGATGTAAACGCGTTTCCGGATCTTCCACCAGCAATAAAGGTCGGGCGTCTTTATCCAGCCTCAGCGTGCCTTTGGCCTGCAACAGGGTCGAAAACAGGCCCAACAGAATAACCCGGTGCGTACGTCCGCCGGGTTTATCAATCATGCGGTTAATAATGTCCAGATAGCGCCAGCTCCGTTGTTCGTTATTGGAGCGACGGCGCATCAGACGGTAGCGGGACTGGCCAGCCCCTTGCTCGGAAAAATAGTGCTCCAACAACTGCACCATGGCCGATAACCCCTGGCGGATCTGTCCGTCGGTCAGGTTTTGCGGTCGGGTAGCCAGCTCACGCGCCAGAAAATCCAGTTGGCGGGCGGTGACTTCGACGTCCGCCGAATCCGGCACGGTACCGTTGCGGATCCGGCGCATAAATCGCGCGTCGCGCAGACGCAGTACCGGCATCAGGCGCACAAGATGCCGCGCCTGATCGTTAATGTCATCGAGAGGTAATGGATGGCCGTCGCCGTCAAGAAAACTGCGCAAGGTCAGAACGCTACCGTCATCCGCACACTCGCCTTCCAGACGATAAAAAATGCGGTGATAGCCATCCTGGCACGGCGTCCAGCTGGCTTCCAGAGGGCGATAGCGACGTACCCGGTGACGCCCCGGCTGGGATTCACGAAACGTCAGGATAATGTGCAGGTGGTGTTCCCGGCCCTGTATGTCGCCCGGCGGGAACCAGAAATCCTCGCGGACAAAATGATACAAGCCTGGCTCCGGCGACAGCAGCAGGGTTAAGGCATCCAGCAGACTGGATTTACCCCACGCGTTCTCCCCAATCAGCACGTTGCTCTGCTCCAGCATCAACGACAGACGGTTAATACCACGAAATCCAACAATCTCAACGCGTTCGAGAATCATATAGCCTCCGGAAATGCTAACTTTTTCCTTCAAGTTATCAGGAGTATAACGGCAAGCGGGGGCTCAGGACACCCGATATCAATCTGGCGTGAATCGCAAAAGCAAAAAAAATAAGAATATTCTTCTTATGTTTTCTCCTGAATATAATTTCAGAACTTAATCATCGTCCTTTCGCTAATTGGACTATGCTTCATTCACCCAAGATTCAAAAAGGAATCGCAACATATTGCCTTAAATCAAATTTTTTCATCAATTTAACTGGCGAAGGGATGATATTTTTTTCTAAAATACCCGCTCTTTCATCATCGTCCCTTTTAGCGATGAATTACCGGGCAAGGAATACGAACCCGGAACTTTTAATTGAGGTGGTTATGTTCAGGAAATTAGCAGCTGAATTCTTCGGTACGTTTTGGCTCGTTTTTGGTGGGTGCGGTAGTGCAGTGCTGGCAGCCGCATTCCCGGAATTGGGAATTGGATTTGCCGGTGTCGCGCTGGCATTCGGCCTGACCGTATTAACCATGGCATTCGCCGTGGGTCATATTTCAGGTGGGCATTTTAACCCGGCGGTAACCTTCGGTTTATGGGCTGGCGGTCGTTTCCCGGCAAAAGATGTTATTGGTTACGTTATTGCTCAGGTTGTAGGCGGTATTGTTGCAGCAGCGGCACTGTATCTTATTGCCAGCGGTAAAGCGGGTTTTGATGCAACGGCCAGTGGTTTTGCATCAAACGGCTTTGGTGAACATTCACCAGGCGGTTATTCCATGCTTTCTGCCGTCGTCATTGAAATTATTCTGACCGCAGGCTTCTTATTAGTGATCCACGGCGCGACCGATAAACATGCTCCGGCAGGTTTTGCACCTATCGCAATTGGTCTGGCGTTAACTTTGATCCACTTGATCAGTATTCCAGTCACCAACACCTCCGTAAACCCGGCACGTAGTACCGCAGTAGCCATTTTCCAGGGCGGCTGGGCATTGCAACAATTGTGGTTCTTCTGGGTTATGCCGATTATCGGTGGGGTACTCGGCGGCCTTATTTACCGCACTCTGCTGGAAAAACGCGATTAATCGCTAACAAAAAAGGCCTGGCGCAAGTCAGGTCTTTTTTATCCTCTCTATATTTCCTTTTATTTGCAACTTTACTCCCCTCTTTGCTTTGAGTAGTGTGTGCTAGCGCATTTCGTCTTACTTCTCAGCAAGGATCTGGTTTTCATGTTTTCAGGGCTGTTAATCATTCTGGTTCCCCTTATTGTGGGCTACCTTATTCCGCTCCGGCACAGGACTGCATTACAACTTATCAATCGCCTGTTGAGCTGGATCGTCTACCTTATTCTCTTTTTTATGGGTATTAGCCTGGCGTTTCTGGATAATCTCGCCAGCAACCTGTTAGCTATTCTTCATTATTCTGCGGTCAGCGTGACGGTCATTATACTGTGTAATATTGCGGCGCTGTTCTGGCTGGAGCGTTCGCTGCCCTGGAGACACAACCACAAGCAAGAAAAACTCCCCTCGCGAATTGCAATGGCGCTTGAGTCGCTCCAGCTTTGCGGCGTCGTCGTCATCGGTTTCCTGCTCGGCCTCACTGGGCTTCCCATTCTGCAGCATGCCACCGAAGCCAGCGAATATACGTTAATCTTTTTACTGTTCCTGGTGGGGATCCAACTGCGCAACAGCGGTATGACCTTAAAGCAAATTGTGCTGAACCGTCGGGGGATGATCGTAGCCATCGTCGTCGTCGCCAGTTCGATGCTGGCGGGGGTTATCAATGCATTGATCCTCGGTCTGCCGCTGAAAACCGCGCTGGCGATGGCATCAGGTTTTGGCTGGTATTCCCTGTCCGGTATTCTGTTGACCGAATCGTTCGGACCCGTAATTGGTAGTGCCGCCTTCTTTAACGACCTGGCCCGTGAACTGATCGCCATTATGTTGATTCCAGGAATGGTGGGCCGCAGCCGCTCTACCGCGCTGGGATTATGCGGCGCGACATCAATGGATTTCACCCTGCCCGTTTTACAACGCAGCGGCGGCCTGGAAATGGTCCCGGCAGCCATCGTCCACGGCTTTATTTTGAGTCTGTTAGTGCCTCTGCTGATGGCGTTTTTCTCCGCCTGACGCTCGGGCAAATACCTCTCTGGCGGTAGTCAGCTACCGCCAAAATTGCGCTAAATCAATCTCCCTGCAAGTAGTAGCAGAAATCCCTTTTATCCCTACGCGCACAGGCATAATCTTAAACATGTATATTAAATATAACTTTAAAAGGTGTGACCATGTTTTGTGTGCAATGTGAACAAACCATCCGTACTCCGGCAGGAAACGGCTGCTCTTACGCGCAGGGTATGTGCGGTAAAACGGCTGAAACCTCCGATTTGCAGGATCTGCTGATTGCTTCCCTACAAGGTCTGTCTGCATGGGCTGTTAAAGCACGTGAATACGGCATCATCGACCATGAGGTTGATAACTTTGCGCCGCGTGCGTTCTTCTCCACGCTGACTAACGTAAACTTCGATTCCCCGCGTATTGTTGGCTATGCCCGTGAAGCTATCGCCATGCGCGACGCCCTGAAAGCACAATGCCTGGCTAAAGACGCTAACGCCACCGTCGATAACCCGATGGCCGATCTGCAACTGGTCAGCGACGATCTGGGCGACCTGCAACGTCAGGCCGCTGAATTCACCCCGAATAAAGACAAAGCGACCATCGGCGATAATATCCTCGGCCTGCGTCTGCTGTGTCTGTACGGCCTGAAAGGTGCGGCAGCTTACATGGAGCACGCCCACGTTCTTGGTCAGTACGACAACGATATCTATGCTCAGTACCACAAAATCATGGCGTGGCTGGGTACCTGGCCTTCCGATATGAACGCTCTGCTGGAGTGTTCAATGGAAATCGGCCAGATGAACTTCAAAGTGATGAGCATTCTGGACGCCGGTGAAACCACTAAATACGGTCACCCGACCCCGACTCAGGTCAACGTAAAAGCAACCGAAGGTAAGTGCATCCTGATCTCCGGTCACGACCTGAAAGATCTCTACAACCTGCTTGAGCAGACTGAAGGCACCGGTGTTAACGTTTATACCCACGGTGAAATGCTGCCAGCACACGGCTATCCGGAACTGCGTAAGTTCAAACACCTAATCGGTAACTACGGCAGCGGCTGGCAGAACCAGCAGGTTGAATTCGCCCGCTTCCCTGGCCCAATCGTGATGACCTCTAACTGCATCATCGACCCAACCGTTGGCGCCTACGACGACCGTATCTGGACCCGTAGCATCGTCGGCTGGCCGGGCGTGAGCCACCTTGAAGGTGACGATTTCGGTCCGGTTATCGCACAGGCGCAGCAGATGGCTGGCTTCCCGTACAGTGAAATTCCGCACCTGATCACCGTAGGTTTCGGTCGTCAGACCCTGCTGGGCGCTGCTGATACTCTGATCGACCTGGTGAGCCGTGAAAAACTGCGTCACATCTTCCTGGTTGGCGGTTGTGACGGCGCACGTGGTGAACGTAACTACTTCACCGACTTCGCCACCAGCGTGCCGGATGACTGCCTGATCTTGACCCTTGCTTGCGGTAAATACCGTTTCAACAAACTGGAATTCGGCGATATCGAAGGTCTGCCGCGTCTGGTCGATGCCGGTCAGTGTAACGATGCCTACTCTGCCATTATCCTGGCGGTAACCCTGGCTGAGAAACTGGGCTGTGGCGTGAACGATCTGCCGCTGTCTCTGGTGCTCTCCTGGTTCGAACAGAAAGCGATTGTTATTCTGCTGACCCTGCTGTCTCTGGGCGTGAAAAACATCGTAACTGGCCCGACTGCGCCTGGTTTCTTCACACCGGATCTGCTGGCAGTTCTCAACGAGAAATTTGGTCTGCGTTCCGTGACCACCGTTGAAGAAGACATGAAGCAACTGCTGAGCGCGTAAGGAGTAAAGAATGACAATGCCAACTCATCAGTGCCCATGGCGGATGCAGGTTCACCACATCCATCAGGAAACGCCGGATGTATGGACAATTTCGTTGCTGTGCCACGATTATTATCCTTACCGCGCCGGGCAGTATGCACTGGTCAGCGTACGTAATTCAGCGGATACGCTGCGTGCTTACACCATTTCCTCAACGCCGGGCGTTAGCGAGTACATTACGTTGACCATCCGCCGGATTGACGATGGTGCAGGTTCACAGTGGCTAACCCGCGACGTGAAGCGCGGCGACTATATCTGGCTGTCCGATGCCATGGGTGAGTTCACCTGTGAAGATAAAGCGGAAGACAAGTTCCTGATGTTGGCCGCAGGCTGTGGTGTTACGCCAATCATGTCAATGCGTCGCTGGTTGGCAAAGTACCGCCCGCAAGCGGATGTACAGGTAATCTTTAACGTTCGCTCGCCGCAAGATGTCATTTTTGCCGACGAGTGGCGTGAATATCCGGTGACATTAGTTGCTGAAAACAATGCCACCGAAGGTTTTGTTTCTGGCCGACTGACTACCGAACTGCTGAAAAGCGTACCGGATCTGACCTCGCGTACCGTGATGACCTGTGGCCCGGCACCGTATATGGATCTGGTCGAGAAAGAAGTCAAAGCACTGGGTGTGACGCGCTTCTTTAAAGAGCAGTTCTTCACACCTGTTGCCGAAGCCGCCACCAGTGGTCTGAAGTTTACTAAGCTACAGCCGGCGAAAGAGTTCTATGCGCCGGTGGGCAGTACGCTGCTGGAAGCGCTGGAAAGCAACAAGGTTCCGGTTGTCGCCGCATGCCGTGCAGGCGTTTGCGGCTGCTGCAAAACCAAAGTGGTTGACGGTAACTACACGGTCAGCAGCACCATGACGCTGACCGACGCAGAAATCGCTGAAGGTTATGTGCTGGCCTGTTCCTGCCATCCGCAGGGTGATTTAGTGCTGGCGTAATTGGCCGGTATCTGATGTGCAAAAGGCTGCCTGGCTGTACCGGGTGGCCTTTTTTTATGCTCTCAGGCGCTGCAAAATTCTGATATTTTCACTCTCCCCGGCAAAATACCTCCTTCCCCCCGTAAATTATCGACCACACTTACACTTCGCAGATTAAGCATAATCCCCGACTACCACGTCGAACTTTCTACAAGGATCCCCATGAAAAAAGTGGCCATTGTCGGCGTCGGTCCCACCGGCATTTATACGTTTCATGCCCTGGTTGAGCGCGGTGAACCGCTGGAAATAGAGCTTTATGAGCAAGCTGAACAGGCGGGCGTTGGCATGCCTTATAACAGCGACAACAACGCAGACTTCATGCTGGCAAATATAGCCAGCATAGAGATCCCACCGATTTATATCAGTTATCTGACGTGGCTACAGAATCAAAGTGATGACTATCTGGCGCAGTTTCGGATTGAACGTAATTCTTTGCATGAACGGCAATTTTTGCCCCGCGTGATCCTCGGTGACTATTATCGCGATCGTTTATTCGCTATCGTCGAGAAAGCGCGAGGCTCAGGCTTGGCGATTAGCATAAACGAATCAAGCGAAGTCACCGACCTGCGCGCAAACCCGAATGGGGTCTCTCTGTGGATCAATCATGCTTCACAGCCTGTCGAGGTGGACTTCGCCGCTATCGCCACCGGTCATCTGTGGCCTGAAACGGATGTACAGACACGGAAGTTTTTCCCCAGCCCGTGGACAGGTCTAATGGACGTCCAGATTAGCGCTTGCCGGGTAGGAATTCTCGGCACCTCGCTCAGCGCGATTGACGCAGCGATGGCCGTGGCCTGCCAACACGGTGCCTTCACCACCGGGGCTGATAACGCACTCCAGTTTATCTGTAAATCCGACAGCCAAAGCCTGAAGCTGACCCTAATGTCGCGCAGCGGTGTGCTGCCTGAAGCGGATTTTTACTGCCCTCTGCCCTATGAATCGTTGAATATCGCAACGCCTGAAGCAATTGAAGACGTCATTGTCCATGGGCAAAAAGGATTACTGGACCGCATTTTCCGGATTATTGTACAACAACTGCAAGATGCAGCTCCGCAATGGAGCCAAGAGATAGCACTTGAGACACTCAACGCCGACACATTCCCCGAGGCCTACTTTGCCGACAGGCTTGAGCACGATCCTTTTGAATGGGCGAAGCGCAACCTGATTGAAGTTGAACGCAACAAACAGGAACAGCGTACCGTCGCATGGCGCTATACCCTGCTGCGGCTACACGAGGTAATCGAAGAGATCGTCCCACATCTTGATCTGCCTGATGAAAAGCGCTTTAAGCAAGGACTGGCGCGCGTGTTTATCGATAATTATGCGGCAATCCCGTCTGAATCAGTCCGCCGACTGCTGGCTCTGCACGACGCCGGGATGATTGAGATCCTCACACTTGGTGCGGATTATGAGCGTACGAATGAGCAGGAAATGACGGTAATTTACCACCACGGTCGACGCAGCGAATTCGATGTGTTTATTGACGCCCGAGGGCAACGGGCATTGCAGAGCAAAGATATCCCTTTCCCAACGCTACGCGATCAACTGCTGGCCTGTGGCGATGAGATCCCGGATATCGGCGAAGATTACACGCTGCAAGCGCCGGAAAACGCCCGCAATCGCATCGCTTTTGGCGGGCTGCCGTGGTTGATGCACGATCGTCCGTTTATTCAGGGACTGGTTGTCAGCGCTGAAATAGGCGCCGCGATGGCAAGGGCATTGACGCAGCGAGCGCTGAGACGTCGGCACAAACTATGGAACAGTGATGACATATAGATTAGCGACAGATTGAACGACGAGGCGGGCAAACCGTCAGCGCACCCCCGCCTCGGTATTGACTCTCAAATGGTAACTATCGCCAGGCAGAATTTCCTGCAACGGAGTAACGCCCCGCCCCCAAAAACGCCACGGCCAGCGCACCGATGAAGAAATACACCAGACTTTCAATCGCCCATGCACCGGTTTTATCCAGTGTCCAGGTTTCGCCCATCCCGACCATCAGCCATGCCACAACCATCGTAAACGCCAGCCCCAACGCCGCCGGACGCGTCAGGATGCCTAGAATAATCAGACACGGCGCTACAACCTCTCCCAGCAGAACGCCGTACGCAATAAAGCCCGGGAAACCTTTCGCTATCAACATGCCGCTGATGCCATCAATACCAGCAAACAGTTTATGCAGCCCATGAAACAGCATCAGCCCACCGACGGCAAGGCGTAACAAAAACTTGCCAAAATCTTCGTGAGTCAGTACTCGGTTAACTGAATTTAATAGTTTTATAACCATTTGAATTTATTCCTTGTTTCACCATGTCCAATAACAAACTACGCTTAATACAGGTTAAATGAAACCTGCCGGAAATAAGGGGGAAATGAGAAGCATAACGATTATCTTCATCTAAACTTGTAACCGGTATCACATTAGAGGAGAAGGAAAACCATGAAACAAACGGTTGCCGCTTTTATTGCTAAAACACTCGAACAGGCTGGCGTAAAACGCATTTGGGGTGTAACGGGTGACTCGCTAAATGGTCTGAGTGATAGTCTGAATCGTATGGGAACAATTGACTGGATGCCAACCCGTCATGAAGAGGTTGCGGCCTTCGCCGCGGGCGCTGAAGCGCAGTTGACGGGCGAACTGGCCGTCTGCGCAGGTTCGTGTGGGCCAGGCAACCTGCACCTGATTAACGGCCTGTTTGATTGCCACCGCAACCACGTTCCGGTACTGGCAATCGCCGCGCATATTCCATCCAGTGAAATAGGCAGCGGTTATTTTCAGGAGACCCACCCGCAAGAGTTGTTCCGTGAATGTAGCCATTATTGCGAGCTGGTCTCCAGCCCTGAGCAGATCCCCCAGGTGCTGGCTATAGCTATGCGTAAAGCGGTGCTCAACCGTGGCGTCTCCGTGGTGGTATTACCCGGCGACGTGGCGCTGAAGCCCGCCCCTGAAAGCGCCACCACGCACTGGTATCATGCGCCGCTCCCGGTAGTCACCCCGGAAGAGGAAGAGCTGAGAAAACTGGCGCAACTGCTGCGCTACTCCAGCAACATCGCCCTGATGTGCGGCAGCGGCTGCGCCGGTGCGCATAAAGAGCTGGTTGAGTTTGCGGCTAAAATCAAAGCCCCGATCGTGCACGCTCTGCGCGGGAAAGAGCATGTTGAGTACGATAACCCCTATGACGTGGGTATGACCGGGCTGATTGGCTTTTCATCCGGCTTCCATACCATGATGAATGCCGACACGCTGATCCTGCTCGGTACCCAGTTCCCCTATCGCCCGTTCTACCCCACCGACGCCAAAATTATTCAGATTGATATCAATCCGGCGAGTATTGGCGCGCACAGTAAAGTTGATATGGCGCTGGTAGGCGATATTAAATCCACGTTACGCGCCCTACTACCTTTGGTGGAAGAGAAAACCGAGCGGCAGTTCCTGGACAAAGCACTGGAGCACTACCGCGAGGCGCGCAAAGGGCTGGATGATTTAGCCAAACCCAGCGATAAAGCCATTCACCCGCAATATCTGGCGCAACAGATCAGCCACTTTGCCGCTGACGATGCCATCTTTACCTGCGACGTTGGCACGCCAACGGTGTGGGCAGCACGCTATCTGAAAATGAACGGCAAACGTCGCCTGCTCGGATCGTTTAACCACGGGTCGATGGCTAATGCCATGCCGCAGGCACTCGGCGCACAAGCGACCGAACCAGGACGTCAGGTTGTGGCAATGTGCGGTGACGGCGGCTTTAGCATGCTGATGGGCGATTTTCTGTCGGTGGTACAAATGAAGTTACCGGTGAAGATTATTGTCTTCAACAACAGCGTGCTGGGATTTGTGGCGATGGAGATGAAAGCTGGTGGTTATCTGACTGACGGCACCGAACTGCACGACACGAATTTCGCGCGGATTGCCGAGGCCTGTGGCATCACGGGCATTCGCGTGGAGAAATCTTCAGAGGTTGATGAGGCGCTGCAAAGGGCGATGTCAATTGACGGTCCGGTGCTGGTCGATGTGGTGGTGGCGAAAGAAGAGCTGGCGATCCCGCCGCAGATCAAGCTCGAACAAGCCAAAGGTTTTAGCCTGTATATGCTGCGCGCAATCATCAGCGGACGCGGTGATGAAGTGATCGAACTGGCGAAAACTAACTGGCTCAGGTAAAACAGAGGGCATTACCTCACTTAAAAAGGAATGCCCGTGATTGATTTACGCAGTGATACTGTCACCCGACCCAGTCGCGCCATGCTCGAAGAGATGATGGCCGCCCCGGTCGGGGACGACGTCTACGGTGATGATCCTACCGTTAATGCCCTCCAGCAATACGCGGCCGAGCTTTCTGGCAAAGAAGCCGCCATTTTCTTACCTACCGGCACTCAGGCGAACCTGGTTGCACTGCTCAGCCATTGTCAGCGCGGCGAAGAGTATATCGCCGGTCAGGGTGCGCATAACTATCTCTACGAAGCGGGTGGCGCAGCGGTGCTCGGCAGCATTCAACCGCAACCCATCGATGCCGCGCCGGATGGATCCCTGCCGCTGGACAAAGTGGCAGCAAAAATCAAAGCAGACGATATCCATTTTGCCCGCACCCGTCTGCTCAGTCTGGAAAACACGCATAACGGCAAAGTGCTGCCGCGCGAGTATCTGAAAGAGGCCTGGGAATTCACCCGGGAGCGCAATCTTGCCCTGCACGTCGACGGCGCGCGTATTTTTAACGCCATCGTCGCCTATGGCTGTGAGCTTAAAGATGTCACGCAATACTGCGACTCATTCACCATTTGTCTTTCCAAAGGTCTGGGAACGCCGGTAGGCTCGCTGCTGGTCGGCAGCCACGAGTACATCAAGCGTGCCATTCGCTGGCGCAAAATGACCGGCGGCGGAATGCGCCAGGCGGGTATTTTGGCGGCGGCCGGACTGTATGCGCTGAAAAATAACGTGGCGCGTTTGCAGGAGGACCATGACAACGCCGCCTGGATGGCGGAGCAACTGCGCGAAGCAGGGGCGGACGTCATGCGCCACGACACCAACATGCTGTTTGTTCGCGTTGGCGAAGAGCACGCGGCCGCGCTGGGTGAATATATGAAAGCGCAGGGTGTGCTGATTAACGCTTCCCCGATTGTGCGCCTGGTGATGCATCTGGACGTATCACGTGAACAACTTGCTGAAGTCGTCGCCCACTGGCGCGCTTTTTTAACCCAATAAGGAGATGGGCGTGCCGCAACGGATTTTGGTTCTTGGCGCCAGTGGCTACATTGGTCAGCATTTGGTACAGGCGCTCAGTCAGCAAGGGCATCAGGTGTTGGCTGCGGCACGTCGCATTGAACGACTGGAAAAGCAGCAACTGGCCAACGTCAGTTGCCATAAGGTCGATTTGAATTGGCCAGATAACCTCACCCCACTGCTGGCGGGTGTTGATACGGTTTATTACCTGGTCCATGGCATGGGTGAAGGCGGTGATTTTATCGCCCACGAACGTCAGGTGGCGATGAATGTCCGCGATGCACTGCGTAATACACCGGTCAAACAGCTTATTTTCCTGAGCTCATTACAGGCTCCCCGGCATGAACAATCCGATCATCTGCGTGCGCGACAGGTAACCGCAGATACTCTGCGTGAATCAGGCGTGCCAATGACGGAATTGCGTGCGGGCATTATCGTGGGGGCAGGTTCCGCTGCCTTTGAAGTGATGCGCGACATGGTCTACAACCTGCCGGTACTCACCCCTCCGCGCTGGGTGCGCTCACGTACCACACCCATCGCGCTGGAGAATTTGATGTACTACCTGGTGGCGTTGTTGGATCATCCCACGCAACATCACCGCGTACTCGAAGCAGCCGGCCCGCAGGTGTTGAGCTATCAGGAACAGTTCGAGCATTTTATGGCGGTCAGCGGTAAACATCGCCTGCTCATCCCCATCCCCTTCCCTACCCGCTGGATTTCGGTCTGGTTTTTAAACGTCATTACGTCAGTGCCGCCAACCACGGCCAAAGCGCTGATCCAGGGCTTAAAACACGACCTGCTGGCCGATGACACCGAACTACGTGCGCTGATCCCGCAAAAGCTGATTGCCTTTGATGACGCGGTGCGCAGTACGTTGAAGGAAGAAGAGAAGCTGGTCAACTCCAGCGACTGGGGTTACGACGCACAGGCGTTTGCCCGCTGGCGTCCAGAATATGGCTATTTCGCCAAACAAGCTGGCTTTAGCGTTGAAACCTCCGCCAGCAAAAAAGCACTGTGGCAGGTAGTGAATCGACTCGGCGGCAAAGAAGGTTATTTCTTTGGCAATATTCTATGGAAGACGCGCGCGGCGTTGGACCTGCTGGTCGGCCATAAGCTGGCAAAAGGTCGTCCCGAACACCCACTATTGCAAGTTGGCGACACCGTTGATAGCTGGAAAGTCATCATCGTTGAGCCGGAGAAACAGCTGACGCTGCTGTTTGGGATGAAAGCACCGGGATTGGGTCGCCTGAGCTTCACACTGGAAGATAAAGGCGATCATCGACGCATTGATGTACGCGCCTGGTGGCATCCACACGGTATGCCTGGCCTCTTCTACTGGCTGTTGATGATCCCCGCCCACCTGTTCATTTTCAGGGGGATGGCGAAGCGTATAGCCAAACTTGCAGAACAAATCACAGACTAATGATAAAAAGAGCCTGTATTCTTTCATGTTTCCCATTGCATACAGGCGTATTTCACGGAAGAATGCGCACGACGTTTTTTAAACACAGTGGATTGATATGAAGGTACTGGTTACCGGAGCCACCAGCGGCTTGGGCCGAAACGCGGTTGAATTTTTATGCAGCAAAGGCGTCAGCGTCAGAGCCACCGGTCGCAACGAAGCGATGGGCAAGCTGCTGGAGAAAATGGGCGCAGAGTTTGTGCATGCGGATTTGACCGAGCTGGTTTCTTCGCAAGCAAAAGTGATGCTTGCCGGCATCGACACGCTGTGGCACTGCTCCAGTTTTACCTCACCGTGGGGAACTCAGGAAGCCTTCGATCTGGCCAACGTTCGCGCAACTCGTCGTCTGGGCGAGTGGGCCGTGGCCTGGGGTGTTCGCAACTTCATTCATATCTCCTCGCCGTCGCTCTATTTTGATTATCACCACCATCGCGATATCAAAGAGGACTTTCGCCCGCACCGCTTCGCCAATGAATTTGCCCGCAGCAAAGCAGCTGGCGAAGACGTGATTGCGTTGCTGGCGCAGGCCAACCCGCAGACGCGTTTTACGGTATTGCGTCCGCAAAGCCTGTTCGGACCACACGATAAGGTCTTTATCCCGCGCCTGGCCCATATGATGTACCACTATGGCAGCATCCTGTTGCCGCACGGCGGAAGTGCGCTGGTAGATATGACCTACTACGAAAATGCAGTGCACGCGATGTGGCTGGCAAGTCAGCAAGCCTGCGATAAGCTGCCGTCAGGTCGCGCGTACAACATTACCAACGGCGAGCATCGCACTCTGCGCAGCATTGTGCAGAAGCTCATCGACGAGCTGAATATTGATTGTCGGATCCGCTCCGTTCCTTACCCGATGCTGGACATGATTGCCCGCAGCATGGAGCGTTTAGGCAATAAATCGGCAAAAGAGCCAAAGCTTACGCATTACGGCGTCTCGAAGCTAAATTTTGATTTTACGCTGGATACTACCCGCGCTCAGGAAGAGTTGGGTTATCAGCCCATTGTGACGCTGGATTCAGGGATTGAACGTACCGCGGCCTGGTTGCGCGACCACGGTAAGCTGCCGCGTTAACCCTGCCCGTATTTTTCCAGTAACGCTTCGGCAATCGCCTGAGTTTCTGCATCCGCCGCGCCGTTCCACAGCGTCGGGCGGAAGTGCATTTGGAAGGCCATAATCACCCGCTGCTGTTCGCGCGGCGTCATATCAGATTTTATCTCATAGCCGTAACGCGACAGCAGATCGAGTAAAGATTCTGTTGCTACCGGCGTATGAGGTGCTCGTCCGGCAAGATAAAACGCTACGCGCTGAGTGTCCGGCCACGCGCCAATTCCCTGTTCGGCCAGCACTTTCCATGGGAAAAGCGGTCCAGGATCGTCCTTACGTTGCGGAGCGATGTCCGCATGGGCTACCACGTTCTGCGGTTTTATGTCGTAGCGGGCGATAATATCTTTCGCCAATGGGATCAGCGCCTGAATCTGCGCGGGCTCAAACGGCGCAAAATATTTTATCCCTGCCGATTTTTGCCAGCCGCGGTTTTCCAGCTCAATGCCAATTGAGGTATCGTTAATACGCGTAGCGCCACGCCAGAAGCTAATCCCCGCATGCCAGGCCAGATCTTTTTCCGGCACCAGTTGCCAGATACGCGGTTTGCCGTGGTAGAGCGGCGGCACAGCCGGGATCAAATAGTGCGAGCTGACGTTTTTATCGGTCAGCGTAGCCAGAGAAGAGTCAAAATCATCGGCCGTGTAATGGATAACCAGCACTTTAATGCGTGGATAAGCAGCCTGTGCCTGACGGCGGGTATCTAACTGATACCCGTCTTTGTCGACAATCCCTTTTTCGCCAGCACATCCCACCAGCAACAGCGTAAATGCCAGCAGACACAACAGACGCTTCATCGGCGAGTTTTCACCGCGGTACCGCTGACGCTCACCATCAGCATACTGCCGTCTTTGCCCACGGTTTCGTAATCAATATCAATACCGACCACCGCATCAGCACCCAGCGCTTTGGCCTGTTCGCCCAGCTCCTGGAAAGCAATTTCACGCGCTTTACGCAGCTCTTTTTCATACGCGCCGGAGCGACCGCCGACAATATCGCGAATGCCAGCGAAAAAATCGCGGAAAATATTCGCACCTAAAATGGCTTCGCCAGTCACAACACCGCAGTATTCCACGATGCTCTGCCCTTCCAGCGTAGGGGTAGTCGAAAACTGCATGGTTAATCTCCTTTTTGCGCTAAGAGCACGATCTCAAAAGCATTATTGAACCGATCCACTATCATTGAAAGGATATATTCTATCAACGTAGAACACTAATAGTAGAAAGCTAATAAGGAAATCATTATGCGCTACTCGAAACTCTCTCTGCTGGTTCCATGTGCACTACTTCTCAGCGCCTGTACGACCGTGACGCCGGTCTATAAAGATAACGGCACGCGTAGCGGTTCATGCGTAGAAGGCGGGCCAGACAGCGTGGCTCAACAATTCTATGATTACCGTATTCAGCATCGAAACAATGATCTTACCCCACTTCGTCCATACCTTAGCGACAACCTGGCTAAACTGCTGAACGATGCCAGCCGCGATAATGCACACCGCGACCTGTTTAACAGCGATCCGTTCTCCAGTCGGGCTACGTTACCGGACAGTGCCAGCGTCGCCAGCGCATCGACTATTCCGAATAGTGATGCACGCAACATTCCGCTACGCGTAGAACTGAAACAGGGTGACCAGAGCTGGCGTGATGAAGTGCTGATGATCCGCGAAGGCCAGTGCTGGGTCGTTGATGATGTCCGCTATCTGGGCGGCAGCGTACACGCGCCAGCCGGGACGTTGCGCCAGTCTGTCGAAAACCGTTAATCGCGCCATTTACTCGCCCAAATCATAACCCCCATTAATTGTCTGGCATTCTGCATAGAATGCCGACAATTATTCTTGCCCACTGGTGGCCCCGCTATTTTGTGCTATGTTTAGAGAAGAATGCGGTTTGCATTTAACTTTTAACGCATAAATATTGCATAACTATTCTGTCAAAGGTAGTATCTGCGGCTTCAATAGCTATCAGACTGCCAGTATCGAGTGTCAATGAGTATTCAATTAAACGGCATTAACTGCTTCTACGGCGCACATCAGGCGCTGTTCGATATCACGCTGGATTGCCCTCAGGGTGAAACACTGGTGTTACTTGGCCCAAGTGGAGCCGGGAAAAGCTCGCTACTGCGCGTACTCAACCTGCTTGAGATGCCGCGCTCGGGCACGCTCTCTATTGCGGGTAACCGTTTCGACTTCACGAAAACCCCGTCAGATAAAGCCATTCGGGATCTGCGTCAAAACGTGGGCATGGTCTTCCAGCAATATAATCTTTGGCCGCATCTCACGGTGGTGCAGAACCTGATTGAAGCGCCCTGCCGCGTACTGGGTCTGACAAAAGAGCAAGCGATGGCGCGTGCCGAGAAACTGCTGGAACGACTGCGTCTGAAGCCATACAGCGATCGCTATCCACTGCATCTGTCCGGCGGCCAGCAGCAGCGTGTGGCCATTGCCCGCGCGTTGATGATGGAACCACAGGTGCTGCTGTTTGATGAGCCTACCGCAGCGCTTGACCCGGAAATCACCGCCCAAATCGTCAGCATCATTCGTGAGCTGGCGGAAACCAATATTACTCAGGTGATCGTCACCCACGAAGTGGAAGTTGCTCGTAAAACGGCCAGTCGCGTGGTGTACATGGAAAACGGTCATATCGTCGAGTTTGGGGATGCGAGCTGCTTTGCCAACCCGCAAACCGAAGCGTTTAAAAACTATCTTTCTCACTAAGATTCGGGACAATACAATGAAAAAAGTTCTGATTGCCGCGCTAATCGCAGGTTTTAGCCTTTCCGCTACCGCAGCCCAAACCATTCGTTTCGCCACCGAAGCGTCTTATCCTCCGTTTGAATCGATCGATGCTAACAACAAGATCGTAGGGTTTGACGTTGATCTGGCGAATGCGCTGTGTAAAGAGATTGACGCTACCTGTACCTTCACCAATCAGGCCTTCGACAGCCTGATCCCGAGCCTGAAATTCCGTCGTTTTGACGCAGTGATGGCCGGTATGGACATCACGCCTGAGCGTGAAAAACAGGTTCTGTTCACCACCCCTTACTACGACAACTCTGCGCTGTTTGTTGGCCAACAGGGTAAATACACCAGCATTGATCAGCTGAAAGGCAAAAAAGTCGGCGTTCAAAACGGAACGACGCACCAGAAATTCATCATGGATAAACATCCGGAAGTGACTACCGTACCGTATGACAGCTATCAGAATGCCAAACTCGATCTGCAAAACGGTCGTATTGACGGCGTCTTTGGTGATACCGCAGTAGTGACAGAGTGGCTGAAAGACAATCCAAAACTGGCCGCGGTTGGCGACAAAGTCACTGATAAAGATTACTTCGGTACCGGTCTGGGCATCGCTGTGCGCCAGGGCAATACCGAGCTGCAGCAGAAATTTAACGCTGCGCTGGAAAAAGTGAAGAAAGATGGGACTTACGAGACCATCTACAACAAATGGTTCCAGAAGTAATATTTGATGAATGAATTTTTTCCTTTAGCAAGCGCCGCCGGGATGACCGTCGGCCTTGCCGTCTGTGCGCTGATCATTGGCCTTGCGCTCGCCATGTTTTTTGCCGTCTGGGAGTCAGTAAAATGGCGCCCGGTGGCATGGGCGGGCTCGGCCCTGGTCACCATCCTGCGCGGTCTGCCAGAAATTCTGGTGGTTCTGTTTATCTATTTCGGCTCCTCACAACTGCTGCTGACGCTGGCCGATGGCTTTACGATCAATCTCGGGTTTGTACAAATCCCGGTTCAGATGCAGATCGAAAACTTCGACGTCAGCCCGTTCCTGTGCGGTGTCATTGCACTGTCATTGCTGTATGCCGCTTACGCGTCGCAAACGCTGCGTGGCGCGCTGAAGGCCGTGCCACTCGGGCAATGGGAGTCAGGTCAGGCGTTAGGTTTGTCTAAAGCCGCGATCTTCTTTCGTCTGGTGATGCCGCAGATGTGGCGTCATGCCTTACCGGGACTGGGTAACCAGTGGCTGGTATTGCTGAAAGATACCGCGCTGGTCAGCCTTATCAGCGTGAACGATCTGATGCTGCAAACCAAGAGCATCGCTACCCGTACCCAGGAGCCGTTTACCTGGTACATTGTGGCGGCCGCTATTTACCTGGTGATTACGCTGGTGAGTCAGTACATTCTCAAACGCATTGACCTGCGCGCGACACGTTTTGAGCGGAGACCAGGCTGATGCTTGAGTATTTACCTGAATTGTTGAAAGGGCTGCATACAAGCCTGACGCTGACGGTCGCCTCCATCGTGGTTGCTCTGGTACTGGCGCTGATCTTCACCGTCATCCTGACGCTGAAAACGCCGGTACTGGTGTGGCTGGTTCGCGCTTATATCACGCTGTTCACCGGTACACCGCTGCTGGTGCAAATCTTCCTGATCTACTACGGACCAGGACAGTTTCCGGCATTGCAAGAATATCCGGTACTGTGGCATCTGCTCTCTGAACCCTGGTTATGCGCCTTAATTGCGCTGTCGTTAAACAGTGCGGCCTACACTACGCAACTGTTCTACGGCGCTATCCGTGCAATCCCGGAAGGCCAGTGGCAGTCCTGCGGTGCATTGGGGATGAGCAAAAAGGATACGCTGGCGATTCTGTTGCCGTACGCCTTTAAACGCGCCCTCTCCTCATATTCCAACGAAGTGGTGCTGGTATTTAAAAGTACCTCACTGGCTTACACCATCACCCTGATGGAAGTCATGGGTTATAGCCAGCTGCTGTACGGTCGTACTTATGACGTTATGGTATTCGGTGCTGCGGGTGTGATTTACCTGATCGTCAACGGCTTGCTGACACTGATGATGCGCTTAATCGAACGTAAAGCGCTGGCGTTTGAACATCGGGATTAAATCGGTATTTGTGCCTTTGTAGGTCGGATAAGGTCTAACACCGCCATCTGAAAAATGTGCATAAGCAAAAAATACAAAGACGGACAACAACCTAAATTGTCCGTCTTTTTTTATGCCATTAAAAATATTTAATCATTTTTATTGCATACAAATTCATTAAATGGCATTGTTAATCCACGCCGCAGACACGGTAAATAATCATAAGATTGACAGACGGGAGTTCCACAATGAAAAAGTTAGTACTGGCCGCATTACTTGCTACTTTCGCCGCTGGCGCCTCAGCTGCTGATAAAATTAGTTTCGGTGTATCAGCCACGTATCCGCCATTTGAATCACTGGACGCCAGCAATAAGATTGTCGGTTTTGACATCGACCTGGCAACGGCGCTGTGCAAACAAATGCAGGCAGAATGTACTTTCACCAATCACGCTTTCGATAGCCTAATCCCCGCGCTGAAATTCAAGAAATATGATGCGGTTATTTCCGGAATGGATATCACACCTGAGCGTAGCAAGCAGGTTGCATTTACTCAGCCTTACTATGCCAACTCCGCGCTGGTGATTGCGAAAAAAGACACCTATAAAACCTTTGCCGACCTGAAAGGTAAGCGCATCGGTATGGAAAACGGCACCACCCATCAGAAATACCTGCAGGATAAACATCCTGAGGTGAAAACCGTGGCCTACGATAGCTATCAGAATGCGATTATCGACCTGAAAAATGGCCGTATTGATGGCGTATTTGGCGATACTGCTGTGGTTAACGAGTGGCTGAAAACCAACCCGCAGTTAGGCGTAGCCACTGACAAAGTAACCGACCCGCAATACTTCGGTACTGGCCTTGGCATCGCGGTTCGCCCGGATAACAAAGTCCTGCTGGAAAAACTGAACAGCGCGCTGGCGGCAATCAAAGCTGACGGCACGTACCAGAAAATCAGCGATCAGTGGTTCCCGCAGTAACGTCTGCCCAATCTGAAAAGCCGCGCTCTGCGGCTTTTTTTATCTCTTCGCCTGCGCTTTCAGTCAGTTCTTACGCCATAAACACTTTCCTGGCATACACTTGTTAAAACGAAAAAAGTGAGGCAAACGGATGATAGCGTTCCCTGCCAGTTTACTGATCCTCAATGGAAAAAGTGCTGATAATCTCCCCCTGCGTGATGCCATTGCGAAGCTTCGCGATGAAGGCGTGGAAATCCATGTTCGCGTGACCTGGGAAAAAGGCGATGCCCAACGCTACGTTGATGAAGCTCGTCAGCTAGGCGTTGAAACGGTGATTGCCGGCGGCGGCGACGGCACCATCAACGAAGTCTCGACGGCGCTGATCCAGTCGCAGGGCGGCAATATTCCGGCGCTGGGTATTTTACCGTTGGGAACGGCAAATGATTTTGCCACCAGCGTGGGGATACCCGACGACCTTGATAAGGCGTTAAAGCTGGCTATCGCCGCAAATGCGACAGCGATCGATATGGTGCAGGTCAATGATAAAACCTGTTTTATCAACATGGCGACCGGCGGCTTCGGCACACGTATCACTACCGAAACGCCGGAAAAACTCAAAGCTGCGTTGGGTGGCGTATCATACTTTATCCACGGATTAATGCGCATGGATACGCTCAAACCCGACGTCTGCGATATTCGTGGGGAAGATTTTCACTGGCAGGGTAAGGCGCTGGTGATTGGTATCGGTAATGGTCGTCAGGCTGGTGGCGGGCAACAGCTTTGCCCAACGGCGCTGATCAACGATGGTCTGTTGCAACTGCGCATTTTTACCGGCGAAGAACTGTTGCCAGGGCTGCTTTCGGCGTTAACGCAATCCGAAAACAACCCTAACATCATCGAGGGCGCATCATCGTGGTTTGATATCCGCGCCCCACACGAAATTACCTTTAATCTTGATGGCGAACCGCTCAGCGGACAGGAGTTTCATATTGAAATCCTGCCTGAGGCGTTACGTTGCAGACTGCCGCCGGGTTGTCCACTGTTGCGCTAACACAACGACACCCCGGCTGTAATCAGGCGATGGTAACTTTGCTGTCCAGATAAACATCCTGCACGGCGTTAATCAGCTTAACGCCGTCGGCCATGGTTTTCTTGAATGCTTTGCGTCCAAGAATCAGCCCCATGCCGCCTGCTCGTTTGTTAATCACCGCCGTACGTACCGCATCACTGAGATCGGTTTCGCCGCCAGCCGCGCCGCCGGAGTTAATTAACCCGGCGCGCCCCATATAACAGTTCGCCAGTTGATAACGTACCAGGTCAATTGGATTCTCGCTGGTCAACTTGGTGTAGACGCGATCGTCGGTGTAGCCAAAATTAACCGCTTTATACCCACCGTTATTTTCCGCCATTTTCTGCTTAACGATATCCGCCCCGATAGTAGCCGCCAAATGGTTAGCCTGTCCGGTAAGATCGGCAGAAACATGGTAATCCACGCCATCTTTTTTAAACGCGGAGTTACGCAGATACGCCCACAACACGGTAACCATACCCAGCTCATGGGCGCGCTCAAACGCGGCCGAAATTTCCTCAATCTGGCGACGGGACTCTTCTGAACCGAAATAGATGGTTGCCCCTACCGCAACCGCGCCCATATTGAACGCCTGCTCTACGCTGGCATACAGCGTCTGGTCGAACGTATTCGGATAGCTCAGCGTTTCGTTGTGGTTAATTTTAACGAGGAACGGAATGCGGTGCGCGTAGCGACGGGAGACAGAAGCCAGCACGCCATAGGTCGATGCCACGCAGTTACACCCTGCTTCGATAGCCAGCTCCACAATATTCTTCGGATCAAAGTACAGCGGGTTAGCCGCAAACGATGCGCCAGCGGAGTGCTCTACCCCCTGGTCCACCGGTAGAATCGACAGATACCCTGTCCCGGCCAGTCGACCCGTGTTATACAGCGTCTGCATGTTACGCAGCACGGCAGGCGGCCGATTGTTATCCACCATCACACGGTCGACGTAATCATGTCCAGGCAGGTAAAGTTGATCAGAAGGAATGGTCATACAACGATGCTGTAAAAGGTTGTCGGCGTCTTTGCCAAGCAACTGCGCAATATCAGTCATAGCTATGCTCCCGTAATTTCCGATTTGAAACCGGAATGTGGATTGTCCTGACCCGCCTTTTTGCGGGCAGCATTAAGCCTGGTACCGACTGCGTATTTTTTCCATCTTTAGCGCACTTTTCAGCAACTTCTGCTGGCTCGATTCAGGAAGAAATAATGTTAAGGCGGTCAAATTTAGACCGCAAAGGTATTTTAAAGGTATTACCTAATGGTACTATCAATGCGTACCTTACCTGTCATGAAGGATTTAAAGATGAAAACTACAGTTAAGCTGTCGTTCATGATGTTTGTAGAGTGGTTTATCTGGGGCGCCTGGTTTGTACCGCTGTGGCTGTGGCTGAGTAAAAGCGGCTTTAGCGCCGGGGAGATCGGCTGGTCCTACGCTTGTACCGCGATCGCCGCGATCCTGTCGCCCATTCTGGTCGGTTCAATCACTGACCGCTTTTTCTCCGCGCAAAAAGTGCTGGCGGTGTTGATGTTCGTCGGCGCTATTCTGATGTACTTCGCCGCCCAGCAAACCACCTTCAGCGGATTCTTCCCGCTGTTACTGGCCTATTCGTTGACCTATATGCCGACGATTGCGCTGACTAACAGTATTGCTTTTGCCAACGTACCGGACGTTGAGCGTGATTTCCCGCGCATCCGAGTGATGGGAACCATCGGCTGGATTGCCTCTGGTTTGGCCTGCGGTTTCTTACCGCAAATGCTTGGCTATAGCGACATTTCACCCACCAATATTCCCCTGCTGATCACTGCCGGAAGCTCTGCACTGTTGGGCGTCTTTGCGTTCTTCTTACCGGATACGCCACCAAAAAGTACCGGCAAAATGGATTTCAAAGTCATGCTGGGTCTGGATGCGCTGATCCTGCTGCGCGATAAAAATTTCCTCGTCTTTTTCTTTTGCTCTTTCCTGTTTGCGATGCCACTGGCGTTCTATTACATCTTCGCCAACGGCTACCTGACAGAAGTCGGAATGAAAAACGCCACCGGTTGGATGACGCTGGGCCAGTTCTCTGAAATCTTCTTTATGCTGGCACTACCGTTTTTCACCAAACGATTTGGCATTAAAAAGGTATTGTTGCTTGGTCTTATTACTGCGGCGATCCGCTACGGATTTTTCGTTTACGGTGGTGCGGAAGAATATTTCACTTACGCCCTGCTGTTTCTCGGCATTCTGCTGCACGGTGTCAGTTACGACTTCTATTACGTCACGGCCTACATCTATGTCGATAAAAAAGCTCCGGTTCACATGCGCACTGCAGCGCAAGGGCTTATCACCCTCTGCTGTCAGGGATTCGGCAGCCTGCTCGGTTACCGTCTGGGCGGCGTGATGATGGAAAAAATGTTTGCTTACCAGGAGCCGGTTAATGGTCTCACCTTTAACTGGGCTGGCATGTGGGGATTTGGCGCGGTCATGATTGCCGTCATTGCCGTGATGTTTATGATTTTCTTTCGCGAATCTGACAAAGAAATCACCGCCATTAAGGTGGACGATCGCGATGTAGCGTTGAAACAAGGGGAAGTAAAATGAAAGCAGAACGTATTCTCGGTGCTCTTTATGGGCAGGCGTTAGGGGATGCGATGGGCATGCCGTCGGAACTGTGGCCAAGAACCCGGGTTAAAGCCCATTTCGGTTGGATCGACAGTTTTTTGCCTGGTCCGGCGGAAAATAATGCTGCCTGCTACTTTAACCAGGCAGAGTTTACTGATGACACGTCTATGGCGCTGTGTCTGGCAGATGCCCTGCTTGAGTGCGACGGCGAGATTGTACCAGACGTTATCGGTCGCAATATTCTGGCCTGGGCAGAGCGTTTTGATGCCTTTAATAAAAACGTGCTCGGCCCGACCTCAAAAATTGCGCTCAAAGCCATTCGCGACGGCAAACCTGTCGCCGAACTGGAGAATAATGGCGTGACCAACGGTGCGGCAATGCGCGTTTCGCCACTGGGATGCCTGCTACCCGCCCGCAATCTTGATGCCTTTATCGATGATGTGGCACTGGCCTCCAGCCCGACGCATAAATCGGATCTGGCTATCGCGGGAGCCGTTGTCGTCGCGTGGGCGGTATCGCGCGCCATCGACGGAGGAACATGGTCGGAGATTGTCGACGCACTACCTGCCATTGCCCTGCACGCGCAGCAAAAACGAATCACTACCTTTAGCGCATCGCTTTGTGCACGCCTTGAACTGGCGCTGAAAATCGTCCGTAACGCCGACGGCATTGAGTCCGCCAGCGAGCAGTTGTATCAGGTTGTGGGGGCAGGAACCAGCACCATTGAGTCTGTGCCTTGCGCCATCGCGATGGTCGAACTGGCGCAGACTGATCCCAATCGCTGCGCCATTCTGTGCGCGAACCTCGGCGGCGATACCGATACCATCGGAGCGATGGCTACCGCCATTTGTGGCGCGCTGAACGGCGTCGGCGCGATTGACCCGGCATTGAAGCAGGAGTTGGATGCGGTTAATCAGTTGGACTTTACCCGCTACGCCAACGGGTTAATACGACTGCGTGAGCAGCGGGAGGCGCTATGAGCACCACGCGTCTGCAACAACTTCTCTCGCAGTTACGTACACAGCGGCCTGTAACGGTGGTGGGTGCAGCGGTGATTGATGTCATTGCCGATGCGTATGCCCTCCCCTGGCGAGGCTGTGATATCGAACTCAAACAGCAAGGCGTGAACGTTGGCGGCTGCGCGCTCAATATTGCCGTAGCGCTCAAGCGTTTAGGTATCGACGCCAGTAATGCGTTACCGCTGGGTCAGGGGGTGTGGGCCGACATTATCCGCAATCGGATGGCAAAAGAGGGGCTGCACAGCCTGATCGACAACGCCGAAGGCGATAACGGCTGGTGTCTGGCGCTGGTGGAACCGGATGGCGAACGTACCTTTATGTCCTTTAGCGGCGTTGAGAATCAGTGGAATGCCGCCTGGCTGGCACAGCTGGATATCCCGCGTCATAGCCTGGTGTATCTCTCGGGTTATCAGCTAGCGTCCCCGTGCGGTGAATTGCTGGTGCAGTGGCTGGAAGGACTGGAAGAGGTGACACCGTTTATCGATTTTGGCCCGCGCATCGGCGACATTCCCGAGCCCTTACTGGTACGAATTATGGCCTGCCGTCCGCTGGTGTCACTTAATCGTCAGGAGGCGGAAATTGCTGCCGAGCGATTTGCATTGAGTCAGGATGTGGAAGGTTTTGGCGCAGAATGGGTGCAGCGTTTCACCGCACCGGTGGTCGTGCGTCAGGATAAAGACGGCGCATGGTATTTCAGCGCACAGACATCCGGCTGCGTACCGGCATTTGCAACGGCGGTCATTGATACTATCGGCGCAGGAGACAGCCACGCCGGCGGCATGCTGGCCGGACTAGCGTCAGGCTGGACGCTGGCCGACTCAGTGCTGTTAGGTAACGCGGTGGCGTCCTGGGTAGTTGGGCATCGTGGCGGCGATTGCGCCCCATCACGCGAGGCGCTACTCCTCGCACACAAAAACGTATAGATCGCTACGACAGTAACTGATGCTGTATTCAATAGGCCGTTGCTGCTGATCAAGCGCTACCTGCTTGATCACCAGTACCGGCACTTTACTATCCATTTGAATGTGCGTCTGGAACTCTGCATCCGGCATTCTGGCGCTGACGCGTGAGCGCGTACGCTGCGGGAAAATATGCTGGCTACGAAAATAGTCATACAGAGAAACACCAATGGCATCCACGTCATGAATTAGATGTGCGGGTACCCAAGACTCTTCAATAGATACTGCGTCTTCGTCAACGTAACGAATGCGTTTGAGCAGAAAGACATCACTTCCTGTGACAACAGCCAACTGTTGTGCCACCTCTTCCGGGCAAGGTACAATTCTTTTGTTAACCCACAACGTATCCGGTTTTTTACCGCGCAACACCACCTGCTGAGAAAAACCGCGCGCTTCTTTGAGCGAATACTCGAAGATATTGTTGATTTGCGTTCCGTAACCGCGGGCACGTGTTACTACACCCTCTTCTTCCAGGGCCTGCATCGCCTTGCGTACCGTAATCCGAGAAACGCCGGTCAACTGGCTGAGGTCGCGCTCGCCGGGCAGGATATTGCCGTGTTCCAGGATCCCACTGCGCACAGCATTCTTCACCGTCTGCGCAAATTTCATATACAGCGGCGTGTTATCCGCCGCTGAAATACGTTCATTCAGTTGTGCGATAAGCTGGGTATGCGCTTGTTGCATTTATCTTTTCCCTGGCCGCCGTTTCTGCAGCCAGTATACCCATTACCACCACGCGTGAAAATGATGCACCGGACCAATTCCCTCGCCAACTTCCAGCGTGTCTGCCTGTGCCAGCGCCGCTGAAAGCCACAGTTTGGCTTCCTGTACGGTATCGGCCCAGTTGTTATGGCGCGGACGCAGGGCTGCCAACGCCGCCGATAGCGTACAACCGGTGCCATGGGTATTTTTGGTCATCACCCTCGGCGCGGTAAAACGCTGCTCGCCTTCGCGAGTAAAGAGCCAATCGGGGCTTTGCGCGTCATCCAGATGACCGCCCTTCATCAACACCGCCTCGCAACCCAGCGCCCGTAGCGCTCTTCCCTGCTCTAACATCTCCTGCTCAGTCTGCGCATGCGATGCCCCGAGCAGTGCAGCAGCTTCGGGTAAATTAGGGGTGATAATCGAAACCTGTGGCAGCAAACGGGTACGCAGCGTTTCTACCGCCGAGGGTGACAGCAACGGATCGCCGCTTTTTGCCAGCATCACCGTGTCCAGCACCACATTTTGTACCCGATGGCGACGCAAACGTTCGGCGACCGCTTCAACAATATCCGTCTCCGCCAACATACCAATTTTTGTGGTGTCGATACGCACATCACTCAACACAGAGTCCAGTTGCGCAGCGACAAAGTCAGGTTCAATACGATACACCGACTGCACCCCGCGCGTATTTTGCGCCACCAACGCCGTAATAACGGAACAGCCGTATGCGCCCAGCGCCGAGAAGGTTTTTAAATCGGCCTGAATACCCGCGCCACCGCTTGGATCGGTTCCGGCGATCGTTAATGCGTTAATCCGTTTCATGCTTACTCCTGGGCGTTCAGGTTATAGAGGGCGTCGAGAAATGCCGGGACAAAGCTGCCCGGTCCGTTTGATTGCTCGGTGGCGATTTGCCCGGCCTGTTTCATCCAGCTACAGGCGGAGGCGACGTTATCAAGTCGGTCACCACGCAAAGCACAACTGGCTGCAACAACCGCTGATAGCGCGCATCCGGTGCCCACCACGCGAGTCATTAACGGGTCGCCGCCGTCCACGCCAACGGTACGCTGACCATCGGTGACGTAATCCACTTCGCCGGTAACCACGACAATGGTCCCAATCTGACGAGCCAGCGCCTGCGCTGCCGGAAGCGCAGCGACAGCTGTATCGGTTGTATCCACGCCGCGTCCCCCTCCGTTCATGCCGGCGAGAGCAAGTATTTCCGAAGCGTTGCCACGAATAGCAGCAGGCTGTAGCGACAGTAAATCCAGACAAAAGCGTCGGCGAAACTCAAGCGCGCCAACGGCAACGGGATCGAGCGTCCACGGGGTTTTAGCATGATAAGCCCGCTCAACGGCGGCGCGCATCGCCGTGGCACGCTCCTGAGTTAAGGTGCCGACATTAACCAGCAATGCACTGGCAATAGCGGCGAATTGGCTGGCTTCTTCAGGTTCGATCACCATCGCTGGCGATGCGCCCAGCGCCAGTAATGTATTGGCAGTAAAGCTTTGCACGACCTCATTGGTCATGCAGTGTGTGAGCGGGGATAGGGTTCTAAATTGGTGCAAAGTGTGAGCCGCGAGCGCGCGGCTGTGCAGGTCAGGCTGCATGGTTCAGCTCCTGCCCGCGCGAAGAAGGGACACGGGCAGTGTCAGACTTCCCTACGCTGGCATTATCCAGATCAGGTGGTACGGGTATTTCTCAGCCTTCACCAGGAAGGGCACCCCGAGTCGTTGAAACACAAACGTAATATGCTGGTTTCAGTAACAGGATACTGCCTGTGCTTAGCGATGTAAATTGGCGTACTACCCGCCCCCAAAGTGAAACTACTGGTCAAGATTGCTGCAATTCTGTACTTTCATTTACACTTTTTACGAAATGACTGGAGTGATCACAAAATAGTGCTTGTCAGACATCCGGTATGCCAGGAATGATACATGACTGATTTTGATGACCCGAAGAGGTAGAGAGGATGGGTATGAAGAATAAAATGTTGCTGGGTGCACTTCTGCTTGCAAGCAGCGTCGTCTGGGCCGCGCCAACCGCAACAGCTGCCCCCACCGGTATCGATAAATATGAACTGAGCAGCTTTATTGCTGACTTCACCCATTTCAAACCCGGTGACAAGGTCCCACCACTGTATCTCACCGAAGAATACACCATTAAACAGTGGAATCTACGCAATCTGCCCGCGCCGACGGCAGGCACCCACTGGACCTACATGGGCGGCGCGTATGTGCTGGTCAATGATGCCGATGCTAAGATCATTAAAGCCTACGATGGCGAGATTTTTTATCACCGCTAATCGAATAAAAACACGTACTTTCAGCAAGAAAGTACGTGAGATAACCACCAATCAATTAGTCGTAAGATACCGCAAAGGTCACTTTACTTTGTACGTCACCAGGCTGTAGTGATTCTCCTGTTACGCGAACATATTTCGCAGTGATGGGAAAAGTGTAACTACTTTTGATTTCAGTCAGTTTAGCTATTTTGTTCATCAGCGTATCCCCCAATTTCAACGGCGATGTCGCACTGCCGTTAAAAATCTGGAAACCCACTCCCTTTGCGCCATTCATTACGGTATTTTTCAGTATCGTTCCACTGCTATCCCAGTCGCCGCGTACCACTTTAAAACTCACTGGATTGGTAGTGACGTTATTGATGCTTTCGCATTTCAGTTCCAGTTCTGTGGAACCAGATTTAGTATTGTTTGCGCTTAACATTTCTTTTAGCGTCGTATTCGGCATCTTAATTTCGTATGTCGACTGGGAGAAACGACAGGTTGTTGGTTTGTGCTTGATGGTAAATGTAATATTTTGTGCGTAAGTATTTTTACCACTCAGTTTACCTGTCAACCAACACCATAGCCACGCCCCAAGACTCTTCCGACATGAATTATCAGCTAAAATATTGATTGCCGGACGCCCCAAATTTATCGTATTACCACTAGATATCGTTAAATCAGCACTGCCAGGTGTTATATATGAAACTTCAAGAATAAATGGTTTTGAGTTAAACGCCTCTTGTGTTGTATATGATTTTGAGGCAATTACCCCTCCCCCATTACCCGTCGCAACAGGAAATTCAGTGTTTTCGAGCATGTTAAACTTTAGAAAAATAGATTTATTCGCACCGGGTTCCTTCAATTCTACGACATAGTTTTGAAATGGCGTCGTATAATCCATAAAATCTGTATTTTCATTACATGAAAAAGTATCGTTTAGGTTTGTGTTTATTACAAGACGAACAGGAGAACCAACCGTTACTGTCGTCATGTCCAGCTCTATCGTTTGTTGTGCTGATGTATTCGAACCTAAGGTACATTTAGCCTGCACCAAGAAAGGAAGCAAACATAAAATTAAAACCAAATATTTTTTCATAAACGAATCCCTTATCGGCAAATATAGACTTTATTCTCATCAATCACCTTATCGAAGGTAATCGTGCAGAATTGTCTCTGCTTTTTATTAACCACGACGCGTACCGATGCGGGAATATCGTTGGTGCGAATAAATAACCGACTGCCCTGGCCGATCAGACCGACGTTATTACCTGCGCTATCTTCAACCTCATAGCCGAACGATAACGGAGAGCCGTCTGGTCGTTGGGCGAGGAAATGCCATAGTTTACGCCGATCGGTTTCAAACTCCGTCATCACGACCGCGCCGCGATAAGGAACAGTAGCTTTACGATTACCCAGCAGCGCCACGTCGCTTTTACTGTCGGACAAATCCAGCATCAGCATATTTTCACGATACGGCGTCATGCTGTCATACATAGCGTAACCTTTACTGTCCGTTGTTAAGTAACGGTGTCCCTGCACCGCCGCCCCCTGTAAACCCGGCGCTTTAACAATGGCGAAAGTATCGGAAAGCCGTGACGTCAGCGCCACGCCGTCAGACCACACCACAACACCGCCCTGAATATTACCGCTGGCCTGTTGATACTTATTCGACTGGCTGTAGCTGCCGCCTATGGTCGCTATCTGCGCACGCCAGGCCATATTACCGCCCGCAGTTGTTTCATTCCCCTGCCGTTGGTGACTGAGATTGGCGCCGTAGCTGAACTGATCGCGATTACCCGCCACCCCGCTTAAGCTGGTGTTATTCGACTGATAACCGTCATCATCGAATGTCGTTGAGTTAGAGACAAACAGATCGCGGCGAGGGGTAGATATCCCGTCCCCCCACGAGAATGGGATGGAGATATACAGGTTAAAACGCTTATCCTCGTGATTATCCTCATCGTACGTTTGGCTAACGGCAAAGGTATAGCTGATACGTTGCCAGGAGTTCGAATAACTTATTTGATAATCTTTACCCGTTCCGCTGCGTTGCCAGTAATCACGCCACAAACCGCTTACGGCCAGAAATCCCAAGTCGCCAGGCAATGCCTGATTGATGTTCAGGGAAAAACTGTTCTTACGGCCAAAGTCATTCTGATAATAATCAGCAATGTCATAAACATCATTTTCATCGCGGTTGTAGCTATTTTTGTTATTCGCCCAAACGTGATCGTTAAAGGTACGATAATCCCGCGAAGAGTAGCGAAAGGCCGCCAGCGCAAACTGAGTTCCGGTCTGTGCAACATATTTATTCCATGCTACCTGATAACTCTGTCCGTCAAAAACGCCGTTATCCTGCTCACTGTGCGATCGTGTGGCGTCTACCGAAACCGCACCAATTGGCGTATTCCATCCTGTGCCAAGCACAAATGAATAATAGTTATCCGATAACATTGAGCCGCCATAAACTGTAAGCAGATTGTTCAAGCCATAAAAATAACTACCCTGCATAAAATCAGACTGATTACTCGCACCTGCAATATCGCTACGTCCGGCAGCTAAATCATATTTCGCCACACCCGTCTGCAACATATTCGGTACCGATGAATAAGGTACCAGGTAATGTCTTATCGAACCATCTGCCTCTTTAACACTCACATCCAGATCTGCACCACCGCCGGCAAGCTGCAAATCATCAATAGCAAATGGGCCTGGAGAGACCTCTTTTTGATAAATCACAAAACCGTTTTGTTCGATGGTTACCAGCGCGTTGCTCTGGGCAATACCACGTACTACAGGGGTAAAATTCTGTTTTGAGTTCGGTAACATTTGCATATCACGCCAGATACGCACCCCGCGAAAGCGTACCGCGTCAAAAATATCTGCCCCGGTATACATGTCCCCGGCGCGCAATGTACCGAGAATTGACGGAATACCACGTTCCACATATAACGTATTACTTTTCCACTCACCGCTACCTTCGTTGCCTTTGGTATAGTTGGCATTCGAATGCAACTGCCAGCCAAGCAAATTCAATCCGCTGTTCAGATTAACATAGCTACTTTTATCATTACCGCCGTGTTTATAATCACTGTAATACTGGCTGACATAATAAGCCGTATAAAACGCATTTATTCCACGATCCCAAGTTTCTGGAGGCATATAACCCGGTTCATATTCGTTCACAAATGCCTGAGGTACGCTCAGATTTAATGCAAACTGCCCAATATCATACCCTATGCTGCCGCCCTGGACTGCTGAACGTAGCGAAACACAATCCACGCTTTTATCCGCTTTAATACCGTCGGTACGAATGCCTATCTGCTGTAATTGTGCCCAGGATAAACATGTTTCATCGGGATCGGTTTTAATATTAATATCATACTGACCACGCCACTGATTATTCAGATAAACGTCCATCTCGTACATGCCTGGCATGGGCTTATCACCATCAATTAGATAGCGTGATATTTTTTCACCATTTAAACCACCAATCATAAAGTGGGTGTCAAACGTTTCTTCTTCAGCCCATACAGATGATGAAGTCGCCAGCACCGACAAAATGGCCAGTGTAATCGAATTAATCTTTGACATAGCCAGTCCTTGAGCTATTTTTCAGTTTTGATTTTTTCACTCAAATAATTGCCGTGATCATCAATAAGCGTAACATTGTAATGACTCACAATAGCAGCAGTGCTCAGCATTTTTTCTGACCACGGTGCCAACAGCATAGTTTCTTTATTAAGTTTCGCTTTACCGCTAAGCTCAGGGATAGTTATCCAGTTAGCCGAATTATTCTTGATTGTAATACCGCTACCACTATTCCTGATGTTCAGTTGGGTAAAGCTATTTTTATCAACGCCGGCAATTCCCTGTGGGCGATAAATAAATTTAATACGGTTTTGCATCGCAAATTTAATGATGTTCTTACCTTCGGAATCCGCAGAGTTCGGTGGGATATCCAGCACGTTAAGGAAGAATAAACTTTCGCGATCTTTCGGCAACGTATTTGGCAACAGCTTAATTTTCAGCTGTTGGCCAGAACCACCGCTCACCTTTGCCACCGGCGGTGTCATCACAAACGGTACCTGAATTTTCTCCGGCGGCAGGTCGGTGTCACCATCATCAATCCACGACTGGACGAGTGCACTGCGATTGCCTTCATTCATTAACTGCACGGTAATCTCTTTTTTCTGCGCCGGATAAATGATACGCGTACCGTAAATATAAATCCCACCCCACGCAGGCAATACTGTGCCAGCCAAAAATAATGCTAATATCTTTTTCATTATAATTATCCTTACTACAGAAATAATCGGCGGCCGCAGCCGCCGACAAACAGGATAGTAATCTTAATCAGTAACTACGGTCATCGTAAGCGAAGAGGCAACATCACCACTCTCGACAATACCAGTTCCAACTTTCGCATAACGCGCACTAAAGTCCAGAACATATTTATTGTCGGCTGTTTTGGTTAACTGAATACCAGACTCAGGATTAACCTGTTCATTACCATAATAGACTGCAAAACCAGCACCGTTATTCGAGGCAGTATTTCGTGTAATGTATTTATTCGTGCTGTCGAATTGAGAACTGGAAAAAGTAATTTTCGGTGCTTCAGTCCCCGTACACTCTACTGTCAGTGGTACAGTAGTTTTATTTGTGTAACCATCATAAACACCACCAGCACTCAAAGCATTTAATCTGTCAGCACCAATTTGGTTCATACCAATAGTCGCGGTGGAATCACCAGTAAATTTACAGGTAGTTCCAACCACCTTACCCGTAATAATTAATTCACCCTGATCGGTATCAGCAGCAAAAGCCCCAGCGCTCATAAATACAACAGACAGAACAGCAGCAGAAATAATTGAACGTTTCATAATATCTTCCCTAATGAATTAATTTCGATTTGTTAAGAGCAGTTATCTCTTGAAAAGAAATTCTCACAGCTGAAACGTTGCCGCAATGTAAACACGTTGTTTTATTGATTTAAAACAAGTTACAAATCGCAATATACATGCAACAAATAAATCAGGATTTGTATTATTTTCAGAATTAATAAATCTATGCAATTAACTGCCAGGAAGGATTTATTCTATGCATAAAAAAACCACATATCATTCATTAAAATGATATGTGGTTAATAAAGGCGTTCTTTTTAATCGTAGCGATTGAGTACGATCTGTCGCGTGGTATCGCCAGGGACTGTAACCACTTCCGTCACCACCCCGCGCGCAGGTGAAGAAGCAATATCGTTAACAGTTGAAAAATGAAGTGTCTTGCCACACCGCTGTTGCACGTCGTTATTCACAACATCGGTACTACAGGTTGGTTTGGTTACTCGTCCACTGATTGTTAAGGTCGCGGTATCGGAAGCAAACGCAGATGCACTTATTCCATAAGTCAGAATGATAGTTCCCATCAGCGAGCTAATTTTCATTTTTATCGTCACCTCTGTGGTTAACATCAAATAACATGCAGATGGCCTGTCAGCGTAATACGGGCAAAACGCGCTGTTCAATCCAATTGAAATTGTAGATTAATGAGATAGATTTGATCAATTACAATGATGCATTGAGATGATTTATTCGGAAAAAGGTATGAATTATAAACGCAGAATGAACAATATCGTAATATTTTTAAATTTAATATATTCACCGCATCAATAATACATTAATGCGGTGAATATCTGTAACGCTATAAATTACACCGCGCGGAAAGCAATCTCGCCCGGAATAACTTCTCCCTGCCAATACAGCTGTGCCGCCACACGCCCTGCAAGGTCGCGGTAAATGGCGGTAAATTCGCTGTCTGGACGGCTGATAACCGTCGGCGTACCGCGATCGAGGTCTTCACGCAGAGAAATATGCAGCGGCATTTGTCCCAGCAGTTGGGTGTGGTACTGCTCGGCCAGTTTCTGCGCGCCACCGGTGCCAAAGATTGGCTCATGGTGACCACAGTTGCTGCAAATATGCATACTCATATTCTCAACAATACCCAATACCGGCACTTCGACTTTTTCGAACATCACAATGCCTTTTTTCGCATCGATCAGCGCGATATCCTGCGGCGTAGTGACAACAACCGCGCCCGTTACCGGAATGTTCTGCGCCAGCGTCAGCTGGATGTCACCAGTGCCCGGCGGCATATCCAGTACCAGATAATCAAGATCCGGCCATAAGGTTTCCTGCAACATCTGCAACAGCGCTTTACTGGCCATCGGGCCGCGCCACACCATCGCGTTATCGTCAGTGACCAGATAACCAATGGAGTTCGTTGCCAGACCATGAGACATGATCGGCGCCATGTGGGTACCATCTGGCGAGGTTGGACGCTGGTTTTCCGCGCCAAGCATTGTCGGGATAGACGGACCATAAATATCGGCGTCCAGAATCCCCACCTTCGCCCCTTCTGCAGCCAGTGCCAGCGCCAGGTTCACGGCGGTAGAGGATTTACCCACGCCACCTTTACCTGAACTGACGGCGATGATGTTTTTCACACCATTAATACCTGGCTGATTTTTCACGCGTTTCAGCGTCGCGATGTTATGCGACAGTTTCCAGTCGATCGCTTTCGCGCCGGTAATACGCAGCAGATCGGCGCTACATTGCTCTTTTAAGTCCTCAAACGCGCTATGCCAGACGAACGGCATGACCAGCTCAACGTGCAACGTGTCATCCATCCAGGCGACGTGGTGCAACGCTTTAAGCGTCGTCAGATTATGCTTCAGGGTTGAATGCTGAAAATTCGCCAGCGTCCCGGCAACCATGGCGCGCAGGGTCTCTGGTGATTTGGCCTGGGATTGTGCGTTCATCCCGACTCCTTTTTGTTGTTCTGAATATACAATAGTCACCAGGTAGTTTACTCCAACCACAACAATTATTCATTTACGGATAAATGCCCTTATCGCTTGGCGCAGTAATTACCATTTTGGTACTATCAAAGCCCTTTTCACTACAAAAGAAGTAATTGCCCACTATGACTCAAGTCGCGAAGAAAATTCTGGTAACGTGCGCGCTGCCGTACGCCAACGGCTCAATCCACCTCGGCCATATGCTGGAGCACATCCAGGCTGATGTCTGGGTCCGTTACCAGCGAATGCGCGGCCACCAGGTTAACTTCATCTGCGCGGACGACGCACACGGTACGCCAATCATGCTGAAAGCACAGCAGCTTGGGATCACGCCAGAGCAGATGATCGGTGAAATGAGTCAGGAGCATCAGACTGATTTTGCAGGTTTTGACATCAGCTATGACAACTACCACTCGACGCACAGCGAAGAGAACCGTGAGCTGTCTGAGCTGATTTACACGCGCCTGAAGGAAAACGGTTTTATTAAGAACCGTACAATCTCCCAGCTTTACGATCCGGAAAAAGGCATGTTCCTGCCGGATCGTTTTGTTAAAGGCACCTGCCCGAAATGTAAGGCGGCGGATCAGTACGGCGATAACTGCGAAGTCTGCGGCGCGACCTACAGCCCAACCGAACTTATCGAGCCGAAATCCGTTGTGTCTGGCGCGACGCCGGTGATGCGTGACTCCGAACACTTCTTCTTTGATCTGCCGTCATTCAGCGAAATGCTGCAGGCGTGGACGCGCAGCGGCGCGTTACAGGAGCAGGTCGCCAACAAAATGCAGGAATGGTTCGAATCCGGCCTGCAACAGTGGGATATTTCCCGCGATTCCCCGTACTTCGGTTTTGAAATCCCGAATGCGCCTGGCAAATACTTCTACGTCTGGCTGGACGCGCCAATTGGCTATATGGGTTCATTCAAAAACCTGTGCGATAAGCGCGGTGACACCACCAGCTTTGATGAATACTGGAAGAAAGATTCCGACGCCGAGCTGTATCACTTCATCGGTAAGGATATCGTTTACTTCCACAGCCTGTTCTGGCCTGCCATGCTGGAAGGCAGTAACTTCCGTAAGCCGACCAACCTGTTCGTCCACGGTTATGTGACGGTGAACGGCGCGAAGATGTCTAAATCTCGTGGAACCTTCATTAAGGCAAGCACCTGGCTGAAGCACTTCGATGCCGACAGTCTGCGCTATTACTACACGGCGAAACTATCTTCACGTATTGATGACATCGACCTGAACCTGGAGGACTTTGTCCAGCGCGTTAATGCCGATATCGTCAACAAAGTAGTCAACCTGGCATCCCGTAATGCAGGCTTTATTGCTAAGCGTTTTGACGGCATTCTGGCGACTGAGCTGGCCGACCCGGCGCTGTATAAAACCTTCACCGACGCCGCAGCAGCGATCGGCGAAGCATGGGAAAGCCGTGAATTTGGTAAAGCTATTCGTGAAATCATGGCGCTGGCCGACGTGGCAAACCGCTACGTTGACGAACAAGCACCGTGGGTTGTGGCTAAACAGGAAGGCCGCGATGCCGACCTGCAGGCAATTTGCTCCATGGGCATTAACCTGTTCCGTGTGCTGATGACCTACCTGAAGCCGGTTCTGCCAACGCTTGCTGAACGTGTGGAAGCGTTCCTGAACTGCGAACTGAGCTGGGATGCCATTGAGCAGCCACTGCTCGGTCACAAGGTCAACACCTTTAAAGCGCTTTACAATCGCATCGACATGAAACAAGTTGAAGCGCTGGTGGAAGCGTCGAAAGAAGAAGTGAAAGCCGCTGCCGCACCAGTAACCGGTCCGCTGGCGGATGACCCGATTCAGGAAACCATCACCTTTGACGATTTCGCCAAAGTTGACCTGCGCGTAGCGTTGATTGAAAACGCCGAATTCGTGGAAGGTTCCGACAAACTGCTGCGTCTGACGCTGGATCTCGGTGGTGAGAAACGAAACGTCTTCTCTGGTATTCGTTCTGCGTATCCGGATCCACAAACCCTGATTGGCCGCCAGACCATTATGGTTGCTAACCTGGCTCCTCGTAAGATGCGCTTCGGCATTTCTGAAGGGATGGTAATGGCCGCAGGTCCTGGCGGGAAAGATATCTTCCTGTTAAGCCCGGATGAAGGTGCAAAACCAGGCCAACAGGTGAAGTAAGTCAAGTATCTCAAGCGCTGCAACCGCAGCGCTTTTTTTTTGCTACGTGAGTGCTTCCTCTAATCTTAACCCTTAATCCATTTTCGGACTGCTCAGTTGTTAATATTAGATTTATTCTATACTGCACTGGGATCAAGATAGTCCGGGCTTACCAGATTCGTGGAGGTTATTGTTTAACATCCGATATTCATGAAATGGAGTTTTACATGAAAGCGTTACATAAATTTTTCACTCTCGCCGTGGTATCGGTTGTGTTTTTTTCCCTGGCAGGATGCGGTGATAAAGTAGAGACAAAAACATTTAATGCCAACCTCAACGGTTCGGATATCACTGTCTCTTACACCTATAAAGGTGATAAGGTCCTGAAGCAAATCTCTGAAAGTAAAATCAGCTATGCGTCAGTCGGTGCCAGCAATAAAGAAGAAGCAGCAAAAGTATTCGACGCATTAAGCGCCAAATATCAAAACATTACTGGTATAGAAGAAAAACTCACCTATTCAGATACCTACGCGCAAGAAAATGTCACTATCGATATGGAAAAAGTCGATATAAAAGCGTTGCAGGCCATTTCAGGGATGAAACTATCTGAAAACGCCGATAAAAACATCAGCATGAAGCAAATGCAAACGGTAATGGAATCGGCGGGTTTTAAAGAAGTGAAGTAAAGCTTCGGCGACCCGATTTTGATCGTGGTCGCCAGCGCTGCTTTACGCTTTCTTTTTATGCTCTCGCGACGTTAAACCACGCAGGAAATAACGCAGGAACTGATCGCCGCATTCGCGATAATTCTTATGGTCCGGCGCGCGCATCATGGCGGTAATTTCCGGCATCGACACACGGAATTTCTGCTCGGTCATAATTGCCAGAATATCATCGGTTTTCAGTGAAAAAGCGATACGCAGTTTTTTCAGCACCGTATTATTGTTAACACGACGCTCAAGCGCCAGTTCCGGTGCAGAATCATCTTTACCACGCAGATGATAAATCAGACCGTTTAAAAAACCGGAGAGAATGATATCCGGGCAGCGAACAAACCCGTCTTCATCTTCTTTTGTCGTCCAGGTATCGAAATTTGCGGAGATGGATTCCATGTCAGCAAGCGCAAGAATACGCACCATGTCGTTATTGTTCGCTTTCAGGGTGTAGCGCAGGCTACGAAGAATATCGTTACTTAGCATAGAGCCTTCAACTGTCGGTGATGCAATGGCGCGCAGTGTATCAGTTTTACAGTCCAATCGCCTCTTTTAGACTTTTAAGATAACGACGACTCACCGGAACGGTCAGCCCGTTACGCAAAATCAGTTCCGCCTGGCCGTTGTCTTCCAGACGGATCTCCTGCAATTGCGCCATATTTACCAGATATTGTCTATGACAACGCAGCAGAGGAGTACGGCTCTCCAGCGTCCTGAGCGTCAGCTCAGTGAAGCCTTCTTTACCATCACTGCTGGTCACATATACGCCACTCATACGGCTGCTGATAAACGCCACATCATCCATTTGCAACAAATAAATTCGGCTGTGACCGCTGCACGGAATAAACTTCAGCGCCTGCTGATTTTCTGGCAGGAGTGATACATCCTGCTTCGTGCGCTCCTGACGCAAACGGATCAGCGTTTTTTCCAGCCGAGCTTCTTCGATCGGCTTGAGCAGATAATCAAACGCATGTTCTTCAAAGGCTTTCACCGCATACTCATCAAAGGCGGTCAGAAAAACAATGTACGGACGATGCTCGGGATCAAGCATGCCAACCATTTCCAGGCCGCTGATTCGCGGCATCTGAATATCAAGGAACAGAACATCCGGACGCAATTTATGTACCGCGCCAATGGCTTCCACCGCATTCGAACATTCGCCGACAATCTCGATGTCGCTTTGCTGCTGCAACAGGATCCGCAGATTCTCCCGGGCTAACGGTTCGTCATCGACAATTAGCACTTTGATCATGCCAGTTCCTCCAGGGGAAGTCGTAAAGTGATTCGGGTAAAGCGGTCAGGTTCACACGCTACGCTAATGCCAAAATCATCGCCAAACCGCTCGCGCAGTCGTTTATCGACCAGATTCATACCCAGTCCACTGGCTTCTGATGTTGGCTGATACAGCCCGGCATTGTCTTCGATATCCAGCATCAGATATTGCCCTTCTCGACGGGCGGTAATCGATACTTCACCGGTATCCAGCAACTGAGAAGTACCGTGTTTGATAGCATTCTCCACGATGGGTTGCAGAGTAAAAGCGGGTAATTGCTGATGCGAAAGTTCTTCTGGCACCGTCAAGGTCACCTGAAGACGCGATTGGAACCGTGCCTTTTCAATTTGCAGATAAGCATTAACGTGTTCAATTTCATCGGCCAGCGTCACAATTTCCGACGGGCGTTTTAAATTTTTACGAAAGAACGTCGACAGATACTGCACCAGTTGGCTGGCCTGCTCGCTATCACGTCGGATCACAGCTTTGATGGTGTTGAGCGCATTAAACAGAAAATGGGGATTGACCTGGGCGTGCAGGAGTTTTATTTCCGACTGCGTGAGCATCGCTTTTTGCCGCTCATACTGTCCGGCCAGAATCTGCGCCGAAAGCAGTTGGGCGATCCCTTCCCCCAGCGTGCGGTTGATTGAGCTAAAGAGACGGTTTTTGGCTTCATACAGTTTGATGGTCCCCATCACCCGCTGGTTTTCACCCCGCAAGGGGATCACCAGCGTCGAACCTAATTTGCATTGCGGATGCAAAGAGCAGCGATAAGGGACTTCATTGCCGTCAGCATAAACCACCTCTCCGGTTTCAATCGCCCGCTGAGTGTACGAGGAAGAGATAGGTTTGCCCGGCAGATGATGGTCGTCACCAATACCGGTAAATGCCAGCAGTTTCTCACGATCGGTAATCGCCACCGCACCGATATCCAGCTCTTCATACAGCACCTGAGCAACCTTCATGCTGTTAACCTCGTTGAACCCCTGGCGCAAAATCCCTTCCGTTGAAGCGGCAACTTTGAGCGCGGTGGCGGAAAAAGCGGAGGTATATTTTTCAAACATCGCCCGTTTATCGAGCAAAATACGCATAAATAAGGCGGCGCCGACGGTATTGGTCACCATCATAGGCGCGGCAATATTGCTGACCAGTCGATAGGCATCATCAAACGGCCTGGCGATCAATAAGATGATCAACATCTGCACCAGTTCAGCAACAAAGGTAATGGCGCCCGCCGTCAGCGGGCTGAATACTTTATCGGTACGACCACGACGGGTGAGCACGCTGTGCACCAGTCCGCCGAGCAACCCTTCCACAATGGTCGAGATCATGCAGCTAAGCGCCGTCATTCCGCCCATTGAATAACGATGTAAACCACCGGTCAGACCGACTAAGCCGCCAACCACAGGGCCGCCAAGCAGTCCGCCCATTACCGCACCAATAGCGCGAGTATTCGCAATGGAGTCATCAATGTGCAGCCCGAAATAGGTGCCCAAAATGCAGAAAATGGAAAAGGTAACGTAGCAAAGCAGTTTGTGCGGCAGCCGGATAGTCACCTGCATCAGCGGAATAAACAAACGCGTTTTGCTCATGAGCCACGCGATAACGAGAAACACGCACATCTGCTGAAGCAGCAGCAACACCAGATTAAACTCGTACATACCCGCCAACCACACATCTCTTAAAAGCGCGTAACATACATGGGCTGCGCGTAACTTTCTTTGAAGTGTTGCAAAAAAAAAGGAATTTGTGAGAACGATCACTCGAAAGCGCGATCATGACTACAAACCCACCCATTTATTGATCAAAAAACAGGCAAAACTACCTGGTTCGCAAAAGAGCGTCTAAAGTAAAACTGGGACCTCGCAAGCATAAGTGAGACGACGATGGCGCTTTACACAATTGGTGAAGTGGCTTTGCTTTGTGATATCAACCCTGTCACTTTACGCGCGTGGCAGAGGCGTTACGGATTACTGAAACCGCAACGGACAGACGGCGGACATCGCCTGTTTAACGACGCGGATATCGATCGGATCCGTGAGATAAAACGCTGGATCAACAACGGTGTCCAGGTCAGCAAGGTTAAAATGTTGCTCAGCAATGAGAGCATTGATGTGCATAACGGTTGGCGTGAACAACAAGAGACGCTGTTGAGCTATTTGCAAAGTAATAATCTGCATAGCCTCAGACTGTGGATCAAAGAGCGTGGTCAGGATTATCCCGCACAAACGCTCAACACCCATTTATTCATTCCGTTACGCCGACGTCTGCAATGTCAGCAGCCGATCCTCCAGGCGTTACTGGGGATCCTCGACGGCGTACTGATCAACTACATCGCGATTTGTCTTGCCTCAGCACGCAAGAAACAGGGCAAAGATGCTCTGGTGGTTGGCTGGAACATTCAGGATACGACCCGCTTATGGCTGGAAGGTTGGGTCGCCAGCCAGCAGGGGTGGCGCATTGACGTCCTTGCTCATTCGCTGAACCAACTGCGACCGGAGCTGTTTGAAGGTCGCACCTTGCTTGTCTGGTGCGGCGAGAACCAAACGCCCGCTCAGCAACAACAGCTGAATGAATGGCGCGCGTTAGGTCACGATATTTATCCACTCGGTATTTAATATTCTATTAACAAACGTGTACAATCCTTGGATTCACATAAGGAGTGCATAATGAGCGCAGCTAAAATCGGTGTCATTACCCTCTTCCTGCTGATGGCCATCGGCGGTATCGGCGGTGTCATGCTGGCAGGTTATACCTTTATTTTACGTGCCGGGTAAGATGTCTCGCTAATTTCTCAAAACCGCGGTCAACAATTACCGCTGCCAGCGCGACCAACAGCGCCCCCTGAATCACATAGGCGGTATTGAACCCACTCAGCCCGATAATAATCGGCGTACCCAGCGTGTTCGCTCCAACGGTTGAGGCGATGGTTGCAGTGCCTATATTAATAATCACCGACGTGCGAATCCCGGCCAGAATAACCGGGGCCGCCAGCGGTAACTCTACTTTACGCAGCCGCTGCCCCTGACTCATGCCCATTCCACTGGCGATATCCATCACGCTGGAAGAAATACCGCCGAGTCCCGCCAGGGTTGCCTGCAAGATCGGTAATACGCCATACAGGATCAGCGCAATAATTGCCGGTTCAGGACCAAATCCCATCACTGGTACGGCGATCGCCAACACCGCAACTGGCGGAAAGGTCTGCCCCACGGCGGCAATCGTTTCCACTATCGGCCTGAATTCCGCGCCCCAGGGTCGGGTTACCGCAATTCCCGCCCCAACGCCAATCAATACGGCGATAAGGCTTGAGATCCCTACCAGTGTAAAATGGGCCAGCGCCAACGCTGTAAAACTTTCCTGCTGATACACGGGACGTGGCAGCTCAGGAAATAGCGAACTAAACAGGGTCTGACTGTGAGGCAATCCAACCAACAGGATCAGAAACAACGCAACAAGCCACAGCAGTGGATCAGCAAGACGTTTCACGGGTCGGCATCTCCGAAAGCAAATCGCGAAAATGGAGCGTTCCGCAGGATAACCCCTGCAGCGTCACAACCGGTAAAACGTCGCAACCGCGCGCCACGAACACCGATAACGCATCACGAAGCGTCATCTCATCCACCAGCGGCTCGCCGTCTGAGTGTTCTCCTCGACGGATAAAATCGCCTACCGTACGCAGCGACAACAGACGTACGCCCAGTTCACTGCGGCCAAAAAAGGTTTGTACGAAATCATTCGCTGGCGCAGTGAGCATCGACAGCGGCGTGCCTTGCTGCACGACCTTTCCTGCATCCATCAGCACCAAATGTTCCGCCAGTCTTAGCGCCTCGTCGATATCATGCGTCACTAACACAATGGTACGCCCCAACAAACGGTGAATACGCGTCATCTCCTGCTGCAGCGCACCGCGGGTGACCGGGTCCAGCGCGCCAAAAGGCTCATCCATCAATAGCACCTGCGGATCCGCCGCCAACGCACGCGCAACCCCGACCCGCTGCTGCTGTCCGCCGGAAAGCTGATGCGGATAACGGTGGCGCAAACTTTCCTCAAGACCCAGCAGCGCCATCAGTTCATCTGTTCGGTCATCAATACGTGAGCGCGACCACTTTTGCAGTTGCGGTACGGTGGCGATGTTCTGCGCGACGGTCCAGTGGGGAAACAAGCCAATAGACTGAATCGCGTACCCCATGCGCCGTCGTAGCTCCAGCACCGGCAGGCTACGAATTTCTTCTCCGGCAAAGCGGATCTGCCCGCTGTCGTGTTCAACCAGCCGATTGATCATCTTTAGCGTGGTGGACTTCCCCGAACCTGACGTGCCGATTAGCACCGAAAAGCTGCCCTCCCCTAACTGCAGGTTAAGGTCATCAACGGCTTTTTGCTGACCATAGGTTTTACTGACGTGGCGAAATTCAATCATTATTCGAAACCTTTAGCAGCGCGAGACCTAAATCAAACAGCGCATCAATCAACACTGCCAGCACAACGACTGGGATCACGCCCAACAGCACTAAATCGACGGCGCTACTGAGCAATCCCTGAAAGACCAGCGCGCCAAATCCCCCTGCTCCAATCAGCGCAGCAATCACCGCCATTCCCACGGTTTGCACCATCACTACCCGTAAACTGCGTAAGAAGACCGGCAATGCCAGCGGGAACTGCACCGAGACAAATCGCTGGAAAGTGTTCATTCCCATCGCTCGAGCGCTTTCCAGTACATCCCGCGGTACCTGATTCAACCCAGCCACAACGCCACGTACCAGCGGTAACAACGCATACAGCACCAACGCAATAAGCGCAGGCGTCATACCGGTTCCCGCGACACCGAACTTGCCCAATAAAGGAAAGTGCTTCACCAACCCGGCAAGCGGCGCAATTAACAGGCCAAACAGCGCGACGGAGGGAATGGTCTGGATGATATTCAGTAGTGCAAATACCGGCCCCTGACGGGCGACAGAGAAAGCACACCAGATGCCCAGTGGCACACCAATAAGCAGCGCGGGCATCACGGTAGCGAACAGAATCGTCAAATGTTGCGCCAGCGCGTCGTTGAAGACATCCTGGCGGTTGGCATATTCTTTAAGCAGGGATAGATCGTTAAACGTGCCGGAGAACAAAAGCACCAGCGGCACAATGAATATTTGAGCATGCAGCGCCCAACGCCACAGTGCCTGAGCGGTGATGCGACGAATAGCGTCACTGGCGGCCAGCAGCATCAGCCCCACGCCCAACCAGAATCCACTGCCCAGACTGGTTCTGGCCAGCGGACTCCCTGTCTTCGCCAGATACGTTGCCGTTGTACCTGCGGTTACCAGCGCGGCGATCACCAACAGTTGGCAAACGATAAGCGCCAATATATTGCCGGGCTTTCCCGGTACAACGCTCAGAAGACATAGCAGCAAACAGGCCACCGCCAATCCCCATGCCGTGTCGGAGCTGATATCCCAGAGTTGACGACCTTCGCCGGACACCAGACGATTAGGGGCATAGCTAATGAAAGGCAGCGCTGCCGCCGCGAAAGTAAGAAGCACCAGCAGCAACAGCACCCGATTGACTGAAATATTCGACAAAACACCCACCCGCTGCAAACGCCGTTACTTCACCCATCCTTTTTGCTTCAGGTAATCTGCTGCGACTTTTTTCGCATCCAGCCCCTCCACGGCAATACTGGCATTCAGCTGCTGCAACGTTTTTTCATCCAGACTGGCAAAAACCGGCTGTAGCCACTCTCCCATTTGCGGATAGTCTTTCAGCACAGATTCACGTACGACGGGTGCTGGCGCATAAATGGGCTGGACACCTTTTGGATCGCTTAAAGTTTGCAGACCGAGCGCCGCAACTGGGCCATCAGTGCCATAAGCCATCGCCGCATTGACTCCAGAAGTCTGCTGCGCCGCCGCTTTAATCGTTACCGCGGTATCCCCCCCAGCCAGCGACAACAGCTGATTTTGATTCAGTTTGAAATCATAGGCTTTTTCAAACGCTGGCAGCGCGTCAGCCCGTTCGATGAATTCCGCAGAGGCGGCAAGTTTGAACGTTCCTCCGTCCTTCAGGTAACGGCCTAAATCAGCAAGGGACTCAAGTTTGTTCTTTTGCGCGACATCCTGGCGTATTGCAATAGTCCAGGTGTTGTTGGCGGGTGCAGGGGTTAGCCAGACCAGCTTATTTTGCTCCGCATCCAGCTTTTTCACTTTGTCGAATCCAGCCTGCGCATTTTTCCACGCGGGATCATTTTCATCTTTAAAAAAGAATGCGCCATTACCGGTATATTCCGGATAAATATCCAGCTCACCGGAGGTGATTGCCCCACGCACCACTGGGGTGGTACCAAGCTGTATTTTATTGACGGTTTTCACGCCATGGCTTTCGAGCACCTGCAAAATAATGTTGCCGAGCAGCGCCCCTTCGGTATCTATTTTTGAACCGACCGTGATGGGTGACGCGGCCTGTAAGGGTAGGCTTATCGCAGCTAACAGCGCCAGCGAACCCACCGATACTTTTGAGATTATCATGCTGTACTCCTCATCCTTTTGCGGCCCTTTTCAGAGACTTGAGGAAAAAGCATAGTCGAAAAATCAGGGCTTAACCTGGCAATTGGGGAGTAAGAGAGGGATTCGTTAGCAATAACGTGATGAGAAATAAGAAGCAGACGCGGCGCGTACGTCTAAAGATAAAGGCCGGAAACCCGGCCTTTACTCGCTAATCAATCACAGCAGCTCAAATTCGCCCTGCTTCACTCTGGCGGAATCCACGCCGATGAAAACGTTAAACTTGCCCGGTTCTGCATCGTATTGCATACGCTGATTCCAGAACTTCAGCGCCTCAATGTCAATCGGGAAGCTGACGGTCTGGGTTTCACCCGGCTTAAGATTCACTTTCTCAAAACCTTTCAGCTGTTTTACCGGACGACTCATGGAAGCGGTCACGTCCTGCAAATACATCTGAATCACCGTCGCACCTTCGCGCTTGCCGGTGTTGGTCACCTGCACGCTGGCCGTCACGGTCCCGTCACGCTTCATCGTTGGAGAAGAGAGCTTCACATCAGAAACCGTGAACGTGGTGTAGCTCAGGCCATAACCAAAGGGATACAACGGACCATTCGCTTCATCAAAGTAGCGCGACGTGTACTTGTTCGGCTTATCTGCGTTATACGGGCGACCGGTATTGAGATGGCTGTAATAGACCGGGATCTGTCCGACAGAGCGCGGGAAAGACATCGGCAGCTTGCCTGAAGGGTTGTAATCACCAAACAGCACATCGGCGATGGCGTTACCACCTTCCGTCCCGGCAAACCAGGTTTCGAGGATCGCATCGGCCTGTTGATCTTCTTTAACCAACGCCAGCGGACGTCCGTTCATCAGTACCAGAACCAGAGGTTTACCGGTGGCTTTCAGCGCGGCAATCAGGTCACGCTGACTCTGTGGAATAGTGATATCGGTGCGGCTGGAAGCTTCATGCGCCATACCTTGCGCTTCGCCGACTACCGCAACCACCACGTCAGACTGCTTCGCTGCGTTCACGGCTTCATCGATCATCGCCTGCGGCGAGCGCGGGTCAACCTTCACCGCCTCTTCATACAGATTGAGGAAATCGACAATGCCTTTGTCGTTGGTGATATTCGCCCCTTTGGCGTACAGCACTTTGCCCTGATCGCCGACGGCATTTTTAATCCCCGTCAGTACCGTTACCGACTGATCGGCAACACCGGCGGCGGACCAACTGCCCATCACATCACGCTTGCTGTCAGCCAGCGGACCGACGACTGCCACGGTGGCGGATTTTTTCAGCGGCAACGTTTCCAGACGGTTTTTCAGCAGCACCAGGCTTTCTCGCGCTACTTCACGCGCCTCTTTACGGTGCAAACGGCTTTCCGCGTTGGTGTCCTGTGGGTCAGATTCTTTGGCCCCCAGATGACTGTACGGGTCGTTAAACAGCCCCATATCATATTTCACGTTCAGCACGTGGCGCGCGGCGTCATCCAGCTCAGCCATCGTCACTTTGCCGGATTTAATCAAGCCCGGAAGATATTTGCTGTAATACTCATCGCTCATACTCATATTAATGCCGGACTTGATCGCCACACGCACCGCATCTTCAGGATCGGAGGCAGTACCGTGCTTAATCAGTTCCTTAATCGCGCCGTGATCGGAAACGGTAATACCCTTAAAGCCCCATTCATCACGCAGCACGTCTTTGAGCAGCCATGCATCTGAGGTTGCAGGCGTACCGTTTAGCGAATTAAGTCCTACCATTACCGCACCGCTACCAGCGTCCAGCCCGGCTTTATACGGCGGCATATAGTCGTTGAACAGACGCTGTGGGCTCATATCGACGGTGTTATATTCCTTGCCACCTTCAACCGCGCCATAAGCGGCGAAGTGCTTGACGCTGGTCATCACCGAATAGCGATCCGCCGGGCTTTTACCCTGCATCGCTTCTACCATGGTTTTACCCATCGTAGCCGTTAAATACGTGTCTTCACCAAAACCTTCTGAAGCACGGCCCCAACGCGGATCGCGAGAGACATCGACCATTGGCGCCCAGGTCATATTCAGACCATCATCGGCGGCTTCATACGCGGAAATACGGCCAACGGTTCTGACCGCATCGAGATTAAAAGAGGATGCCAGGCCGAGACTTATCGGGAACACGGTACGTTGGCCGTGCAATACGTCGTAGGCAAAAAAGAGAGGAATTTTCAGGCGGCTGAGTTCCATCACCTGATCCTGCATTTTGCGGATATCCTGGCGCGTGACGGTGTTAAAAATTGCCCCAACCTGCCCGTCTTTGATCATCTCGCGGATGGCTTCTTTCGGGTTATCAGGCCCGACGCTTATCAAGCGTAGTTGCCCAATTTTCTCATCCACGGTCATCTGTTTAAGTAAATCGGTAACGAATGCATCCCGCGCTTCTGGCGTCAGAGGATGGTTACCAAACAGCGTGTCCGCCTGCGCTGGTTGCAACGCCAGACTCACCGCGACACCTACAGAACATAGCCATTTCATGTTGATTCTCTCTTTATTTTTTCCCGACGAGGCAGCGAAAATATAACAAAAACCGCAGTTTGCCGTAAGACTAAACGGGAGCGATAAAGAAAGCTAAGGTTATTCTCCTAATTTTCAAAACCAGCGCAAATCATTAGAAGACGAACCAGAGACAATATGAATGAGAAAGCGTATTGTCATACAAAGCGCTATGCTTGTTCCTGATATTGAGTCCCACCACAAGGAGTGGAGAATGTCTTCCATTACAACAGATAATAAAGCTTTCCTGAATGAACTGACCCGTCTGGTTGGTCATTCTCACCTGCTCACTGAACCTGCTAAAACAGCCCGCTATCGCAAGGGATTCCGCTCCGGCCAGGGCGAAGCGCTCGCCGTCGTGTTCCCCGGCTCGCTTTTAGAGCTGTGGCGCGTTCTCAATGCTTGCGTCGCCGCAGATAAAATTATCCTGATGCAGGCCGCCAATACCGGCCTGACCGAAGGCTCTACGCCGAGCGGAAATGATTACGACCGCGAAATTGTCATTATCAGCACCCTGCGCCTGGATAAACTGCACGTCATCGGCAAAGGCGAACAAGTGCTGGCTTATCCCGGTACAACGTTGTATTCGCTGGAAAAGGCGCTCAAACCGTTTGGCCGTGAGCCACATTCTGTGATCGGGTCATCCTGTATTGGCGCTTCGGTAATTGGCGGCATTTGCAACAACTCCGGCGGCTCGCTGGTACAGCGCGGCCCGGCATATACCGAGATGTCGCTGTTTGCGCGTATTGACGAACAAGGTAAATTGCAGCTGGTCAACCATCTGGGTATCGAGCTGGGCCAGACCCCGGAACAGATCCTGAGCAAACTTGATGACGAGCGGATTAAAGATGACGATGTCCGCCACGACGGGCGACACGCGCACGATCACGACTATGTCACCCGCGTCAGAGATATTGAGGCGGACACGCCCGCCCGCTATAACGCCGATCCGGATCGCTTGTTTGAATCATCCGGTTGTGCAGGTAAGCTCGCGGTTTTCGCCGTGCGTCTGGACACCTTCGAAGCCGAAAAAAATCAGCAGGTCTTTTACATCGGTACCAATCAGCCTGAAGTGCTGACGGAAATCCGCCGTCATATTCTGGCAAAATTTGAGCACCTGCCGGTCGCCGGTGAATATATGCACCGCGATATTTACGACATCGCCGAGCAATATGGCAAAGATACGTTTCTAATGATCGACAAGCTCGGCACCGACAAAATGCCGTTCTTTTTCACCCTGAAAGGTCGCACCGATGCGATGCTGGAAAAAGTGAAAATTTTCCGTCCGCATTTCACCGACCGGGCAATGCAGAAATTTGGTCATTTGTTCCCCAGCCACTTACCGGCACGCATGAAAAGCTGGCGCGATAAGTACGAGCATCACCTGCTGTTAAAAATGGCCGGTGGCGGCGTGGCTGAAGCGCAAAACTGGCTCAGCGAATATTTCAAAACCGCTGAAGGCGACTTCTTTGCCTGTACCCCAGAAGAAGGCAGCAAGGCGTTTTTGCATCGCTTTGCGGCGGCTGGCGCGGCAATTCGTTATCAGGCCGTACATGCCGATGAAGTAGAAGATATTCTGGCGCTGGATATCGCACTGCGTCGTAACGACACCGAATGGTATGAGCATCTGCCGCCAGAAATCGACAGTCAACTGGTGCATAAGCTCTATTACGGTCACTTTATGTGCTATGTATTCCATCAGGATTACATCGTGAAAAAAGGCGTGGATGCACATGCGCTGAAAGAGCAGATGCTGGAGCTTCTGCACGAACGCGGAGCACAGTATCCGGCAGAGCATAACGTCGGACATCTGTATAAAGCACCGGAAACATTAACCCGTTTTTACCGCGAGAATGACCCCACCAACAGTATGAATCCGGGTATTGGTAAAACGAGTAAGCAAAAGTTCTGGAAAGAATCGTAGGCCCGATAAGCGTAAGCGCCATCGGGCACGTTGCCGGGGGCGCTTCGCTTGGCCAGCCTACGGTTTAATCGTTCTGCGCGGTTTGCTCACCCGTAGCTGAACCTGCCGCCGCCATCTGCGCCGCTTTTTGCTTTTTGTAGCTCAGCGCTGCCGCCGGAACCGGCATCACCTTGCCGGTTTCAATCCAGGTGCGTAAACGGCTGGCATCGGCAAAGTGGGTATATTTACCGAACGCATCCATCACCACCAGCGCCACCGGTTTGTTATTGATCACGGTGCGCATCACCAGACAGTGGCCTGCCGCATTGGTAAATCCGGTTTTGGTTAACTGAATATTCCAGTTATCGCGGTATACCAGATGGTTGGTGTTACGGAATGGCAGCGTATAAGCCGGGTTGGCAAAGGTCGCCATATCTTCACGCGTAGTGCTTAACTGGCCAATCAGCGGATACTGCTTGCTGGCGATCAGCAGCTTGGTTAAATCACGAGCTGTCGAGACGTTATGAATCGATAAGCCGGTTGGTTCCACAAAGCGTGTCTGAGTCATGCCGAGCGCTTTCGCTTTGGCATTCATGGCTTTAATAAACGCGTTATAACCGCCAGGGTAATGGTGCGCCAGACTGGCTGCCGCACGGTTTTCTGACGACATCAGCGCCAGCAGTAGCATGTCTTTACGGCTAATTTCACTGTTCAGTCGCACACGAGAGTAGATGCCTTTCATTTCCGGTGTCTGACTGATATCAACTTTCAGTTTCTCATCCAACGGCAGTCGTGCATCAAGCACCACCATCGCGGTCATTAATTTGGTAATCGACGCAATCGGCCGCACAAGGTCCGGGTGGTTCGAATAGATAACTTTGTTGGTATTCAGATCAACAATCATCGCGCTACCGGACGCTATCTCAGGTTGAGAAGCCGCTGCGGTAGTTGCCGTTTTCGCCACGGCTTGGGGTGCAAAAGGAACGGCCAGCACCAGGGCAAGGCTTAATAATGAAACTCGGAATTTCAGCATGATGAGATTTCTGATAATGGTTCACGCACGTCACAACGCACACCGCCAGAGACTAAGTATTATCTCAAGCTAGCTCAGGCATCATAGCGATCCGGCAGGTTTGCCGCCACAGGAGAATCGTCTCGAAATGCTGCGTTGCTGACTTTTACGTCAACAACGCAGCGCAGACAGGTTTATCCGTCAGAATAATCGGTAGCCGTAACCCCACAGGATTACCGTAATAGCCAGTAGAACTTCCAGCACCAACACACCGATCGCCAGCGTCGAACTGGAAAAACTTAACCCTTCCTCGCGTGTGATATTCAGGAACGTCGGTATGCCGAGATAAAGTAAATAGCCGGTGTAAAACAACGCGATGGTCCCCACCAATGCGCACAGCCAGACCAGCGGATAAAGTGCGACCAGTCCGCTTAAAAACAGCGGCGTCGCGACATATCCTGCAAAAACCATACAATGCGCCAGCGACGGGCGCTGCGGGTAATTACGCGCCATCCACCAGATAACCCGCCCCATAACGGCGACGCCCGCCAGCATCACTCCGTAAAACAGAATTGCCATCGCAAATCCGGTCAACAGAGATAGCTTCAGGATATTGCCATCGCCAAAATTCCAGCCGATTTGTGTAGTACCGATAAACGCGCAAACCACCGGGATTGCCGCCATCAGCAGTACATGGTGGGTATAGTGATGCGAAACGCTTTCGTTTTCGCTGTTGATCACGTGCATTTCACGATCGGGATGGGAAAACAGCCCCCAGACATGGTTCATACCGCCCCCTTGTTGTCAGCTCCGGACCTCAACACTTCAAGTATAATTCAGCTTTTGATTATTTTATGTACACAGAAAAAATACCGAAGCGCCGGGTAAAAAGTTTGTTCAGGCGTAGGCATGATAAGCGAAGCGCCATCAGGCATTGGAGAGCTGAGCGACCTTAAGCGCTACTACGCGGCTTTTCCGGCATCAAACAATCATAGGGTGTATGCTATTAGCAGTGGAGGTCATACAATCGTATGGATATAAATCATTATGTTGCGCAATACGGCTATGCTGCGTTAATCATCGGCAGTCTGGCGGAAGGCGAAACCATTACCCTGTTAGGCGGCGTTGCGGCGCATCAGGGCGTCCTGAAATTTCCCCTGGTGGTACTCTCGGTCGCGCTGGGCGGGATGATTGGCGATCAGTTGCTTTATTTACTCGGACGTCGTTTTGGCGGCAAAATTTTACAGCGTTTCTCGCGCCACCAGGCGAAAATTGATTACGCACAGAAGATGATCCAGCGACGTCCTTACCTGTTTGTAGTCGGTACGCGCTTTATGTACGGCTTTCGCGTTATTGGTCCCTTACTGATTGGCGCCAGTCACCTGCCGCCGAAGATCTTTTTACCGCTAAATATTCTTGGCGCGTTTGTCTGGGCATCGTTATTTACTACCCTGGGCTACATCGGTGGTGAAGTGATAGCGCCGTGGCTGCACAGCCTTGACCAGCATATCAAGCATGGCATCTGGCTGGTGCTGGTTATCGGGATTGTCGCGGGCGTCCGCTGGTGGATGAAACGGCGAAGCACGCGTAAAGCGCAATGAAGATGGCCCGACAGCGGAACACCGTCGGGCCGATTAATCAGGACGCGTGATAACCGCCGCCCAGCGCACTGGTCAACTGAATTGAGGCATCCAACCATTGCCCTTGCAAAAGCAGACCGTTGCACTGCTCACGTAATGCCGGGATCTTTGCCTCGCTGACCCTGGAGCCCGCAATAATACCCGCATTAAAGCGTGCCTGAGCCAGCCCCACTACGCGCTGAGCGTCATGTTCAATCTGCTGCTGATGCTGATTTTTCTGCGCTAATGTTTCTACCTGCGATGCAGCACGTGCCACGTCATTCACCGCATCCACTACCGCTTTGTTGTAATTCGCCACCGTCAGGTTGCTTTGCGCTTTCGTAATATCGAGATTTGCGTTCAGCCTGCCGCTGTCAAAGATAGGCAGTGTCAGCCCGGCGGTTACGCCCATTTGCTGCGCGGAATGGCGGAACAGGTCACTCAGATGTAACGCATCCTGTTGTAAAAATGCCATCAGATTCACATCGGGATAAAACGCCGCTTTCGCCGCATCAATGCTGCTCAGCGATGATTCAATGTACCAGTGCGCCGCCTGTAAATCCGGGCGGCGGGCCAGTAGCGAGTAACCCAATTGTGACGGGAGCTGGCTTTCGACCGCGGGCAGTGGGGTCGAATGGAGCTTCAGGGCAGTGGACTGGGCATTGGTCAGCGCGCTCAGCCGTGCTTCAATCACCTTCATTTTACCGCTGACATCATTCAACTGCTGCTCTGTTTTGCTGGAATCAATATCAGTTTCAACGCCTTCCACTGAAGAAGTTAGACCGTTTTGATACAGCTGGCGATCGACGGTTATCACATTTTGCTGCTCGCTTTCGATTTGCGTCAGTACGGTTTTCAGCGCCGCCTGCGTCTGCCATTCCCAGTAAAGGCGGGAGACACCGCTCGCCAGCAACTGCCGGGTTTGTTCGCGCTCAGCCTCACGTGCCTTAACGGCCCCAATACGCGCCGTCACTTCAGCCCGATTTTTACCCCACAGATCCAGATTCCAGCCAGCGGTTAAACCAAAGGTTCCATTGGTGTACCACGGTCCTGTTGTTCCGGCGGCCGGATCGGTAATGGCAAACGGTCCCATCAGCCCCTCAGCTGACATTCTCTGACGCTCAACGTCTGCGGAGAAGTCGATCTCCGGGCCATCCTGTGCTTCCACAGCCTTAGCCTGCGCCTCCGCCAGTTGAATGCGCTGTTCCGCTACCTGCATATCAGGAGAATTTCGCAACGTGCTGTCAATCAACGCATTAAGTTGTGGGTCGTGATATGCCTTCCACCACTGGCTGTCCGGCCAGCCATTTTTTAACGCGGCAGGCAATGTGGTATCGACATTCGCAGCAGGGGTCTGCTGTGACAGAGACTGGCGGTCATCATGCATAGGCGCACAGCCTGCCATCAGAACAATAAGCGGCAACAATGCCGTGGTGATAAACACAGAATTACGATTCATGGAGATATACAGGTAAGAAAAGATGTGCAGAGATTACGACTTGTCGCTTTTGCTTTTTTAGTTACGCGTGGCAATACATCTTTGGCAATAAAAATATAAAATCAGAAAAATATACACCTCGCGAATAATATAGGTTAAATAGTTTTAATAATTAATGGATGGAGATTTTATGTCACAGAATATCTATGACGACCCTGAGTTCTTTGCCGGATATGCCACGCTGGATCGTTCAGTAAAGGGGCTCGACGGCGCGCCAGAATGGCCGACAATACAAGCGATGCTCCCCTCTCTTCAAGGCAAAAACATTCTTGATTTGGGCTGTGGATATGGCTGGTTTTGCCGCTACGCACGCGATAATCAGGCTGCCAGTGTAGTGGGACTGGATATTTCACAAAAAATGTTAACTCAGGCGCACAGTATGACGCAGGGTAATGGCATCGTTTATCAGCGTGAAGATCTCGAAACGCTTTCCTTGTCCCGAAATTCCTTTGATCTGGTTTATAGCTCGCTTGCCCTGCACTATTTGCACGATATAGAACGATTATTCGTAACCATTTACCAGTCATTAACACCGGGAGGTATGTTGGTTTTCTCTGCTGAGCATCCAATTTATACCGCACCGCTTAACCAGGGCTGGATCAAAGATAAAACCGGGCAACTCTCCTGGCCGATTAATCATTATCAGCAGGAAGGTGAGCGCATCAGTAACTGGTTTGCTGAGGGCGTCAAAAAACAGCATCGTAAGCTGGCGACCTGGATTAATGCGCTGATTGGGGCCGGATTCGACATCGTTTGTGTCGATGAGTGGGGACCTTCCGCGCAACAGATTGCTGAAAACCCAGCGTTAGATGAAGAAAAAGAGCGGCCGATGGTGTTTCTGCTCAGCGCACGTAAACCAGCATAACAGCGCCTCCAGGCAGAATGATTAATACTTTCCTATACTCAATCTGAACTTACCAAAAAAAGGAAAGTTAATGAAAATTCTGCTGTGGGTTATTCTGATTATTTTTCTGATTGGACTGTTGGTGGTAACAGGCGTGTTTAAGATGATTTTTTGATATTGCTGCCTATCAGCCAGTCCGGATAAGGCATTAGCATTTAATCCGGTCTGGCGCATCAGCTGTGTTCAAAGGGTAATAGCCTGAATCGCACGCGCGATATCCGGCGAATTGTTTAACGCACGAATTTCCTGAAACAGCGCGGTTGCCTCTGAATATTCTTTTCGCAGATACCCTAACCACTGCTTAATCCGCGCTACATGATACAGCCCGGTGTCCCCCTGCTTTTCAAGACGGGTATATTTTTGCAACAGCGTCACGACATCAGGCCACGGCATACGCGGCTCGTTGTATTTCACCACGCGGCTCAGGTTTGGAATATTTAATGCGCCACGTCCGATCATCACCGCATCGCATCCGCTGATGGCCATACAATCCTGGGCGCTCTGCCAGTCCCAGATTTCGCCATTCGCGATAACCGGAATAGTCAGTCGCTGGCGGATCTCGCCAATCGCCTGCCAGTTAATATGTTCTGCCTTATAGCCCTGTTCCTTGGTTCGACCATGCACCGCCAGTTCGCTGGCGCCAGCCTGCTGCACGGCATCGGCAATTTCAAACTGCCGATCGCTGTTATCCCAGCCCAGACGCACTTTCACAGTCACCGGGAGATGAGCCGGGACCGCCTCGCGCATAGCTTTTGCGCCCCGGTAGATAAGCTCAGGATCTTTCAGTAACGTTGCGCCACCGCCGCTGCCGTTCACCAGCTTCGACGGACAACCACAGTTCAGATCGACACCGTACGATCCCAGTTCTACCGCACGCGCCGCATTCTCCGCCAGCCACTGCGGGTACTGCCCCAACAGCTGAATGCGAACCAACGTGCCGGATGGCGTCCGGCTGTTGTTATGCAGTTCCGGGCAGAGTCGATGAAATACTTTTGCCGGCAGGAGCTGATCCACCACGCGCACAAACTCGGTGATGCACAGATCGTAATCATTCACTTCAGTCAGCAGCTCGCGCACCAGTGAGTCGAGCACGCCTTCCATCGGCGCCAGTAAAACACGCATATCGTCACCCGTAAAAAAAGAGGCGCTATGGTAGCGCCTCCGTTCGGGAGATTAAAGAGGCTCAGCGTGGCAGCAGGCAGTTATCTTCTTTCCAGCCGTATAACCATTCCATACCGCGATAAAATTCCGCCTGCGATTTGTCTTTCCACAACAGATTACGCACCTGACGCTCGACACCTGCGGCATGGTAGACGCGTCCCATTTCTCGCGTTGACCAGACGATGCGTGCGGTACGCGGAATACGCACCGACTCATACAGCGCAAAGGCATCAGCCGCATCGCCGTCACACTGCTGTAACGCTTTACCTAGCGTGACAGCATCTTCCAGCGCCATACAGGCTCCTTGCGCCATATATTGCGCCACCGGGTGCGCGGCATCTCCCACCAGCGTGATGCGGTCGGTTCCCCATTTCTCTACCGGCTCACGATCGGCGGTTGACCAGCGCCGCCATGACGTCGGTTTATCCAGCATCTGACGGGGGCGTGGATGAATACCCGCAAAATAGGAGAGCACTTCCTCTTTGCTACCATCCTTCACCCCCCACTCCTCCTGCTGACGACTGTGGAAGGTCACCACCAGGTTGTACTGTTTGCCGCCGCGCAGTGGATAGTGCACCAGATGACAATGCGGTCCGGCCCACAATACCGGCGCGTTAATGCGCAAATCTTCCGGCATATCATCGCAATCAATCACGGCGCGATAGACCACGTGCCCGGTAACCCGTGGAGCATCGCCAATCAGAGACTGACGAACAACCGATTTTACACCGTCACAGCCCACCAGAATATCCGCCGTCCAGTTGTTGCCGTGCTCGTCAAATACCGTCACGTCATTCTCTGTCTGGCGAATATCAACCACATTAGTTGAAGTGCGATACTCAACGTTAGGATGCACCAGCGCCGCTTCCCAAACGCTGGCGTGAATATCAACTCGATGGATAACCGCATAAGGACCGCCAAAGTGATCGCGGAACGCCTGCCCGGTTTCAATCCGTACTACCTCTTTCGCATTTACCGCATCCATCATCGTGATGTGGTCGGTAAAAACGGCGCGTTGACGGGCAACTTCCCCCACGCCAAGGCTGTCCAGAGCAGAGAATGCATTCGGCCCGAGCTGAATACCTGCGCCAATTTCACCAATCTCGTGCGCTTTCTCCAGCAACATCACTTTAATGCCCTGACGGGCCAGCGATAGCGCGGTCGCCGCGCCGCCAATCCCGCCACCCACGATAATTGCGCGTGTCACTTTAGCCATTGTCGTTCTCCTTATCAGGCTGGAATTTTGTCTTGTTGATTCTCGGGCGCGGCGGCGATAAACGCCGGAAGCTGGGTACAGGCATCATATACCGCCTGACAGCGCGGATATCCGCTCAGATCGCAACCCATCCGCAACGCGTTTGCCCACTGCGGGATCAGACAGCAATCCGCCAGCGTCGGTGCGTCCCCCACGCAAAACGTCCCCGAGTGACTCTGGCGCAGCATTTGTTCCACCGCGCTTAACCCTTGCTGGATCCAGTGCGCATACCAGCGTTTTTTATCTTCTTCACTGACTTTTAACTCTTCGCTCAGGTAGCGCAGTACCCGCATGTTATTTACGGGATGGATATCACAGGCGATGGCATAAACAATTTCCAGCACCTTACTGCGCGTCGGGAAGTCAGCAGGCAGCAGCGGCGACTGTGGAAAGTGGCCATCCAGCCAGTCGGTTATCGCCAGAGACTGCCCGAGTGATTCTCCGTCATCGGTCACCAGCGTCGGCACCAGTCCCACCGCATTCATTCGCCGGTAGGCCAGTTCGTTCTGCTGACCAATGCGAATATTGACGCCCACCGTCTGGTAATCGAGCCCCTTCAGCGCCAGCGCAATGCGTACACGATATGACGCGGAGCTATTAAAGAAACTGTACAGCTTCATTATCCACCTCAGACAATCTTCACGGCGATGGGGGTTAAACCGTCTACGTTTCCGGTAATCACATCCCCTTTCACTACCGCCCCTACGCCTTCGGGTGTACCGGTGTAGATCAGATCGCCTGGCTGCAGTTCGAAAAAGCCTGACAGATAGCTGATGGTTTCATTCACAGACCAGATGAGGTGGCGAATATCGCTACGCTGGTGATCGTCGCCGTTGACCTGCAACCAGATTGGCGCATGGTTAACATCCACACTTTCGCTGGCTTTATGCAACGGCGCGATGGGCGCGGAGAGATCAAACGCTTTGCCGATTTCCCACGGACGCCCCATCTGACGCATCTCCATCTGCCGGTCACGGCGGGTCATATCCAGACCGGTGGCATAGCCCCAGATATATTCATGCGCTTTTTCCAGCGGAATATCGCTGCCCTTTTTACCAATCGCCACCACCAGCTCTATCTCATAGTGATAGTTATCGGTCTGCGATGGGTACGGCAGTTCAAGGATCTGACCAGCTGCCACCGGGACTACTGCATCAGCAGGTTTACAGAAGAAGAACGGGGGTTCGCGATCCGGATCAAAGCCCATTTCACGCGCATGAGCGGCATAGTTACGGCCCACACAGTAAACGCGGCGCACGGGAAATTGTTCATCGCTGCCAACCACCGGAACGGTAACAGGCGCTTGTGGTTCGAATACATATTGCGTCATTTTCTCTCTCCCAAATTAATAGCGTGCTTCACGGAACAGCCCCAGCGCTTCCTGAACCGGTCTGTCCGAAAAACTGAATAAGACGGTATCTTCGTGGGTCTGGAACGACACGCCGTGCCAGGTCGGCACCACAAAAATATCTTTTGGCGAAAAGTTGAAGGTCTCGTTACCGATGGTGACCTGCCCACTTCCTTCCACCACGTGATAGATAGTGCTGTCAGTGGTACGCGCCATTCGTGAGGAAAAGCCCTGCGGCAACAGTTGCAGGAAGGTTCCCATCGAAGGCATGGGATAACCGCCGGTTACCGGGTTGACGTAACGCATCTTGTAACCGTCCCACTCATCGGCGTCGCCCATACGGGTCAGGTCATGTAGCGCTTCACGGCTGCGATCGTAGCGATAGTTAAAAATCGGCGATGAGTTACCCTTCTGATGACGCAGCGGCAACATATTGGCCGCGTAGCGCGGTAAGTAATCCCCTTCCTGGCGCGTGACCGGCTGCTGATCTTCCGGGTAGTCTTCCGCAAAGCCGCAGCCCAGCAGGTTCACCAGCGGCAAATCCAGACCGTCCAGCCACACCACCGGTTCACTGCCCGGGTTGCCGTGATCGTGCCAGCGCCACTGCGGCGTCAGAATAAAATCGCCTTCATGCATCTGGGTGCGCTCGCCATCCACGGCGGTAAATGCCCCTTTCCCTTCGACAATAAAGCGCAGTGCAGACTGGTTGTGGCGGTGACTCGGCGCAACCTCGCCCGGCATAATTAACTGCAATCCTGCGTACAGCGTTGGAGTGATTGAAGACTGTCCGCGCAACATTGGGTTTTCCAGCACCAGCACGCGGCGAATCGCCTCTTTCGCGCCAATCAGATCGCCACTTTCTAACAGCAGAGGGCGGATCTCCTGATAGTTCCAGTACGCAGGCGCGCAATGTGCGTTCGGTGTTGGCGGCACCAGGCGGTGCAGCGACTCCCACAGAGGGGTCAGATTCTGCCCGGAAATATGCTGGTAAAACTGCTGACGGCTGTTCTTAACATCCTGATTCAGTTCAGACATAGGGATTCTCCTTATTCATTCACAACACCTGCGCGAGGCAGAGTATTTGAGGCAGAGGCCGACTGGCGGATAACAACCGTCAGCAGCGTAAGCATCACCGCGCTGATGGCCGCCGGGACGGCAATAATGAAAAACAGGTTATCGAATGAGAAATTCATCGCCATCATCACGCCGCCAGAAAGCGAGCCGACAATCGCGCCGCAGCGCCCCACCGCATTAGACCAGCTGACGCCCGTCGCCCGGCTTTGTGTCGGATATAGCGTGGCGGTTAACGCATTTAGACCAACCTGAGAACCGCTGATACCAATGCCGGTGCCAAAAATAGCCAGAGCCATCAACCACAGACCGTTCTCGCTCAGGCCAATCATGACGATGCACACTGCGCCCAGTGCATAACTCACGGCCAGCACGCGGAAAGGATTGTATTTATCCATCAGCATGCCCAGCGCCAGCGCCCCCAGCGTTCCTCCAATCTGGAAGGCGGCAGTTACCCATGAGGCATGCTGCAGATCAATTCCACGATGGTTTAACAGCGTTGGCATCCAACTGGAGAGCAGATAAATAATCAGCAAGCTCATAAAGAACACTACCCATAGCATCAGGGTAATAGGCAGCTGTCGCCCGACGAACAGCTGGCGAATGCTTCCTTTAGCAATCGCGGTGCCCTCGTTGAGATAAAAATGGGTAGTGTCATAACGTTCCCGGGTGATGGCGCTAACGGTTCTGGCAATCACGTTTTGCGGCAGTTGGCGACGAACCTGCCAGCGCGGGGATTCCGGAAGCGCAAACAGCAGAGCCACAAACAGCATGAGTGGTAGAACGCCTCCCAGCACCAGAATGCCGTGCCAGCCAATGACCGGCACCAGTTGCGCGCTCACAATTCCACCCATCGCCGACCCCAGGGTAAATCCACAAAACATCATGGTCACCAGCGCGCCACGCCGCCGCGCTGGCAGGTACTCTGACGTCATGGTGATGGTATTTGGCATCGCGCCGCCCAAACCTAACCCGGTAAGAAAGCGCAAAATAACCAGCGTTTGTAGATCGGGAGAAAAAGCCGAAATCAGGCTCAGGGCGCCGAACAGCGCCACGCAGAGTTCAATCACCCGTTTACGGCCAAAACGGTCAGACAATGGGCCGCAGAGCAATGCGCCAGCGGTTAGCCCCAACAGGCCTGCGCCAAACAACGGCGCCAGATCGCCGGCAGTCAGCTGCCAGTGAGTACGAATGTCGGGAGCGATAAAGCCAATAGCTGCGGTATCAAATCCGTCGAGCATGACGACCAGAAAACAGCAAATGATAACGCGCCACTGGGTCTTACCGACGGGAGCGGAATCGATCAGTGCTTGTAGATCACGTTGATGAGTCATAGTGAATGCCTCAGTGCAGGTAGAGTAGATGTCTGTTTTGTTTTAGGTATGTTGCGACTTTGTATGTTTGGAGATGAAATGTACAATGGCTTTTCATGCAGAGGCATAACCTGGAGGTTATAGCAAATGGCAAACTGGGCGCAGAAACTTAAGTTGCAACACCTGCAAACGCTTATCGCGCTGGGCGAACAGGGAAATCTGACTCACGTCGCACGGATGATGAATATCACCCAGCCAGCGTTGTCAAAATGGTTATCACAGCTCGAAGATGAGATTGGCATCACCCTCTTTGAACGTCATAGCAAAGGCTTGCGTCCTTCCGAAGGCGGCAAACTGCTACTGCAGCATGCCCAACGCCTGCTCAATGATATGGAACGTTCGCAATATGAAATCGCCCGTTTTAAGCAAGGCGGCCTGGTGGGAAGTCTGAAGATTGGCTGCTCACCCGTGGCGACCGACTGCGTTTCACTGGCAATACTGGGTTTGCTCAAAGAGTTGCCAACCCTGAACCTTAATATCGAAGAGAAAGTGATGACCCCGCTGCTGCACGATCTGCTCGCGGGTTCGGTGGATGTCGTCGTCGGTCGCGTCGGTGGCCGGGCGCTTCAGTTGCCGCTCAATTACCAGGTGCTGTATACCGAGCCGGTCTGTTTCGTCGCCCGTCCCGATCATCCCTTGGCAAAATATCCCTTGCTCACCTGGCACGATCTGGCGAACTGGCGCTGGATTGTCTGGCCAACAGGAACCCCTATCCGGATAAGCATTGATAACGCGCTGGTTGATAACGGCGTCATGTTGCCGGAAAACATCATTGAATCGGCGTCGATCAACGTCAGTACCAACCTGCTGCAAAGTAGCGATATGATCTCTATTCTTTCTTTGCGTCTGGCACAACGGTATGCCGCCCAGGGGCAGTTGGCTATTCTGAATCTGCCGAAGATTGAACAAAAAGGCAGCGTCGGCGTATTCTGGCGCAACAACGAAACACCTACTACCGCCCTGAATCGTTTTTTGTATTATCTGGCACAGGCTTAGCGCGGAGAGTTAGGGCCATCGCCCGATGTTCCAGATATCTATTTCCTCTATGCTTAGAATTCATGATGTGATCGGTAGCACGTTTTTAAGTTTAATTGTATGATGAATCAGTCTCGTCAAGGGTTTCAACTATGAGCAAAGCACTGAACGTTATCTGGCAATATTTGCGCGCATTCGTCCTGATTTATGCCTGCCTCTACGCAGGTATTTTTCTTGCGTCGCTACTTCCTATCACCATTCCGGGCAGCATTATCGGCATGCTGATTCTGTTTGTCTTACTGGCTTTGCAGGTGTTACCGGCAAAATGGGTTAACCCTGGCTGCTACGTGCTGATTCGTTATATGGCCCTGCTGTTTGTCCCGATTGGTGTGGGGATCATGCAGTACTTTGACCTGCTCCGCGCACAATTTGGTCCGGTAGTGGTGTCCTGTACCATCAGTACGCTGGTCGTTTTCCTGGTGGTGAGTTGGAGCTCGCACATTGTGCACGGTGAACGCAAAATCGTTGGGCAAAAAGGGTCAAAAGAATGATGTCGTATATCTGGTGGTCGTTACCTCTTACGCTGGCGGTATTTTTTGGCGCACGTAAGCTGGCTGCACGATTTAAAATGCCGCTATTGAACCCGCTGCTGGTTGCCATGGTGGTGATTATTCCCATTCTGCTGCTGACCGGCATTCCCTACGATCACTATTTCAAAGGCAGCGAAGTACTGAACGATTTACTGCAACCTGCCGTGGTCGCGCTGGCCTATCCGTTATACGAACAGTTGCACCAAATTCGCGCCCGCTGGAAATCAATCATTGCTATCTGTTTTGCCGGGAGCGTTGTGGCGATGGTAACAGGTACGACAATCGCTTTGTTGATGGGCGCATCACCGCAAATTGCCGCGTCTATCATGCCAAAATCGGTCACCACGCCTATCGCTATGGCCGTGGGAGGCAGTATTGGCGGCATTCCGGCTATCAGCGCCGTATGCGTTATTTTTGTCGGTATCCTCGGGGCAGTATTTGGTCATACGTTGCTTAATGCGATGCGCATTCGCACCAAGGCCGCTCGGGGGCTGGCAATGGGCACCGCGTCGCACGCCCTGGGTACCGCACGCTGTGCAGAACTGGACTACCAGGAAGGCGCGTTTAGCTCTCTGGCGCTGGTTATTTGCGGCATTATCACCTCGTTGGTTGCCCCATTCCTGTTCCCGATTATTCTGGCGGTGGTGGGTTAACCTTCATTTTTTAGCTATTTATTTGCGATGCGTTGCACATTTTTCATTTAAGTTTCATAAGTTGCATACGCAATGGGATTTAGATCACATATAAAGCCATAACAGGTCCGTAAACTACGATTCCATTACATTGTTATGAGGCATCGCCATGCATCCACGTTTTCAAACTGCTTTTGCCCAACTCGCGGATAACTTGCAATCAGCCCTGGCCCCTGTTCTGGCGGATTCGCATTTCCCCGCCATGCTGACTGCTGAGCAGGTCTCTTTGCTGAAACGCGAATCAGGACTGGACGAAGACGCGCTGGCATTCGCTCTGCTGCCGCTGGCTGCGGCCTGCGCGCGTACTCCACTGTCCAATTTCAACGTTGGGGCTATTTCTCGCGGCATCAGCGGCAACTGGTACTTCGGTGGGAACATGGAGTTCCTGGGCGCGACCATGCAGCAAACTGTTCATGCCGAGCAAAGCGCTATCAGCCACGCCTGGCTGCGCGGTGAAAAAGGGCTCGCCGCCATCACCGTCAACTACACGCCGTGCGGCCACTGTCGCCAGTTTATGAACGAACTAAACAGCGGACTGGATTTACGTATTCATCTGCCGGGACGTGCGCCACATGTGCTGCGCGATTACCTGCCAGATGCCTTCGGCCCGAAAGATCTGGAGATTAAAACGCTGCTGATGGACGATCAGGATCACGGCTTCGCACTGCAGGGCGATGCGTTGACCCAGGCAGCAATCACCGCTGCCAACAGATGTCATATGCCGTACAGCAAATCCCCAAGCGGCGTGGCGCTGGAGTGTAAAGATGGTCGTATTTTTAGCGGCAGCTATGCTGAAAATGCTGCTTTTAACCCAACCCTGCCACCACTGCAAGGCGCGTTGAACCTGTTGAATCTGAACGGTTATGATTATCCAGATATCCAACGCGCCGTGCTGGCTGAAAAAGCCGATGCGCCGTTAATTCAGTGGGATGCGACATCTGCCACGCTGAAAGCACTGGGCTGCGACAATATAGAGCGCGTGCTACTCGACTAAGTCGTGTTGCCCGATGGCGTAACGCCATCGGGCAACAGTGACTAAAATCCCCTCAATCAGATTGCTGTTTCTTGCGCTACGTCTTCGGGTAAAGTAGCCTGATTGAAATTCCATCCAAATAACGAGTTTTCTGCATGTTAAAGCGCGTGTTTTACAGCCTGTTAGTCCTGCTAGGCTTGCTGCTTTTGACTGTGCTTGGACTCGATCGGTGGATGAGCTGGAAGACTGCTCCCTACATTTACGACGAACTGCAGGATTTACCCTACCGCCAGGTAGGTGTGGTTCTGGGCACGGCGAAGTATTACCGCACCGGCGTCATCAATCAGTATTACCGCTACCGCATTCAGGGCGCATTGAACGCCTATAACAGCGGGAAGGTAAACTATCTGCTGTTAAGCGGCGACAACGCGCAGCAAAGCTACAACGAACCCATGACGATGCGTAAAGATCTGATTGCCGCAGGCGTCGATCCCGCTGACATCGTGCTTGATTACGCCGGGTTCCGAACGCTCGACTCCATCGTGCGTACCCGTAAGGTGTTCGATACCAACGATTTCATCATTATTACCCAGCGATTCCACTGTGAGCGTGCCTTGTTTATTGCGCTCCATATGGGTATCCAGGCCCAGTGCTACGCCGTACCTTCGCCAAAAGATATGCTCACCGTGCGGGTACGTGAATTTGGCGCCCGTTTTGGCGCACTTGCCGATCTCTACATTTTTAAACGTGAACCCCGCTTTTTAGGCCCACTGGTCCCTATCCCTACCATGCATCAGGTACCGGACGATGCACAGGGATATCCGGCAGTCACGCCTGAACAACTGCTCGAATTACAAAAGAAACAAGGAAAATAAGCATGGATGTACAAACCCTTTTCGTCGTGTTGGCCTTTCTGCTCATTCCCGTGTTTTGTTTTCGTGAAGCCTGGAAAGGCTGGCGCTCGGGAGCCGTAGATAAAATTAAAAAGAATGCGCGCGAACCGGTTTTCGCTTATCGCAATCAAGAGCCGCTGCAATTTTGGTCTTACGTACTGGTTTATGCTGGATGCGGGTGCTTATCCTTCGGTATGGTTATTTACTTAGTTTTTTATCGATAACGCATTTGCCTTTATATTAGCGTTTGAGAATAGCTAATATTTTGATAATAGTTACCATTTCAAGATAAGGGATTAATGCTGCCCGTCAGCATTTCCCTCAAACTATCTTCTATTTGTGAATCCTTTCACAGAATACTCTTCCTGCAGTGCTTAGCCTTAAGAATAGCCTTTCACTTTTTATATTTTGTTATTAACGGTTTGCCTTAATTTACTCAAGCATTAAGGAAGAAAATATGCCACAACAAAATTATCTGGATGAGCTCACGCCTGCTTTTACCCCATTATTAGCAATAAAAGAGGCTTCCCGCTGTTTATTATGTCACGATGCCCCCTGTAGTCAGGATTGCCCGGCGCAAACCGACCCGGGGAAATTTATTCGCTCCATTTATTTCCGTAATTTTAAAGGCGCAGCCGAAACTATCCGCGAAAATAATGCGCTCGGTGCGGTGTGCGCTCGAGTTTGCCCAACCGAAAAATTATGCCAGCGCGGGTGTACGCGTTCAGGAATTGATAAACCTATTGATATTGCGCGTCTGCAGCGCTTTATAACCGATTTTGAACAGCAGACCGCGATGAAAATATATCAGCCAGCAACAAAAACGCTGGGCAAGGTCGCCATTATCGGTGCAGGTCCGGCAGGATTACAGGCCAGCGTAACGCTGAGCAATCTTGGTTATGACGTAACCATCTTCGAAAAACAGGCTCAGCCAGGCGGCTGGTTGCGCTATGGCATCCCAGAGTTTCGTTTGCCGCATTCGGTTTTGGATCATGAAATTGCCCGTATCGTTGAAATGGGCGTGACCATCAAGTGCAATTGTGAAGTCGGCAATGCCCTTTCCGTTGAGCAACTCAAAGCAGAATATCGCGCCGTACTGGTTACCCCAGGTATGTCTTACGGCTCAACATTGCCTCTTTTTGAGAAAGCGAATCACGTTGAAATTGCCGTCGATTTTCTGCAACGCGCCCGACAAGCCAGCGGCGATATTACCGTCGCCAAAAGTGTATTGATCATCGGCGGTGGCGATGTGGCGATGGATGTCGCCAGTACGTTGAAACTGCTGGGCTGCCCGTCAGTCACTTGTGTCGCGCGTGAAGAACTGGCTGATTTTCCGGCCAGCGATAAAGAATTCAGCAGCACCCAGGCATTAGGCGTGTCGATTATTGACGGTTTCACGCCCGTGGCGGTAAGCGGAAATCAAGTTACCTTTAAGCACGTACGCCTGCCAGGCGAACTCACGCTAGAAGCCGAGCACATTATTCTTGCCGTCGGTCAACACGCTCAGCTTGATAATTTCGCCACGTTAAAGCCGCAGCGCAATCTTATCAATACGCAAAACTACCAAACCGCCGATCCGGCTCTGTTTGCTGCGGGCGATATTGTTGAAGGCGATAAAACGGTCGTTTACGCCGTGAAAACCGGAAAAGAAGCCGCTCAGGCCATTCATCACTATTTAGAGGGAGCTTGCTCATGTTAACGAAAGATCTTTCTATTACCTTTTGCGGCGTCAAATTTCCCAACCCGTTCTGCCTCTCTTCCTCTCCGGTGGGCAACTGCTATGAAATGTGCGCCAAAGCCTATGATAGCGGTTGGGGCGGCATTGTTTTTAAAACGATCGGGTTCTTTATTGCGAATGAAGTCTCCCCACGCTTTGACCATCTAACCAAAGAAGATACCGGCTTTATTGGCTTCAAAAACATGGAGCAAATTGCCGAGCATCCGCTGGAGGAGAATCTGGCTGCTATTCGGCGACTGAAACAAGACTACCCGGATAAGGTCCTGATTGCGTCGATCATGGGGGAAAATGAGCAGCAATGGCAGGAACTGGCCCGCCTGGTTGAAGAAGCGGGTGCAGATATGATCGAGTGTAACTTCTCCTGCCCGCAAATGACCTCGCATGCTATGGGCAGCGATGTAGGACAAAGCCCTGAGCTGGTTGAAAAATACTGTAGGGCGGTTAAACGCGGTTCGTCCCTGCCAATGCTGGCTAAAATGACACCAAATATTGGTGATATGTGTGAGGTGGCGCTGGCGGCAAAACGCGGAGGAGCCGACGGTATCGCAACCATCAATACGGTTAAATCCATCACTAATATCGACCTGAACAGGAAAATCGGGATGCCGGTCGTCAACGGTAAATCCAGTATTTCCGGCTACTCCGGCAAGGCCGTTAAACCTATCGCCCTGCGATTTATCCAACAACTACGCATGCACCCTGAACTGCGGGATTTTCCGATTAGCGGCATTGGAGGAATTGAGACCTGGGAAGATGCCGCCGAGTTTTTACTGTTAGGCGCGGCCACGCTGCAGGTGACCACCGGGATCATGCAGTATGGATATCGGATTGTGGAGGACATGATCAGCGGGCTGTCACATTACCTCGCCGATCAAGGGCTTGACTCACTGGAGGAGATGGTGGGTCTGGCCAATGCCAATATCATCCCCGCCGAGGAGCTTGACCGTAGCTACATTGTCTATCCGAACATCCATCTTGATAAATGCGTCGGCTGTGGTCGTTGCTACATCTCCTGCTATGACGGCGGGCATCAGGCGATGGAATGGAATGAGGAAACACGTACACCGCACTGCAATACGGAAAAATGTGTGGGATGTTTATTGTGCGGTCACGTTTGCCCGGTAGCCTGTATTGATCTGGGCGAGGTGAAATTTAAACCCGGAGAGAAAGAACATGCGTTAACGTTGTAACGCAGATAAAAAAGCCCGGTGCAGGTTGCGCTGCACCGGGCTTTTTACGTTGTACGATTACTTCTTACGCGCGTACTTCAGTGAGTCCAGCGCGACCGCGAAGATGATAATGCCGCCCTTGATAATATACTGCCAGTAAGGGTTTACGCCGATATAGGTCAGACCGTAGTTGATGACGGTGAAGATAATCACACCGGTCACCACGCCAAACACGGTACCTACCCCGCCGCTGAACGACACGCCACCAACCACGCACGCCGCAATCGCATCCAGCTCATACATAAAGCCGAGGTTGTTGGTCGCCGAGCCGATACGCCCGGCTTCCAACAAACCACCGAAGGCATAGAACACGCCAGACAACGCATAGATAATCAACAGGTTCAGCGCAACGTTTACCCCAGACACTTTCGCAGCTTCCGGGTTTCCGCCGATGGCGAAAATGTTTTTACCGAAGCGGGTCTTGTTCCACAGCACCCACACAAAGGCCACGGCAATCAGCGCGTAGAAGGTGATGTAGGAGAGTCGGAAACTGCCCAGTGCAATAAAGCCCTGTGCAAAGGTTGAAAATCCGCTGTCAAAGCCAGAGATTGGCGATGCGCCGACGAAGTCGTAGTACAGGGAGTTGATCCCGTAAACGATAATCATCGTACCCAGGGTGGTAATAAACGGCGTCACGTTCAGGTAAGCAATGATAATACCGTTCACCAGACCGATAATGGCACCAATCACGCAGACAATCAGCACCACTACAATGATCGGCATCGTCGCCATTTCCGGGAACACCTTGTTGGCATTCTCCATCGACTGCAACAAAGTCGCTGCCACCACTGCCGCCAGGCCAACCTGACGCCCCGCCGACAGGTCGGTCCCTTGGGTAACAATCAGTCCAGCCACACCCAATGCGATAATAATACGCACCGAGGATTGTGTGAGAATATTACTCAGGTTAAGTAAGCTTAAGAAAGTGGGATCCTGGAAAATAATAATCGCCAGCAAAACCAAAAGAACAACGTAAATTCCGCCTTCTTTCAGGTAAGTAAGAAAACTTTTCTTATTTAACGCACTCATGAGGAGCCCCTAATCTTAAAGGTGCAAAGACGCAAGACGGAGGATTTCGTTTTGCGTTGTTGTTTTAGTGTCAACAATTCCGGCAACGAGACCATTGCTCATCACCAGAATACGATCGGTAATACCCAGCAGCTCCGGCATTTCAGAGGAAATAATAATAATCCCCTTATCCTTTTTCGCGAGTTCGGCAATTAACTGGTAAATTTCAAATTTCGCGCCAACATCGATTCCACGCGTCGGTTCATCCAGCATCAGAATTTCTGGCTGCGTTAATAACCAACGACCAATAACCACCTTTTGCTGATTACCGCCAGAAAGTGAACCAATTTGCGTACGATGGCCCGGTGTTTTCACCCTCATGGAGTCAATTACCCACTGGGTGTCACTCTTCATGCGGGAATTATCCAACAGACCGACTTTGTTTTTGTAATTTTGGATATTAGAAATTAACGAGTTAAAACCAATGTCCAGATACGCATAAATACCGGTTGAGCGGCGCTCTTCCGTGACCAGCGCAAAACCATGGTTGATGGCTTCATTTGCACTGTGGTTATTAATCTTTTTGCCGTGTAGCGTAATCGTACCCGATGATTTCTCACGAATACCAAAAAGCGTTTCAACAATATCCGTGCGTTTTGCCCCCACCAGACCGGCAATCCCGAGAATTTCCCCTTTGTGTAAATCAAACGAGATATCACGAATCGACGGCTGACGCAGCGAGGTCAGGTTACGCACTTGCAGAATGACTTCACCAGGTTTGTTTTCTTTATCCGGAAAACGTTGGTTCAGTGAACGCCCTACCATCATGGCGATGATCTTATCCATATCCAGCCCTTCCAGCGGCTGGGTCGCAATCCACTGGCCGTCGCGTAGTACGGTAATTTCATCACACAGCTGGAAAATTTCTTCCATTTTGTGAGAAATATAAACAATACCGCATCCACGCTCTTTCAGCTTACGGATGATAGTGAACAGATGATTAACTTCTTTCTCGGTTAACGATGAAGTTGGTTCATCCATGATGACGATTTTGGCGTCATAGGAGAACGCCTTCGCAATTTCAATCATCTGCATTTGTGAAACGGATAATGTGCCGACGCGCGCACGCGGATCGATATCAATATCCAGTTCATCAAATATCGCTTTGGTATCGCGGTACATTTTTTCCTGATCGACAAACATGCCTTTGGTGGGATAGCGTCCCAGCCACATGTTGTCCATCACAGAGCGTTGTAATACCAGGTTTAATTCCTGGTGTACCATCGAAATACCATTCTCAAGCGCTTCCTTAGCAGAATGAAAGTCGATTTCTTTACCCTGAAATAAAATACTGCCGGAATCTTTTTGATAGATGCCGAAAAGACATTTCAATAATGTTGATTTCCCCGCGCCATTCTCCCCCATTAAGGCGTGAATAGAATGCGGGCGGACTTTTAAATTGACATTATCAAGCGCCTTAACGCCGGGGAAGGACTTGTTGATGCCGGTCATTTCCAACAAGTATTCGCCTGACGACTGAGTATGTGTGCTGACCATAATTATACCTTGTTGGCCTTGCAGAGTGCGTTATTAAGGGCGCAATGAAATTGCGCCCACAGACGGAGTATTTACTTATTGGTGAACTCGGCCAGATTATCTTTATCGACACCTACGTACGGAACGCGAACAATCTTGTTCTCAATTTTCCAGTTAGTGCCATCTGCCGCACCTTTGCCATCAGCCAGGTTTTTCGCCAGATCAAAGGTGGCTTTCGCCTGGTTATTAGCATCGTTCAGCACGGTACCGGCCATAGCGCCAGATTTCACCAGCGCCAGTGCTTCAGGCAGGGCATCCACGCCAAATACCGGTACGCTGGTTTTATTGTGTGCCTTCAGCGCTTCAACTGCGCCCATTGCCATCGCATCGTTGTTGGCGATAACCACTTCAATTTTGTTCGCGTTCGGACCGGACATCCACGCATCCATCTTATCTTTCGCCTGAGCGGTATCCCACATTGCAGTATCTAACTGCAGTTGCTCAGTTTTAATGCCTTTGTCGTTCAGCTCTTTAATCACGTAAGTAGTACGTGCTTCAGCATCCGGGTGTCCCGGTTCGCCTTTCAGCAGAACAAACTGAATTTTGCCGTCTTTGTTCAGGTCCCAGTTCGGATTAGCTGCCCAGTGTTTGGCAATCAAATCACCCTGAATAATACCGGACTCTTTAGAGTCAGTACCGACGTAATACGCTTTGTCATAGCTGTCCAGCGCTTTACGAGAAGGTTCTTTGTTGAAGAACACGATCGGTACGTTCTGTCCGCGTGCTTTTTCAATGACCGTGCCTGCAGCTGCCGGGTCAACCAGGTTAATCGCCAATGCTTTAACGCCTTTTGCCAGCAGCACGTCGATCTGATCGTTTTGTTTGGACTGGTCGTTCTGCGAGTCGTTCATCAGCAGTTGTACATCTGGCGCTGCTTTGGCATCTTTTTCAATAGCCTTACGTACCACTGACATAAAGTTATCGTCATACTTATAGATAGTCACACCAATGCGGGTATCAGCAGCGTGCGCAGCCGCGCCGAATAACATGCTTGCCATTACAGCAGACAGGGTCAACACCTTCTTATTCATGGTATCTCCGGTTTTATTATGCAGGGTAGTACTTGAGATAAATGCTCGGCAGGCAGAACGTTACTGAAGTGTTACTGAACGCCGAAGCTCACTTTTAAAAATATTTCTTCCGTGTCTGGCAACGCTCCCAAAACAGGCTTTAATTATCGTTTAAGGCAGCTATACCTCGATGAAAGTGATTATTCACCGTTACATAGTAGTTACAGCGCAACAAACAGTGTCATCATAGCTATCGCATTGTTAATATACTGTGAATTTACTCACATATTGAAAGCGGTTACATCGCGCTGCGTTATAAGTTAGTGATCGGTGCCGCATTCTGCCGCAGCGCCACTGAATGGCGACGTACCAGCGTCGGCATAAAGCAATGCGTCGCCTGCGGATCCAACGTGCCAGCCGCGCCCTGTAGTGCAAGTTCCGTCGCCATTTTTGCCATAGAGGCAATGGGATAGCGCACGGTGGTTAGCTGCGGATCGGTGTAACGCGCGATGGGAATATCATCGAAGCCAATGATTGAAAGGTGTAATGGAATAGCGATACCGTTATCTTTTAGCGCGGTCAGTGCGCCAGCTGCCATATTGTCGTTATAAGCGAAGACCGCCGTCAGTTGTAAATTGCGCCCCAGCAATTCCACCATCGCAGACTCTCCGCCCTGCATATCGGGCGAACCGGTGCCGACCCAGCTTTCTGCCGCAACAATCCCCTGCTCTTTCAGAGCAGTTAACCACCCTTCTTTGCGCATGGTGTCATCTTCAATGCGATGGCTTGATGCCAGATAACCGATGCGTTGATGACCATTATTCAGCAACATACGGGTCGCCATTTTAGCGCCGCTGATGTTATCCAGGCAGACGCAACGGTGGGCGTAACCCGGTACCAGGCGATTGATCAGCACCATGCCGGGGATTTGATCCATAAACTCGGCCAGTTCCCGATCGCTCAGTGCTTTAGAGTGTACAATCAATGCGTTACAGCGTTGGCGAATCAACACCTCAATGGCATGACGTTCTTTTTCCGCCTCATGGTAGCTGTTGCCAATCAGGACATACTTCTGATGCTGCTGGGCAACCATATCCACGGCTTTTACCAGCGCGCCAAAAAACGCATCTGATACATCCATGACGACAACACCAATCGTATCGCTTACCTGCGTCGCCAGCGCTTGTGCGTTGGCATTAGGTCGATAGCCAAGCTGAGTGACTGCTTTCATTACCGCTTCACGCGTATCGGGACTAACCAGCGCACTGTTGTTCAGTACGCGGGAAACGGTCGCTACAGAAACGCCAGACTGCCGTGCCACATCACGAATGGTTACCATATTCACTGCCCTGTTTTAGATTGCGGCTGCCCGCAGACACCCCAGGCTGGGTATTTTGTCAGCACAATGAAACGGACTGCGTGAGTGATGTCACAGGAATGAAAGCGCTTACATCCATTTTGTTAATGAATGTGATCCAGATCGTTATCTGGATGTTCGCGGTAATGATATCCCTGCAGCACGCAGGGTTAATTGACGCCACAGCCATTCCACCGGGCCCTGGCGGTAATAACGTAGCCATATCACGGAGAAAAGTAAGTTAATGACCCAGACCGGGATGACGAAATACAGCAGCTCCAGCCGGTCGAATTTCATAAATAAGCCGAATTGATAGAACAGCGTGGTACAGATTAAGGTTTGTAACAGATAGTTGGTTAATGCCATGCGCCCCACACAGGCGACGGCAATGGCCCATTTTAAACGGCTAAGCTGCGGCCAGAAACCGTACATCAGCGCGGTGTAACCAATGGTCTGCATCGGCGCTCCCAGCTCTCGCGGGGCTTGTAACAGGAAAGCACACCAGCGGTAGGCCCAGTCCAGATTCCACTGAGCGATGATAGCAGGCAGGTTTATCGCCATCCCAATAATGACCAGCAGCACGCCGGTACGTCGATAGTGCTGCAAACTGTACTGCCCTTTTAGCCAACCGCTGCGCATTAATGCCGCGCCGAGCAGCATCATCCCCGCCAGTTGCCAGCCGTACTGAGCACCCAACGCCAGCAAGCTATTGGACATCATATCCACGCGATTGCTGATTGCTTCCATTCCGCCGTTCACTTTCCAGTATTTTTCATACAGCAACGCTGAAGCATCCGGCGTCCAGGCGCGGCTGGTTTCGCTCCCGGAGATCACACCCAACAGCAGCAGTACGCCAACGCCCACCAGATACAGCAGCACACCAGTGTTAAATAAGCTTTTTATCGACGGCGCATCCCGGATCAGCCGCCAGCAAATCAGGCCGATCAAGCCATATGCCAGCAGGATATCGCCATCCCAGAAGAGTAAACCGTGAATAAAACCCAATAACACCAGCAGCGTAAGCCGTGACTGGATCCAGCGTTTACCGCGTGGGAGCAGCATTTGCAGACCGGCACCGAACAGCAGCGCAAACAGCGTGAGGAATTTTACCTGCGCAAAGAGATCGAGCAGCGCCCAAGTCCAGGCATCGGATAAGGTGATGTCGCCATACCACGCAGGATTGAGATATGCCGCCTTTGGCAAGCCAAAGGCGCTAATATTGAGAAGCAGGATACCAAGAATGGCGACGCCACGAATAAAATCCAGCGTGACATTACGCTCCATGGTTCCTGCCCTAATCAGTTGTGATGACGTACTGCGCGCAGGAATTCCTGACGCGTGTTCTGGCTGGACTTAAACAATCCACCAAGAGAAGTGGTGGTGGTCGCACTGGTCGCATCACGAATGCCGCGCGCTTTCACACAGTAATGCACCGCATCAATCGACACCGCCACATTATTCGTCCCGAGCAGCGTTTGCAGCGCGGTGAGAATTTGCTGGGTCAGGCGTTCCTGTACCTGTGGGCGCTGGGCGAAGAACTGCACAATGCGGTTAATCTTCGACAGACCAATGACCGAATCTTTCGGAATATACGCCACCGTCGCTTTGCCATCGATAGTGACAAAGTGGTGTTCGCAGGTGCTGGTCAGCGTAATATCGCGGACCGTGACCATCTCGTCCACCTTCATTTTATTTTCAATGACGGTGATTTTCGGGAAGTTGGCGTAATCGAGGCCGGAGAAAATCTCATCGACATACATTTTCGCAATGCGATGAGGAGTTTCCATCAGACTGTCATCGCTCAAATCGAGATTGAGCAATTGCATAATCTCGGTCATATGGCCAGAGATAAGACGTTTGCGTGTTTCGTTATCCATCTCTTGCACGGGCGGGCGCAGCGGGGTTTCGAGACCACGCGCAACCAGCGCTTCATGAACCAGTGCCGCTTCTTTACTGAGTGATGACATTTCTTCTTCTCCTGCAGGTGGGGCGCCTCTGCCCTGCATGGGGCAAAGTTTTTAGGCTGTATCACAGCCAGAACATTGTGCGTGAGGCGGCGCACATAATCCAGTATTCACCGCGATAATTATTGAAATTGGCACAGCCTTTCAGCTGTAGCAACTTCACTTTCTGTTCAGCCCGGTGACGTTGAGTGTTAATGTAAAGTTATATAGATGATGAAGTATGTTTGCTCAATGCGGAAGTGAAAGTTACTCACAGTGCAATGAATAATCTGTATTATGGTGAGTTCGCAAACACATACAGGTTCAACACAACAAGGAGCCACGCATGGAAATGCTTGAAGAGCACCGCTGTTTTGAAGGCTGGCAGCAACGCTGGCGTCACGACTCCGCCACGTTAAATTGCGCCATGACCTTCAGTATTTTTCTTCCACCACCCCGCGATAACGCCCCGCCTCCGGTGCTGTACTGGCTGTCGGGCCTGACCTGCAATGATGAAAACTTCACCACCAAAGCCGGCGCACAGCGCATCGCGGCTGAGCTCGGCATTGTCCTGGTGATGCCAGACACCAGCCCGCGCGGCGAGCAGGTTGCCAACGATGATGGCTACGATTTAGGCCAGGGCGCGGGATTTTACCTCAATGCCACTCAGCAGCCATGGGCAACGCATTTTCGCATGTATGACTATCTGCGTGATGAGCTTCCGGCACTGATTCATTCGCAGTTTAACGTCAGCGATCGCTGCGCCATCAGCGGACACTCCATGGGCGGTCACGGCGCATTGATTATGGCGCTGAAAAATCCCGGGAGATACACCAGCGTTTCAGCCTTTGCGCCGATCGTAAACCCTTGTCGCGTTCCGTGGGGCGAGAAGGCTTTTAGCGCTTATCTGGGTGAAGATAAAACACAATGGGCAGAGTGGGATAGCTGCGCGTTAATGCTGGCCAGTAAGCCCACAGACGCGATTCCGACGCTAATTGATCAAGGAGACAGCGATCAGTTTCTTGCCGATCAGTTGCAGCCCGCAGTGCTGGCCGAAATAGCCCGTCAAACCGCATGGCCAATGACACTACGCATCCAGCCAGGTTACGACCACAGCTATTACTTTATTGCGTCGTTTATTGAGGATCACCTGCGCTTTCATGCCCAGTATTTGCTGAAGTGATCACCAGTAAAGCGTATTTTCTATTGCCGCGCTGTAGCTCATCTCTTCTGACTGCGGCGCGGACGCTTTACGATTTAGATCGGCCGCCTGTTGGCGTACCTGTAATCTCCCCACGCTCTCACCGCCTTCATAACCTTCGTTAAAATTACGCACTTCAGACTCGAATAAGATTGCATCCAGGTGATGCAACTTATTCAGTGCACGCAACAGGGAGATAAGCGTGTCCAGATTGAGGCCGCCGCCTTTCTCAATGCGTTTAATGGTCGCAATGCCGACCTGTGCGCGGTCAGCAAGTTGCTGCTGCGTTAGCGCCAGAGAAATCCGCGTTTCTCTGATGCGAGCGCATAATGACAAGATGATTTCATCATTATTCATGGTGTTATATTTCATGCCGCCCTCCCCGATTTTTGGGCTGAATTTTCCCAAGGCAGCCGTGATACGTCTCACGGTACTTCGCGCTCATGTCTTTACCCGTTTCATACATGGCGGCAATCACCTCATCGAGTGAAACGCATGGCTCGCTGACACGGCTCATCGCCATCGTTGCGGCGTTAATCGCTTTTACGGACGAAATCGCGTTTCGTTCGACGCAGGGAATTTGTACCTGCCCGCCAACCGGATCGCAGGTCAGTCCGAGATGGTGCTCCATGGTGATTTCTGCGGCATTCAGCACCTGAGCAACTGACGCCCCCATCAGTTCTGCTAATCCGGCTGCGGCCATCGAACTGGCCACGCCGATCTCTCCCTGACACCCAACCTCAGAACCTAAAATAGACGCGTTTTGTTTGAACAGTAGCGCGATGGCGCCAGCGGTGAGGAAAAAGCGGATAACCGATGCGCTATCCAACTTACAGACAAACTTATCGTACCAACTGAGGACCGCAGGGATGATACCGCTCGCACCATTGGTCGGCGCGGTCACCACTCGCCCTCCAGCGGCGTTTTCCTCGCTGACGGCAATCGCAAACGCATTCACCCAGTTGAGGTTGGTGAGAAAGTCGTTAGCAGAGGGTTTCATTGCCAGTAATTTATAGAGCGAGCAGGCCCTGCGCGGCACCTGATACGAGCCGGGCAGTAGGCCTTCAGTATGCAGACCACGATGGACGGCCTGCTGCATTATCGCCCAAACGTACGCGAAATAGTCATGCAACGCCGCCTGGGAATGCACCTGTAATTCATTTTTCATCATTAATGCCGCAACGGATAGTCCATTACGCTGACACAGTTCCTGTAGCTGCGCGGCATTTTGAAACGCAAAAGGAAATGCGTTTTTTTGCGCGGCTCTCTCGGGCGCCGGCTCGCCGGGTTTGCGAACCTGTCCGGCGCCGGTTGAAAACCATGTTTCTTCATACAACGTAAAATAATCATCCCTGGCACGAAACGTCATCGCATAGGGATGGCCAGAATGCGGTTGTTGATTCGGCTTAATCGCGACCGTCACGGTAACTGAAGGAGAAAGCGTCAGGGTGCCGTCCTGTTCAGCACGTTTAATGAGATCCATCTGCTGGAGTAAATCAACATCATCCGGCTGATTGCCCAACAGCCCCAGATAAAGAGCGATATCAACGTTATGACACTTGCGGCTTAATGAGAGCGCGCCGTATAGCTCAACCTCGATTTCTCGCGTTAGCGGTAAGATCTCCTGTAGCTTTAATTGTGAAATGAAGTTAAACGCGGCACGCATTGGCCCTACTGTTCTTGAACTGGAAGGCCCTATGACGACTTTAAAAATATCAATACAACTTTCCATTTTAGACCCATCCCTGTTAGTTAAAATAGAATATACCGCCAGTAGCAACAGACCGTGACGCGTATATCAAAAATGATACCTTTCAGACTTTGTTTATTTCTTGGTATAAAAAACAATACTATTTTATCTTTTTTTTAACATTCACATCTGTGATAAAGCAGGATTCAATCGTCACCCCCTACTATTAAAATAACCTTAATTTACAGGAGTGACATAATGGCAATTATTTATTTTATTAGTGCAAAAGATCCTGAAAAACTTCAGGCATGGCTGCACAATACATTTCTAAATACCGAGACCAAACAATATCCGTGCGCACTGGAACAATTATCTATAGCCGCATTCAATAAACCGTATTTAAAATTATCAATACCCGATGAAATATTCACCGATGACATATACAAGAAACTAAGGGCTACATCGTTCACTCAGCAATTTGATTTTTTCCTAAAACCGCAAATCATCCCGACGAACGGGATCATCGCCTTTGACATGGACTCGACGTTTATCGAGGAAGAAGGTGTGGATGAGATCGCCCGCGCGCTAGGCATCACCGATCGGATAACAGAACTGACGCAGCAAGCGATGGAAGGAAAACTGGATTTCAATAACAGTTTCACCCGGCGCATCGGAATGTTAAAAGGGACACACATCCATGTCATTAATGCCGTATGCGATCGGATGACGGCCTCTCCCGGCATCACCACCATTTTGCCATTCCTCAAGCAGAAAGGATTTAAAACAGCGATCATTTCCGGCGGACTGGATATTTTCACCCACCGCTTACAACAGAAATATCAGCTGGACTATATATTTTCAAATACCGTTGAAGTCAGGAATGGCATGCTGACAGATAATATTTCCGCGCCAATCATGAATGCAGAAAATAAGCAAAAAACATTGGCCATGATTGCCGACTCTCTGCAGATGCCTCAGCATAATATTATCGCCTGCGGTGATGGCGCCAACGATATTCCCATGCTCACGTATGCTGGCACTGGTATTGCCTGGCGAGCAAAACCCGCGGTCAGAAATTTAATTACAAATCAGATTAATTTTCACGGATTCGAGTCGCTTTTGTTCTTTATCGAAAATGAATTATAACCCCACAAGCACTGTCTGAAGGGAAGATCATATGAGCTTGAAATCATTTATATTCAGCCAGGCTGATAAGCCGGTTGTAAAAGAAAAAAAAGAGATTGACCATACTTACAAAAAATTCAGGATAGAGATTATTACCTCGGTTTTTATCTCTTACGCGGTCTTTTATTTAACACGTAAAAACTTCTCAGCCGCCATGCCGGCCATGCTGTCAGATACCACTCTGACCGCAGAAGATTTTGCCATCATGTCTTCACTGTTTTACATCCTGTATGGCTCAATGAAGTTTGTTGGCGGCATGCTGGTTGATAAAATCAATCCGAAAGCCATGACCGGCCCGGTGCTCATTGGCGTGGGGATCGTTAATATTCTGTTTGGTTTTTCCGACAGCGTTGCCGCGTTTTATGTGTTGTACAGCCTCAATGCTATCCTCCAGGGCACCAGTTTTCCACCAATGGCAAAGATCATGGCATCCTGGTTTTCCAAGAATGAACGCGGACGTTGGTGGGCGGTCGTTGAAGCGGCGCATAATATTGGCGGTAGTCTCGCCCCACTGCTGACAAGTTTCGCGATTGTCTGGAGCGGTAGCTGGAAAATGGGTTTTTATGTACCGGGCGCAATCTCCTTGCTGATGGGGATCGTAGCGCTCTTTACGATTAAAGACCGTCCCGGGACCTTAGGTTTGCCTAACGTTGGCGAATGGCGTAAGGATCCAACAGAGCTTGCCCAAGTGAAAGCCAGTCCGGTAAATCTCTCCTTTTGGCAGATTTTCGTCAAATATATCCTGATTAACCCATTAGTGTGGATTATTATCATTGGCGATATGTCCGTTTATATTGCCCGCACCATCCTCAATGACTGGCCGCAAATTTACTATTCTCAGGTGCATGGCTGGAGTCTGATTAAAGCCAACTCTATTATCTCGTGGTTTGAAGCCGGTGGACTTGCCGGAGGGTTACTGGCGGGTTACTTATCTGACTTTATGTTTAAAAGTAACCGCTGGATGACAGGCTTAATATTCGCATTAATGCTGTGCGTATGTATTACCTTAATCCCACTGGTTCAGGATACCTCATATACCATTACGGCCATTCTCTTCACCATTATGGGTTTCGCCCTGTACGGGCCGCATATGCTTTTTGCCGTAGGTTGTCTGGACGTCACTCACAAAGATGCGGCGGGATCGATAACTGGCTTCCGCGGATTGTTTAGCTATGTCGGCGCGGCGTTAGCGGGCGTACCGGTGATATTAGTGAAGAACAACTGGGAGTGGTCTGGAGTCTATCTCTATGCCGTGATCGCAATCCTGTTAACCACCTTGTCACTGGCCTTACTCGCCAAATTCCATCGACTATAAGCCAGCCATAACAGGACAGTGGCGCCATCGCCGCTGTCTTTCGGTTGGGTTCTTTCAGCGTCAAAAAGGTGTCCATCTTCTTCATCCCTCCATCATTCCTTCACTTTTTCTCCTTTTTTCTTCCTTCACTATCTTATTGATTAAAAAAGCATTTCACCCCACATCACATCAAACACAAATGATTTCTATTATCATTTGTGTTTACAAATATTCATACTTTTGTACAATCCCCCCGCTTCTTTACTGAAAAGAGTCCTTAAAAGACAAATACATACAATTGTCATGGCCTTTCACATGACGCGCAGTTTGATTCATTTAAATGGAATGATACAAATGACTATACCTCACGTTAAGGCTGTAGCTGCCGCAGTATGCGTCGCCAGTCTCCCATCACTCGGCCATGCCGCTGAACAAGATACCGTGGTAGTTACCGCTACCGGCTTTGAGCAGAAAATTCAGGATGCCCCGGCTTCGATATCTGTTATTACCAAGCAGCAGATTGAGGACAAAGCCTATCGCGATGTCACCGATGCGCTAAAAGATGTCCCTGGCGTCGTCGTCACCGGCGGGGGGAGCAGCAGCGATATCAGTATTCGCGGTATGGCTTCGCAATACACGCTCTTCCTGGTCAACGGTAAACGCATCAGCACCCGCGGCACACGTCCTAATAGCGACAACTCAGGTATTGAACAAGGTTGGCTGCCGCCGCTTGAATCCATCGAGCGTATCGAAGTCATCCGTGGCCCGATGTCATCCCTGTACGGCTCCGACGCGATGGGCGGTGTCATTAACGTCATCACCAAGAAAGTGTCGAATACCAAAGCCTGGACCGGTTCTCTGCACGGCGATGCCACTTTCCAGGAAGACAGAGACTCTGGCGATATTTACCAGACCAACGCCTATGCGTCTGGGCCACTGATTGACGGATTACTTGGCGCGAAGGTGACCGGGTTATTCTCCCATCGGGCGGAAGATAAAATCCTCAATGGCTACAATGAACAGCGTATGCGTAACGGGGGCTTAACCCTGAACTTTACGCCAGACGATAAAAACGATATCGATTTCGATTACGCACGTGAATTGCAGGATCGCGACAGTACCCCAGGCAAATCTATGGCTGAGGAAAGCTGTCGTAACGGAAACTGTAAGCCGAACAGCAAAAGCGAAAGCAAGTATGTGCACACGACGTATTCTTTAACCCATAGCGGTTATTACGATGACTTCAACTCCACCAGCTATGTCCAGCAGGAAGAGAGCGAAAACCCGGGTCGCAAAATGAAGTCTTACAATACGATTTTCAATAGCCAGAACCAGGTCTTCCTTGGGGCGCATACCCTGACGCTAGGTGGACAATACCGTTATGAGAAACTGCGTGATAACGGCAACCAGCTGCAAGCGGCTGATGGGCTGAACAAATTGACCCGCTGGAGCTGGGCGTTGTTTGCTGAAGATGAATGGGCCGTTACCGATACCTTCTCGCTGACCGGCGGTCTGCGTATGGATAAAGATGAGAACTACGGTGACAACTGGACGCCACGCGGCTATGGCGTATGGCATCTGAGCGATCAATGGACCTTAAAAGGCGGCGTTTCGGCGGGCTACCGTGCGCCAGACCTGCGCCAGTCATCAGCAAACTGGGGACAGGTCACCGGCGGCGGTCGTCTGAACGGAATCATTGTCGGCAACCCGGACCTGAAGCCGGAGAAAAGCCTCAGCGAAGAAATCGGCTTACTGTGGGATAACGGCGATAACCTCAACGCAGGCGTCACCCTGTTCAATACCGACTTCAAGAACAAAATCACTGAAGTGCGCCGTTGTAACAGCAGTTCCGATCCGGCCTGCACCATCGGCAATACCCATTATGACTTCGTCAGCGATCGCGTTAACGTCGATAAAGCCAATATGCGTGGCGTAGAATCCACCTTCGGCTGGAAAATAACCCCTGACGTCAACTGGACTGCGAACTACACCTACACGGAATCTGAGCAGAAAAGCGGTCAGTTCTCCGGCCAGCCGTTGAACAAAATGCCGAAGCATATGTTTAACACGACGCTGGACTGGCAGGCCACGCAGGATCTCGGTTTCTGGAGCCGCCTGAATCTGCGTGGAAAAACGTCTGAATACCTGAGCCGTACTTCCATGGCGCAGGGTACGCCGTCCTATACGCAGGTCGATGTGGGTTTACGTTACTATGCCACCAAGGATCTGTTGATGACCGCTGGCGTGTATAACGTGCTGGATAAGCAAATCGATTACGATACCTACGACACCGTTCTCGATGGTCGTCGTTACACGGTTGGCATGACTTACAGCTTCTAAGTCTGACGCAATAAAAAACCCCGGCACTCATCATGCCGGGGTTTTTGTTATGCTTTTTATACTGTTATTTCTTCACGCGACCCGGGAATTTCATTTCGCTGTAGCGAACAAAATGGGTTCCTTTGGTCAGCTTATAGCCAAACCAGATAATCAGGAACAGCGGGATACCAATATAGGTAGCCATCACGCCGCCCCAGTCAATGCTGTCTTTCAGGAACGCTTCGTAGTTCTGGCCGAGAGTGATAATCAGGCACAGCACAAAGGCGAAGATCGGACCCAGCGGGAAGAAGCCAGAACGGTACGGCAGATCCTTCACATCGTGGCCCTGCAGTACATAACCGCGACGGAAGCGATAGTGGCTAATGGCGATCCCCAGCCAGGCGATAAAGCCCGTCATCCCGGAAGTATTCAGCAGCCACAGGTATACGGTCTGGTTGCCAAACATCGAGGTCAGGAAGCACAGCCCCGCCACCACGGTGGTCGCATACAGCGCGTTACGCGGTACGCCGCCACGAGAAAGTTTACCGAAAATACGTGGCGCTTTACCGTCACATGCCAGGGTGTAAAGCATACGCGTGGAAGCGTACATCCCGGAGTTACCTGCAGACAGCACCGCCGTCAGGATAACTGCGTTCATCACCGCTGCCGCAGACAGCAGACCCGCATGCTGGAATACCAACGTGAACGGGCTAACGCTGATGTCTTTCACATCGTTGCGCAGCAGGCTCGGATCGGTGTACGGAATAATCAGGCTGATAATCAAAATCGCGAACACATAGAACAGCAGGATTCGCCAGAATACCTGACGTACCGCACGTGGAATGTTCTTTTCAGGATCTTCAGATTCACCTGCCGCGATACCGATCAGTTCCGTCCCCTGGAAGGAGAAGCCGACGATCATCGCCACGCCAATCATCGCAGCAAAACCACCGGCAAACGGTGCATCACCGGTCGTCCAGTTGCTCCAGCCCACCGGCTGAGCGCCTTTGAAGATACCGAAAATCATCATTACGCCAACTACGATGAAGATAATGACGGTGGTAACTTTGATCAGTGAGAACCAATATTCCGCTTCACCAAATCCGCGAACGGAAATGTAGTTCAGCAGGAAGATCACGCCGAGGAACAGCGCACTCCAGATCCAACCCGGCGTGTCCGGGAACCACCAGCTCATCACCAGCTGTGCGGCCACCAGGTCAACGGCAATCGTTACCGCCCAGTTGTACCAGTAGTTCCAGCCCAGCGCGAAGCCAAAGCCTTCTTCTACGTAGTTCTGACCGTAGGTGGAAAACGAGCCAGAAACCGGCATATAGGCCGCCAGTTCACCGAGGCTGGTCATCAGGAAATACACCATCAGACCGATCAGAATATAAGAGAACAACGCGCCGCCAGGACCCGCTGCAGAAATAGTTGCACCAGATGCAACGAAAAGACCTGTACCGATGGAGCCTCCAATGGCAATCATCGTCAGGTGACGCGCCTTCAGTTCACGACGTAGCGTGGGCGCTTCTGTGGTTTTAGTTTCGGAAACCATGTGAAAATGCTATCCATCCAAAAAATGAGGCGCGATTGTAGCAGACGAAACGGCATTCTTCCGGCACAAATGCGCTGTTATAAGAGACCTTCATGACTGGCCGCGGATTATAAGTAAAGCAGAAAATAGAGGGTGCAAGGCGGTTAAAACGTAACCGCCATTATGCAAAAAGGAGTCGCTACGACAGTGAACGTCCTATTCCCCCTGCTCTACCTGGTCGCTGTAGTGCAAAAAGCGCGTAATGGCATTGGAGATATGTTTTTGTCGATGATGAACACGCCACAGCGTGCGGACCAAACGTGGAAGCGGCACAGGAACTTCGCTCAGCGTTCCCGCCTGTAACTGCTCGGCAATGACCCGCCGTGACAAACAGCTGATCCCAAGGCCATGGCGCACTGCATGCTTAATGGCCTCGGAGTTACCCAACTCCATTGCCATCTGAAATCTCGGCAAATGAGACAACAGCAGGTAATCCACCAGTTCACGCGTACCCGATCCTCGTTCACGCAGGATCCACGGCGAAGCAGCCAGTTGTTCCAGCGTAACGGGTCCCTTTGTAAGCGGTGACGACGGTGCGGCGAACACCACCAGCTCGTCTTCCAGCCACGGTTCAGAGATAATTTCCGTACTGTGACACGGCCCTTCAATCAGCCCGATGTCTACCCGGAAATCCAGCACCGCATTGATCACGTCCTGGCTGTTGCCCACGCTAAGCTCCAGCGGCAAATCGGGGAAATCATGCCGATAGCGGGCGATCATGGCAGGGAGAATATAGTTGCCAATGGTGCTACTGGCATAAACCCGGATAGCGCCATTATCTTCGCGGAAAAGCTGTTCGATTTCGGTCGTTTGCTCAAGTAGCGCCAGCGCCCGTGGGTAGAGCAAGCGCCCGTGTTCGTTGACCACCAGTCGTTTACCAACACGGTCAAACAGTTGCACGCCGAGTTGCCCTTCCAGATCGGTAAGTGCCGCACTCACCGCCGACTGCGACAATGCCAGCATGACAGACGCCTGGGTCGTTGAGCCGCTTTTTAATACCTCAGCAAACACTTCAAGTTGTCGCAGGGTGATATGCATAGTCGTTTTCCACCGGATAACCGTTACTTATACCCTAAATAATTCGAGTTGCAGCCAGCGCACATGCAACCTGAAGTATGACGGGTATACCACTTATATAGATTAATTATAAATATATAATCAATTTTATTTTTAAACCACTTCGCCGTACTCTTTTACCCAGATAAAGGAGAAGGATATGACAGAACTCACCTTGCAGACTCATCGTCGTACAGCGTGGCATTTTATTCCGGGGCTCGCCCTGAGTGCAGTTATCACTGGGGTCGCCTTATGGGGTGGATCCATTCCCGCCGTTGCAGGTGCCGGGTTCAGCGCCCTCACCTTAGCAATCTTACTGGGGATGGTTCTCGGCAACACCGTCTATCCGCACATCTGGAAAAGCTGTGACGGCGGTGTGCTGTTTGCTAAACAACATTTATTACGTCTGGGGATCATCCTCTACGGCTTCCGCCTCACCTTCGCGCAAATTGCTGACGTCGGCGTCAGCGGTATCGTGATTGATGTGTTAACGCTAAGCAGTACCTTTATGATTGCCTGTTTCCTGGGGCAAAAAGTGTTTGGTCTGGACCGCCACACCAGTTGGCTGATTGGCGCGGGGAGCAGCATTTGTGGTGCCGCCGCCGTGTTGGCAACCGAGCCGGTAGTGAAAGCGGAAGCCAGTAAGGTAACCGTCGCTGTCGCCACCGTAGTGATCTTCGGTACCATCGCTATCTTCCTGTATCCGGCAATGTATCCGCTGCTGGCACACTGGTTTAGCCCGGAAACCTACGGCATTTACATTGGTTCCACCATGCATGAAGTGGCACAGGTAGTGGCTGCCGGGCACGCCATTAACCCGGATGCGGAAAATGCCGCTGTTATTGCCAAAATGCTGCGCGTCATGATGCTGGCACCGTTCCTTATCCTGTTGGCCGCTCGCGTTAAACAGCTGTCTCCGGCCTCCGGCGGCGAGAAGAGCAAAATCACCATTCCGTGGTTTGCCATCCTGTTCATTGTGGTCGCGATTTTTAACTCGTTCCACTTTCTGCCGCAGTCGGTAGTGAACATGCTGGTAACGCTGGATACCATTTTGCTGGCAATGGCGATGGCCGCACTGGGGCTGACCACTCACGTTAGCGCCTTGAAAAAAGCCGGTGCTAAACCGTTACTGATGGCCCTGCTGCTGTTTGTCTGGCTGATTGTAGGCGGTGGCGCGATTAACCTCGCTATCCACGCGCTGATGGCATAAACGAGCACGACTCACCTCCATTAACCCGCTATACTTCCTCCTTTTGCATTTGAGTATGGCGGGTTTAATTTATGAAATACATCGGAGCGCACGTAAGCGCCGCTGGCGGTCTGGCTAACGCCGCTATTCGAGCCGCAGAAATCGAAGCGACCGCATTCGCCCTGTTCACCAAGAATCAGCGTCAGTGGCGTGCCGCGCCGCTGACCACCGAAATCATTGATGATTTCAAATCTGCCTGCGAGAAGTATCACTATACTTCCGCGCAAATCCTGCCTCACGACAGCTACCTGATTAACCTCGGCCACCCGGTCAGCGATGCGCTGGAAAAATCGCGTGACGCGTTTCTTGATGAAATGCAACGCTGCGAACAGCTTGGCTTATCCCTGCTTAACTTTCACCCGGGCAGCCATTTGATGCAGATTCCGGAAGATGAATGTCTGGCGCGCATTGCGGAATCGATCAACATTGCCCTCGCCCAGACCCAGGGCGTTACGGCGGTCATTGAAAATACCGCCGGACAGGGCAGCAACCTTGGCTTTAAGTTTGAGCACCTGGCCGCCATTATCGACGGCGTAGAAGATAAATCCCGTGTCGGCGTCTGTATTGATACCTGCCACGCCTTCGCGGCCGGTTACGATTTGCGTTCCGTTGAGGAATGCGAAAAGACCTTTGCGGAATTTGAACGAATTGTCGGCTTCAAGTATCTGCGCGGTATGCACCTGAACGACGCCAAGAGCACGTTTGGCAGCCGCGTTGACCGTCACCACAGCTTAGGTGAAGGCAATATTGGCCACGATGCCTTCCGTTGGATCATGCAGGACAATCGTTTTGACGGCATTCCGCTGGTGCTGGAAACCATTAATCCAGATATCTGGGCAGAAGAGATTGCCTGGCTGAAAGCCCAGCAAACTGAAAAAGCGGTGGCCTAATCATGAACGACAGGGAAAAGCAGATCCTTAAGATCCTGCGCCGCAATCCGTTGATTCAGCAGAATGAAATCGCCGATATTTTGCAGATCAGCCGTTCACGCGTCGCTGCGCATATTATGGATTTAATGCGTAAAGGCATGATCAAAGGTAAAGGTTATATCCTTACCGAACAGGATTATTGCGTGGTTGTCGGTGCTATCAACATGGATATCCGGGGTGTTGCAGACATCCATTATCCGCAGGCAGCCTCTAACCCTGGCAGCATTCATTGCTCAGCAGGCGGTGTAGGACGTAACATCGCCCACAACCTGGCGCTGTTGGGCCGCGACGTACATTTAATTTCCGCTGTTGGCAGTGACTTCTATGGCGAAACATTGCTGGAACAAACGCGTCAGGCTGGGGTTAACGTTTCCAGCTGCATTCGTCTGCATGGACACAACACCTCAACCTACCTGTCGATCGCTAATCAACAGGAAGAGACCGTACTGGCCATTAACGATACCCATATCCTGCAACAATTGACACCGCAGTTGCTTAACGGTTCGCGAGATTTGATTCGCCATTCCGGTGTCGTACTGGCCGATTGCAATCTGACCGCCGAAGCCATTGAGTGGGTCTTTACTATTGCCGATGATATTCCGGTATTTATTGACACCGTTTCAGAGTTCAAAGCGGAAAAAATGAAAACCTGGTTTACGCGTATTCATACGCTAAAACCCACGCAGAAAGAGCTGGCGATTTTATGGGGCCAACCTATTCATACTGATGCGGATCGCGTACTGGCCGTCAATAGCCTGCATCAGCAAGGGGTAAAACGCATTTTTGTCTGCCTGGAAGATGAATCCGTTTTTTGCAGCGAAAAGGACGGCGAACAGTTTTTATTGACGCCGCCTGAGCATACGGTGGTAGACAGTTTTGGTGCCGATGACGCTTTTATGGCGGGATTACTGTACAGCTTTCTGGAAGGCAGTGAGTTTCGTGAAAGCGCGCGCTTTGCCATGGCCTGCGCGGCATTATCGCGGGCCAGCGTCAGTATCAACAACCCAACGCTCTCTGCGGATAACGCTCTGTATTTGCTGCAAACAGCTTGAATGTCTGCCGGATAGCGCTACGTTTATCCGGCCTACAAACTTTATTTTATGCCAGTCCGATAAAGAAACCGGCTATTGTGGCGCTCATCAGGTTTGACAGCGTTGCTGCTGCCAGCGCACGCATTCCAAGTTGCGCGATTTCCGGCGCACGCTGTGGCGCAATCGCCGAAAATGCTCCGACCACGACGCCAATCGAACCGAAGTTCGCGAAACCACACAACGCAAACGAGATAATCGCGATGGTCTTCACGTCCAGCGTTCCGCCCGTTTGCAGATACGGCGAGAAGTTGAGATAAGCGACAAATTCGTTGATCGCCAGCTTCTGTCCAATCAGACTACCTGCCAGCGTCGCATCGCTCCAGTCCACGCCCATAATCCACGCCAGCGGGGCTAACGCATAGCCAAAGATCCCTTCCAGAGTGGCGTGGCCAAAACCAAACCAACCGCCAATTCCGCCGATAATGCCGTTAATCAGCGCGATAATGGCGACAAATGCCATTACCACCGTCGCAACGCCTGCGGCGATCTTCAGCCCGGTCATAGCCCCACTGGCCGCCGCTTCGATGATGCTTTTCGGTGGTGTTTCAGTAAATGACAGGTTTTCAAAGGTGACGCGAGATTCTTCCGTTGCCGGACTCAGCATACGCGCGAACAAAATACCGCCAGGGATTGCCATCAATGATGCCGCCAGCAAATAGTCAATCGGGACGCCCATTCCGGCGTAACCAATCATCATTGAGCCAGCAATCGAGGCCATCCCGCTACAAATAGCGGTAAACAGTTCATTACGATTAAGGCGGTCAATAAACGGTTTCACGATTGCCGGGATCTCGTTTTGCCCGAGGAAAATCGTGGTTACTGCGACAAATGACTCGATCTTACTGATGTTCAACGCCTTCTGGAAAATACCGCCGAGGATGCGGATCAATAGCCCCATCACGCCAATGTAATAGAGCAGACTGATGAGTGCGGTCACAAAAATGATGGCCGGGAGCACCCGGAAGGCGAAGATAAACCCTGCCCCGTCAAACAGCACATCCATTTTTGGCCCAACCAGGGAGCCGAAGATAAATGCGCTACCCGCGTCACTATATGACATCACCTTGTGGACGCCGAGCGCGGCCTGTTCAACCAGCCATTTTCCCGGCGGGAAATAGAGCATAATACCGCCGATGGCAATTTGCAGTACCAGCGCAGCCCCAACGGTGCGCAGACTAATACGTTTTTTATTTACTGACAGCAGAAACGCGATGGCCAGTAATACCACCATACCCACAACACTTCTCATTATATCCATAATGAAATTCCCTTCATGCCAGGAAACCCGGCGTTATCGCCAGGTTTTGGTAGGTTTGATATTCGCGGGCGACCGCATTCTGCCCGGGAAATTCTGTCAGGCGAGGCGTTGATACTCCTTCGCAATTTCACAGGCCAGCACTGCGTTGTTGAACACCAGTTGAATATTTGATTTCAGGCTGTCGCCACCGGTCAGCTCCGCAACTCGCGCCAGCAGGAACGGCGTACTTTCTTTACCCACGACGCCCTGCTCTTCCGCTTCTTTTACCGCCCGATCTATTGCCGCATTAATTTTCTCTTCTGCCATGGCAAACTGCTCCGGGATTGGATTAGCGACAACCAGGCCTCCATTAAGACCCGTTTGCCATTTCACCGCCATCGCGCGGGCAATCTCTTTAGCGCTGTCCAGACGGATACTGACTTCAAACGGACTGGTACGACAGAAAAATGCCGGTAACGCTTGGGTTCGATATCCAATTAACGGCACGCCAAAGGTTTCTAAATATTCAGTCGTTAAGCCAAGATCCAGAATAGATTTAGCACCAGCACAAATTACCGTGACATTGGTATGTGCCAGTTCCTGCAGATCCGCGGAAATATCAAACGTATGTTCAGCACCACGATGAACGCCACCAATTCCCCCGGTCGCAAATACTTTAATTCCAGCCAGCGCGGCAATAATCATCGTAGAGGCAACGGTGGTGGCACCATTTTTCCCTGCCGCGACCACAAATGGCAAATCACGACGACTTACTTTCGTAACGCTATGTCCTTCTCGTCCAAGCAATTCAATTTCATCTTTACTTAAACCTACTTTCATTATTCCGCCGATAATGGCGATGGTCGCAGGAACAGCGCCGTGCTTACGAATAGTCTCTTCTACTTCAATCGCTGTCTGAGCATTCTGCGGAAATGGCATTCCATGAGAAATAATGGTTGATTCAAGCGCAACAATCGGTTTTTTACTGTTTAATGCTTCCTGGACTTCTGGTGATATTTGTAATAATTCAGAGGAAAAAGTTAATTCAGACATTCTGTGTTCTCCACTATTGAGCTAACATTCGCAACAGACAAATCAGGGTTATTGGTATATTCACAGGCTAATGCCATTGATGAACACCCCTGCGCAAATCGAACCGAATCAATAAAGAGCATGCCGTCTACCCAGCAGGCGGCCAGTCCAGCCATCATCGCATCACCAGCCCCTGTGACATTAATGACGCGAGTTTTAATGGGGGGCGACCAACCACAACTCCCCGCAATATCACTGTAATAAACGCCGTCGCCGCCCATGCTGAGCACCAGCCGGTTTAAGCCGCGATCATGAAACCACGCGGCGACTTTGCTAACGTCATCACGCCCAGAAAGCGCAATACCGCTGAGCGTTTCGGCTTCAAGGCGGTTTGGTTTGAGGGTGTGAATTTTTGCAAGGCGGCCGCGAATTTTTACGCACTTCCAGGCCGACACCGGGTCAACAAACACCGGAACATCTCCGGCGTTTTCCAGTACCCATGCCAGAGCGTCTTCGCTGATATTGCAATCGGCGATAATTACTTTTGCCTGCCTAATAAAATCAAAATGCTGTGATAAAAATTCTGCTGAAATATGCTCGGTGATACTCATATCATTAATAGCCACCAGCATTTCACCAGTATTATCAAGCAGCGATAAATAACTGGATGTATTCTCTCCGGAAACGATAAGACACTTGTCGACATGTACTCCTGATTGATTAGTTTGTGCCAATAATGATTGACCATAAAAATCGTTACCAACCGCTGTTAGCAACCAAGAATTTTTACCCAGCAGCGCGAGATTATGTGCGATATTGCGTCCAACGCCTCCGGGAGTGAATTTTATCTTACCTGGATTCGAATCCGCATAATTTAGAGAAGCATGCGAATACCCAGCAACATCCATATTGGCCGAGCCAATCGTTACGATGTATTCCTTTTCACGCATAGCACGTCCCCTGGCAATTAATTTGCCACAAATGAGTTCGTTAAAAATAACCAACGCCACACATCAGGTTATTAGAGCACATGTTCACTATCAAACACGTGTTCATAGTAGGCGTGTTTTTGACAAAGTAAATCCATTCACAAGCTATAACGTCGATAGATATGAACAGAATCACAATTTTTTATAGATACAGTTTGTCAGGGAGAGAGAAAATGAGAGGTAGTACACAAATTGATCAGGTTAAAAAGCATCTTTGGTTATAACCGAAGGTTTTTCAGACGCGCCAGGCGAACTGGCGCGTATCAACTAAGCGAAACCAGATCCTCTGGCATATGGTTGTACAAAATCCGCCAGAAGTGCTCAGCCGTTTTATTCAGGCGGGTATCCATTCTATAAATATAGGCCTGAATAGGCACCATCAACTCCGGCGTGTCCAGACAAACCAGGCGTTTATCCCGTAGTTCGTTCACGATCGTCCACGCTGGCAGCCAGGCAATACCATGCCCATCCAATGCCATATTCTTCAATAGCTCACTCATCGAAGACATAAACAGCGTACGCGCCGAAATACTACCCACCTCCGCCAGGTGACGGTTAACCAATCTTCCCATGTAGGATGTGCTGGTATAGTTCAGTATCGGCACCTGCGGCTGATAGATATCAAACAACGCCTTACCCTGTGAATCCGCAGCACAGACGGGATACAGCTCAGACTCAAACACCTTCAAGCCGCAGAAAGGTGACTGCATTAAGTCTTCATCGCGAAAGGAGATAATGAAATCACTTTTCCCCTCGCGCAGCGTATTCACTGCCTGGACTACGTCAATCGCTTCGACGTGGTATACAAACTCCTCACCCCATGCTGACATTGAATGTACTAATCTGGGCAACATCGTCAGCGACAGAGAATGCGCTGCCGCTATTTTGATATTGGGAACGCCAAGCAGGTTGTGACCACTAAGCTCATCTAAGTTACATTCCAGCTGTTGCAGCAGGCTACGGGTCTGCGAATGGAATAACTTACCCTCCTCCGTCAGCTGCAGTGGACTCGTCGTACGGTCAAACAGCAACACCCCAACGGCGGATTCGAGCGCCTTGATCCGCCGGCTAAATGCCGGTTGGGATAGGTTGCGCTCCTCCGCTGCCTGGGAAAAATGACGACACGCTTCCAGCGTCAAAAAGTCATATAACCATTTTGTCTCGATATTTTTCATGCCTGTCACGCGGATGTTTAAATATGTCAATTAGTCTTAAGCATCATGCCTGAATATGCCCAGAGATGATATTCAACATCAGCATCTGTTGATTCGTTTTTTGCATAACACCTTCGTTTTTGACATTAACCTGTTTCTTTACCCATCGACCACGACAGCTTATCGCCGCGGAATTTCAGGCATCTGCCTGATTACTGGCCTGCTGAGGTGGCAAAAGAAACTGCACCCATGCAGTTTTTGCATTGAACCATACATTATTGCATTTCTCCTCACGACACACTGCTGTTAAACATAGACACCAGACACACACCAGCCCTGATATTAAATATCGGTAATAGAGGTATATATTGTGAAAGGTTTAATTGGCGTACTTGGTGGTATGGGACCTGCTGCAACCGTCGATCTTTTTAATAAATTCGTCACCTTTACCTCAGCGCAACGCGATCAGGAACATATCCCATTAATTATTTCATCCATCCCTGATATTCCAGATCGAACTGATGCGTTAATGCATCATGGTCATTCCCCACTTCCGGCAATGCGTGATTATATGCATAAACTGGAAGATGCTGGTGCGGAGTGTATTGTGATCCCCTGTAATACTGCCCACTTTTGGTTTAATGAATTAAAAGAGTGCTGTCATACAGAGTTACTCAGTATCGTTGAAACCACCATGGATGAAGTCAAAAACTGCGGAAAATCACGTATCGGTTTACTTGCTACCAACGCCACCCTTTACATGGGACTCTACCAAAAAGGCATAGAATCTCTTGGCTTAACCTGTGTCAGCCCTGATTCATCCGGTCAGGAAAAAGTCATGGATAGTATTTATTGCTTAAAAGCCGGCGATCTTAAGCGGGCACAAACGCTGATGAATGAACAGGCTGAAATGCTCTTTTCACGCGGTGCAGAAGTCATTGTACTGGGATGTACTGAAGTCCCCGTCATTCTTGCCAACGCAGTCAAAAACTCACCAGATAAATATATTGACTCAACCGGTTCATTAGTACGCGCCGGTATTAAATGGTACGAAAAGCGGGTTGGCAAACATCATCTTCTGGCGCAATAACAGCCGTCACCAGTTTAATAAAGCATTAAACAAACACTTATTTTAATAACAAATTATTCTCTGGCGGAGGCCATTATGGTTTGGTTAGAAATTATCGTCGTGTTGGGTGCAATATTTTTTGGTATCCGCCTCGGCGGAATAGGTATCGGTTTATGCGGCGGGCTGGGGCTGGCTATTTTAACGTTGGGATTTGATCTACAAATTGGTTCGCCCCCCGTTGACGTTATTCTCATTATTATGACAGTTGTCGTGGCAGCATCGGCGCTACAGGCCGCCGGAGGTATGGATTATCTGGTTCGCGTAGCCGGTAATTTCATGCGGCGTAATCCTAAATATATCAATATTATTGCACCGATTATCACCTGGTCGATGACCATTATGGCCGGAACAGGGTTCATTGTATTTTCTACCCTACCGGTGATTGCCGAAGTCGCCAAAGAGTCCGGTATCCGCCCTTCTCGTACGCTCGCCGGCTCCGTGGTCGCCTCTCAGGTGGCGATATCCGGTTCGCCGATCAGTGCCGCAATGGCGGCGATGCTGACCATTATGGAAGGCAACGGTGTCACCTTTATCCAGGTTATGGCGGTATGTCTGCCAGCTTCGTTTGTTGCCGCGATGGCCGCCGCTTTTATCGCCTCACGTCAGGGATGCGAGCTACAAGATGATGAAGTCTATCTTGAACGCCTGCAAAAAGGGTTGGTGCGTAAATATGAAGGGCAAAACAGCACTGTACCGGGTGCCAAACTCTCAGTCGCCCTGTTCATGTTGGCAACGGTCGTCATCGTTATTCTTGCCGCCTGCCCGCAGCTACGCCCCGGATTTGATGCCGGCAACCCAATGAATACCCGGGATATCATCATTATTTGTATGCTATCTGCCGCTTGCCTGATGGTGGTGTTATGCAAAACATCAACCGATGCTATTGTCCTGACCTCCACATTTCGAGCAGGGATGAGTTCACTGGCCGTCATTCTCGGGATTGTTACATTGGGAACGACCTTCATTGATGCCCACTTAGCGGAGATTAAGGATATCGCAGGCGATATTCTACGGGCTTATCCGATGCTGTTGGCGCTGGTGCTGTTTGGTACCTGCGCGCTTCTCTACTCGCAAGGCGCCACAACGCCGCTGATTATCCCTCTGGCCGTTGCGCTCGGCGTACCTACATGGGCGATTCTGGCCTCCTATGTGGCGGTAACTGGGGTGTTTGTTCTACCAACATACCCGACTTCGCTGGCGGCAATGGAGTTCGACACCACAGGGACAACACGCGTGGGCAAGTATGTCTTAAACCATCCGTTTATGCTGCCAGGACTGGGTGGGATCATTGCTGGCGTTGCCTTTGGTTTTATCATAGCGCCAATGATTGCCTGAACCGTTTTACATATCTATCTTCAGGCAGCAGTTAATCGATAAAAAAAGGGGCAGAGAAATCTCTGCCCCTGATGTCAGCATTAAATCATGCCGCTTTTGCCACAACCTCATCTTCCGGGCTCTTCAGCACCGCGTAGGAGAGACCGGCTACCAGCGTACCGGCAATAATGGCCAGCAGGTAGCCCAGTACCGGCGTAATTGCACCTGGAATTAACAGGACGAAAAGCCCGCCGTGTGGCGCCATCAGCTTCGCACCCACTGCCATCGAAATAGCACCGGTAATCGCACCACCAACGATACAGCAAGGCAGAACGCGCATCGGGTCACGGGCTGCGAATGGAATAGCCCCTTCGGTGATAAAGCACAGGCCCAGTACCAGCGCAGCTTTGCCACCTTCCTGCTGAGCTTTGTCGAACTTACGGCGCGCAACCAGCGTTGCTAAACCCAGAGCCAGCGGGGGAACCATACCTGCCGCCATGATGGCCGCCATCGGCGCATAAGTTTGCGTACTCAGCAGACCCACACCGAAAGCATACGCCGCCTTGTTAACCGGACCACCCATATCGGTACACATCATGCCGCCAAGAATCGCTCCAAGCAGCACCGCATTCGCCGTACCCATGGTTTGCAGCCAGTGGGTCAGACCTTCCAGAATGCCAGCCACCGGTTTGCCGATCAGGTAAATCATGGCCAGACCAACCACCAGGCTTGAGAACAGCGGAATGATCAGGATCGGTTTCAGCGCTTCCATACTCTGCGGGAGTTTCAACTTCGTGCTGATAAGCTTCGCCACATAACCGGCAAGGAAACCGGCAATAATCCCGCCAATAAAGCCGGAACCGGTGCTCACCGCCAGCATACCGCCGATAAGACCCGGCGTCAGACCAGGACGGTCAGCGATGGAAAACGCGATATAACCTGCCAGAACCGGCACCATCAGCGCAAAAGCTGAACCACCGCCAATCTGCATCAGCGCCGCCGCCAGCGTACCCTGCTCTTTAAACGCTTCGATACCAAAAGCGAACGAGAGTGCAATACACAGACCGCCAGCAACCACCATCGGCAGCATGTAAGAGACGCCCGTCAGCAGGTGACGATATGCCCCCGCGCTCTCTTTCTTACTTTCGGTTGCTGAAGTCTGCGCTTTACCGGTTGGCTGGTACGGTGTTGCTTCTTCCAGCGCTTTGTCCAGCTCCTGCTTGGTTTTCTTCAACGCAAGACCCGTAGAGGTGCGGTACATCGGTTTGCCGGCAAACTTCGCCAGATCAACTTCAATGTCAGCTGCCACAATCACCAGATCCGCCTGAGCCACTTCTTCCGGCGTAATGGCATTGCCTGCGCCAACAGAACCTCGGGTTTCAACCTTCACCCACCAGCCACGTTTTTTCGCTTCTGTTTCAATCGCTTCAGCAGCCATAAACGTATGAGCAACACCGGTCGGACACGCCGTCACTGCCACCACGCGTTTTGGACCACTGCTGGCCACAGGTGCTGTTGCAACCGGGGCACTGTAAGGTTTTGCATGGCCCTTCGCTTCGCTGAGGAACAGTTCAGGGTGCGCAACCGCACGACCAATGTCGCCCAGCCAGACTTTTTTGCCGTTCAGCGAACTGTCGGCAGGAAGCGTATCGCCCAGAACAATTGCCAGTTCGGCATCATTCGGATTATCAATAATTTCCAGATGTGCTTTCTGTGCCGCCGCTCCAAGCAGGGTTTTCGCCATGTAAGCGCGAGCCTGGCCGAGATTAGCGTCAATAATCAGCAGCGTTTTCATTATGCCTCTCCTGCTGTCAGTTAAACGGTTTTAAGTCGACACGCGCCATCATTGCGGCCAACTGAGGACGATCGGTAATGCCTACATTGCTTTGGCTTACTGCCAGGGCGGCAACAGCCGTCGCAAGACGCAGGGTATGTTCACTGGACTCACGCATCAGCAGGCCGTAAATCAGACCGCCAACCATTGAATCACCCGCGCCGACGGTGCTGACCACCTCAACTGACGGCGGTTTAGCAATCCACTCACCTGAAGCGTTAACCCACAGCGCACCTTCCGCGCCGAGTGAAATCACCACGTGAGCAATACCCTGCTCGCGCAGCGCATGCGCCGCATCAATCACATCTTTCATTTCCGGCAGTTTGCGGCCTGCCCAGATTTCCAGCTCACGACGGTTTGGTTTCACCAGCCACGGTGCCGCTTTCAGACCCGCCACCAACGCTTCACGACTACTATCAAAGATAATGCAAGGACACTGACTGCGCAGGCGCGTCATCCAGTCGGTGAAGGCTTCCGGGCTCACGCCGGTCGGCAAACTGCCGCTGACGCACACCATGTCGAACTGGCCCAGCCAGCTCAGCGAGTCATTCACAAAGCGTTCCCAGTCACCCGGGGTGACTTCAAAGCCGGAGAAATTAAAGTCAGATACTTCACCGTCTTTTTCGGTCAGTTTGACGTTGATACGGGTACGCCCTTGTACAACCTGAAAACGGTTGGCAATACCCAGCTCGCTGAACAACTGCTGAAAACCATCCTGGTTGTCTTTACCCAAGAAGCCGCCCACAGTGACATCGATACCTAAATCCTTCAAAACCTTAGCGACGTTAATTCCTTTCCCTGCCGCGTGCAGACCGGTAGTTTTAACCAGGTTCACTTCACCGCGTTCAATTTCCGGGCAAAAACCCACCAGGTCGTAAGCCGGGTTAAGGGTGATAGTCGCAACACGTCTGCTCATTACGCGCCCTCCCCCAGACCTGCCGCGATGGCTTCGCCAATCGCCTTCAGCGCCTGTTCAGCATCTTCGCCCTGTGCGGTAAAGCGCAGGTGATGTCCTTTTTTCACACCTAATGCCACAACTTTCATCAGACTGCGTCCATTCGCCGGTTTGCCGGTTCCATCAAGATTTGTCACGGTAATTTCACTGTTAAATTGTTTAATCGTATTCACCAGCATGGTGCCCGGGCGGGCATGTAAACCATGCTCATTGCGCACAATAAATTCGGCGCTCAGTACATCATCAGTTAAGGCGTCATCGCTGGTCAGCAGCGCCAGCACCGTTGCCGCATCGGCTTTCAACAAACGGTCAGCTTTATTATTCAGCAGCAGATCGCCAAGGCGCTTCAGCACGGCAACCGGTTGATCGTCATTCATGGCGACGGTCACCAGCAGGGCTGCCGCTTCACCTTCTACATCGAATGTTGTTGCTGCACGGCTGACCGCAACAGCGCTACGCACGTTGCCTTCAGCACAGTCATTCAGCCAGATCCCCTGACCGAGATTCATCGGCTGCTCATTGATTGCTCTGGCCACAAAGGTGGCGTCAACCGCACCGACTTCTTTCAGTCGTGCCGCGTTGAGTGCCTGCAGCGTCACCAGCGAGTTGGCCACGACATCCAGCGACAGCGTTTCGTTATCAAGCTTCAGCTGTTCGCTTTGCTTTTCGCCCATCAGCAGCGCACGCAGTTCTTCCGCCGTGGTCGCAGATTTCAGCTGTTCAGCGACGGAGTCATCGCTCAGCACGTGTGTCAGCTGACGCAGTAAACCGAGGTGTTCATCAGAGCTTGCGGCGATGCCGATTGCCACATAAGCAACCTGCCCTTCGCCCCAGGTCACGCCCTGCGGAAATTGAAAAACCTGCACACCGGTTTTCAGCACCTGATCGCGCGTGTCCGTCGTACCGTGAGGAATCGCAATACCGTTGCCGAGGAACGTGGACGTCTGTTGTTCGCGCGCCAGCATGCCATCGACGTAGCCTTCCGCGACGTTACCCGCCTGCACTAAGGCAGCGGCAACCTGGCGAATAGCCTCTTCTTTATTCCCGGCCTGTTCGCCCGGGTGAATATCCTGAACAGATAACTGGAACATGGTTCTCCTCTCCCGCTGATTTGAAACGATTCAGCTAACATGAGAAAAAAGGCGTCACCTGACTCCATCAGTTATGGCGAGATGACGCTGAAACGTTTCAAGAAGTCTTGCTCTTTTTTCTTCAGCACACAAGTAAAGTTGACAAATTACTTGCTGAATTTAGAGATAACGCACATTTTCTCTGCGAGGGAGAAAAAACTGCTGACGGAAAAACGGCGTCAGCTTGTCAGATTCAGCAACGTCAGCAAACAGCATTCTTTGACTGAAATGCTATTTTGATTTTTGATGCCGATTTTGATTTGGCTCCCTGTTTATTTTCTGACAAGCGGCGTAAACTCCGCGTCTCTTCACATCATTGATATCAAAACATGCATAACACCCCCGTAGCCGCCACACCCAAGGCGTTTGATTTAACGTCTTCGGCGTTCCTGCTTGTCGCATTTCTGACGGGTATCGCCGGTGCGTTGCAGACGCCAACGCTTAGCCTTTTTCTGACGGATGAAGTCCATGCCCGTCCCGGCATGGTCGGGTTCTTTTTTACCGGCAGCGCCGTGATCGGCATTTTGGTGAGTCAGTTTCTGGCCGGGCGCTCGGATAAAAAAGGCGATCGCAAAAACCTGATTGTGTTTTGCTGCGTGCTGGGGATGCTGGCCTGCGTGCTGTTCGCCTGGAACCGTAACTATTTTATTCTGCTGTTTATCGGGGTATTCCTCAGCAGCTTTGGATCGACTGCCAACCCGCAAATGTTTGCTCTCGCCCGTGAACACGCCGATCGCACAGGTCGGGAAGCCGTCATGTTCAGCTCAATATTACGTGCGCAGGTTTCGCTGGCCTGGGTAATTGGCCCACCGCTGGCCTACGCGCTGGCCATGGGGTTCAGCTTTACGGTGATGTATCTCAGCGCAGCGGTGGCGTTTGTTGTCTGCGGCGTAATGGTCTGGTTATTTTTACCCTCGATGAGTAAAAACGTGCCGCTCGCAACAGGCGCAGTTGAGGCCCCACGCCGCAATCGACGCGACACGCTGCTGCTGTTTGTTATCTGCACATTAATGTGGGGCACTAATAGTCTCTATATCATTAATATGCCGCTGTTTATCATCAACGAACTGCATCTGCCGGAAAAACTGGCTGGCATCATGATGGGTACCGCAGCCGGACTGGAAATCCCGACCATGTTGATTGCTGGCTATTTTGCAAAGCGTCTGGGCAAACGTCTGTTGATGAGAATTGCTGTCGTCGCCGGGTTCTTCTTTTATGCCGGTATGCTGCTGGCTCACTCTCCGGCGATATTACTTGGCTTACAGCTGCTGAACGCGATTTACATCGGCATCCTCGGCGGGATTGGCATGCTCTATTTCCAGGATCTGATGCCAGGACAGGCAGGCTCAGCAACGACCCTGTATACGAATACCATTCGCGTGGGCTGGATTATTGCCGGATCGCTGGCAGGGATTGCCGCTGAAATCTGGAACTATCACGCGGTGTTCTGGTTTGCGCTGGTGATGATCGTCGCCACCGTTGTGTGCCTGGCGCGCATCAAGGACGTTTAAGGCGCGGTCAGCGCTTCAAGCTCGATGAGATATACCATGGCCTGGTGCGTCGTCTGTCCGCACATTTCCGCACTGGGCTGTAAACCGCCGCACACTTTTGGTCGTAGCGGCGAAGCAAAAATTTTGCAACGCAGGGATTCATCCAGCTGAACGCATGGCGTATTAGCAGGTTTGCCATCAGGCATGCCAGGGATGGGACTGGAGATTGAAGGCGCGGTGCAGCATGCACCACAATCCGGACGGCATTCCATACAGTACTCTCTTTATCGTAAACCATCGGATTGTGCGGGAAGCGCACAGTACCACCTTTTTGGCACCAGCAAAAGCATGAATTCCGCTTGCCTGAATGCCCCGGCGCGAGTAGTTTTACGCGATATTTTAGACACTCCTCACTACAGGATTTTTTCGATGCCAAGAGCGAACGAAATTAAAAAAGGTATGGTACTGAACTACAACGGCAAGCTGCTGATTGTAAAAGATATCGATATTCAATCACCGTCTGCACGTGGTGCAGCTACGCTGTACAAAATGCGTTTTTCTGATGTGCGTACCGGTCTGAAAGTTGAAGAACGCTTCAAAGGCGACGATATCGTGGATACCGTCACCCTGAGCCGCCGCGGGGTTGATTTCTCCTACGTCGATGGCAACGAATACATCTTTATGGATAAAGAAGACTATACCCCGTATACCTTCACCAAAGACCAGATTGAAGAAGAGCTGCTGTTCATGCCGGAAGGCGGTATGCCGGATATGCAGGTACTGACCTGGGACGGCCAACTGCTGGCGCTTGAACTGCCGCAGACCGTAGACCTGGAAATCGTTGAAACCTCACCGGGTATTAAAGGTGCTTCAGCGAGTGCGCGCAACAAGCCAGCAACCCTGAGCACCGGTCTGGTGATCCAGGTTCCTGAGTATCTGAGTGCGGGTGAAAAAATCCGTATTCATATCGAAGAACGTCGCTATATGGGCCGCGCAGATTAATTTTCTACCGCTCGCTGACGATAAGGGACAGCTCGTCTTTTAAGCATATATGGTGAACATGTGATTCCGGCTCAGGGTTACGTTCACCTCATGCTCATCATTTCTCTGAAGCGCAGATACCCGTGAACGTGCAAGGGAGGCTCACCGCCGCCTCCCTTGCAACCCAGGCT